>JAABUV010008239.1_pt1 | contig 10617 bp, 11 predicted proteins | sample 5559971 | NCBI WGS metagenome assembly JAABUV01 (sample SAMN10711881, study PRJNA513362) | rock metagenome | isolation source: Antarctica rocks | place: Antarctica: Victoria Land, Knobhead nord | collected 2015-12-19
GCCCTGCTGCAGGTGCGCTAGCCCGTCGCCGGCCACGCACAGGTCCCACTCGGCCGCGAGCGCGAGCGCGTCGGCGCGCGCCGGCGAGAACGGCAGGCGCGCGTGCTCGTCCGGGCTGACCCACTCAAAGTGGCTGTCCGGCTCCACGGCCGCCTCGTCGCCGCGCCCGCGCACCGCCGGGCCCCTGCGAGCGCGCGGCGAGCGCAGTCGGAAACCTCTTGGGTGCGCGCTTTGCGGGGGCGCAGGCGCCAGCCGCACAGAGGGCAGCACCGCGCTCCACTCACAGCCGCCCTGGTCAAAGCCGCCTGCCCAACCTCAACGGCCGGCCCCTTCCCCGCTCGCGCACCGACGGACCCCGCGGCGCCCTGACAGACAGTGCGCGCTGAGGCGCTGGACCGCCCCCGGCCGCGCACGCGCCGGGCGAGCCGCAGCAGCACCCAACGAGCAGGCCGGTGCAACCCACGGCGCGCGGTCGGCGGGCCGCACTTGTGCGTCAGGATGAGCACGGGGCGGTCGACGATGTGCACGTGCGCGGCCGCGTGGCAGGCCGTGAGCGGCGCGTCGCCGGTGATCATGACCAGCATGTGGCTGGACGCGGCCAGCTCCGCCAGCGCCGGCTCGCTCTCCGGCTGCGCCGGGTTACAGTGATAAGGTAGGGTAGGGCAGGGCGTCAACCCGGCGGCGCGGCCCTCTGGAGCGCAGGTCGTCGGCATCCTCATCTGCATACCCTCGGTGATGCGAGGAAGCATAGACAGGTACGCAAGGAAGCTGACTGGCGGGGTGGCAGCACGGCGCCGACTCTGCCGGTGCGAGGTCGCTCTGTGGCTGCGCGGTGTGCTGACCCTCTGATAGCTGCCCACACAGGCTGGCTCCGGTGACCCACTCGGCTGTTACATGCCCAGAGCCGCTGCGCCGGGGCCGCCGCACGCCGCACGCCCCACGTGCGCCCCAACGGCAGCGGCGGAGGCGCCGAGCGCAAGGCAGCAGGCTTTTCGCGCCTTCAGGGGGCACTGGGTTGCAGTGGTGGTGCTGAGCGCGGGGCGGCAGGCGGCCGCGCCTTCAGGGGGCACTGGAACACCGCAAAGCCGCCATGCTCCAGGTCGGCCTCCAGCGCAGCGCGCGGCAGCTCCCGCAGCTCGGCCGCACTGACGCCGCCGTCAAAGCGCTTGTACGCGAGCGCGATCACGCTGCGCGCGCGGGCGCCGGCGGCCCTGTCAGGCAGGCGGGCCGTAACGCGCTAACCTGATCTGCTCCTTACATAGCTGCCTCAGTGTGCATGGTTTTCACGCTTGTTCGCACGAGCGCACACCGTCGCAGCCCATGTGCGCACTGTCTGGCCTCAGGCCGAGCATCGCGAAAGGCATGTGCCTGCTCTAGACGCTGCTCTGTCATAGGACACATTCATCCTCGATGCAGAATCGAGCAACCCTTCAACCTGACTACCAAGCGCTCGAAGACGCTTCCCGGCCCGGTGTTGGCTCGGGACAGGGTCTGCACTCGCGCGTCTGGCGGCTCACAAGTTTCGTGCATTGCACGCACCGCTGAGCGCTGGCGGCGGCAGCCTGCGCGACGCACGGCCGCGCGGCCGTGCGCATCGGCCCAGGGTGCGCGTGGTTGCGCAGGGTTGCAGGATTGCATAGGGTTGCAGCGCACCGGCCGCCCTGCGCCGCAAACGCGCGGTACGTGGCGTCGTACTCCGGCGGCGGCGCGCGCAGGAAGCCGCGCACGACCTCGGGCGCGCCCTTCACCAGCGCCCAGTGCGCCGGCGCCGCCGCGTCGTCCTCGACCTGCGCGCCGGCGCAGGCGCCGCCGCCGGTCTGCGCACGCGGTCCCGGTCCTGCTGCGGCGCGCTTTGACAGCTTTCGTCATTCACCGATCCATGAATAGGCGGGCATTGAGAATTGCTATCCTAGACCAGTGCCGGATCCAACGCAGGCCCTAGAGCGGCGGCCGCAATCCATTCTGCATGCTCGTGGCAAAGGCCTGATGCCGAGCAAGCCGAGCCAGCGGCGCACCCGCACGAGCGCCGCCATGCGCTTGAGCGCCGAGGAGAAGTGGTAGCGGTGCAGCACGGTGACGGTCTCGCGGGCGCCGCCCGTCGCGCGCGGGCTGACAAGCGAGCCGCCCGAGTAGGTCCAGCCTGCCCCGCACCAGGGCGTCGGGGTGCGCGTCATGGCCTTGGCCGCTGCACACCCTGCGCTATGAAAGCTATCCTGGTGCCAAGGACGCAGGCGCGCGGCGCCATGTCGCAGCAGGCAGGAACCTCCCCGTGCACTTTGTCGGGAGCATGTGCAGCAAGGGTTTCATAGTGGCGCGCCCCTACAGCTCACGCCGCAGAACGCTTGCACCAGCGGCAGTCATACGCGCTCCAACCATGCGGGAGCCTGGTGTCGACCCAGTGCAAACAAGTGCAGCACCTTGCACAGGTGCACACACATAGCCACAGCTCCAGCCATCACCGTACAAGCGCCTTGCGCACTGCTGCACGAATGCATGCATGCAACCTGCCCAACCCAATTGAATCGCGTGGGCGCCGCTCAGCAGACGGCAGCGGGCGACGGCGGCGCACCGGTCGCCTGGAATGCGGCGCGCTCAAGCGGGTCGCCGACCAGCTCCCCGTCCACCTGCATCTCACGGCCCCGCCCCCTTGTTGCCTGCGACCGCGCGTGGTGGCTCCCCGGCAGCCAGCAAAAACATGGCCCAGGGGCGGTGAGAGCCTGCTATGGCTGGAACACTTCACACCGCAGCGTGTGAGACCCTGCTCTGCTGTCAGACGCTCTCGCGCCAGACACACGGGCCCCTGCCACATGGGGGCCCAAGGGACTCAGGGATCCAGGGTCATCACGCTCGTAACCGTACAGGCCCGCCCGAATGAGCGCGCACGACTGATCAGACGACAGTGCGCCCGGGCGCCGCGCGGGCGCGCGCCTGGATGAGCGCCTGGCACGCGGCCAGGACGCGCTGCGCGTCCCGCCCCGCCGTCCGCACCTCCGCCAGCGGCGGCATGCCGCTGCCATCGTCCGAGCCGCCATGGCCCGCGTCGCCATCGCCCGCGCCCGGCTCGGCGCCGTCGCCATTGCCGGGCCCGCCGGCCGCGGCAGCGGCCGCGCTGCCGTTGGCGCGCGGTGTGGCGCGCGGCGGCGGCGGCGGCGACGCGGGTGCGAGTTTGGGCGCGGGGTCGGGGCCATCGGGGCGGGCCGGCAGGCCGGCCAGGCCCTTGAGCACCATGTTGTCGGAGGTGAGGGTGCCGGTCTTGTCGAAGCAGCACACGGCCACCTGCGCGCGGCAGCTGTCGCAAGTCGCGCCGCGGTGCTCCTGAGCAGCCTGCTAGGTCACAGGCAGCGCACAAGACATCTTAAGCTGGCACGATAAGCATGGTGTCCTTTGCGTCTGGAGCCCTGCTCGTTGCCGGCATTGAGATCACACTCATGCTGTGCTTCTGTAGTCTTAGTGGGGGCAGTGACAGCAGCTCGAAGGCACCGCGCGGCGACTCGCGGCGGCCGTGGCCGCCCTCACAAGACTATGCAAGCACAGCATGAGGGTCATCTCAAAACCGGCGACAAGGAGAGCCGCACACGCCAAGGGTCCACCATGCTTATCGTGCCAGCTTCTGATGTCTGCGTCATTGACCGCAGCACAAATAGGCTTTTGTCCACCTCTGCTCACCATGGAGGACAGGTCTGCGCGCGGGCATGCCGGGCATGCGTGGTGGCGCCCGCAGAGGCCTGCAGCCTGCGCTCGGCGCGCGGGGCGCGCCTTGCCGGCGAGCGGGATGCGGAAGGGCTCTGTGCAGAAGACGGCCTTGCGCGCGAGCGCCACCAGGCTCGCGTTCACCGCAATCGTCAGCTCCATGGGCAGCTCGGGCGGGATGACGCTCGTCACGATCATCGTGCAGTTCAGCAGCAGCTTGAAGCGGCTGCGCGCGGGGTCCTGCGCGGCGCGCGGCGCGCGCCGCAGTGAGGGGCGCGTGCGCATGCGAGCCCGCCTCTGGTCGCTTGATGTGAATCCGTTCGGCTGCAGCAGCCAATTGCCATAGTTGAAACCTTTTCAAACCACGTCTACTCTTACAGGTTGCAGCAAGACCTGAGCTCCAAGAGGGTGGCTGCCCGTGACCACTGGCACTGCTGTCCTGCAGGCGTATGCAGTGTTGAGGGAAACAGACTGTCTGCTTCCAGCGACCTGAGCCTTGCTCGACACCACGCCTTGATTGACAACCAATCTGCCCAAGCAGCACGGGCCAACAGGCGTGCGCGGGATAGCTGCAATACCACACAGGGGTATGCTCTCGGCGTCGCCGGACATGGATTTGCAAAGCGGTCACTGGTGCCGTGTGCTGGTGACAAAGAGCTGGCGCGGCCGCGCGCCATCATGCCGTAGTAGCCCACGTAGGCGGCGGCCGCGATGGCAAAAATGAGCAAGAAGCAGATGAAGAGGCCGACCTCCAGGTTGTTGGCTGTTACGCGCTCCGTAGAGTACAGGATGGTGCGCATCAGCTGTCCTGCGCGCCGAAACCCTAATTGGTGCACATCAGCCGCCCTGCGCGCGGCCGCCCCCGGAGCCGCGCGGTCGGCGCGCCCGCGCCAGCAGTGCAGGCTGAAAGGCCGCGGCGCTCTGCGGCGGGGCACCCTGCTGGAATTATCGGGCCTCTCTGTTTGTGTGGCGCGCGAGCTTGCCCAGGAAGTTGGCGGCCCTGCCTGCGTCACGGCAGGTCGCCGCGTGGCAGGCACGCCCATGCACGCAATGCAGGGTGTGATGCTGCGGCGCTCCGCGGGCGGGCGCGTCGCTCGCGTGACAGGCGACCGCAGAGGGCGGCGGGGGGCGCGGCCCGCACCCTGCGCGGTCTCAAAGCCAGTGCGCAGCACGACGGCCAGGCAGCCGCCGTCCGGCGTGCGCACGCGCGCGCCCTTGTCGCCCGTGTGCTGCAGCACCTTGGTGCCGCTGAACAGCACGTGGTTCTTGTGCCGCTTGATGCTGAGGCGCTGGTGCGGCTCCACCTGCGCGCGCGCGGAGGCCATCCCATCATGACAGCTGCGTGAGCGTGCGAGCTTGCGGGCAGGCTGAGCGAGCTCGCCGACGGCCTGGAGGTGCGCCCAGCCCTTGTGGCGCCTGGACGGCCAGCGCGCTCGTGCCTGAGCGCCTGCAGCCCTCCGCTGGAGCTAGGCCTGCGGCGGCGGCGGCGCCGCGGCGCCGCTCGAGCTGGCGCGCGACGGGACACAGAACGCGCGTGGCGCGCCGCGAACGCGCGCTCTGCGCGGGGCGCAGGCGGCCTGGGGGGCGCGGCGGGCGCGCGCCTCCGCGATGTCCAGGCCCTCATCGGCCGCGCGCGCCTCGGCCGACGCGCCGACCGGGTTCTTCCACTGCGGCGTGGACTCGCCGGTCAGCACGGCCTCCTCCACGATGCAGGTGCCCGCCAGCAGCAGCGCGTCCGCCGGCACCACGCGCTCGCCTGCGCCGCCGCCTGCGCCGCGCCGCGCCGCCCCGCGTCGGGCGGCTGCCGCCCCAGAGCGCGGCCCCACGCGCCGCAGGCGGGGGCCGCCGAGCGGCGCCGCGCGTGCGCCGGGACCGGCCGAGCGCTCCGGGCCGCCTCGCCTGAGAGCATGCCGGCGCACCAGGGCCGCTGCCAGCGGCGCGCGGTCCCTCGCTGCCCGGTCGACCCGCACCTGTAGGCAGGCCCGCCGGCACCGCGGGCGCGCTGGAGCGCGTCTGCCGCACCGCACGGCATGCAACAGTGCTGCTCGGCACGCCCGCAACCCGCGGCCGGCGCCAGACGCGCCATCGCCGTCCATTGCTGCTGGCAATCGCTTGTAGCTGCAATGCTGACGGCTACATGCCGTGGACGGCGCCGGCGCGGCGCAGGCGCACCGCCGGCGGGGCGGCCGAGCGAGATGAGGTCGCCGGGCAGCAGCGCGTCGCCGGGCAGCCGCTCCCACTTGCCCTGCCGGTGCACCTGGACGGCCTGCTTGGGCGTGCTGAGCGCGCTTAGCTCGCGCAGGTTGCGCAGCCGCTGGCCGACCACCGTGCACTCGAACATCACCAGCATGCCCAGCGTAAACAGCGAGTAGTACCTGCGCGCGGCGCCATAGGGTTAGGTATAGGGCCCGCGGCGCGCCGTGATGCCTGCGGCTCGGCGCCCGGCGCCGGCATGCTTGACAGCTGTGGCGCATAGCGCGAGGGTGGCGGGCCGCCGCCATGCGGCCAGGCAATCTGTAGCGCTCCCAGGGACAGCAGCAAGGGCCAGCACGCACGGTTCACCACAGAACAATGGCCTGATGCTCTTGTCAAGTCATGCAGCCAAGATGCCACCTATGGTCCTGATCCAGTCGTCTGCACTGTTGCCACACATTTCAAGGTGTTGCCCATGCGCAGCCTGCCCTACATGGCTGCGAGACGGCCCGACAGCTGCCGCCCGGGCACCGCAGGCCGACGCAAAAGGCAGGGAACGGCCCACACAGAGCCCAGCCTCAGAACGCACACCGGCCGGGGCGGCGCGCCAGCACTTTCTCCTGGCACCACATGCCACCGCAGAGCGCCGGAGACTGCCCACACGACACTCAGCCTCTAAGCGGACGCCCGTCTGGGGGCGGCGCGCCAGTAGTCGTCCAGGCACCACAGGCCGACGCAGAAGACCTGGAACACGAAGAAGGGCGCCATCAGCTGCTCCCTGAGCAGGTCCGCGAACTGCGGCAGCGGCACCTCGAAGCGGTTGGCGCCCCAGCGCTCCAGCGCGGCCGCCGCGCGCGCCTCGCTGCCCAGGCCCGAGCTGCGCCGGTACGTCTCGAACGTCTCCTGCGCGCCGTCCCTGGTCGTGAGCGGCGCGCCGGCGCGCCATCCCCGGCTCCCATCCCACGAGGCGCCGTAGCAGCGTGACCTGCACCCCACACGCCTGGCACATGCCTGTGCCAGCACGGCGCTGCTCGAGCTCAGGGCATGCCATGACAGCGACCGGCGCCTGCGAGCAGGGCTGCGCAGCCTGAGCGACAGCGCCCGGGTGCACCGGGCTGCGCCTAACAGGCCGCCGCCCGCGCCTGCGTGGGGTACTTGAGCTTGTGGAACGCGTCCGCCGGGCCGTCGTAGCGGAAGCGCTGCTCGCGGAACTGGAAGCCCGGCTCCGCGCCGCCGCGCTCGCCCGCGCGGCGCTGCAGCGGCACCACCTCCGTGCGGCCCGTGAAGTCCGCCGGCGTCACCTGCCGCGCCGGCGCGCCCCACTGACCGCCGCTCGGCAGCAGCAGATGCGGGGCCGCGGCAGGAAGATGGGCCCCCGCGACCTGTATCCTGGCTTAGCGCGCCAGCTGCTGAAAAGCTCCCCGTGTGGACGCCTGTGGCGCGCCGCGCCGCGCCGCGCACCCCTGTGGAGCCTCGCAACCGCCCCAGGTGCACAGCGCGAGCAGGGCGGCGCTGCCAGGGCACCACAGCTGCGGCCGCGCCGTGCGCGGCGAGGCGCGCCCTGCCCTTGGTCCTGGCCGAGCCAGGCCAGCGAGCGCAAGCAGGTTGCGGGGCGGCAGCGTCGCCGTGGCGCCACCTTGCAGCCTGCCTTGCAGTGTGTCGCCGCAGCGCCGCGCCGCACGTCCCCATGTGTCCCCGGCAGCGAGCACCGGCAGGGCGGCAGGGCAGCGGCGGCGCCGAGGGCGCCCACCTTGCAATGCGTCGCGCGCTGCACGTTGCCGCAGGCCCGGAACGCGACGGCGCACTTGACGTTCACCGACCAGTGCGTGAACAGCACGAGCAGCACGTGCGCGGCCGCGATGAAGCCGAACACCAGGTAGGCCTGCCACAGCCGCTCCCTGCGAGGCAGGCTCAGCGTTTGCTCTGCGCGACAGCGCACTACGTCGCTTTTCCAAGCACCTACCTGCCACACACGAGCATCACAGAGCTGGCTGATGTACTAAAACCACAACGCTCTGCAACATAGGCTGGCGACGAGCCACAACCAACGTCATAAATAGCGCTGCGGCGCACGTGTGGCCGCCGGCCACGTCCCTGGCGACTATGAGCGCCGGGACGCAGTAGGCGACAAGGAAGGGCAGCCGGTCCAGGCGGTAGTTTGGCTGCCGCTCGACATACAGCCGCACAGCTTTGAGCTCCTTGGCGTCTGTGCGCATGGCGCCCAGCGGCTGCGCGCCTATGCGCAGCTCGGCGGCCATCGCGCGATATACAACAAGGACTAGCTGCTCACGCCCCGCCGCTCGGCTAGCATCGTCCGCCTATGTGAAGGAACAAGGGACCAATTGACTCGCGCAGCGTGTGTATCGAGCGAGGCCACCTGAAAACACAAGCAGCATAGGGTGCTGGCAGGTTTTCCCAATGCTCCTCCCAGCTCCCAAAATAATCGATGACAGCTGACAAGTGGGACTGAAAGTTTAGGATCTGAGCCACGATGGGTAGGGGACGCGTGTGGGTAGTGGTCCTTGGCGACTTTGGCCGGAGCCCGCGGATGCAGTACCACACTCTGTCCCTGGCGTCCCAGGTGCGCTAGGAAGCACGTGCACTTATCCAATCGCTTTCCAACGCAGCTTGACTGCAGTTGCTTTTGGTTTGTCATGCGCAGGCAGGCATGCACGTCGATGTGTTGGCATGCGGCGGCAGCGAGCCACTGGCGCAGATCCTCGAACACAGAAGCATAACAATACACACAGTGCCAGAACCGTGCGCCTCATTGGTTGTAAACCAAGCACCTGTGCTTGTGAACTAATCCAGTGCGCACCAGCCGTTGCCTGGAGTGACTCACAACTGATCTGGACCTGCAACCAAGTCCAGCGCTGCACGCACAAGCGTGGTGTCAGACAAGACAGCCACCGGTGCAGCGGGAAGCAGTGTGCGCGTGTTTGTGCAGACGCATATGCCTACACTACACTGCACGCCAGTCGTACACACTGCCGAGTTGACACTTTGTCCCGCCTGCGGGTGCCAGGCCGGCCTTCCTAGCAGCGCTGCCGCGCACTCTCGCGCTGCCCCTCAAGGCGCTGTTCCAAGCGGTCGCGCTGCTGCTGATGATGCTGCTCTGGCTGCCGCCGCCCGACGCGCTGCTCCTGCAGGTACTGCAGGGCTCACATACGCAGTGGCCCAGGTTGCGGCCTTATGCCGTGTCACCCTGCAGCCTGGGACGGCACAGTCTGTGCCGCGTGAGCGGCAGCCCTGACTACTGCTCCAGCAGTGCGTCCCTGCCATGAGCGCCAGCGCAGCACAGACATGCCCTCCTCTGGTGTCTGTGCTCCTCTGGCGCCGCCCTGCACGCTGTTGAGCTGTCAAAGAGCGAAGGCGTGGAGCGCCGAGCCACAGCACCTGCTGTTCGGAAGCATGCCGCTGTCCGACGTTTGAACAGCAGCCTGGGAGTGCTGGGCTCCTGTGGTGCTGGCACGGGAGCAGCGTCAGCCCGCGCGCGCTGCTCGGCAGGTGCCGCCGGCCATCCCGACGCTGCCGCTGTGCTGGCTTGCATGCTGCTGGCACCGCGCGGCCTTCATCATCGACTGGCACAACTTTGCGTACACGCTCATGGCGCTGTCCATGGGCCCGCGGCACCCCCTGGCGCGCCCGGGGCCTCCCCGTGCGGGCTGCGCTGCGCGGGCTCTGCAGCCTTGCGCGGCGCGCGCCAACCCCCGCCGCGCGCCCGGGCCCTCCCCAAGCGGGCTGCGCTGCATGGGGGTCCTGTGGGGCCTTGCGCGGCGCGGCACGGCAAGCAGCCCTGCTGTGCGACACTCGCGTGCATGCATGCACAGCAGCCTCCTGTCCAGTGACCGGTGCGCCCTGCGCACGGGTGCAGCTGTGCCAGCGTATACGGAGTGGTAGCGCGCTTGCGCAAGTGAACTTACTGAGCGGCCATCGCTCTCGCCCTGCTGACGCGCCTTTCGCACGCGGCACAGGTGCAGCTGGCGCAGCGCTTCGAGAAGTTCTGGGGGCGCTGGGCGCAGCGCCACCTCTGCGTGACGCGGGCGATGCAGGCGCGCTTCACCGTGCAGCCGCCCTCGCGCGCATGCACGCACATGGGTTCCGTGGTCGCTGTGGAGCGGCTGCAGCAGCGCTTGTTTGCATGCCGAGGCACGGGTGCGCGCCTGCCTGCTTTGGCTGCTTAGGTTGAGGTGGTCCCAAACAGGGCGCCCAGCTGGAGGCAGTGGGTGGGCGTGTGCTCGCTGTGCACTTAGAGCTGCAGCTGGCATGCCAGCTTGACGGCGCGCATCTCCTGTGCACGGCAGGGTCAGAGCAGCATGCATCGGCGCGCAGGCGGAGCTGGCGCGCAGCTGGCGCATCGAGGCCACCGTCTTCTACGACCGCCCGCCCGCCCACTTCCGGCCCGCCTCGCTCGCCGAGAAGGTGCGCCCCGGGCCCTGCGGGTTCGGGGAGGTGCAGTTAGGGTAGGTGAACTGGGTTCTGCGCGCCGGGCCCATCCGCAGCGCCGGCTGTGCGCCGCGGCCTGCACCCTCTCCACACGCAAGCCAGACCAGGCCTGATCCGCGTTCTTTCCGGGGCCGCTGCAGCATGAGCTGCTGCTGCGGCTACGCCCGGAGCTGGAGACGCCGGTGCACCCGCACGACTGCTGCGCGCCCGCGCGCGCGGCCGCCGGCGGCGCGGAGGGCGCCGCGGCGGGCGCTGCGGGCGACGTGGGCGCCAGGGCAGGCGCCGCGA
>JAABUV010008241.1_pt1 | contig 10616 bp, 21 predicted proteins | sample 5559971 | NCBI WGS metagenome assembly JAABUV01 (sample SAMN10711881, study PRJNA513362) | rock metagenome | isolation source: Antarctica rocks | place: Antarctica: Victoria Land, Knobhead nord | collected 2015-12-19
CACCGCGCCGAGCAGCGCGTTGTACCCCGCGTCCAGCCCGGGCAGCGCGGGCGCGCGGCCCAGGTCGGTGAGCACGCGGTGCGCGCAGCCGAAGCCCGAGAAGACCACCGCGTTCACGCCCTGGCCCGGGAATGTGCTGTCGCCGACGCAGTACAGGCCCTGCGCGCCGCCAGAAGCGCGTCAGGCCACGGACACGCGGCTGTGCTCACAAGGAGCAAGGCGTGCCGTGTGGCTGGACATGATCCAAGGAGCGACGAGCCCGCGTACCAAGCAAACGCCGACACGCGCCGCCAGTGCTGCAGATGCCTTCGCGCACGCATGGCAGCCAAGCGGGGCCCAGGGCGCGTCAGGCCACGGACAAGCTCCTGTCAGGCAGGCGGATAGAGCTGTGCGGCTTCTCTGCAGACGCGGACCCGGGGCTGTCCATCGCGGTGTCTGTGCTCATCCTGCGGGCGTGCGGCTGGACACGGTCCAAGGAGCGACCGGTCCGCGTGCCACACATGGTGACACGCGCCGCCAGTGCTGCAGATGCGTTTCGTGCAGACACGCGCGCAGCAGGCAGGCGGGGCCTGCAGCGCGCCTTGACGGCGGTGCGGTTGAAGGGCATGCCGAGCATGCCGAGCGGCCGCCGCGCGGGGATGGGCCCGTACGAGCCGTCGCGCCTGTTCAGGAAGCGGCGGTGCGTGCGCGGCGTGCCCACCTGCCGCCAGGGTGCGCAGGTGTTGGCAGGCGCGCTGCTCCCTGCCCCTGCCCTGCTGCTGGACAGCCGACGCTGCTCATCGCACTGCGCATGTCTCCGGCACGGCGACGGGACACGTGACACATGACACGCGGCGCCTGGCATGTGCAGACACCGCACTGCAGGAGGCGCAGCAGCACGAGCCCCGGAGGAGCATGGCTGCCTCAAGCCCCGACAGGTGGCACCCTGCCACCGCAGTGTAGGGGGGACCGGGGCCGCTGCGGCGCGCCTCCCGGAACAGCGTGGCCGCCCGGAGCCCCGGCAGGTGGCGCTCGAGGCGCTCGAGGATGCCGTCTGCGGCCTCCTCCTTCCGCCGCTCGTAGTCCGCCGCCGACAAGCCCTGCGGCCGCCGGCGCGCACGCGTCGATAGCCGCGCGCCGCCGTGCAAGCTGGGCCATGCATGGCCGGCTGTGCCCGGCGCGCTTCGTGCCAGCGAGCGCCTGCGCGCCAGGCCAGGGACAGCGGGAGGCGCAGATGCGGGCCCAGCGCCAGCGCCAGCGCTGGCCATCGCAGAGCCTGCACGCTAGCGGAGGCGTCGCGTGCGGCTGCGCAACGCACATGCGGCGCTGCGCACCCATGCCCGCTTGCGCGCGCGCTCCGAATTAGGGTTTCAAGAGAAGCACGGGCCGGGGCCCCGCCTTTCAGTTGTCGATCCAGTCGGGCGCGAGGATGTGGACGACGTGCGCGCCGGGCGCGCCCGGGTCCAGCTTGCAAGCCTATCCCTAATCCTACCCTGATGTAACGCTCGGGATCACGAGCAGGGGCCGCGCCTTCCAGTTGTCGATCCAGTCCGGCGCGAAGATGTGGACGATGTGCGCGCCGGGCGGCGCGAGGCCCGGGTCCAGCAGCGTGGGGATGCTGACAAACACGGTGCCCAGCGGCGCCTCCATGTCGGCCCAGGCGTCCACGCAGATGTGGTGGCACTCGGTGCCGGGCGCGAGCGCGCCGGCGTCCACGCCCATGTGGATGGACAGGAAGGACGGCGCCTTGGTGTATCGCTCCCTGCGCAGCGCACATCACAGGGTTTATGATTAGGGTTAGGGTTCACCAACACGCCGCGCCGCGCCGCCACGCCCAGGTGATGGACAGGAAGGAGGGCGCCTTTGTGTATCGCTCCCTGCGCGGCGTGGGCGCCAGCATGTGCGCGCAGCGTAGCACAGCTGTCCCAGGATCCCAGACTCGGCATATGACCATGCTGAGGGCGACACCGATTGGAGGCCCTGCTGCAGCGCTGCCCGGACTCGCAGCATCCGAGGGCTGCAGATGCGCGAGCGGCGTCGCGCCGCGCACCCACGCGGCAGGCCCAATCTCATGCGCTTGCTGCACAACAGGCTGCCGGGCGCCCGAGCATCCGAACCCAGCCGGAGCCGGACGCGCGCCCCTGGGCCGCGCCGGGGGCGCGGGGCCGCATGCCGCCGGCCGCGCCTGAACAGGCGCTCGGGCTCGGGCAGGCGCTCGGGCGGCAGCAGGCCGTCGAATGTGTCCCAGCGCGTGGCATTGGAGACGACGGTGCGGCCGCGGAACACGCGCCCGTCGGCCAGGCGCACGCCCACCGCGCGCGCCGCGGCGCCCTCGCCCTCCGTGATGATCTCGCGCACCTGCGAGTTGCCACACGCAGGCGGCTCGGCGGCTGGACAGCGCTCAGCTGCAGCGCTCGCGCCGCGCGGACCGCCACCTTTGCATGCCGGCACGCGCCTCGCCGGCCAAGCAGGCGTGCTGAGTGGCTCAAGCGCCCGCAGCGGGGCGCAGCCTCGGCGCCTGCCTGTAAAGCTTTCGCTCAGCATGTGAATATTGCATGGCCCTGGCCAGCATGAACAGACGAACGGGTCTTATATGCGCACATTCGCGCGGTACTCGATGTGGCCTCCCCGCTCGCACAAGCCCTCCGCGAGCTCCTCCGCGATGCGCCCCACGCCGCCCACCGGGTAATTGATGCCGCCAAAGTGCCGGTCGCAGAACACCATGCCTGCTCACGCGCACGCGCGGCAAGGGTCTGCGGCCGGTCGCAGACGCTCCGTGGCGCCACTGCCAAATGTAGCCCATAGTCGACTTTAAAGCGGTATGCTGTTTGCTGCGGTTGCGCACAGAGCAGATAAACCCCTTACCCATGCTGCTGTGTCAACTTCCATCATGAGTGTCAACGGCTAGCCTGACAACAGCCGTTTTGCGGCAGCTGTCTGCTTCAGCGCCAGACCATGCACTGCGCGATGCGCATCCCCACCTGGCGCAAGTACAGACCTGCTTGCTTTTCTGCTTGCTCTGCAGGCACACACCGAGTGATGCCATTGTGAAAGGCCAACAACAGCCTGCATGCTCTTCACATGCTCACCGTGCACGCTTGTGGCTCGCAGCCCGCACCCGCATCGATCACGTACATGGTGTCGGCGAACGCTGTGCTCCAGCGAGCAACCTCCTTCCCACCCACCTCGCTGCCGGGGTGGGTTTCAGGGATGCGCGCCCGCGTTGATCATGGGCGTGCTGTCGGCGAGCACTGTGCTCCAGAAGTAGCACTCCACGTCGATGAAGCGCAGCAGCTCGGGGTCGCGGATGTGCTTGCGCGCGACCGCGCCCGCGTTGGACGGCAGGTACGACGCCAGCGTCAGGCACGCCAGCGGGTGCTTGGCGAACTCTGCGCAAGCGGCGCGGGCTTCGTGGACAGAGACCTGCGGAGCGCGGGGGGTGGCAGCGGGCCTGGAAGGCCTGCCCGCGCCGGGCGCAGGCTAGCGCTCAAACAGAGTGACTTCGTGACTCATGTGCCGCACAGTGATGTGCATGCAGCGCAGCAATGCAGCAGCGTCTGCTTTTACAGGGGAAGCAGCCCAGCCTGGTGCAAGACGGGTAGGGTTAGGGTAGCCTAACCCTGACGCCGGAATGCGGCCAGAAGCGCGCACCGCCGAGCAGGTAGCGCGGCTCCTCCAGGCTCTTCAGCTCCAGGCTGTTGAGCGCGTTGAACACGCGCCAGGCCTCGCCGTAGAACGCATGGATGCCGGCGCGCTCGGCCGGGAAGCGCGCCGCCAGCTCGTCCACAAAGTCCTCGTACCCGCGCCACACCCTGACCTCCAGGCCCTGCGCCGACCCCCGCGCCGCCCCTGTCCCAGTCGAGCGCGGCCGCGCAGGCTGCGGGCGGCACACAGGGGCACCTGCGAGCATGCCAAACCTACCTCCTGCGGTCCTCTCAAATCCCAAGCATCGCTGCGCCCACAGGACCGGGCTATGCTTCAAGCAGTGCTTGCGGCCTGCGGATTGCAAATGCTACCACCAGGCCATGCGCGGAGCGGGCAGCACGCCAGTCCGGTAAGCTGCCAGCGCTGGAAGGCTGGACGTTTAGATAGAACCGCCCCAAGCATGCACGGCTGGCTGAGCGTCAACGCGCGGGCGCAGGCCACCGCCGCCACACCTGCGGGCGCGCCCCGGAGGCCGGCAGGTGGTAGAAGACGGAGGTTATGTGACCGTATTTAACCCTAAACCCATGCCGCACCTGCGGGTGCGCCTCGGAGGCCGGCAGGTGGTAGAAGACGGAGGTCGGGTCGGGCACCGTCTCCAGCCGCTTGCCCACCGCCGCGAGCGCGCGCGTGATGAGGTTGGTCGTGCCGTGCTGCCGGCGCGGCGCCGCCGCTGCTCAGGGGGCATGCGTGGGGCCAAGGCATGGGGCAAGGAGCATGCACAGTGGGTACAAGGCCACCTGGCTGTTACATCACAGGCCCTGCCCGGGCAGGCCTCATAATGACTTCACACTGTGGCGCGTCTAAACAATGGCTGTGCGCTAGCCCACGCTCACCATGCCTGAAGAACAGCAACAGTATGCACAGGCCTCATGAAGATTTTACACTATGGCACGCCTAGAGACCGGCGGTGCGCTCGCCCCTGCTTACCGTGCCTGAAGGACAACAGCAGCATGCACACCACCCAGTGCTCAGCAGCCAGCAGGGAGCTCGGGGGTGCAGGAGCGCACGTCGCCCATGCCAAACATCATCGACGCGCCGACGTCGAGCACGTAGCCGTCGCGCTGGAAGTGGCCAGCGCTGCCGCCGGGTATGATGTACCTGCGCCCCGTGCGCCCGCTTGAGCACAGTGCTGGTCGGGACCAACGCATATGGACCGCACATCCGGAAGAGCTGAAGGCATGCTGCCTCACACCCACGCCTGTGCTGATGGCCACCAATACGCAGGCGCGGCACTGCCCACAGGCGCATCGTCATGGGAGTGCGTGGCCCAGCGGGGCGGGTCACTTCTCGAGCACGAGCACGCTCGCGCCCTTGGCGGCCAGCTGCGTCGCGGCGGTGAGGCCGCCGACGCCGCCGCCGATGACCACCGCGTCGTACACCACGTCCGTGCGCGCGCTGCCGGTGCTCGCCACCGCTTCGGCCACCTCGCGCTCCCGCGTGCGCAGCCCCGCCGCCGACGCCGCCGCCGCTGCGGCCGCCCGCCGCCGCCCGCGCCGGCCGGCGTGCCGGCTCGCGGAAGGCCGCTGCGTGGAGCACGCGCGTCTCTGCCAGGCGTGCAAGTGCTGGAACCATAGCTTGTTTCTATCACGCAACCTGCTGTCCGTAGCCAACGCAACACAGTGTACACAAAGAACGACCGGGAGGAAGGTGAGCATGTCTGTGCCTGTAGACTGTCAGCCTGCGCCAGCCGGCACGGCGCAGAGGACGACGAGGCGGCCTGGTGCGACAAGCGCCGCTGTTGCTCCTGTAATCTGCGCATATACACACATAAACGGACGTTTGCCAAGCACGAGAGCGACTGTATGCAGGAGTCGCAGGCATGCAGCGCACCTGATAAGTATGCCTCCGCAACCATGCTGTGAGGTTAGCGCTGCCATGCTTTCGTGTTTCTTTCAAGAACAATCGCTGTTAGGGGTTGTGAGTGCTGCAGCTCTCCTACACAGCTGGAAACGGGAAGGAAAATGTCTCCCTCATCCCGAGTCGAGGAAATCGAGGTAATCTGGGGCATTTACGGCTCTGCTACTTTACGGAACATATGCGGCGGGAGCGGGCTCGCGAGCACCAAGTCCGGACCTTTGCAGTCTCAAGCCTTACGCCAGGTGATGGTCTTGCACAGCCTTGGGCACTATTAATCCAAGAGCACAAAGTATGCTCTAGCGCACGCGCGTGCTTGAAACGCCAGCCCGGAACCTATCGCTCAGGCGAGGGCCTGCTTGAACGCTGCGCAGGTCGAGCAGCAGCTTGACGCGCTGCTGTCAGCCAGGGCCTGACAGCGGGCGGCTGAAGGCCCTGGATAGTACGCCACAGGAGGGCACGCTGTGCACGCTGTGTACATGAGCGGGAACAGGCGCGCATTTGGCTTCCTGTCCGCTGTTGAAGACTCGCGTATGGAGCTGCCTTGTTGCTTATCAGCTTGCTGTCAATTTACAGAGCTACGCGCTGTGAGCAGAGCCGCTGCGAGCAGTGTAGTTCACGTCATTGCGTGCACAATGCCGTGCACGCGGAGGAGGGTTGCCAGAGTGCGGCAGTGTGACACCCGGCCAAGGGCATAGGGGCCCTTTTGTGACGGCCTGCACACCTGAGCTTGGTTCTGCGGCAGGCAGTCCTTGGCATGGCGCGCCCTGGAGCCGGCAATCAAGGCGCCACAGAGGTGCGGCATTTTTGTGGCATCCAGTTGCGCATGGCACCTGTCAGGTGTAGGCCTTATGATCCGGCGAGACAGGTACGTTGGCAAGCGCGCATATGCACGCAGTGCGCAGCCTGCACGCAGTGCAGAGCCAAAGGCAAGAAGCCGGGTCTTTCCGTACACATGGCTGCACGAGCTTAGCTGCCTTGCCTCAACAGACACCTCGCTACGCGAGCGCGTGTGTCTCAAAACTCTATGCCGCCGGCCGCGCAGGCGACCTTGCTTGCGCTGCCCGACGAGCTGCTGGGCAGGATCCTGCAGTGCGCCTGGGCAGAGACGCCGTGGAGTGATGACGCAGCGGAGGAGGTGCGCTGCGCGGCCGACCTGGCATCGGTGTGCCGCCGCATGCGCGAGCTGCTGCGTGCGCACCCGCTGCCGCTGGCGCTTGACTTCCGCGCGGAGCCTTTGAGCGCGGCCCAGCGCAGTTGGCTGCTTGAGCCCGCGCAGGCCGGCCGCGTGGAGGCCGCTGACATCTATTTTGGTTTTGAGACACACACGGATGCCCTGTGGTTGCCGCCCCTGCTTCCCGATTTTGTGGCCCAGCACAGCGGCACGCTGCTGCGCCTGTCGGGCGTGCCGCTGCAGCTTGTGGCCCCTGTGAGCCCAGGGGCGCGGTCTGCCTTGGCGGACCTGAGCGGCCTGCGCCTGACCAAGCTGGGCCTCAACTGCTGTGATCTTCTGCACCATCTGCTGCGCATGGACGCTCCGCCGCCAGTTTGTGTGCGGCCCGAGTGCCTGCCAGGCGCCCTGGAGGAGCTGGAGCTGCTTGGGCTGCACGGTAGGTTGCTGGGGTGGGGCCTGGCATGGGCGCCGCCGCAGTCAGGTGTCGGCTTGGCAGGGCGCCTGCTGCGACTCCACACCCTCCGCTTGGCGTGCGTGAGGGTGATGGAACCATTGCAGGTTGCACATGTCGCCCTCCTGGAGGGCCTTGCTGTCTTGCCAGCCTTTGACCTGGACGGCTCGGGCGCGATGGTCAGTGTCCACAGCGACCTGTTTGAACAGGTCAGGTCTGTGCGCATCGTTGCTGGTGCCTGTGTGCTCCTGGGGGGTGGCCAGGATTTTTACGATGATGGTAGTGATTATGATTCAGATCATGATCATGATGGTGAGATGACCGTGCTCGTGGACCGCCTCTGCCACGCTGGCCTGCAGGCTGCAGAGCTGCGCGGTGCTGACTACGTTGCTATCTCAGGTTCCCGTAAGCGCTCAGTGACACACGAGGTCGTGCGTAACATGATAAGCAGGTACGGAGACCAATTTGCCGTTGACGTGGGGGGCCTTGATGAGCCCCTTGGTGTGGACTGCGGGGAGAAGGGCAACACCATACACCGCCTGGCCTGGCGCCGCTGGCCCGCCCCCGACGCGCCCGACGTGCCGGCGGCCAGGGCGGCGCACGAATGCGCCCGTGCATGGGCGGCAGCAAGGAGCTAAGCCACATGCAGACATGCATCCGGGTGTGGACAGTAATAGTGATGATGAGGAATGAGGTGAGGATGAAGTACGTATGGGATCGGTCATGTTGTGAGGTGGGGTGGCATGCGCAGGCCCAAGCACCGGCAGTGCAGCATGAGCTATGCGAGGTGTTGCAGACTGGTGCAGCGTGTAGGCAGGCAGATAGCGATGCCCTGCGGCATGCGCATCCAAAAACACTGTTTGTGCTGTGCTGTAGTCTGCAGGAGAGGCCAGTGCGCGAGAAAGACTGACTTTGTGTCAAAGTTGGTGGTGCTTTTTGAGCCCCTGCCGGATTACATGCTTCGTAGGTCAGCCTGAACACCGGTGCAACATTGTGCCCAGGCTCGCACGCTGGCAAATGTTATGCTGGCTTGACACACGCAGAGCGCCAGGCCGTTTAACAGTCCCAAGCTACTGTGTGCATCCTCGCTGCTCGTAGCGCGCGTGCCTCTGCGGCAAACTTTGTGCCTGGGTGTTCGCGTACTGTCACCATCTACCCGATGCGCACGCCGCGCAGGCTGCTGCGCTTGCGTGCAGCCGCAGGGCAATGTAGGCGCTCAGGCGTAACCGTGAGCACGTCGCACATACAGCAACTGTGTTCAAGTGGCAAGCAATCGGCGGAACAGGACAAAAGGCAGGCAGACATGCAGGTTACCCGCATACAAGCCGACGCTTGCTGCGCGGCCAGTCAGTAGGCAATGCTCTTGCAGGCTCCGAGCGCGCACTGGAGTGCTGGAGTATGTGCATGCTGCGCTGTCAGGGCAATGCAGGCGCGCGCGCGCGGCTGCCGCGCATGCCCAGAAAGTTGGGCCAGCGCCACCCGTTGTGCCGCCTGGGCCCGGCGGCAGCGACGGCATTAGACAGGCCGCCATGAACAGTGCAGGCGCCACCAGCAGCGCTGGTCGGCCTGCTGTCCGGCAGCTAGGCACTCTGTTCCTGGCCGGGGAGGCGCTGCGCTGGGACAGGGGTCCGCGTGTTCGCGTGCTGGCGGGCGTCTGTCAAGAGCTGCGCACAGAGCGCGGGGAAGGCCAGAGGTGTGCGCAGGGCGTTGGGTCTCGGGCTCATGCTATCTCCTCACTGGGCCGCGCGCCGCGCACATCAGCCTGTGGTGGCGCGCGCACGCGCGCGCGCGCGCACGCCCGCGTGCAACATGCCAGCCAGTATCCATGTCTGCTCATCGTTCCGTTGCCGCATGCAGCGCTCTGGCGGCGCCAGCGCTCATATAGTGCATGCGGCGCCCCTGTGCCTCGGTCGCGCAGCCTGGTTGGAAGCCCTCTTTCATATATCCGGCCTCCCGGAGGTCGCTGCGCACCAGGCCATGTGAGATGTGAGCGCGCACAAAGTACACCTGAGGCACCTGACACGCATTCAGCCCGTCCACTTGCTTGTCAGCTCATAGACACGTACAGGGCAGGGCGGACTATGGCAATGAGTGAATGAATGGTTCACAGCTGTGGACTTGCCGCAGTGGAGCACAATAACACGCTTGTACCATATACATGCACACACATGCTTTTTTATACATTTTATACACAAGCAACACTCCGAGTACCTGTAACTCCTCGATACTCAGAGACTGCAGTCAATCTCAGACATTTTGCTGTCTTCAGTGAGGACTCCCCACGCATGCCAACAAGGCAGGAGGCTGAACACAAGTATAAGTAAAAAACAACCTGAGAAAGCATGGAGACAGCGTGCCTCGCACGGAGCCTCCTGCGCCTCAGATCTCCTTGCCAAACACAAAGGAAGCAAGATACAGCCCGAGAAAGCAATGAGACAGCGTGCAGCACGAGCAGCCTCCTGCGCCTCAGATCTCCTTGCTGATGCGCTTGAAGTCGGCGTCCGTGAGCTCGTACGCCCAGTGCAGCAGGCTCTGGCGGATCACCGGCGACACGCTCTTGTCGTCCCACCGCCTGCGAAGCGCATGCCTGCCGGTGAGGTGCGCTCGCACCCGGGACGCACCGACAGCCTGATACCAACAATCGGCCAGTTGGGTCATTGCTCACGCCTGCCCACGCCTGCAGACAGCTTGCGCTTTGTGGGGAGGGGACTTCCGTGATCCACATGCATGAGCACGAGCGTGCGCCAGGCAGCCCACCGCATGGCAGCAAAGGTTGGAGCAGGTCTCCGCACGTCCGGCGCGCGCGCGCGCACTTGTTCTTGCCGACGCACTGCTTGACGAGCTGGCGCTTCCAGCGGCCCTTCTCGCCGGCGACGCCCTTCCAGCGGCCGACCTGCCGCTCGTCGTCGTCCGTGCGCCGGCCCTGGTAGAAGCGGCAGTACCTGCGCGCGGGCCGCGCGTGCGCTCGCATCGCCTGATGGGCTTCAGGCTTTAAACGCGCTGCCGAACACCCCTGTGTCATACTGCATGGTCAATACTGCAGGACCAGGTCAAGTCACCTCTGTTGAATGACACATGCACTGCGCAGGGGGTTTCTACGCTTGTCCGGTATGGGTTGACACCTGCCAGGCCCACGCGCCCAGCTGCTTGAAGCAGACTGGCACGACTCAGCGCGTTCTGCATTTCAACAAACCCCGGTGCACTGGCGCACCAGTGGAACCAGCCGCGCGGGTCCAGCTCCCGCTTGATCCAGCCCTTCTCCTCCCTGCGTGCGAGGGCGCCAGCAGTCAGCCTGTGCAGCGGCGCGCTCCAGCGCCAGCGGCCCATGGCAAGCACTGCTGAAAGATGGTTCCGTGCCGTGAGCACACACACATGCACACAACGCCCGTGCGGCGCTCGAGCGCCTGCCACGAGCGCCCTGGCTCTCACAGCTGGCCAGTCAGCAGCCGCCCG
>JAABUV010008242.1_pt1 | contig 10614 bp, 11 predicted proteins | sample 5559971 | NCBI WGS metagenome assembly JAABUV01 (sample SAMN10711881, study PRJNA513362) | rock metagenome | isolation source: Antarctica rocks | place: Antarctica: Victoria Land, Knobhead nord | collected 2015-12-19
CCCCCCGGGAACATCTTAATCAAACTCCACCCCAAACCACCTTTTCACCCCTCCCCTCATTTCAAACGCCACTCTCCCATCTTCCGCCAACTTCCTCAACACCTCATCCATAAACGGTTCGAGCGCCATCTCTCTCACCTGCTCATCAATGCTATTGCCATGAACTGCCGTTACAAGTTCCTTGATCGTCACGCTCCCTGTTTTCCCCTGTCCCGTTGTCTTCCCCTCGCGCTTGATTTTGATCAACGCCTGCAAGATCTGCTTTTCGCGTCTCAGCTTCTGCGCAAGCTCACCAGCAATTTTGGCAGGGAGGTTGGAGATCACGGCGCCATGGGCAGGATAGCCTACAGCGCAATTGTGTGACTCCATCGTGCGCAGCGAGGACATGTAGATGCTGAGTTCCTCTACAGCGCTGGTTCCGTGGCCGAGGATGTTGTCCCCCGTTAACATGGCGTTCTCTTCTTCGAGGATAAAGCACATGTGGTCGTGAGAGTGGCCTGGAGAGTGCACTGCGCGGATGGTGGCGCCTTCGACGCTGAAGGTTTGGCCGTCGACAATGGGTTTTTGACCTTTGCCGGGCGTGTTTTTGTAAATTGAAGTAGAGAGGTGGGGGTAAAGGCGAAGAAGGTCGGGAACCCCGCCGGTGTGATCGCCGTGCCAGTGGGTCAGGAATACATGGGACAAGGCGATAGATGAGGTGGTGAGGGTGGCAAAGACCAGATCTGCCCATTCGGGGATGCCTTGGCCGGTGTCGATGATAAGTCTCGATGAGCCGGTACCGACGATGTAGGTGTTTGTTCCTTGGAGTGTAAACTGAGAGCACTTTTAGCTGCTGGGGCTCATGCGAGAGCAAACGGGCTTCAATTTTTGCCCATTACCTTGCCTGCGTTCTGACCCAGTAAACGAATTACCCGAGGGCTAAGTTGCTCTACATCCCCTAGCTTGGGCAAGCGCGCTTGCTGCGTTGAAAGGTAGTCCTCGAAAGCACAAGCATTGAGCGTTTTGTTGATTTGACGATACCCTCCTTGACCCATCGTGGATGTCAATACTCGGGTAACAAAACTATTGGTATACACAGGATTTCCAGGCCAAATCAATATCGCAACAGTGCTCTTCTACCACAACGTCAGACGAAAACACAGTCAAAGAAAGAGAAATGTTGAAAATCAATGTGTGGTTGATTGCAGGACTCTGAATCAACCTCAGTAACAAGGTTTGGTTTGAGTAAAATCCGTTTTTTCTTGCGATCATAGATTTGCAAGAACTAAGAGTTCTATTACCCGCGTGGATGTTCCCGGATTGCACGCAAAGCGGTTTCTTGGGAAAAAAATGACAGGGATCTCTTGAAGAAGAGACACCACTCGGGTTTGTCGGGCCTGGTAAGTTGAGTCACAGCCTTGTCGAAGCATTTCCGACGACGAAGTTTCGGTTCGGACTCTTCTGGAGTCTCACCGTTGCGCTAATCTTATTTGCAATGCCGAACATAGGGTAAGTAAGCTGCGAATAGGCTAGGGCTGACACTCTATGGGAGCGGTGTAATGTAATCTCTAGCACAATTGCATTAGGATTCGGAATGCTGGCTGACCCCTCCGTTCAGCGTAAATCGATACCGGCCGATGTCGAATTGATCCTTGTCATTCGTAAGTAGAATTCTAAGCTGTAAACTATCTATGCTTCTGCTATGCCTGATATATCAGATACATATGCAAATTATTTTCTGGATGTTCGCCGACCTACGTACCTATATTGTCCAGTCCAAGATTGCTTCAATTGCTCTTTTCTTCCATACCTTGTACACATAAAATTTCTATACGAACCTCTCTTCTGCATAAGTATTCCACGGTTTCGGAGTCCACCCTGCCTGGACTCTTGGCATACGGTAGCTCTCCTTGTTCGAGTTGGCACTCCACATCTACAATGCCAATCTACACACCAACTTCAGATTCTCAAGGCGAATCTAACAAGATGAAACTCGTTTACTTCAGCAATGAGTTTCCACACGATGACCTACAAGATCTACTTCGCCGGCTGCACAACCATAGCAAAGACAGGCAACACTCTATTCTGGCCAGATTCATTCACGAGGCTACTTTGGCTACTCGTGACGAGGTACGGCAGTTGCCTACCGGGCTGAGAGCATTGATTCCACCTTTCGAGACAGTTTTAAACCTTGCAGATCATTCCGAGCTTCGCAAGGGCCCTCTTTCTGGAGCTGTAGACGGAATATTACTCTGCGTAGTCGAGCTGGCGACTTTCATAGGGTACGTGATGCCCACGCTGCTAAGCGGTGCATGATCGGTTCTAATTCACACTGCTAGATATTATGAGAACTGTCCTGACGAATTTGACTTCAATTCTGTAAACACATGTCTAGCTGGCTTGGGTATCGGCCTATTGGCATCAGCCGCAGTCTCACTATCTCCAAATTTGGCAGACATCCCACTTGCTGGTGCTGAAGTGGTGCGTGTTGCCTTCCGCCTTGGTGTCCATGTAGAAGAGATATCACAAAATTTAGAATCCCGTGACTTGACAAGCCCGCCGGATACTTGGGCCTGCGTGGTACCCGATGTCGCGGCAGAGGAGGTTCAAAAAGAGCTCGACGCGATACACACTAGAGATGTAAGTTTGATCTGGTCTTATCCTATAGCATTACAATACACTTGCAGTTACTTGAATTGACCAAAACACCAGAAAACACCCGAAGCCAGTAAAATCTTTATCAGCGCACTAAGTCGGACTTCAGTGACTCTAAGCGGCCCGCCATCAAGACTGAAGGGCATTTTCCGCAATTCGGACTTTTTACGTGATCGCAAATCCATCACTCTGCCCGTGTACGGAGGCTTATGCCACGCGAAGCATATTTACAATCAGCAGAATGTGCGTGGCATTGCTTGCACAAGCTCGATAAATCGGTTGGACTCTAAATTCCCACCAAGGATACCGATGCTTTCAACAGGCACAGGAAAACCATACCAAGCAAAGAGTGCGAGAGAATTGTTCGAACAAATCATCTCAGAACTCCTTACACAGTCAATCCAATGGGACAAGGTTATTCAGGGCGTGATAGAACAAGCCAGCAATATCGAAGCTTCCCAATGCCAGGTGCTTGTCTTTCGAATATCTCTCCCCATCCACGACCTATTGGCAGCCTTGAAATCCGAGTTCCAGCACTTTGAGACATCGACAGAGGACCTCGTAGCGTGGATTGCCAAGAAAGCTACAGATGAAGAAGCGCCGAGAGGAACAATGCAATCCAAGATCGCGATCGTGGGTATGGCATGTAGGTTGCCCGGAGGAGCGACAGATACCGAGAAATTCTGGGATCTCCTAGAACAAGGTCTGGATGTACATAGGAAGATACCCGCTGATCGATTTGACGTAGAGACACATTATGATCCTAATGGAAAGAGGCTCAATGCCAGCCACACTCCATACGGCTGCTTCATTGACGAACCTGGCTTATTCGATGCACCGTTCTTTAACATGTCTCCTCGCGAAGCACAACAAACCGATCCGATGCAGCGACTTGCGTTAGTCACGGCGTACGAAGCTCTTGAGAGAGCAGGTTATGTCGCGAATCGAACAGCTGCCACAAACTCGCACCGTATTGGGACTTTCTATGGCCAGGCCAGCGATGATTATCGTGAAGTCAATTCGGCTCAGGAGATCAGCACTTACTTCATCCCTGGCGGATGTCGTGCGTTCGGCCCAGGGCGTATCAACTATTTCTTCAAATTCTCGGGGCCGAGTTTTAGCTGTGATACCGCATGTTCCTCAAGCTTAGCAACAATACAGGTCTGAGATCCTGTCTTCGCCCTTACATGGCATATAGATGATTACTAATGCTCCTATCCAGGCAGCTTGTAGCTCGCTCTGGAACGGCGATACGGACACTGTGGTAGCTGGGGGAATGAACGTCCTGACTAATTCCGACGCATTTGCTGGTCTCAGTCATGGCCACTTCCTTTCAAAGACTCCTAATGCATGTAAAACCTGGGACTGCGAAGCCGATGGATATTGTCGTGCAGATGGTATTGGATCAATTGTAATGAAAAGGCTCGAGGACGCGGAAGCAGACAACGACAATATTCTCGGCGTCATCCTCGCCGCCGCGACGAATCATTCGGCTGAAGCCATCTCCATCACTCATCCTCACGCGGGGGCTCAATCCTATCTTTACAATACTGTGATGAGCAGAGCAGGAGTGGATCCCCTCGATGTCAGCTTTGTAGAAATGCACGGCACTGGTACCCAAGCCGGCGATTTGGTTGAGATCAAGTCTATCACGGATGTTTTTGCCCCGACCACGAAGCGTCGAAGTTCAAAACAGCCTCTTTACATTGGCGCTGTCAAGTCAAACGTTGGTCACGGAGAAGCTGTGGCCGGAGTGACGGCCCTGCTAAAAATTCTACTTATGTTTCAGAAAAGCGCGATACCGCCACATGTAGGCATCAAGAATAGCATCAACCCTGGATTTCCTAAAGATTTGGATAAACGAAATCTTCACATTCCTTTCGAGAAACAACATTGGCCTCACGTAGCTGGGAAAAAACGTGTTGCTATTGTGAATAACTTCAGCGCCGCTGGGGGCAATACGACTCTTGCGATTGAAGAAGCACCCATAAGAGAGACATACGAAATAGACCCTCGTTCAACTCATGTCATCGCCGTATCTGCCAAAAGTAAAGTATCAATGAAGGGAAATCTGGAGCGGCTTATTACTTATTTAGACACAAACCCAGACGTTTCATTAGAAAATCTCTCGTATTCGACGACGGCTCGACGGTACCACCATAACCATCGAGTGGCAATACCCACATCGGACACTGCACAATTGACTAAACAACTCGCTTCATACCTTGAATCAGTCGACTCACACAAACCAATTCCAACGACTGGGCCACCCTCAATTGCATTCGCTTTCACCGGCCAGGGATCGTCTCATAAGTCAATGGACTTGGAACTGTTTCACGACTCTCCATATTTCCAATCCCAGATTCTGCACTTGGACTCTCTAGCACAAGGACAGGGCTTCCCGTCGTTTATCCCAGCAATCGACGGGAACTACCAAAAGGACCATGCACACACCCCAGTCGTCACCCAGCTTGCTCTAGTATGTACTGAGATAGCACTCGCTAAGTACTGGGGCTCCTTGGGTGTGAAGCCCAACGTTGTCATCGGTCATAGCTTGGGGGAGTACGCGGCCTTGCATGTAGCCGGAGTACTTTCAGCAAACGACACCATCTTTCTCGTTGGTCAAAGAGCTAGATTGCTCCAGAAGAAGTGCCAAAGCGGTAGCTACAAGATGATGGCTGTACGCGGCACGCCCGCCGAGATTGAAAAAAGCGCTGGCGACAGATCATACGAAGTTGCTTGTATCAATGGACCAAAGGAAACCGTACTCAGCGGAACTCGGGAACAGATCGATGCGGTATCTGAGCCCCTGCAATCAGAAGGCTACAGGTGCTTGAGTCTAGATGTCCCCTTTGCATTCCATTCTGAACAAACAAACCCTATTCTTGACGACTTCGAGGAGATTGCAAAAAGGGGTGTCCTCTTTCAGGCACCCAATCTGCCTGTGATATCGCCTTTGTTAGGCAAGGTCATTTTCGACAACAAGACTGTGAACGCAAACTATGTGCGCCGAGCCACTAGGGAGCCAGTCAATTTTCTCTCGGGGCTGGACATAGCACAGAAATTCAGTACGATTGATGAAAAAACCGTCTGGGTCGAGATTGGGCCTCATCCTGTTTGCATGGGCTTCGTTAAAGCCACACTCCCGTCGGTCAATGTCGCCGTTCCCTCGCTTCGCAGAGACGAAGACTGCTGGATGACAATGACGCAGAGTCTCAGTGCCCTACATTGTGCTGGCGTGGAAATTGACTGGATTGAATTTCACCGCCCCTTCGAAAGAGGACTTCGCCTATTGGACTTGCCAACGTATAGTTGGAACGACAAAAATTACTGGATTATGTATAATGGAGACTGGGCGCTTACCAAAGGTAACAGTTACTACAATGGCGAAAAAGGAGTCATGGCGGCGCCTGTGCCGAAGTCGAGTCTGAGGACTTCGACTGTTCAGCAGATTATCGAGGAAAACTTTCAGGGATCAATGGGAAAAGTGGTTATGCAGTCGGACTTGATGCAGCCAGACTTTCTTGCTGCAGCTAATGGACACAATATGAATGGATGTGGTGTGGTAACATCGGTAAGTCAACTTGACTCTGTCGACTCGAAGAGGACAGTCGCGGATGACAATTCTTACTTTATATTCAGTCTATTCATGCAGACATCGCATACACCCTCGGCGAGTATCTTTACAGAAAGCTCAAGCCAGATGCCAGAAAGGTCGAGATGACCGTAGCCAATCTAGAAGTTCTCAAAGGTCTCATAGCGCAGAAGAGTACCAAAACGCCTCAGCTCATCCAAGTCTCCGCTGCCACTGCAGATATCCACTCGGGTACCGTCGATCTCAAGTGGCACAACGTTCACTCTAACGGCACAGTCGACCACCCATTTGCCAGCGCCAACATCTACTATGGTGACGCGACTGAATGGCTTACATCCTGGGTACCCAGCGCTCATCTAGTCCGAGGCCGCATCCAAACCCTCGAGCGCCTGGCTGAAGAAGGTACCGCCAACAAATTCTCCCGTAACATGGCCTACCGTCTCTTTGCCAACAACCTAGTGGACTACAACGAAAAATACCGCGGCATGCACTCCATCATCCTGCACGAATTCGAGGCCGTTGCCGACATCGTTCTCTCAACAGAGAAAGGCGGCACTTGGACCATCCCACCCTATTTCATCGATAGTGTCGCGCATCTTGCTGGCTTCATCATGAACGTTTCCGACGTTGTTGATACCAAGACAAACTTCTGCGTCACCCCCGGCTGGCGTTCCATGCGCTTCGCGCGCCCTCTCGTTGCAGGGGGCAAATACCGCTCATATACCAAAATGATCCCCACCCCCGAGGACCCTACCGTCTACCTTGGCGATGTCTACATCCTCCAGGACGCTACCATTATCGGCATGGTGGGTAGCATCCAGTTCCGCCGGTACCCGCGCATCCTCATCAACCGATTCTTCTCCGCCCCGGATGAGGCGCCCAAACTTCATGCCGCAGCGGCAGCGACATCATCATCGAAGCCGGCACCCGCACATTTGAAACCAGCCCCAAAAGCAGCGGTGGTCACCGAAGCCGTCACCTCCACAAAATCTGCACCCGCAAACTCCACCTCCGACTTGGCCGCAAGTTCGGTCGCGGTCCCGACAGTCGTTAACGCTGCCGGCCCACTCCCCCTCAACCCCGACGTAACCATTTCAGCCGAATCCAACAGCACAGCCGCCAGAGCTATCGCGCTCATAGCCAACGAAGCGGCGCTCGAGCTCGCGGATCTTCACGATGAAGCTAGCTTTGCAAGCTTGGGCGTTGATAGTTTGATGAGTCTGGTAATTGCGGAGAAGTTTCGGGAGGAGCTGGGGGTTACGGTGGGGGGAAGTTTATTCTTGGAGTATCCAACCATGGGTGATTTGAGGGGGTGGTTGGAAGAGTACTATAGCTAGGAGAAGAAGAAGGGGCGGCCCCATGAGATTGATTGAGTTATCGAACCCGATAGGGTCTTGCTACCATTCGGTCTTTTGCTTGTGATTCTAGAGATCAGGGGGGCTATTGGGGATTGGTGGGGGTGGCTGCGGCAATGGGTCCCTTTTTGGATAGACGTTGGACAGACTTTCGATAAACCTTTGATAGACGCAGATAGAACATGAATTTTGGTGTTCCATAGTCACTATGCACTTTGAATTTGCTGTTCCCTCAAAATTCTTGTCTACCCAAACTTTCACTCGACCTCGGAAAACCTTCCCCCCAAGAATCGCAAATTCCCACAAAAGAGCTCCCGTGAACCTCAACCAGCCCACCAAGCTCCAGCCCAATTCTCTCACCGACCTCCAAAAGGTACCACTGAACCGCATTCCGACCTCCAGCGGCAGCCTTGCGACTCAGCCTCGGACTACTTCTTCTCCGTGTAGTCCGAGCCAAAAGCCGACTCACTCCTGGGAGCTGAAGTTCGCGATCTCCGGATTGTGCTTTTCAGCCCCCGGTCAGCGCATCGTCTTTCAATCTCCCGCATCATGTTCATAATCCTGCTAAAATCGCTCAGCTCAAGCTCCCCTTGCAGACTCCTCTAATCACGCAGCCAACATGGTCTCCGCCTCTTCTTCAACAGATATCCCAGAGTCTTCTGGCACATCAAACAATAAACTCCTCTGCTTGACCATCTGCGGATATCGCAAGCCAGGCATGAGCGAAGAGGACTACAGGCATCACATGACCAAGATTTCGGCGCCGATGACGCAGGATCTGATGGTGCGGTACGGGGTTGTGCGGTGGACTATGGTGAGACCCTTCCGCCTCGTTCTAAGCCTTTTCCTTCGCCTGCCCATTCTTTGGATTTCCGGTGTCACACCGAGCTGCTAAGCCCTTGCATCTGCTCGTCTGTGCTCCAACAATCCAATGCCGGGCTTTGATGCGAGCGAATTAGAGGCGCAACAATTATGTTATGCTAACCAAAAACAAACAAAGATACACAACACAACCGCCACTCGCGCGCTCATGGCCCAGCTCTACGACCCGCAGTTCGCCAATGTGACGGACTTTGACTGCTTCAGTCAGGCTGTGTTCAAGAGTATTGAGGACTATAAGAGGATGAAGAAGGATCCATGGTACAAGGAACACTTGGTGGGGGACCATGAGAACTTTGCTGATACGAAGAGGAGCGTGTAAGTTGGTTTTTTCATTACGGGGTGTCGTTTCCATCCCCGTGGTAGAACGAGGCGAGGAGGATAGGATTTGGGAAAAGGGACAGGCCGGTTGAATGGAATGGGAAAGGAAATGACGCTAACTTGTTGTGCGGTAGAATGACCATTGGGTGGATCGAGGAGTTTGTGAGGGATGGAGCGGTTGCTAATGGGATGGAAGAAAGGCCGTCAAAAAGCAGTGTTCTCGAAGATATGTACCTATGTACCTAGCTCTACTACCTCTTATCCACCTACCTTACTGTTGGAATTGTAGGTGTGATTTGGTTGGTAATCTCCGCCCTATTCTATAGGGCTGGGGACCGCTAGTAGAGTTTTCACCTTCCACCTAGATAGACTCCAATCCAGCTTCAACCCCATGTACTAAATGCCCCATATGACCTCGTATTCTAACAGGTTATGAGCCCGAGTTAGTGTAAACTGCCTGGAGTGTTGCTCCGTTTGTTGAGTACGTTAAGCTCACTGTCATCGTCACCAAAATGGCCTCCGAAGGTTCCTCGGGAATTTACAGAATATCCAAGCTTAAAGGAGCTGAAAATTATGATTTCTGCAAGGAAGAAATTCAGAGTATTCTTACACTGAACAAGCTATGGCTAGTAGTCGTAGGCAAAGAGACTTCATCTACTGAACCGGAGTCAACGTCGACTGAGTCGTCGTCGTCAAAAGAGCAGGAAACATACAAGAAGAAGCTCTTAGCTTGGGAGGATCAAAATGCTCGTGCCGTGACTATCATTCGGCTCATCTGCGAATCTGGGCTCAGAGTTCACATCAAAGGCATGGAAAATGAAGTTGCCGTGTGAACCATGCTGAAGAAACAGTATGAAGTCAGCGACATGATCACGTTGAATCTGACCATTCATTCAATTTGTCAGTCAGTGCAAGGCGACTTTAAAACTCTCGACGAGTACGGTCAGAACGTTAAAGAGAACGCAGCTAAGTGCTCGACAATGAATTATGACATACCGGATTGACTGCTAGGCTCAATGTTTCACATGAGACTGCATATCGAGCTGAAGCCATACATCTTTCATCTGGCTCAAGAAGCTCGCACGGCGAAGAAAATTCTCACTGTCGACGAAATGATCACGGCCTTTGCGGATCACGATAAACGTCACCAGCATAGAGAGGACAACGAGACGAAAACTCTCAGAGCACGCTCCTTCTACAAGAGCAAGAACTCTGATCACTGTACTCATTGCGACAGAACAGATCACAACAAGGAACGATGCTGAGAATTACATCCGGAACAGGCTTCGGATGAAACCCAGATAAAGACTAGATGGAACGCTAGCAAGGAAAAAACGAGCGGCGTCAAAATAGTCAGATCGATGTAGCTGAAGAGCTACTACGATGCAACCGTGAATGACCTCGGGCGGGGACAAACGGTATAACAAAAGCGTAGCCAACCGTGGATGGTCTCGGGCGGGGACAAACGGTATATAAAAAGTATAGCCACCTGGAATCCGTGGACAGGCGTCTGGAAGTCTGATCAGCTTCATATGGTACTGCTCCGTGTAGGAGACGGGGAAGCTTGGAAGCTTCAAAAAGGGGAGCTTGGAAACTTCAGTCGGGGGAGCTCGAAAGCTTCAAAAAGGGGAGTTTGGAGGCTTCGATTTCCAAAGGGTGTTGGAATTTCAGGTGTGATTTGGTTGGTAATCTCCGCCTTATAACCCTTTAACCGCTGTTAGGATTCGGTTAATTTTTAAGGTTAACCCTAACCAGATTCGGTAAGGTTCCGTCAAAAAGGTTATTTTTTGTAAATAGAAACAATATCAACAAAGCCCCCTATTGTTCTTG
>JAABUV010008247.1_pt1 | contig 10612 bp, 16 predicted proteins | sample 5559971 | NCBI WGS metagenome assembly JAABUV01 (sample SAMN10711881, study PRJNA513362) | rock metagenome | isolation source: Antarctica rocks | place: Antarctica: Victoria Land, Knobhead nord | collected 2015-12-19
CCTCCACACCACGCTCGCCGCACACACCCGCTGCCCCTATCTCAACCGCCTCCTGGGGCACGCCGCCTTCCTCCAGATCAAGGCCCTCGCCTTCCCGACCAACGAGCACAAGGGCCCAGTAGCGAGCAACTGTAGTACATTGCGGTCTCCTATTTGCACCGTACTTCAGGAACGGCGCACTAGTACTACAATTGTAGTTATGCGAGAATGCCCCGGCGGGAGAGAGCAGGAGGGGCACGATGACGGTACCGGCGGCATGGGGCGAGGATTTTGCGGCGGTGGTGGGGCGGATCGGGCCGCGGTTTGCGCGGTCGGAGGCGCGGGCGCATGCGGCGGCGTACCTGCGGGGGTTGCTGGGCCGTACCGAGCGCAAGAATGGCTGGCAGTTGGCCGAGGCGGTGGGCGACGCGAGCCCCTACGGCATCCAGCAGTTCTTGTATCGCGCGGCCTGGGATCCCGACGCGGTGCGCGACGCCCTGCGGGACTACGTGGTCGCGCACCTCGGCGACCCGCAGGGCGTGCTGGTGGTGGACGAGACCGGCTTCCTCAAGAAAGGGGCGAAGTCGGCGGGGGTCCAGCCGCAGTACAGCGGCGCGGCGGGGCGGATCGCCAACGCCCAGGTCGGCGTCTTCCTGACCTACGCCGGCGCGCGCGGGCACACCTTCCTGGACCGCGCCCTCTATCTCCCGGCCAGCTGGACGGACGACCGGGCGCGCTGCCGCGCCGCCGGGATCCCCGACGATGTGGCCTTCGCGACCAAACCCGCGTTGGCGAAGACGATGCTCGAACGCGCGCTGGACGCCGGGGTGCCCGCCGCCTGGGTCACCGCCGACAGCATCTACGGCGAGGTGAAATACCTGCGCGTCTGGCTGGAGGCGCGGCCCCTCGGCTATGTCCTGGCGGTCGGCGGCAAGGACACGGTGGTCGGCCCCGACTGGCGGCAGCGGCGCATCGGCACCTACCTGGCCGACCCGCCCGCCGACGGCTGGCGGCGCCTCTCGGCGGGCGCGGGGACCAAGGGACCGCGCCGCTACGACTGGGTGCGCCTGCCGCTCATCGATCCACTCGTGGACGGCTGGCGGCGCTGGGTCCTGCTCCGGCGCGGCGTCGCGGACCCGACGGACGTGACCGCGTATGTCTGCTTCGCGCCCGAGGACGCCACCCTCGCCGACCTGGTACGGGTGGCCGGGAGCCGCTGGACCGTCGAGATCTGCTTCGAGGCGGCCAAGCAGGAGGTCGGGCTGGCCCAGTACGAGGTCCGCAGCTGGACCGGCTGGCACCGCCATATCACCCTGGCCTGCCTCGCCCATGCCTTCCTCGCCGTCGTGCGCGCCCATGGCGTCGATCCGCTGACCGAGGCGCAAAAGGGGGGGCTGCCGCGCGGCAGCCTGGCCAGGTTCAGCGTGTCCCGCCGGGGCTCCTCCCCCTGACCGTGCCCGAGATCCGGCGGCTGCTCGCCCGCCTGTGGGTCGCGCCGCCACCCGACAGCCGGGCCATCTGGCGCTGGTCGCGCTGGCGCCGCCGCCATCAAGCGATCGCCCGCTTCTACCACTACCGCCGCCGCAACACCGGCTAACTACAACTGTAGTACTAGTGCATCGTTCCTGAAGTACGGTGCAGATCAAAAAACGCGCCGTTCTTATGCTATTAGCGAGCAACTGTAGTACATTGCGGCCTCCTATTTGCACCGTACTTCAGGAACGGCGCACTAGGCGACCGCCTCGTTCTCGTCGCCGAAGCCGACGTACGCGGGCAAGTGGCGCGGCAGCTTCTTCGGGCCGAGCAGGTAGGCCCACCCGCCCGCGCCGTGGCGGCGGAACGTGGTCAGGGCGCGGGTGTAGGCCCAGGTGGCGCTACCCTCGTCGGGGTACTGCCCGAGCAGAGCCGCCAGCGCCGCGTCGTTCCCGGTCGTCAGGAGCCGGGTGGCGAGCGTGTAGCGCAGGCCCTGGTTATCGCCGGGGTTGAGGCGCAGCATATCCCGCAGGTGGTCGAGCGCCGCCTCGCGCTCACCCAGGTGCCACAAGGGATGTGTCAGGAATGGGACGACAGGAGCGGCTGGAGCGTGTGGTGGGCGGCGTGAAGGCGGCCCGGGCGGCGGTCAAGCGGCGGCCAGCTCGGCCATGACGGTCGCCCAGCGCTCCTGGAACACGCGCCGCCGGTCCCCGAGCGAGACGGCCTCGCCCGACTGGGCCACCGGCCGGAAGTACTGGCGCTGTTCCTCGAAGCCGGCGCAAAAGCGCGTGGCGGAGGCGAAGCGCCCGAACCCCCGCAGCGGGGAGTACCGTTGCTTCACGCCCCGGTGGTCCTGCTCGATCCGAGTGTTCTTGTAGCGGCTGGTGCGGTGGATGACGCCGGCGCCCAGCGTCGCGCGGATGGCGCGTGGGTAGGCGTCGTGCCCGTCCGTCGTGACCTGCGCGGGGGCGCGCCCGGCGATGCCCTGGGCCCGGGCGAAGAAGCGCTGCGCCGCATCCATATCGCGCCGCTCGCTGCGTCGCGCGTCGACTAGGTTCCCCTCGCGGTCGATGGCGCGGTAGAGATAGCACCACGCCCCGTTCACCTTGAGATACGTCTCGTCCACGTACCATGAGCGACCCACCTGACCACGGCGCTTCGCGCGCAGGCGGTCGGCGACGAGCGGGGTAAAACGGGCCTCCCAGTCCCGTACCGTCTCGTGCGTGAAGACGAAGCTGCGCGCGAGGAACAGCGCTGCGCGATCCCGGAGGCGCAGCTTGTAGCGCAGCCGCCACAGCACGACGAGCAGCACGACGTCCGTCGGCTACTGGAGATGGTTATCGGGCGTGCCGGTACGCTCGTTGCACGTCCGGCAATAGGCGCGGCAGCGGAAGGTACGATAGCCCAGTGCGGTGCGCCGGGGCTGTTCGACAGTCGCGGTCGCGGCACAGCACGGGCACGGCACGGGCAGCTCCTTTACGCAACGCTCATGACCACTACGCTACCAGAGCGAAGCCGTTCCTACCAGCTCGCGTCTGCGTTCTGACGCAACCACGGATCGAGCGGGACCACCGACACCGCAAAGGGCGCGTGCGCGGGATGCGCGGCTTCAAGACCCTCGCGGGGGCGCGGGTGCTGTGCCGGGCGCACGGTTTCCTGCGCAATCTGCGCGGCGGCTTCTACGCGCTCGGGCAGCCCGCCACGGTGGCGCGGACCCTGTCGGCGTCGCCGCTACTCCATGCCTGGGACGCGCGCACGACCGCGCTGTCGGCTCGGTGACAGCGGCATGCGGCCAGCTGCTTCCGGGCCACGTGTGCCCTGCACTCCCCCCGCCTCGTCCGCCACCGCACAACGCAACAGCACCGTACGAAGCTGCCGATATGTTCTGGACTTGCTAGGGGTTCTTGCCCGATAATATCCGCACGACCTGCTAATCCGACAGCCAGTGCGTGCTCACTCGTTCCCCGCTGGGCGTGTGCATCGCGACGAGTGACCGAGAAAGGTAGCCCTATTGGCCCGTGCTGACAGCTTTGCCAAACCAGTTGCCGCAACGCTAGCGAACGCCCCAACGCGACCGACGTGGTGGACGCTGGGCCGATGGTTCGTGGCACTCGCGCCGGAATACCTCCTGATCCTGATGTGCGCGGTGGCACTATGGCGCGGGGTGCTCGCCACCGGCGACCTCGACTGGCCCTTCGACGCCGACATCTTCCGTGACATCGGCAATGCACAGGCGATCCTCGACGGCCATTTCTGGGCCGATCCCGCCTATCGCGGGGAATGGCGCTGGTATAACCCGCTGGTACCGGCAGTTGTTGCCGGTATCGCCAAGGTGACCGATTTGCCGATTCACCTTCTCTACACCCGCAGCGGTGCCTACCTCAACCTCCTGGCACCCCTCAGTTTCTATCTGCTGGTCGCGAGCCTATTCGGCCGCTGGACAGCGACGGCGAGCACCCTCGCCTTCCTCTTCGTCACCAGTGAAAACCTCGTTCCCTGGAGCACCGCCACCTATTCGCCCTGGCTCTTCGCCCAGGTTTTTGTGCAGGCTCTCTTCTACCTGACCCTTGCTGCCTATCATCGCGCCCGGACCACGGCGCGGCTGCGTTGGTTTGTTGTCACCGGTGCCCTCCTCGGGGCGACGTTCCTCGGACACACCGCACCCGCGCTCCTCCTAATGGGCATCATCGGATTGCTCACGCTCGGCGATCTCTGCGGTCGGCCGACTCGCGACGGCGCGTGGAGCGCGGCGCTGCGGCGGCATGTCGGCGGCGAGATCGTCGCTATGGGGCTGCCGGCCCTGGTCGTCAGCCTGCCCTTCCTGGCCACTATTGTCGGTGTCTATCACCTGCGCGTCATCAACACCATCCCGAGCCACTTCATCGACGACTCACTCTTCCTCAATGTCGCCCGAACGTTTCTCCGGCAGGAATTTGTCGCGCTGTCGAGCGCCGTCGCGCTTTGTGGCCTCGTCAACGTGGCTTGTCGTCGCGCTCGCCCGGCCCGTCGGGGCATACTGCTGTTCTGGCTCGGCCTGTGCGGCGCGGCGGTCCTTTACGGCTACCTCTGGCAGTTTCTCCAGTTACGCTACGCCGTCGAGCCGCCGATGGTCGTCCCGACCTTCCATTTCATGTTTTACCTGAAGGCGCTCCAGGCTGTATTCTTCGGCTATGGTCTCACCGGTATTAGCACGCTTGTTGTGCGGAGTATCACCCGACTCGCGCCGCGTTCCTGGCTCGGGGAGATGGGCATCTTGTGGCAGCCCGTCCTTCAGCGCTTTGTGCTTGTCGGCCTCCTACTCGTGTGCTTTGTGCGTGCCTATCCGACCTACAGTAGTCGCCACGAATTCACAGGGGCACCGGAGACGGCGCGGGAGGTCGAGAAGAATTTTGTCGTCCCAGCAGCCTTCGCCTGGATCCGCGCCCGCAGCCAGCCGACGGACGTCTTCCTCGCCTCGGACAAGCAGGCGCTTTTCCTTGTCACTGCCGCCGGGCGACAGGTTGTGGTGATGAATGAATATTTTTCTAATCCCTACGTCGACTGGCGCCCACACGAGATCGACCGCACCGCGATGTACCGCTACCTGGCGATCGGCAAGCACGAGGAATTCGGCGCCCTTGCCAGGAAATACGGCGTTACTTTTGTCCTCGCGTCGCGCAAGCAGGCTGAGGATATCGATTGGGGCTCGGCCGCGCTCCTGGTCAAAGAGGCGGAAATCGGCGACGTGGTGATCTATCGCCTGCGCTGAGAGCGGTCGGTGTATCTACCTTGGCACCCTTGCCGCTTCGTGGGGTCGACCGAGCGGCGCATCGGTGAGGTTGGCCCGTTTGCGTAAGTGCTGGCGATTTGGTTATGGCAAATTCCTGGAATCTTCAGGCGGCGACTGCTTGGTCGAGGAGCCGGGCGAACGACGAGCGCTGCGGCTTGCGGCGCGGTGTCCCGGCATACCATTCACCAAGTCGGAGGAAGTTGAGACCGGTCGCGATAAGGATGTGGCCGAGATGGACTTTCGGCTGCCCGCGATAGCGCGTGAGCCGGAGTCGGCAGCGGCGGATGCCGCAGGCGAGTGTGCCCTCGATGCCAGCGCGGAGGAGACCGCGAAGTTGTGGTGGGCTGGGAGCGCGGTGGCGCGTCGAACCGGATCGCTAGCTCCGCCGTGCCCCGGTCAGGCGGCGACGCGCAGGCTGTCCGCGAGCCAGGTGAAGGTCGCGACGGCTGTGCGTACCCGCGCGTGGTGCCCAGCGTCGGCGTCCGTCACGGTGCCAGGCACCGTGACGTCGCCACGTTGCTCCTGTCCTGGCCGGTTAGTCCATCCGTGGCGTAATCCTGGCACTCGTGTGGTAAGCGTGCCAGAAACTCACGCCGGATGAGCTAACCGGCCAGGACAGGTGCCCGTCGATGTGGTCTTCCTGCTTGTCATAGGGTGCGCCACAGGTGGGACAGCGACCGAGCAAGGTGCGGATGAGGGCGATCATGCGGCCTCTTTCTGCGTCTTCACGCGCTCGCGGAACGCCTCACTCAGCAGACTAAAGTCCGGGTAGAAGAAGTCCCGCTCCTCGGTGACGGTCGTGTCCCTGCCGCATGATGCGCACGTTCCTTGGTAGCAGGCAGACACGCTGAAGGCGGCCTTGAGCGTGTACTGGCCATACTTCACCAGGCAGGTCAGGGCATTGGCCGCCAGCCCGCATTCCCGACAGACGGTCACTGGTCTTCCCCCTCGATCAGCCGTATGATCCGGCTACCGATCATCAGTAGGAACCCCGCGAACAGCACGAAGAAGAGGGCTAGCAGCAGCAGGGCAAGCGTGACCTCGCTCATGCCGCGCCTCGCAGTTCTTCCCGACCCACGATGGCTTCGTGCCAGGCGATCAGATAGAGCGCCCCAACAGCGAAGTACGGGGCGGTGACGAGCCAGAAAAGGATGTCTAAGTCGCTCATCGTGTACTTTTCTCCATAATATCGGGGGGCCGTTCGAGCACCTGTCGCGCCACGCTGACGATGCGCCGCTCGACCATCTGTCGCGAGTTGTACGGAACGTGCATCTGGCCGATGGCGGTCTGCGTCATCCCGGCCAGGTACAGGCGCACGTCCTCGACGGCCCTGGACCAGGCTTCCATGCGCTGTTGGATGTCGGTGGGGTATTCTTCCGCCGCGTGCTCGACGATGGCCGGCAGGAGGCTTCTGAGGCGTTGGCGATTGCGGAGGATGGTACGAATCTTCGTGGATGTGGTATTGGTCATAGTCGGTTACGGGTCTTGCGCTGTGGCTTGCCTCTCTTCGGCCTAGGTCGTGCCCCTACCCAGGCCGGAGGGAAGGCTCGTCTCCTTGGTGGAGCAAGACGAGCGCCCCCGGTCGCTCTCCTTACGTCAGCATTTCGGGGAAGTCGTAGATGCTTGGCCCTTCTTCCGCTTCCTTCTGGGCCTTGAACTGCTTCTCCATCTCCAGCAGCTCGGTCAGGCGGTCATGCACCTTGCGCGAAGCGAGCGATGTGGCCGACGCGATGGCCTGGCTGCTACCTTTGGCGACGAGGTTGCGGTACGTCAGCACGTCGTCGTAGTTCTTGATGGATTCATAAAACATGGTCTCGATCAGGGTATTGGGGATGGCTGCGGTGTGTTGGTTGTTCATGAGCATAGTATGCGCCTATTTCTTACCCTTGTCAATACATCAATTTACTCAGGGCGGCGAGCGCATCTATCACGCCGCGATCGACCCCAGGAGCATCGCCAAGCCCTCGTGTGAATACGGCGCGACCTTGGGAACCGGCGTCCACCCCAACCGTAGCAACGTCAAGGCGTAGTCGGCGAGGGATGCGGACCCCGTCAGGCGACAGACGAACCCTTCTCGACCGAACACATAGGCGTCGCCAGCGGTGTCTTCCACGACCAGGGCGGTGCCACGCTGCGTGTCCAGGCGGTAGCGGATGCAGTAGCGCGCGTCGGTCACGTTCTCTCCTTTTTTCCGCACACATGTTCTAGCCGACGCAGTATAGATCGCGAGCCGTACGGACGCAAGGGTTCCTTGGTGGGAAAAGTATGCCCGCCGTCAAGGACAGGTCGCTATGGGAAAGGTGTACTGACCCTGATGGGCGCTGGATAGGTCTGGCTACAGGCTTTACCCGGCGACCTGTCCTTGGCTGGCCGCGATAACCGCATCCGGCTGGTAGCTGCGGGGGTCGCGTTGGCCGCGAGAGTACGCCAACCAGTAGGCCAAAGCGCGCTTCCTCGCCGCATCATCGTGGAACAGCGCATCGAAGAACTCCGCGTTGAACGCTTGTCGCTCAGCGCGGGTCATATGCGCGCGGATGTCGTCCGAGCCATAGGGGTTGGCGATGTCCTCGCCGTTCTTTTTCTCGGCAAACCACGCCTTCAACACCGTCCAACGGATCAGATTCGCTTCACGCTCGGCGTCGGGGATGAGCGGCCCGCGCAACGCTTCGGCGAGTTGATATTCCGGCGGATAGACCTTCTTCACGTAGCGCACGTCACGGGCGACGAAGATACGATCACCGGCTTTGATGCGCTCGTCGCTTTTCGCCATGATCAAGCTCTCGATGGGTCGATATTGGTCCTGTTCCAAGGAAATCGTCTCGCGATTCGTCATGGTTAATTCGTAGTACACCTTCTTCATAGCGGGTAGCTCCTTCAGTTTCCTGACGATGTGATGTTGCTGATGTCGATGAAGCCTTGGCCCCGGATAATCCCCTGTTCATCGACGGTGACAGCGGTATTTGTGGCCTGCTGACTCGCCTCGCGTGCCAACCCGCGCTGGGTGATCTTCTCCCGCTTGTCGTAGAGGTCGTGCAGCGAGGTGATATTCGGGGGCCAGAAATCATCCTGTGCAAGACGGTCGATGAGCCGCTTCACCCCCGCCAGACCATCCGGCTCGCCGCGCAGGAGGTTGCTGGCCATGATCCTGTTCCACCTATCCGACTTGTCGATACGCGTCCGGCCCAGCTTTTCCTTGAAGTATGCGCAGACGGCGGTGACATCCGGGTCGCCGTAGCTCCCGTCGGGGTTCGGCTCCTTGCGTGCTTTCTTCTTGGATAGCGCTCCGGTCGGTGATGCGGCGGCGTCACCTACGTTAGTAGTACTTGTTGTAGTCTCTGTTGTAGTCTCTGGTAATGGTGAGGGCAGACTGCCCCCCTCGTCGGGGCATTTTGCACCGATGGACGATGCACGCCTCAACAAGGGATGATCAAAATTCACCCGATACCACTTTGTCCGGTCGATCTTCAGCGTGTTGTAATTCGCAGAAACGAGCAAACCCTCTTTCTCTAATCGGTGGATAGCCCGCTTGATAGTGTCGCAACTCCACCAGGGAAATTGCTTTTGCCATTCTTCATACGTGTTATAGGTCCAGTATTGTCCCCCTCTTAGGTTCTGTTTTTTCGCTTCGTTTTTGTCTTGCCAATACTGAACTTGATGAAGGATGATGGCTTCATTCAAGCCAACTTTCTCGGCAATAACGGGGTTTATGACAAGCGGTTCCCTATCGTAGAACAGGGAATCTGAAGGCAGTTGTGGCATAAGTCAACGAGATGCGGTCCTAATCCGCTTGTTGGTGTGCTTTGTGGGTGATTAGGCTGGGGTGGGGGATTGAATGCGGTAATCTACTGTTGTGACGCCTTTTTTACTGTTGCAGCTCTTACAGAGGGTTTGTATGTTGTCTTCTACGGTCTGTCCTCCTCGGGATTCGGGGATGATGTGATCACAGGTCAAGCGCTCTTCACTGTTACACACAAGGCAATTGAAACCATCTCTGCGCCAAACTGCCATTTTAAGAGGTTGCGGTATCTTGCGTTTGTGATGAGAGATTGGTCTGCTGGATTCACGCTCCTTCTTGCGGTTTGTCCACCATTCTATCCACGCTTCATCTGCCTGGCTATAGAAACGATCAGCCATTGCACGAAGCCTTTTCCAATCTTGCAAGGATAGTATTTCACCATCTATCAAGGGAGCATAGATATCAAACTCGTAGTCCGGTCGGAATGCCACGTAGGTGTCTCCGCAGTTGTCTTCATGTAGTTGTAGTATGGTATTTTATCCTTTCATAGCAACAAAAACGTGCCGCCTCAGTCTTCTACCCTGAATGCGGCACGCCCCTGTCAATATTGAGTTAGGCGAAGGTAGAAGCTTCTGAATTGATTATATACGCCCACCCGCCCGACGTGTCAAATAGAAAAATATATGTAAATTGGGGTATTGACTAATCGTCGCAATACGCGCAGACTATCCCTATGCACAACTCCCCCACCCCCCTCAAGGATCTGCCGATCCTCAAAAACATCGCGGTGACGCACATGCCCATCGCCGTCGTCGCCAAGAACCACGGCATCAGCACGCAGGTCGCGCTAGCGAAAGCCCGCCGCACGGCCCAGATGATCTGCTGCCTGCTCGACATCGAAGGGCCGCACGACACCTCGCGCCGCTTACGCCTCTCCGTGCCGGAAATCGACATGATCCAAGACTACAACGCCTCCCACGAGGCCCTACAGAAAGGCTAGAACCCATGACCAACACGTACACGCACCAATTCCCCACCCATTACAAAATGCGCCCGCAAGAGACCTTCTCGTGGAACGACGACGGCCTGCTCATCGCCCTGCTCGCCTGCACCATCGTCGTCACTGTCCTCACGCTCATCGCCACCTGGCGTTGACAAGAAGCAGAGAAGAGGAGCAAGCTGGAAGGACAAGCATAACAACAGAAGATGCAACCACTGCATATTTTGCAACAGTTGCACGAGAGGAGATTTACGATGGATACCACACCCAAGCTGTACGCAGCACTTATCAAAGCAAAGCAAGATTTCGGTTCCCTCAAAGTCAATGCGGATAACCCGTATTTCAACAGCAAGTATCTCGACTTGGCGGGCGTGCAGGACGCGACCGATGCCGCCCTCCACAAGAACGGCCTCGTGGTCATTCAGACTACCGACATCACCGAGACGGGCCATCCCGTGCTCGTGACAACCCTGGCGCATGAGTCGGGCGAGGCCATCGCGGGCCGTTACCCCCTCACGCCAAAAGAAACGAACAATCCTCAGAGCCTGGGTGGCTGCGTGACCTATGCCAGAAGGTACGCCCTGATGGGGATGCTCGGCATTGCGCCGGAAGATGACGACGGCAACGCGTCCAGCGGAAAACCCACTACGGCCAC
>JAABUV010008249.1_pt1 | contig 10610 bp, 12 predicted proteins | sample 5559971 | NCBI WGS metagenome assembly JAABUV01 (sample SAMN10711881, study PRJNA513362) | rock metagenome | isolation source: Antarctica rocks | place: Antarctica: Victoria Land, Knobhead nord | collected 2015-12-19
TGGCGGCGCGGGCCGCCCCGGCGCCGCGGCGGTGCCTGCCGCCGCGCCTGCGCGCGCGCCGCGGCTGGGCGAGCTGGGGCCTGCGCGCGGCGCGGCGGGCGGCGCTGCGCCGGGCCCGCGCGGCGCTGGCGCGTGCGCGCTGGCAGATGGGCTCCCGCTGCCCGGTGAGCTCGCAGAGCCTGCGGGCCCTGCAGGGAGAGCGCGCGCGCCCTGGGAGGGCGGCGCAGCGGCGCCAGGCCCCTGGGCGGGGACCGGCGGCGCTGGGCCCGGGCCCCCGGAGGCGCACCCCGCGGACAGCAGCTCGCTGGCCGCCAGGGACGCCAACGCGCTAGGCGTGTTTGCGGGTCTGGGCGAGCCGCCGGGTGGCGGCGCGGCGCGGGAGCTGCCCGCGCCGGCCAAGCGACCGCTCGGCCAGGAAGGCCCGCTGTTGGTGCATGCGGGAGGTGACGCCAAGCGGCTGCGCCTGGAGGAAGGCTGCAGGGGATGATCAAGGGCTGGAGCATTGATGGGTGCAGTTGTGAGGTTGTCTTAGGGTGTCACTGTGAAGGTTGGTCAGGCAGAGCAGTGTACTGGAGAGAGTCAAAGTGTCTCTTTGAAGGCAGTCTGCACAGTGCAGTGTTTCGTTGGTGCAGCGTGCTCTCAGTGTACGTTCTGTTTGCGAGTGGAGTGCGTGTTTGGCGTGACACTTTTGGCTGCAACCTGCGAGCGTGTGAGAGCCATGAGCTTGTACAACGGGCCCCCGCGGGGCGGCACCCGGGGCGGCGCAGACCAGTTCAACTGGGACAATGTAAAGGTCCGCGCGGCACGCAAACACACTTCCTGTCGGCGAGCCTGCACAGCCGCGCACGCCTGGACACGCACGCCTGAGGCTTACGTCTGTGTAACGCACAGGCAGATCCTGACAGGGAGTACTACCTGGGCCACTCGGTCAAGGCCACGACCGGCCGCTGGCAGAAAGGTGCGCGCCGCTGCTTAGCACGCTTGCAGTTCGAGCGCGCTTCCAGTCACAAGCGACGAGCATGGCCGTGCTTGTTGCTCCGCAGGCAAGGACGTGTTCTGGTACACGCGTGAGAAGCAGGACGACGGCGGCGCCGCGGCTGCGGAGATGTTGGCCATCAAGCAGCGCGAGGAGGACCTCATGGCGGAGGCGCGCCGCCGCTGCCAGTGCTGCAGTGCCAGGCATGGCCGCCCTCGCGGTGCTTGCTCTGACGCACAGCCGCTGCGGCTGCGCAGGCGCTCGGCATCAAGCCGCGGACGCTGCGGCCGATGACGCACGCGAAGCTGGACAAGAAGGACGTGGCGCAGCTGCTGAGCCGCGGCGAGGAGGGCGAGGAGCCGGACCCGGCCGCCGAGGCGGACCGCATCCAGGGCCTCGGCTTTGCTGCGTGCGCGCCTGCCTGGGCGACTTGCCCTCACACCCTGCCGTCCGCAGGCCAGCCTGCCGAGGCAGCGGCTGCTTACAGTGTCCAGGCAGTGTCTTGACTGAGAGCGCGTGCAAAACCCCTTGGTGCGCGCCAGGGTTGCCAAAGGGCGGCCTCGACGCGCCGGACCGCGAGGCGCTGGCAAGCGCGGGGCTGGCCCTGGCGCCGTATCAGCCCACGGCGGCTCGTCAAGTGCTGCAGGTGACCAGGCAGGTAGGAGCGGCAGGCGCTGACGCCGCCAGGCAGCGCTGTGACCTGTGGCCCGGGCGCACGCCAGGGGCGCCTTGACGCGCACAGGCACAAACCCATACCAGCACACCATGACGCGTCCCCACCCGTGCGCTAGGGGCGCAAAGGGCAGCCTGGACGCGCCCGAACGCGAGGTGCTGGCGGGCGTGGGGCTGGACAGGCCGCTGCCGCCGCCGCCGGGGCTGCCGGGGCCGCCCGGCTCTGGGCCCAGGCCCGCCGGCGATGCGGGGCCGGGCCCGGGCGCGGCCGGCGCGGCCGCGGCGCAGGGCGCGCTGCCCGGGCCGCCATCGCTGCCGGCAGGCGCGCTCAAGCTGGTGAAGAAAGCGCAGAAGAGGGCTGCCAAGGAGGCGCGCAAGGTGCGCGAGCCGCCCTAAGCTGCGTATTGAGTTGCACAATCAACTCAATACACATGTGCGCAAACACAGTCTGCACGGCCCAGCTGGGATGTCCTTTTGCGTGAGCAATCTCGTGCACCCAAGAAGAAAGGTTTTTATATTTCACCAGGCGCGTGCTGGGGAGGAACAAGCTGGCCCACCAACTTTGCCCTGCTGCATGAAACGCCTTGGAGTGCGCCATTCAAGGGGAGCAAGCAGACTGCGAGGGCGTTCAGGAGGAGCGCGCGGCGTCCAAGGCGGCGCGCAAGGCCAAGAAGCGCGCCAAGCGCGACAAGCGGGAGCGCGAGGCTGCGTCGCCGGCGTCGCCCTCACCTGGCCCGCTGGACAACGCGGCCCCGGAGGGGCCCGAGTCGCGCAAGCGCGGCCGCAGCGAGGAGCCTCAGCCGCGGCTCGACGGCCGCCGCGCTGCCCAACATGACAGCCCCAGCCCGGACGTCGGGCGCGCGCATGTGCATGAGGGCGCGCACGAGCACAGCCAGGACGCGTCTGTGGTGCGGCACGCGGCACACTGGCAGAGGCATGCAAGCCCTGACGCAGTTGCGGGGAGTGGGCGCGCGCACGAGGCGTCCCATGAGCACCGCCGGGCCGCCTCTCCGCCGCGGCATGCCGCGCGCCGACAGAGGCATGACAGCCTCAGCCCGGATGCTGTGCACGGGCGAGCAGACCGCTACACGGCGCGGCGCAGCAGGGACCAGGCTGAGCAGGGACGCGAGGGTGCTGGCCGGCGCCGCCATGACACGCCGAGCCCGCCGCGGCGGCGCGCGGGGCGCGGCAGCGCGAGCCAAATGTAACAATGCGCGTGTAGTGCACGTTGCCAGGACTACCAGATTTACATGCATGTGCAAAGCATGCACAGAGCATGCCATTTTACATAATCAGTACAGATATGCTGATGCACATGGTGCACCACGTAGCCAAGCGCCTCTGTAAGCACAAACAGACAAGCAGGATCCTACGGGACAGACAGTAGTGACAGGACCGATATGATATAGAAGCGCCTGGGGTACACGGTCTAGGCTGCCAGGCGACGATTCGCCATGCGCGCCGCGTTGCGCCCCTTGCCTAGGCACTTTTCTAGGTGTGGCGCAAACCTGCAGGGCGTCAGGCAGCAGGGCGTCAGCGTTTCGCACCCAGCGCGTCCCAGGGACAGCCTGCAAAACACCCTGCTGGCGTCAGGCACCGTACCTGGAGGCAGCAATGTGCCGGCCACAGTGTACGCATGCGACATCATCTGCCTGCTGCGAGATGAGCTGGCCAAAGATGTCCGTGTTACGTGCGGAGCGTGGCGGCGGCGCTGACGCAGGCAGCGCCTCCCTGTTTGTGTCAATGTTGCGCAGGTCGTCCTACGCTCACGGACGGTCTCAGCATTTCAACATATGCATAACACGTCGCTATACTGCGTTGCCAAGCTCTGGTGATGACTGGCGGCGTACCAGGCCGATCTTCACGGCGCGATGTACCTCCACAGCTACGTCTGTGACGATCTCTGGTGCCACAAGCGAGCGCGCTTGATTTACAGACTCCATACCTCTGGCCGCATGACAGAGATTCTTTATACATGGGTACTGCCCTGGCCGCACCATCGACCAAGTCTGAGTAGGCGGCGACGGTCTGCGCTGCGACGGAGTTGGTGTTGGCCAGGTCAGCCTTCAGGCGCTGCACAAACTCGACGCGTTTCGCCAGCAGCGCCTCTTGGTATGCCGCGTCTTTGAGCATGCCATGCACGACGCTCAGGGCCGCTGCTGCCGAGGCATTGAAGCTTGGCGTAAAAGTGGCAGCGTATGACTTTCACAACGTGTGAGCTCCAATGTACGAACGTGACGGCGCTTCTGCATCATACAGAGTGGGAACAGCTGCAGTTCATGCAAAACTGCAGTGAACACTGTGCATTTATCCCGTAACTAGGCCGTGCTCTTCCGTCGATCGTACTACGGTCCTCAGGAAACTCAAGTAGGAGACCAGCCTGTTTGCAGCCATGCGAGCTGAGCGCATGTAACGGGGTGAGCAGACAGGTGAGGGGCCTTGCCTCCCCTCCGTCATGCCCTGGGATGCCCATGCCAGATGCGACCGGGGCGGCGCTCGCCGCGGCCGTGCTGGCGCAGTACGCAGCGCTGGGCCAGCACGGCAAGCCGCGGCCCGGCGAGCACACCCTGCTGGCAGGCTTTGCGGTCGTCCACGAGCACAGCGGCGGGGGCAGGCTCCAGCCTGCTGCCTGTGAGCCGCGCGATTGTGCTCAGGCAATGCCGGGCGTTCGCGAGCTGGAGAGCGCGCTTGGCGTACCTCTGCGTGAAGCCGGCACTGCGCAGGAGCGCGAAGCAGCGGTGCAGGGCGGGCCGTCACTGCGCGTTGTCGCGCTCGGCACGGGCACAAAGTGCCTGGGCGCGGGGCAGCGCGCCCCAGGCGGTGCGCTGCTCAACGACTCGCATGCAGAGGTGCGGTGCGGCCTCAGCGGTCCCACTCGTGCAGCAAGCAAGCTGTCAGCACTGCCTGCACAGACGCACAGACGTACAGCACACCACTGTGCGCGCTCGCAGGGGTGTTTCCTGCAGGTGGTACGACACTCTGTCACACACCAGCTGGAGGGTAGAGCCCTGAACAGGCGGCCCGGACAGCCCAGGCGGCTCGCCAGGCGACAAGGCGCCTTCGCGCACTGCTCACAGGCCGCCGCGCGCCGGGTGCGCAGGTGGTCGCGCGGCGCGCCCTGTTGCGCTGGCTGTACGGCGAGCTGCACGCGGCGGCAGCGCCGGGCGCGGGCAGCGCCTACTTTGCGCGCGCGGCCTGCGGGCGCTTCCGGCGCCGCGGCGCCTGGCGGCTGGCCATGTTCGCCAGCGCGCCGCCGTGCGGCGACGCGTGCGTCGCGCCTGCCGCGGCCGCGCCCGCCGCAGGCCACGACGGCCTGGACGCATGCAGCAGCGCGCCCCAGAGTGCAGGCCTGGGCATTGACTGCAGCGCTTTGGCTGGCGGCGGGGCCGTCAGCAGCCCCAGCGGCCCGGAGGCGTGCATCGGCACGCCCTGGCAGTCCTGGCCGCTGCGGGACGCGCAGCCATGCGCAGCAGCGGCCGCCGAGGCAGCAGAGGTACGCTGCCGGGGCAGCGGCGCCGGGCAGGGCGGGGCGCCTCATGCGGAGGCCGCGCCGCCTGGGTGCCACCCGCACGGGCGCCAGCACTGCCCCGGCCGTGCGCCGGGCGCCGCAGGAGGCGCGCGCGTCCGTGCTGCCACCGAGCTTGCAGCGGGCTCGGAGCCGGGCGGCGGCCTCGGCTCGGCCGCCTGCGCGGGCCCGCTCGCGGCCTCGCCCCCGCGGCCCACCCTGCCCCGCACGGGCGCCAAACCGCTGCGGCCGGGCGCCGCGTTGCCGCGCGCCGCGGATGTGGAGGCCGGCGAGACGCCGCAGGCGCCGGGCGCGGTGCGCCGCAAGCCTGGCCGCGGTGCGGCGCAGCGGCCCCGCCGGTGTCTGTCGCTGTGCGGTAAAAGCTGGGAGCCGACAGCACGCCTCTGCTTTGAGTATGTCATGCAGTGAATGGGACGCATCTGCGGCAGCCCATAGCGCTGACTCTCGTGTGTGTAAAGTTGCTGATCAGCAAATGGTTTTGTTCTGCCATGACGACAGCACCGCAGCCTCCTGCTGAGGCTTGACAGTGCTTAAGTCAAGCATGCGCCGGATGGCAGGGCGTCCTGCTCTGCACAGCGACGCAGCCCGGGCCAGGATGCCGTGCCCTCGCAGCGCGCGCTGCATGCTGCGCGCAGGCGACCCGACGCTGTCGGTGAGCTGCAGCGACAAGGCGGCGCGCTGGGCGCTGCTGGGGCTGCAGGGCGCGCTGCTGGGCGAGCTGCTGTGCGCGCCGCTGCGCCTGGCCGGCGTCGTCGTGGGCGCGCCCGCCTCTGCGGCCGCCGTGCGCCGCGCGCTCGAGGGCACGCGCACTCATCCCCCCAGTACTTCTATTTGACCCAGTCCTACTCTGTTATGGTGAGCTGGCTTTCTGTGGGCGCCGGACCCCCCCTCCGGTGCAGCCGCCCAGCGCCACGCGCGCAAAGTGCGCGCCACTACGTGGTGCCCAGCAGCTTGGTTTCAAGCGCTGTGGGACCCGTGTGACTCTTGGACGACTCGAAGACCCAAGTGCAGGGCGCGCTGCTGCTGACGACCCAAAAAAGCTTTGACTGCGTCTAAAGGACCAGCATGGACCCTGTCCCCCGTCCGCGCAGGCCGAGCGTGGGCGGTGCGCGACCGAATGCCGCCGGAGCTGGCGCGCAACCAGGGGCCGCCGCTGCGCGTGTGGGTAGACCCGCTGCCCGGCGGCGCGGCGCACGCCGGGCTGGCGCCCTCGCCCGCGCGGCCCACGCCGGCCGCCTACTCGCTGAGCTGGAGCGCGCCCGCCAGCGCACGCTGTGAGAGCTTGTGCTGCAGCGGGGACGGCTTGCGGGCCGGCAGCGGCTGGGGTGCGGGCTCTGCAGCGGCGAGGGGTGGCTGCGGAGGCTGCGGCGGGGGCGCGGCAGACGCCCAGGAGGGAGAGGGAGCTGGGGGCTGTGCAAAGGCAAGGGGCGGCTGTCGAGGCTGCGGCGGCGGGGACGCGACAGATCCCACGGGAGGGCCCATGGAGGCGGCAACGCCTACCGCCGGGTGTTGCGCTGGGCTTGTGTGCGTTGCGATCGGGGCCACGGGCGCTGTGCCTGGGGACGCAGCGCCGGCCGCGGGGACGGCCGAGGTCACGACTGCTGCGGGCGGGTTCCGAGCCGGCGCGTCGCGCGCGCGCGCGCTGGCCGGCGCGCCCGGCGCGCGCTCCGGCCTGTGCAAGGCGGCGCTCTTTGCGCGCTTCCGCGCGCTCTGCGCGCTGTGCGCTGCGCGCGGCGGCGGCGAGGGCGCCGCTGCCGCCGCGTTGGGCTCCGCGCACGCGGGCTCGGTGCTCGAGAGCCGCGAATCTCATTCCGGTGATGAGGCCGGCGCGACGCGCTCTCAGGCTAGTCCTCGCTCTGCCTCGTGCGCCTGCGCGCCGCTGCGCACGGACTGGCCGGAGACGTACCACGCAGCGAAGCGCGGCACACGGCATGCAGCCGCATGGGCGGCGCTGCTGGCGCCGCCGTCGCCGTTTGAGGGGTGGACGCGCAAGCCGCCTGAGCTGGAGGACTTTGTGTGACAGCCGGTGCACGGAGCCTGGTGCAGTGTGGTGGCACACTGGGTAGTGTCGTGCTGACTGAGGGTACGCATGTGTACAGTATTTGTACCTGCTTTCTGCTGGACATATAGCATGTCTGCTTGGCATGTTTGTGCCATGACTTTGGTATGGTGATGGGTGCCTGAGCACGCCCACGTCTGTCTTCATATTCCTATTTAAATGCTGTGCCACAGGCTCCTCTGTAGATGCTGATGTTGGGCGAGAGCATGACCCTCACTTACATGGCACCACGGCACGGGTGCTGGCTGATTCGAGAGTCCCAATACGGGCATGTTTGAAATTCATCAACCAGGATCCAGGAAACCACCAGGATCCGGCACCATAAGCGGCATACAAAGCATGCACTGTTTTCTCCCCTCCATGCCCTCCCACCGCACAGCGCACGTTTCCGTCACCGCCGGCGGCAGCATCGGCTACGGGCCGCGCCGCGCAGGCGCCCGCAACCATACACCTCCTCCATCTCCTCCCGCCGCCGCGCCTCGCCGCCGCCGGCCGACGGCCGCGCAGGCAGTGGCTGCAGCACCGGGTCGCCTGCGCGTGCGCGCGGCCTCGCGCACTCCCGCGCAGCCTGCGGCTGCGTGCCTGACGAAACAGTCTCGCTCCACCGAGCCCAGGTGGACCACGGACGCCGACCGCTCACGACCTCAGCAAGCCTGATAGTGATAATCACTGGGTCATCACTCATGCTCATGCTGTGGCTGGCGCATCAAGACCTGGTGCGGCCAGGACATGTGCAGGACAACAAATCAAGGGACAGCTGACCTGCTGCGCCTCCAGCGCCACTTGCTGAAGCAGCAGGGTCTCAAGGGTTGCCCTAGGGTTTGCTGATACGAGCGCCGCGCGCACCGGCCAGCGTGAAGCGCAGGCGGCTGAGGAAGCTGGGCAGCGCGGCGATCAGCGGCCCGTACCGCGCCACGTTGCCGTACAGCTCGAACAGCGGCACCGCGAGCAGCTTCAGGTTCTTGGGCACCTGGCCGCGCCGCCTGCGGGTTTAGGGTTAGGGCACAGGCTAACCTCTCACCCATGCGCGCGCGGCCCGCGGGCGTCGGCGCGCGGGCGCAGCGTCCCCCGCGCAGCGCACGGCGGCCCCGGCAGCACCAGAGCCTTGCACGCACCCAGCCACCCAGCTCCTACACAAAGACGCGCTTGCTGGGCTCAGGCGCACTTGCACTGGCTCCAAAGGAAAGAAGCCCGGGCCCTGCTGCCTCCTGCCAACTCCAACACGCACGTTCAAAGAGAGACTGGGGCGGCACTCACGGACAGTCGCACCCGGCTGCCAACACGGCTGGCGGCGAGCCTACTTGCAAAAACCATTTTTCCGCGCGCGGCGCGCATCAGAGGAGCAAAGGAGCACTCCCTCGAGGCAGAGCCACTAGCAGGGCTGTGCGTGCGACCACCGCTTGTGACCGCGCGCGACGGGACCGCCGCCGCCGGGCGCGCACCGCGAAGTAGCACTTTTCCGGCAGCGGCACCAGGAAGAGCTTGCGGACCTCCTTGGGCCGCGTGCAGTGCGCGGGCAGGTACGGGAACATGGCCAGGTCGAAGCTGGGCCGCCAGAACGAGCCCAGGCACTCGCCCACCTGCGCGCGCGCCGCCCGCGCGCTCGCATGCCGCCGGGCCGGCGCCCCGCTGCGCGCCGCCCGGCTGGCGGGCGGAGCAATGCAGACGACCACACCCCCGTCTATCGGATATGTCTTGAACTCGAATGGATTCCAGTATCTGGTGCAGGGGTGAGCGGTGCGGCTGGCGTTGCGCGCCGGCGCGGACGGTGGCCACCCCAGAGACAGGCCCCGGGCGCGGCAAGCAGGGCGGTCGGGTCACCTCCCAGTCGGTCTTCAGCGCGGCGGCCTCCGGCGCCAGCTTGTTCATCAGCTTGCGCTTCAGGCCGTCCACCTCTGCGGCGCCCCAAGGCTTTTCAGTGACTACTGCTGGTGTGGCCGCGCCAGGTGATTAGGCAGCGGGGCGCGCCCGGAGCGCAGGGGCGGCAGTCGGCGGGCCGGCGGCGCGCACCGTTCTCGCCGGGCCGCAGGCGGCCGCCGGGCAGCTTGAAGAAGGCGTGGCCGACCTGCAGCAGCAGTACGTGCGGGTGGTGGTGCTCGTGCACCAGCAGCACGGCCTCCACCGAGCGCCGCGCGCCCTCCCGCGCGTACCTGCACTGACACGAGAGTCAGGGAGCTCCGCAGCCTGCGCCCCACGGCGCGTGTGGCGCGGCTTGCCCGCACAGTGCTCACGTCTATGTTGCTGCCTTGACAGCAGTGCCGTGCTTCTATTCTTGTCAAAGTCCTGTCAAGGAGCATTCTGTGACAGCTAGTTATAGTAGCGCGGCTACACGGCATTCCAGCTGCGACGCAAAGGACACACAGTTGTCGCCACACTGACGCGTGAAGCAGCATGCGCTCCTGCAGCAGACAGTCGGCGGCAGCGCACTTTTGCTGCATGCGAGCCAGCGCGTCTTGGAACGTTGCATCCTTGTCAAAGATGGGCGCCTTGACGCCGAAGTTGTAGTTGCCAACCGGGTAAAGCGTCACTGCTGTCTGCCCGCTGCCTGCTGCCATGCCCGGCCCCCCCTCGCGTCAGCATTGGCTCATACCCACTGGCTTCCGTCATGTGTCAGCACGGGCGTCCAGCGTTTAAAGAGGTTGGTCTGCTGTGTAATGAACGTGTTCAACAGGTAGACAGGTGCTATATGTCTAAACGATTGATGCGCTCGGCCTCCAACTTCGCCCAAGTTGTACGCCTCTGGCCTTGTCACTTGCTCACGGTTTGTGGTGCAGCAACAGCAGTAGAGACAGGGAGTGCTCTTGCTCTTGCTTTGCTCTTGCTTTGCTCTTGGTTGGGAAACGGTTTCAGGGTTGCATGGGCCCCCTCCAGTGTGTGCAGTGTGCCTGCTTTACCACACCATGCAATGGTATGCACATGACGCCTGTTGGCTGCATGCGCAGAGTGGACCTGCACTGCCTGGTGTGCACCCAGAGTGCACCCAGCAAGCGACTGGAAAAAAATTTGTAAGGTGCAGCAGAGCTTTCCTGTCAGCTGTGACCCCAGTGGTGCTGTGGTGCGGTGAGCATGCCCGCCAAACAGGCGGCTCCGATGCGTCGTCGTCTCAAATAAGGTTCATATATGCCAGGCTTCTACTCGCATGCATTTGCTGCCGCACACATGTATGCACGAGCACGCTCCAGCTCACTTCAGACAGCACCTTCATGTGCAGGCACACTTCGCTCCCTCTGCCAACCCAGCAGGCAAGTGAAAGAGCGCTCGTGCGGCATTCGACAGGCCCGCCACGCAGCAGCCGGCCGGCCCATGCCGCCGGTCAGGCCTGCTCCAGCAGCGCGAGGCCGGCGGTGGCCGCATTCTCCAGCAGCGCGAGCGTGTCG
>JAABUV010008251.1_pt1 | contig 10609 bp, 17 predicted proteins | sample 5559971 | NCBI WGS metagenome assembly JAABUV01 (sample SAMN10711881, study PRJNA513362) | rock metagenome | isolation source: Antarctica rocks | place: Antarctica: Victoria Land, Knobhead nord | collected 2015-12-19
TGTTCTGAATTTCTTGGACCGCGCGTTGCGCTGCAGGTCGCCAGTCCTGATCTTGAATCTCAGTCGCAAAAAGGACGACCTGAAGTTTGTTGCGAACCAGGTCGTCGAACGTATGCCGGATGGCGCTTACCGCAGATCTTTGGGCCTTTCGCTGCGCCGATCGGACTGCGGAGAAGATGATCCCATGAAGAACGCCAACTGCTAGCGCGCTGATTGCAGCCGCCTTCCAGGGTGCGACGTTTCGGAAGACGGCAAGACCACAATGACAACGAGAACTCCTGCCGCTGTCAGAATCAGCTCCAGGTATTCAAGAACCTTCTTCATAGTGGTCGAGTATAGCGTTCGACCGGGGACAAGGACACGCTCGAAAGCTAGATGACCAAACCCAACCGTTTAACCCTGGCAATTGGCCCTGTCGTGGGTGAACCTATGCTGAACCAGACTTGATAAATGCCCCTACGGACACTAATCCTCTGCCCTTGTTCAGGGCCTCCGAACACTGGCTGCGGTGCCTCGCGAGCAGAGTTTCGGCTATCTCGAGCTTCTCCTCCCGCTGCCGGGCGCGGTTGTGCGCCCCCGCCTCAGTGAGACCCACGAGGAGTTCCGGCGAGTCCGACTGCTGGGCGGTATGACATGGCTCTCGAGTTCCTCACATAGGCGGCACGGTAGAGGTCGGCTTCCATCCCGCCCACTATAGTCTCCCGCAAAACGCAAGGGCCGCTACTTCCCCGCCCCATTGGAATCAAAGAGCGGCACCGGCTTGGCTTCTGCTACCTCCAGCGGAAGTCGAGAGCGGTGTGATCGAGCAGGTACGCCAGGAGAAGTCGGCTCCCTCCCGCCTCGGCCTCCGCACCCTGGTTCGTCGCGACGCCAGCCCAGCCCTTATCGTCACGCTCGAGGGCATGAGCCTCGAGCGGGGCCGCCAGGAGGTTTTGACTCCAGCCATGTTCAAGCGCCGTCCTGAGAAGCCACTTCCTTGTTCCCCGATCCTTGATCCGGTCTAGTATCCGCAGATTATGGCCCCAGGGCACTTTGGCAATGAGCTATTGCAAGGTTGTCAGGTCTGGCCACGCTTCCGCAAGCTGACCAATACAGGAGCACGAGCTCCCGATTGACTGCCAAAGCAGCCCCAACTTGCGCCGAACGGGATACGCTCCTTGATTTCGTGGAGAAGTTCTTGGTACCCGGAAGGCAGCTTGAAGGCTGTTCTGCACAGTTCAGAGCCCTTCGGCGAGGATAGATAGCGTTTCAAAGCCGTCTGCGACCGTATACCCGTTGCGTTCACAGAACGCAGAGAATCGATTCCAATCTGGGACTCTGATCCGCAATGTCATAGGCTGAGCCTTGTCTTTCGAAGCGACGCGACCGCTCTTAAGGAGCTTTCTCGAAACTGGAAGGTTGTCGACGGTGAAGCCTTGGTCCTGAGCTACACGCTCCAGCTGCTGAGCTGTTGGAGCAGGCACGACCGGAGATTTCGGCTTCGGAGTAAACACATCCAGATCGCCGCCGGCGAGATCCTTGAAAGAATTTGTGATTGTCATGCCGCGTTCACCACTTGCTTGCGAAGCAGTTGAATCATCTCAGCGGTCATCTCAACGGCGTTCATTTGAGCCGCTTCTAGGCCATTCGTGTCTTTCGCGTTCAGTTCCCCCAGCGCGCTCTTATAGGCAAACATATGAGAGAAGGCAGTGCGTTCATTGAGGCTTGAGGTGAACCGGGGAATTCCGGCAGCCTCAATATTGTTCCGAATCTCCTTTTCTTCCCTGGTAACGATGATTGGACTCGTTCTGATGAAGACTATGGCGTGCGATATGCTCCGCTTGAACAAGCTTTCCTGAGTGCGGAGCAGCTTGATCGCTCTTGTCGGAACGTCAGCATCAGCGGTCTTGGCCTGCGTTGGAATCAGGACCAAGTCTGCGCGCGACATCGCCGCAACCATCTCCTGATTGGCCGTCCCTTGAACGTCAATGAGCACGAACTGGTATTTGGCCTGGAGTCGGTCGATGAGATCGGTTAGATCTTCTGTTGCTGAAGGAGTGACGACAATCTCACGAATGCGCTATTCCCTCACTCCACCGTGCAAGGGTCCTCTGGGGGTCGGCATCGATGATCCGGACGGAAGCCCCTTGTGAAGCGAGCGTGGTCCCAATCACGATGCAGGTCGTCGACTTCCCGCTGCCACCTTTCGGATTCGCTGCAACGACAACCGGCATAGTCCTCCCCATGTCAATCCGTAACGTATTACGGATACGACTGCGCAATCCCTTGCGCAATGCAGGACGAACCAGAGTACGCAATAGCTTATGCTCCTGTAATGCGTTACGCGGTGCAATACAGGCGGAACGTTGGGAGGCAACCACCATGAGAGTTCTAGCCCCCTCGCGCCCGCTTGAGGATAACTTCATACGCTACGTACTGCGGGACGTAATGCATTACACAATGCACTACGTCATGATAGGAGCGTCAATTGCGTTCGTAATGGCCCTCTTGAAACCGGCGGTCCGGCCCAGATAACGTTCCGTTGTTTGAATTGAAGCGTGGCCAAGCATCTCCTGAATGTCTTCAAGGGAAGCGTTCGCAGCCCTGCAGAGCCTAGCGCAGGTTCTGCGCGCGTCATGCGGCCGAAAGCTCCCCAAATTGTGGGGAAGTGCATACCTCGTCAGAAGAAGCTTGACCGCTTCATCCGACAAGTTTGCAATGCCTAGCCGACCGTGTCGCGTTATGCTTCTGAAAAGCGCCCCCTGAACGATCTGTGAAGCTTGTAGCCACTCAAACACGGCATCCTTCACCCAAAGCGGGAGGCTGACGCTCCGCACTTTGCGCCCCTTGCCGCGGAGGTCGATCAAACCCCACTGCCCATCGCGTTGCTGGACCGTGGAAACGGACAGATCGACGAGTTCACAGCGCCTTATCCCGGTCGAGAAGAGCACCGCCAGGAGGGCATAGTCCCGCTTGCCGCGCAACGTAGACCGGTCCGGCGTGAGCAGAATGCGGTCGAGTTCTTGCTTCGAGATCCACATGCCCACCGTGATCCCGAAACGCGCTCGCCCCATACCCGCCGGATCAGCGGCCTCGGCCTGATCGAGCAGACCCTGATCGGCAGCCTCCTGCGCCAGCGCCCGAACCGCGGCCAGGCGCAGGTTGACGGTGGCCGAAGAGAAGAGCCGCTTTGGACCTTCGGAGGTCTCGCGCACGCCGCCGATCAACGCGTCCTTATATTGCAAGACAGCCATCCGCGAGAAGGTGGGCGACCCGTCGTTCGCCCGGCACCAGGCGAAGAACCCGAGCAGGAAAGTGCGGTAGGCGCGGCGCGAGTTGTCGGAGGTGAGGCTCCGCTCGACCCCTTCCATGAGTCGCAGGATCGAGAGCGGCAGTTCCAGGTCGCTGACGGGATCTGCGTCGCGGAGTTCGGGATTGAGGAGAGCAAATTCCATGTTTTCTGCGTTCCATCGTGCCATACTTTGGAAAACGTGCACTATCAAAAGTCAGGAACAGCCGTTTTGAGGGTAGGGGATATGTGCGCTTATGCGCACCAACGCTCCTAATTGCCCTTGACAGTCCATGGCTGTATAGCAATGATAGTCTGCAGAGGTCCGAACCGATGGCGCAGGCAGCAAGGGCAAGAGTCTTTATGAGCGGCCGGAGTCAGCACGTCACGATCCCGGTCGAGTTCCGATTTTCGGGCGAGGAAGTCTTCGTACGCCGCGATCCCGCGAGCGGTGATCTGATCCTCTCCCAGTCCCCTGGCGGCTGGCATGAATTCTTCGCCGCCATCGACGAGAACCGGTTTCCCGACGACTTCCTGTCCGACCGGGCTCAGGGTACGCCCGAGACCCGCGAAGATCTATGAGCCAGCTCTACATGCTGGACACCAACATGGCGAGCTATCTCCTCAAGGGCAAGTCGCCGGCGACGCGCGACCGCATGATGACCCTCCGGCCCGGCGAACTGGCCTGCATCTCGGCGGTGACTGAGGCGGAGATGCTCTACGGCATCGCCAAGGCCGGAATCGGGGAGCAGCGGATGAAGATGCTCAACTGGTTTCTTCTGCTGGTCGCGATCCACCCGTGGGGCAGGGAAGAGTCCGCGGTCTACGGACGTCTGCGAGCCAGGCAGGAAGCGATGGGCAAGACTCTGGGCCCGCTCGACATGCTGATCGCCGCCCATGCCATCTCGCTTGGAGCAGTCCTGGTCACCAACGACAAAGCCTTCCACCAGGTTCCCGACCTCGTTGGAGTCGACAACTGGGCGACCGACCTCTGAGGATTCCACCATGCCACCGTCTCTTTCCTGGCTCGATCGCATCGTTCCCACCTTGCGCACCGTTAAGGAGTCGGCTAGGTCCCACTATGACCGGAAGGAATTGCAGCGCCTCTTCGAGCTTCAGCCCCGCGCGGCTCAGCAGCTGATGGACGCGCTTCCCAGCATCTCTATCGGACGAGCGCATCTGGTCGAGCGCGAAGCCCTGAGCGACTTCCTTCGCAGGCTGAACGAGTCCGAGCACCCGGCCGAGACCTTCGCCCGCATGCGGGCGGAAGGCGGCAAGGCCGTACGGCGACAGTTGTGGGAGTTCTCGCTCCAGGACTACTCCGCGCGTCGGTCGACGCGCCGCCTCGCATGATGACGATAGAACGAGGAGACCTGAGAGTTCAGTTCCAAACGCTCGAAGAGCTCTCCGAGGCCATGCTCTATCTGGCTACCGTCTTCACTCACAACCTGAATGGCTTGCCGCCCGGTACGAACCAGCGCCCGTGCGAACCGCCGGAGATCTCGAAAGGAAAGAGGAATTGGAGGCAACGATGAAGCTCGCGAGAATTTACCATGAATGTGAAGGCAACTCCTAGATTGCCCTTGGTAACAGCGATGTTGGGTTTGCCCCAACTTTGCCCCAACAAGGATGCAAACGAGGCCCAATTCGTAGGTCGGCCTGAGCTTGCTCCCAGTGTTCAGGACCGCCTCGCCGGGTATGGTGACCCAGTTCGCCAATTTGACAGTACTTCTTTTGGAGAACCATGGCCTGCCGATCAGAACGAAACACGGACAGTGCTTGAGCTTTACGGCAAGTAAGACCTGAAGGCCTGGTATGCGCAAATGATCTCACCGCAGACGGTCATGATCTATTACTGAATAGCGGCGTAAGAGTTCCGAAGGACGTTAAGCTGGCTGGCATGGATGACCTGAAGTTCGCGAGCATGCAGAGATCTACCAATTTGGCCAGTACTCGGCTAAATATCGCTAGAGCTGCTCAGCCAGAAAGTTGCTCAATTCAAGAGTGAGGACGATGTCAAACGATGCCCCAGAGAGCTTCAAGATCGCACTGGTTTCTACATTTCCGCCAAGCACGGGCGACCTTAATGAGTACGGCTTCCATCTTGCGAGTAGCATCCAGCAGCAACCGTCGGTTTCGCTGGTGATTCTTGCAGATGAGATGTCGTCACATACCGAGATCCAAGGATTTGACGTTCGTCGATGCTGGAGATTCAACTCCATGCTGACACCCTTCCGTATCCTGTGGCGTGTATGGAAGGAGAAGCCAGATTGCGTTTGGTTCAACATGGGGTTCTCAACCTTTGCAAATTCGCCGATTGCGGCTTTCTTCTCAGTGTTCACGCCGTTCTTGCTTAGCATCAGCAATTTCTATACGCACGTGACGCTACACACAATCTTCGAGCGAATCAACCTCGTAGACGCACGAGTCAGATCGGTTGTCTTGTACCGGATCGCCGGGCGCGCAGCAACTCGTCTCTTGCTCTGGTCAGGTGATATTTCAGTACTCCTGCCCACATTTCGCACGGTTGTACTGGATGAATATGGAGCCTCCCCCGATCGCGTTCACTACTAGCCGCATGGAACTTTTACAGATGCTTCGGCCTTCGAGCCCGCCTCGTATGAAAGCAGCCAGCCAATTCTGCTTGCGTTTGGATATTGGGGTACCTATAAAAAGCTCGAGACGCTCATTCAAGCCATGGAGGAGATCAGGAACGTGGTTCCGGATGCCGTTCTTGAGATTGCCGGATCCAATCACCCGAGCACGCCCGGCTATCTAGAATCTCTGCAAGCTTCATTACAGGGGAGCACCTCAATCCGGTTCTTGGGATATGTCCCGGAAATTGAAGTAAAGAACATCTTCCAACGGGCACGCCTGATTGTGCTCCCGTACACCTCGGCTGCTGGTACCAGCGGAGTGGTGCATCAAGCGTGCCAGCATGGCTTGCCAATCGTAGCAACGGAAATCGCCGAATTTACCGAGATGGCACGAGAAGAAGGCATCGCAATGGTGTTTTACTCGCAGGGGAATCCACGCGAGCTTGCCACCAGAGTGATTGGCTTATTAACCTCCGAGCGGCTTTGTTCTCAGATGTCTACTCAGAACCGGCATGCGGCAGCGGGTACGCCTATGTCCGAAGTTGTTGCGGCCTATCTGCGGCTTTTCAGAACACGTATTGCAAGATAGAAAGGAACACGAGGTGCGTACAGCAGAAGATGCAGGTAGAACCACTCTGACACGAGCAGGCGAGTGGCTTCTTACCTCAGGAATTCGAGATCCAACGGGTAGAGTTGCTCGCTACTACCTAAGCCACGACCTCCGTTACGCACCCATCTCTACGGAGATCACGGGTTATGCGGCGAGCGCTCTCATTTATATGTACAAGGAAAGTGGCGATGAGCGTTATATTTCAGCGGCCAAAGCGGCTGCCTTCTCGCTTGTACAGGCCTGGGACGCCCGATGTCACACCATGCCCTTCGAGCTTGGCGCTGGTTCTCGACCCTATTCTTACTTCTTTGATACTGGAATTGTCGTCCGCGGCCTTCTCGCCACATGGCGAGCGTGTGGCGCTCCGGAACTACTATCTACCGCCATACTGTGCGGCGAAAGCATGGCACGAGATTTCTTTGATGGACAGCTCTTTGGCCCGATTCTAGCGCTGCCCAAAAAGAGTCTTTCTGCTTATAACCCCCTTCAGTGGTCGCAAGGACCGGGGTGCTATCAACTGAAAGCCGCTTTGGGTTGGTACGAGCTTTGGGAGATCCGAAAGGACCAGCAAACTCTTGAGCTCTATCGACTCATGCTGCGGTCGTGTATGGCGAACCACGTCGATTTTCTGCCAGGAACCAAAGATGACCAAAAGGTGGTCGACCGGCTTCATGCCTACCTGTACTTCCTTGAAGGCCTGTTGCCGGTGGTTGCCGACGAGGAGTACGCGGATGCTGTGCGTTGTGGAGTTGAGTCTGTCAGCAGGTACGTAGAACAGTTTGCAAATCAGTTTGTCCGTGCGGACGTACTCGCTCAGTTGCTGCGCATGCGTATCTACGCAGATCGATATCGCGTCCTGCCCATTGACCCGGAGTCTGCAGAGAGGGAAGCGTCCACCCTGCGAAGCTTCGAATCCAGAGATAAGGATCATCGTCTGGCCGGCGGATTCTGGTTCGGCAAGCGAGCAGGAGGAATCGCTCCATACATAAATCCGTGGGTTACATCGTTTGCAGTTCAGGCACTTTCGATGTGGGATAATCCAACTGGTCTGAGGTCGGATTGGAGAGAATTGATCTGAGCTGTTCTTCTCTTCCCTCGAGGATGTTTGCAATACGCTGTGCAGCCTTCCCGTCTCCGAAAATATTTCTGACCTGCGCCATGTTTTGGTAAAGTTCTTTGTTGTCCATCAGCTCCGAAAATGTGCCGAGGATGAGCTCTTCTGAGAACCCTACGAGCTTAGCGGACCCGGCTGAGATCGCTTCTGGTCGGTCCGTTACGTTTCGCAGTACCAGCGCTGGCTTGCCTAGACTCGGAAGCTCCTCCTGAAGCCCGCCAGAGTCAATCATGGCAAAATGACAGGCCTGTGCCACAGCGATCATCTCTCGGTACTCAAGTGGTGGTGTTAGGGTTATGTTTTCCACACCACCGAGTAGCTGGAAGACACTCTTGCAAACAGCCGGATTAGGATGCACCGGAAGTACAAAGTGAGTGGTATCTGCGTATTGTCTCGCTAGTCTGAAGATGACCTCGCACATGGCTCTAAGAGGCGCACCATGGCTCTCCCGACGGTGAATCGTGACAAGGACCATCTTTCGACCATCGGTCGGCAGCCAGCTAAGCGACGATGCTTCCATGTTGAATGGAAGTGCAGAAGCAAAGTGCATCGCGTCAATGCCAGGATTGCCTGTGACATAGATAGTGCCTGGATTACAGCCCTCAGCGAGCAGGGTCTCGCGGTTTTCTTGAGTTGCTGCGAAGTGCAAATCTGCCATCACGTCTCTCATCTTGCGGTGGATTTCCTCGGGAAAGGGTTCCAGGTTCCTACCAGAGCGGATCCCTGCTTCCACGTGGGCAACCGGAACGCTGGCGTACCGAGCTGCAAGAAGTTCAGGAACTAGATGCACTCGAGAAAGCTTGTCGATAAGCGCGTACGATCTCCTATGAGATCTTTAGGTGCAATTACATGGCCATCCAGGAAAGCTATTCGTGACGACTGCAATCTCCAAACCGCAGGCCCTTGCGCGACCGAATTGAGTTTTCGAATACCCTCGGAGGGAGAACTTGCCAGGATTGCGCATCTGGAGAGAAACGTTATGCTCAGTGATTCCCAAGGAGGGACCTCACGAGATTCGTCCTAGAGCTCGAATGTGTCGCTAAGGTAATAGGATGGTCCGTCGTCTTCAACTCAGATTTGGCATGATGTAGTGTCTGCTGCCCTGTGTCCCGGGAGCGCAACCTCGGACGTTAGGTGGTTGATCCGGAATCCTTGGAGAAAGCGGGATAGCAGGCGAGCACCCAGTTCCGCATTTGCGGCTCGATCGCGCTACACGGCACGAAGAACGGCGATCCTATGCACTGCACCGTCAACAGTTCTGAATCCAGTTCATAGCTCCAAGCGATGGTGAATCCCGCGCGGGAACCTTGGCCGCTTACCTGCCTTGTGCTGCCGGGCGTCGGGTCCGGAGTCTCGATCTGTAGCCGCGTCCGCAAACCGGAGAGGCAATCGCGGTTGAAGTGTGGGAATGTCTGTGCAGCGCATTTGCTCAAGCTCGGCTTTCCTTGTGTCCAGTGAGAAAACAAATAATAGAGTACGCTAGTGCGCCGGGAGACCGGCAAGAAGTAGCGGGCGAGAGTTCCATCAGTGAACGCATGGCAAACCACACGGCCCCGAGTCATGCGTTCTGCATCGTGAGGTGCACGGCAAAGCACTGATAAGGGACACTATAGACTACCGAAAGCCATATCTCATTTCAGGGTGCCGACGCTTTAGCGTGGCGGAATGGCATTGAGCACCTGCACCACAGCTCGTTGCTGTGGTCCCCTTGTCCGTTCGCCCGCACATTTCTATGGCCGAACGTTAGGGGGTCAGCTCCATGCCAGTAGCAGCGCTGAGGGCATGGATGGCCTGCCAGGTGGTGGCGTAGGCGTTGAGGGCTACGGCGGTGGTGGTGCGGGCCTCGCGGAGGGCGTCGAGATAGTCGATTAGGGCAAGCCCGCCGTGGTCGTATGCGAAGCGCGAGATGGTGAGGACGTCGGTGGATTCGTCGAGGTAGTGCTGGCCGAAGCGGTCGGAGAGGGCACGGGCACGGGTATAGCCGATCCAGGCCTGGTCAACATCGGACGTGACCTGGTTGCGGGCGGCGACGGCGGAGAAACGGGTGGAGTCGGCCTGGAGTAGCGCGGTCTCCTTGTTGCCCTGGTTGCGATCGAAGATGCGAATGGGGATGTTGACGTTGAAGCCGAACGAGTTGTAGTAGCCGGACTTGTCGAACTCGCCCGCGAGAGTGGGGTCGGAGGTGCCGTTTGCGATGGCGAGGTGGGCGTTGGCTTCGGCGGCGGTGACAGCGGCGCGGGCGGCGGAGAGGTCCGGACGGCGAGTGAGGGCCTGCTGAATGAGGGCCTGCTCGGTCTGGGGGAGGATGGTCGGGAGAATAGTGCCGGTGATGTCGAAGCCGGGCTTGGGGGAGTCGTTGCCGATAAAGGTCTGGAGCTGGTCGGAGGCTTGGAGGAGGTTGATCTCGGCATTGGCCTGGTCGGACTCGAGATTGCCGAGCTGGAGGTCGAGGCGCTCGAAGTCGAGCTTGCCAATGTCGCCGGCTTTGTAGCGGTCGTTGGCGACCTCGATCTCGTGGCGGAAGTCGTTCAGGTTGGCGTTGGCGAGGTCGAGGGAGGCCTTCGCAAAAAGCATGCGGACGAAGGCGAGCTTTATCTGCAAGGTGGTCTGACGGACGGTGTCGTCGAGCTGTGCCTGGGTTTGAGCGGTGGTGGCGCGGGCGTTGTCGAGACGGAAGCCGCGCTTGTTGCCGCGCTCGAAAAGGCGTGAGACTTGAAAGGCGTAGGCGGGGGGATTGCCTTCGGAGCCGTTCTTGGGGAGTGTGACATTGGTGCCGTTGACGCCGAAGAATGGGTTGGTGCGTAAGCCGGCCTGGAGCTCCTGGGCGCGGACGGCGCGGAGATTTTGTTCGGCGGCGAGGACAGTAGGGTTCTTGGTTCGGGCGAGGTCGATGACCTGCTGGAGGGTAAGGGCGCCGGGTTTGGCGGGTGGGGGCTTGCGGGGGTCTGTGGCGGGAGAGGAGATGTAGCCGGCGCGGGTGGACTGGGGTTGCTGGGCGGGGGCTCCAAGGCTGGCCGGGA
>JAABUV010008252.1_pt1 | contig 10609 bp, 11 predicted proteins | sample 5559971 | NCBI WGS metagenome assembly JAABUV01 (sample SAMN10711881, study PRJNA513362) | rock metagenome | isolation source: Antarctica rocks | place: Antarctica: Victoria Land, Knobhead nord | collected 2015-12-19
CTATCCTCATCCTGCACATCCAGCTTCAAAAACGACACCAGACTGAAGTCGTCAATCAGCTGCCCGACTGCCCGATTGAGCTTTCCAAACATATCGCCTTTGGCCACCTCCTCCGCAGCCCCATTGTCCACCCCATCCTTATACTCAAACACCAGCCCACTCTCCGGCATATCCTGCAACAGACTAACATCCGGCTCAATATACCTCTTCAACTCCTTCCGCGCCATCTGCCCCTTCACCAAATCCATCTTACTCAAAATGTTCACATGCGGCAGCTCCACCATGAGCATCGCACTCATCGCGCTCAGCGTCCCCGCAAAGAACTTGGCGCGATCAACAATGAACGTGCTCTCCAGCAAGTACGCAGCACACATACTAATATTCAGACTCCCCTTCGTCAACGCCCGCACCAAACTCGGCACAATCGGGACATGAGTATACAGCTCGATCTGGCCCGGCATATCGATAATAATCAGGTACTCCTCGCCCACCTGCTCCAGCGGCTCGGTGAGGAAATCCAGGTTCTCGAGCAGGAATTCGAAACAGTAGATCAGGCCGCCGTTGGGGCCCAGGTGCAGCTCCTCCATGACGTCCTCGAGCGAGATGAGCTCTTTGATGTCCAGGTCGGGTTCGTACGCGAAGTCCTCGGCGGCGGGGTCGAGGTTGATGTAATAGCAGGAGCGCTTGTTGTTGCGCAGATGCTGGATCAGGGCTGAGCAGAAGGTGGTTTTGCCTGCGCCGGCGGGGCCCATGATTATGGTGCCGTATTTGGAGCCCATGGTGGATTGCGGTTGTCGTCGTCTCGCAGGCTGGGCAGCCTCGAGTGGTGTAGAAGCGATCAATTCATCATGGTGATGTCTTATCGAAAGTTTGGATTGAGGAAGGTACGCTACTCATGTTGGACGCTAGTGAGCGGGAGCTAACGGCTGCTCAGTTTTTGCCAAGAAACGCGACGCCAGTTCGCTATCGCGGAGACACTGACATGGACGTCTTCACATGCTGATGATACAATCGCTAAACCGTGCATACAACTAGAAATATATCTACACCCTCCGACTATAGCCACCCATCTCTCCTCCTGACGCTCCTCCACTCCTCCTCCGCTCCCACATCTTCCTCCCCTCATCAACCCACAAAACCAAGCTCGCCATCGCCACCAACCTCACCAGATCCCCAAGCCCCAGCGCCTCCGTCTGAAATACCCTCTGCAACGGCGGGAAATAGATGACCAACCCCTGTCCTAATAGAGACCCCGCCACAGCATAATTGAACATCTTATTCCCGTTCTTCCCATACAATGGCAGTTCTCCGCGCAACACACTTTTACTTGCGCTCCGGCAGGTAAGGGCATTGAACATGTCGAACAGCACGAACTGTGTGAACGTCAAGGTCGTGTCGCGCGCACTGACGCTGTGCGCGGCGAGGTCTTCGGGGGTAAGATTCGAGACGTAGGTTATCAGTGTGCCGACTAGGATCACGGCCGCGGACTGTAGGACCCTTCGTATGAGACGAGGGGTTAGTACGCGCGCGTTTCGGGGCCGCGGCGGGAGGGAGAGTAAGGCCGGGTCCACGGGCTCGACGCCGAGGGATTGCGCTGGTGGGCCGTCCATGAGGATATCTGTTCGTCGTCAGCGCTGCTGCATACAGTATCACCATGGCTTGTTGGGGGTACTCACTAATCCAAAGAATCTGCATAGCATTCAATGGGTTACGCCACCCGCCTAACGTACTCATCATCACTAACCCCAGCGCTGCGACACTGGTACTCAGCTGGAACGTCAAGAAGTTCTGCACATTCCAGAAGATGCCTTTTCCCTCCTCGATCGCACTGAGAATGGTACTGAAATCATCGTCGGTCAGAATCATGTCCGCCGCCTCCTTCGCCACGTCCGTGCCGAGCTTGCCCATTGCAATGCCTATGTCGGCTTTCTTGAGCGCAGGCGCATCATTGACACCATCACCCGTCATAGCCACCACATCCCCACGCGCCTGCAGCGCAGAGATAATCTTCAACTTGTGCTCCGGGCTCGTGCGGGCAAAGATGGTAATACGATCCATAGCTTCCTTGAGGTCGTTCTCACTCATACGGTCCAATTGGTCGCCACGCAGGACAGGAGAGCCGAGTGCGGAATTCAGATTCACCGGCATGCCGAGTTTCTTCGCGATAGCGATGGCGGTCGTTTCCGCGTCGCCGGTGATCATGATTACTTTGATGCCGCCGGCCATCAGGCGGCGGATCGAGCGATCGACCCCTTTGCGAGGCGGGTCGGACATGCCCACCAGACCGGCGAAGCAGAGGCCGTGGTAGATTTCATCGTTTGCGTGCGCTTTCTCATTGGGTGTTAGGGGCCTGGATGCACCATTGCGAGTCCGCGAGCGGTCGGACAATCTGGACCCAGAGGCGAAGCTTAGCACTCTCAGCCCCTCTTCTGCCATGCTCTTCGCTGCACTTTCAATTTGTGACCTTCGCTTCTCGTCCAATACCACTTCACCTCCTGTGCTGTCAAGATAGGTATCGCACCGCTCTACAACTCGCTCTACCGCTCCTTTGACGTACGCCGTCTCGTCTCCACTGTTTCCATGGCCCTGCACGACACCCATCCACTTTCGATCGCTCGAGAAAGCGATCTCATGCTTCCTGTCACCCAAGCGCTCCCGCACGTCGTCCTCTCCGAAAGCATCCAGTAGGTCCAGCAATGCCACATCCGTCGGTTGCCCAGCCCATCGACTCTGCGTATGGCCCGCGAGATCGTCGCCTCCGCTCGTACTAGCCAGCACTGCTGCGCTTGCTGCCGAGACTTGCGAGCTTCTCGAATTGCTGTGGCTGTGCGTGTTCAGGCGCGCATTGTTCACGATACAAGCCGTCCGTAGAATCGCTTGCGTACTTGCCGTGTTCGGCGCCTGAGTATGTACTTTCGCCACCTCCTTCGGTGTCTCGTCGCCGAAACCCCACATCTTGGTCACCGTCATGTGGTTGATTGTCAAGGTACCCGTCTTGTCGGAGCAGATCACGTTCACAGACCCCAAAGTCTCGACACTCGGCAATCGCCTCACAATCGCGTTGCGCTTGCTCATCCGAAGCACGCCTAATGCCAGCGTGACGGTAACGATGATCGGTAAACCCTCCGGTATAGCGGCTACAGCGAGACTAACGCCGATCTGGAAGAGCTCCAAGAATCCTAGACCTCTCCACAGCCCCACAAGGATGATGAGCCCAATCACCGCAAAGGACATGATGCTTAATTCTTTGCCGAGCCGGTCCATGGAGAGCTGCAACGGCGTTCGTGGTGATTCAATCTCCTGCAAAGACGCGCTGATGGCGCCGAACTCCGTCTTAGCGCCGGTGCCGATTACGATTCCTTGGCCGTAGCCGGTGCGGACGAGAGTGCCCATGAAGGCAATGTTGACTTGTTCGTTCAGCCGAAGCTCTCCTCCTCTTGCGCCGGAGAAAGGGTGGTGCGTATCGCCATTAGCGACGGATACAGCGTCGGAGGACTTGGCCACGGGCTCGTTCTCGCCTGTCAGGTTACTCTCGTCAATGCTCAAGTCCGCGGAATGTGTGATGCGGATGTCGGCCGGTATGCGATCGCCCGTGTGAACCAAAACCAGGTCTCCAGTCACCAGCTGTGTAGCTGAGATGGTCGTACTTGCCTCCATAGCCGCTGTCATCGCTACACCACCATCCCGAGATCCTTTTGAAGTGCCATTCTGCTCCACTCCAGTAGGTCTACTCCCAGTACCTCTTATGACATGCGCACTATGCGGCACCAACCTACCCAGTGCCTCCAGACTCTTCTCGCTCCTATACTCCTGTAAAAATGCCACCGTCACCACGATTGTGACTGCCACGCCAATGCTCACCGCATCCTCGAAGTTGCCCATGATGGCGCTGATCCCCGCGCTTGCCAGAAGCAGCAGGATGAGGGTCTCCTGGAATTGCTTGAGGAAGCGCAGCCATAGCGGCTCGGGCTCCTCGTGGGGCAGTTCATTGGGACCCTGGATGTGGAGACGGGTGGAGGCGTCGGAGGGGTGTAAGCCGTGGGCTGAGGACGTCGAGTGCCGTTCCGCGACTTGGTCGGTGGTAAGTTGGGAATGCGAGGAGGTCAGGGATTGTTGGCCAGGAATCTTGACTCGAGACTTTGTGCGCTGGTGGTCGCTACCTCGGGACCGCGGCTCGGCCTGTGGTTGAAGAGTGGAGGAGGTATGGCGGGACGAGTTGGTCGGCGGTGCGTTGTAGAGGGGCAGGCTTGGGGGGCTGCTCGGGGACATCTTACGACAGCCATGCCATGGGGATCGCGAGGGTGTGGAGCTGGTTCAGGCGCTCACAAGCAGGCACGATGATGGTCGCGTTGGTCGCGTTGGTGGTTTGGGTGCGCTAATAATAAGTTCACATTCGCCCGCAGTCGCGACGTTTCATCTTGCTCCCAAATACGATGCGACCCGGTCCCTGGAGGAGCATCTCCCCTGCCAGGTCCACACGACAGGTCAACGTCGAGTCAGGTACCGTATCTCGGGGAGGTTCCGTCCAGTGGTTGCTCTTTATATGTATGTGTCCGTGAATTGTTGGTATCGTATTTAGCGGCCGTACTGCCTCTCCCGCCACCACAGCGCGTCACCCCGATCGCATTCCTCCCCCTCTACCTCCACCTCACCAGCACCAAACGCACGACGGCAACGACGGGAGACGACGAGCAGCACTTGGACATGCCTCAACGATATTCACATTGGCAATAGTGTAGTATCAACAACACCATTGCGACGGTGACCTTGAAACATCACAACACAGATCGACGCGCCGCTTCGCCAGACCAAAACAACGCGCCTCACCCGGATCGCGAGACTTACACCGCCCTCACAACACAGCGCAGACATCCACAACTAACACTGGGTCGGTCGCGCTGTACGGCCCGATATCACAACACCCGACATGTTCTACTCCGAGACATTGCTGGCCAAGAATGGCGCGCTGGCGCGTGTCTGGCTAGCCTCCAATATGGAGAAGAAGCTCAGTAAACAGAACATCCTATCCGAGCACATCGATACCAAAGTCAAGGACATTATCGGCACCGGCCAGGCACCCATCGCGCTGCGGTTGAGTGGGCAGTTGTTGCTGGGTGTGGTCCGAATCTACAGCCGGAAGGCCAGGTACCTACTCGATGACTGCAATGAGGCGTTGTCAAAGATCAAGATGGTGCGCGCGCGTCTATAAGAAGGGTGCCCGATACGCCACTGACAGTCTCGCAGGCCTTCCGACCAGGCAACGTGGACTTGCCGAGCAACACCACACACGTCGCCAACGCGAACCAGCTCATGCTGCCCGACACTATCACTGAGCTCGACCTGTTCGCGCCACTACCTGACCCTGCGGAGCTACTTCGCGAGCCGGAGGCGCGTGGCCCGGGAAGAGATCCCACCCTCCTCGACTTCGGCCACAGCCAGCTTCTACCCGAGAGTCAGACCCCATCCAGACGCGAAGAGAAGAGGCACTTCCTGGATGATGACGATCTCGGCCTCGACCTCGGACTGGATCCGGGCGAGGAAGCCGCCCGCTCTACGCCTGCCGACGTGGAACGCAGCATCGAGATCGGCCGTCGCGCGGCCACACCCAGACGAGATGACCCATCTTTGCTGATGGATGACGACCTGGGGCTTGACATGGGTTTCGACGTCACAGATCACGACACCACCGTCCGTCCAGCGCCGAAAGACAACGACGTTTCCATGCTCAACGCAGACGACGATCTACCACTGGTCGATATGGATGACATCGCCGCAGCAAACGCCGCCGCTTTCTCACGCCTAGAACACGACGCAGAACGCAGGCAGAGGCAGCGAGATAGCATCTCCCCTCTCTCCACCGTCCGCGCGAGTCTAGAGCCCGAGCTCGAGCGCACATTCCATCTCGATCAGGCCGCCATGCAAGGAGAACAAGAGCAGGAGGAAGATGAGACTGTCGTGCAAGCGAGAGCGCAACGCGTCAAGCGCCGCAAGGTCATGCGCCAGGATACCGAGACGGAGTTGCACAACAGCCAGATCAAAGCGCAGCAGGCAGATCGCTCGGGCATCACCAAGGCTCCCGAATTCCTCCCGCGCGATCCGCTGTTGTTGCAACTTATGGAGATGCGGCGAACTGGTGGATTCGTGAGTAGCATTATGGGCGATGGGCGGATGCAAGGATGGGCGCCGGAGTTGAGGGGCATACTGTCTGTAGAGGTGGTGCGAAAAGCTGGCGAGAAGAAGCGCAAGCGGGATAGTGGGATCGCCGACGTAGAGACGGGGAGTGAGAGGCTCGAGGCCAGCCCGCCGCGTCTGGAGATCCCGCAAGACGAGGAGGATGAAGGCTTCCAGGCTGGTGCTGGTGCTATGGCAGGAGACTTCGATGTCACGGGCGCGGACCCAACATTGCATTCTGACGGCGCTGCACCGCCCATGTCCGATGGCATGCAACCGCAGCTCGACGACAACGACGACCAGGAGCAATACGCTGCGAACTCCCCCGCGCATCCGTTCGACATCACCGAAGCCCCGCTGCTGCACCCCTCGCAAACCGGTCCCGTATCTCTAGGAACGAAGAACGCCGTCCACCTCCTCCGCGAACACTTCGCGCCTGGTCACGCCTCCAACTCGTTTATGCCTCCCACACCTTCGAAGCGCACGAAAGCTGAAGCACTGTTTACGGACCTGTGTCCCGTGGAAACTACCAGTGTGGAGGATGCCACGAAGATGTTCTTCGAGTTACTCGTGTTGGGGACTAAGGATGCGGTGAAAGTCGAGCAGGACCCTAAGGACGGGTTGGGAGGGCCGATCAGGGTTAGAGGGAAGAGAGGGCTTTGGGGTGATTGGGCGGAGAGGAATGCGGGAGGGGAGATTGCCATCCAGGAAGAGGCCGAAGGGTAGGGCGCAAATGAAGCGTGGAGTGCTGAAGGCGCTTGGTTGTGCTCAGTTGGGTGTCTTGGGTGTACGAGTACGAATACTGGGACGACAGCTAGTTTGCCTTTGGGGTCTCAGGAATGCGGACTGGATCATGGGGATCTGGGGCTGCGTTTTGGCTGCGAGCGGTGCGCGACTTCTAGGCGTCGCTCAGGCACGGGCCCTCGGGAGTGCAAGAGGTATTGTATTCGATACTTTGACGCACGTTTCTAGCAGCATCATTGAATTGAAGCAAGGCCTCCGTCAAGATCAACGAGGACTTCACACATCAAACCTTTCATACCATCTGCTGGGGCGCCGTATAGCTCATCGTCAACTCTCCTTCCAATATGAAGCACTACTCTTCCACCGCGAACACGGGCAATCGGGTACCAAACACCAGACTTTCACTCGACAAGAGCCTCGCTCCTCAAGCGAGCCAACCATGCCACCCTTGCACCCCATTCTGATTCACCGCGCCCCTCAAGCCCGAACACCCATGACAGTTGACGCAATCGACGCAATCGTCACACCTGCCCGCATCCACAAAATTAGAATCTCATTCTCGCTACGGAAGTCTCGTTTTGGGGGGACTGCGGATTGGAACGTACCCGTCGCAACTGGTGCATCTGGTGCACCATGTGCCTGCGTACAATTACTTGTCAGTATGAAGGACCGCGGATGTTGGGGGCTGGACAGGAACGCGACTGACATTGGTTGCAGTTTTTACAATTGGAGCATAAGGTACAGCCATTGCAGTTGATGTTGCCTCTGCCGTCGGACATTATTGCTGCTTCGGATGGTTCGACACACGGATATTCCGCGTGTGGCTCGTGGTGTGGTAGGTGATGGTGGAAAGAAGATCAAATGTCTACGACTGTCAGGCGTTCACGTCGTATATGTACCACACTCGTAGCTGATGAAGCTCAAGCTTGAAGAGTGTGGTCGAGCTGCTTGATGCGTACGGTGATGCGGAGATCTATCGGATAAGAACATAACAGCTTCGTCAACCGCCTCGCTTTCATCACGCAGGTCCATGCCACCTGCCCATTTCGCTGTGAGGCTCGAAAGACGTCATCGCCGCCAACCTCGGCCCGTGAAGGGCATGGAGTGTACATGGACATGTCTCTCCCGGCTCGGACTTGGGCGGAGGCTTTGCCTGCAGCTGGCAAGTCGGAACGGTGAGGGGATCTCGAGGACGGCCGTGGAGGTATCAAACTGTCCGAGATCATGCATCGGCTGTCTTCCCCTTCGCAGGCTGCAGGACTCGACGCCGACACCATTCGCTGCCCCCCTCAACCCCCTAGTGATGTAAGCTGGTGGACCGCGTTCACGTCGAAACGACGCCGAGTCGTGAGGTCGCCTGATACGTACCTCGGCGTGAACAGAAGGTGTGTAGAACCCCCTGACCCTCGGGTAGTCAGATGGCATCAAGCACGTCAAGCTAGACACGGTCATACGGCCGACGCTCCGTCGTCCTCTTCAGCGAAGGATCAACGACTGAATCGAGTCCGGAGCAGCAGATAGTGCTGGTTCCTTCTCCCTGCACAGACCTCATGCGTTCACACCGGGGAAAGTATGCAAGCGGTAGCCAATGTGTGTGGAGTGGGCCCCGTGGGGTAATCAATACCGTTGATGCAATGCAACGTTGGCGACGGGATGCGAATGTGAAGGATCGAATAGCGTCTGGTAGGATTGCAACGTCGTGTGCCCCGTCCATGTATGATCTAATCGAACGTCAAGGCCCGAGGCATATCAGACGCCACTGAGACCTGATATGCAATGCAGGCTGTTCCCACGCTAATGCCGGACGCAACTGTTCTATGCGGCGGCATTTAATTAGTGGCTCTGGCCGTTTTGATATCCGCTAGAAGCAGTCGTGACTCGCGCGGGGGATCTTCAACGTACATGTAGGTCTCTTCCGATCGAAGCGGTTGATCCGGATTCGCCGAGAGCCAGGTTGATTGGATGGTTTCTCTCGATGAACACTAGTACCCAATAGGTCCGTATACTGGTGAAGATAAGAGCCAATGCCTCATATTGCATCATCATGTGTCGTTGCAGCTGCTGAAAGAGGCAGGTACGCATGAGATGAAGGGCGAGCATTGCGGGACTCACGACTGAACGCGGGCAACAGTACTGTCGTACGTACTACGTACTGTACTCAGCATCTCAGTGTAGGATGAGGGTGAATTAAGTCTGCAAGTGTAAATGCTCACCGACGCGACGTCAGCTAGCATCCTCCGTCTTGGTCTCTGACATTATGAAAACAGCACGTTTGAGGTCGCAGCGGCTTGCGAGGAGTGAAATTTCATAGACGTTCTTAGAGTGCCCATCGTCAGCCACAGTATTGCTATGAAAGTGTACTACGGAGGCGAGGGCCACGAATAGTCGGTGTCGTTCCTTTGCATCGCCAGGAAAGCCTCATGAGGCTGACTGCGCTCATGTGCCCAACTCAGGATGTTGTCGTAATTCCGACACTTCTGCGTAACGATATTGTATGGGTACGGAACATCGTATCCGTCGACCCAAACAAAAGGCTTCGGCGTCGGGTCGCCGTAGCAAGTGATTGCGTTCCGCAGTGTCTCAATGCAATGTGCTGATATATGGTGGTAGGATTGTCAGCTGAGTTTCGCCATTCACGGACAGAGTGTCTGACCTGAGTGCTCACGGAGTATCTCGTGCGATACACCTTTGAAAGCAGGATCCTCGAAGTAGTAGTCCATACGGGTTCGTTTGCGAACGAAATCCTATCCGAACGGAAATATCAACTAGAAGCTCGGAAACTTCAAAGTGTGCCTCTGGCAATCAGCTGCACTCACCAAGCAGTGCATGTGGTGCAAAGCCTCAAGCTTAAATACGTAACCTCCCCCAAAGGCATCTGGCCACCTGGAAGGTTTGATCGCTCCGAGGCCAAGTCTCTGAAGTTCATCCTCGGTCAGACGGCCAGGCTTGACTGTGGTTTCGTGTCAGTGTCACAGCGTCTGTTGCCCGCCACTGCCCCAAGTCGTCGCACTTACCCATCCATAAATCTTGCCATGCCGTATCGAGTGCATCGCTAGGCTCTCCCAACCACTTGTTCTTTGAGCCAAAGGAGTTGTTCGTGGAAACGATTTCGAAGTCGCCAATGCCCTCGAGTGCGGGCGCTGATCGATCAGTAAAGCAACTTGGTTCTGAGAGAGGGTTGACTCACACCAGAGGCTGGCTCGATCGTTGCATGGCGCTGGGCGACGATTGAGGAGGTAGTAGGAGCAGCCGAACAGCAGAATGTTCAACACCAACACACAACAGAGTGCAACATTCCTGACGGTGCGTGATCCGATCGCCTTTGAACCGACTCGGGGGATGCCAGCCTGCCTGCAACACTGGCAGTGCACTTCGTCTGGTTCATACTGCTTCTCTGAACCCGTCAAAGGTGCGTTCTCCGTCTCCTCATCGCGAGGTCTCTGCAATGGCACAGCGAGAATCCGACGAAAGAATCCGGTAACAGTCATGACTTGACTACCTGGCTCCATAGACGCCATTCGCGAGTGAGAAGCCATGGAGTATGGTGAAGAAGGCGGTGCAACACAGCTGGGTGGGAGCGATCTTTGCCCGCGACATGCCCTTCCGGTGGAAGCCCGTCGCATGTGGCATCAGTCGGCGGCTTGACGAGCCGTGTCCGCTAGTCCCACTCATCGAGAACAGCGTCTCGGCATGG
>JAABUV010008253.1_pt1 | contig 10606 bp, 9 predicted proteins | sample 5559971 | NCBI WGS metagenome assembly JAABUV01 (sample SAMN10711881, study PRJNA513362) | rock metagenome | isolation source: Antarctica rocks | place: Antarctica: Victoria Land, Knobhead nord | collected 2015-12-19
GCAGGACCTAGTGGTTGCAGTGCGGCGCGCAGGCAGCTACGCGGACGAGCGCGAGGCGTGGTGGGAGCACTACATTGCTGTGAAGCAGGAGCTGGTCGAGTCGGTGCTGCAGGACGTGCCGCCGCGCAGCGGCGGCCCGGGCGACGGCGGCTCGGCTGCCGCCGCCGCCGCCGACTGGGACGCCCCGTGCGCGGCCGGCTGGCGCCGCCGCGAGGCGCGCGCCGACGACGGCGCGGCGGGTACGGGGCGGCCGGGGGTGCCATGGGCTGCTGCTCCTGCCTTCCTTCGGCGCCTCAGCTGTGCTGCAGTGGCGACGGACATGCATCACTGTCATCTGGTTCTGCCACTGCCGGCCGACCACGACACGCTTGCTCGTGCTGCGCTGCAGGGCGGGGCCGGGGCCTGGGCGTTGCGCAGTTCCTGCAGGCGACGCCGCGACAGCGCGAGTGGCGGGCCCTGCAGGCGCGGCCTGCTGGCTGTCTACCAGCCACGCCGCGGGTCACCACTCTGCTGAAACACGGCTGGCTGGCCTGAGCTTGCGCATGTCTGCCAAAGGTTCCACCCTTCGCCCTGTCAGTCTGCCCTGCTTGGAGCCCCGCGGCCTTGACGCGGCGCCCGGCGCGCCAGGCAGCGGCGGCCGAGCTAGCGGCTGAGGCCCTGCTGGCGCTTGCGGATGGCGGCTGCACGTCCGGCCGTGCCGCCGCCCTGCAGGCGCGCATCAGCGCCGGCACCCACCCGCAGCGCCGGCTACGTCGCCCGGGCTGCGCAGCGAGCGCCGCTCCTTGGCGTGCAGCGCCAACCAAGGCTTTGTAGGGTGGCGAGTGAGGTGGGGCCATGCGTCGTGCAAGGGAGGCTGTACTGGCCGCGCGATTGCAGTGCGCGGTGTGGGTAGTCGCACCCTGCATGCTGTGCCTGTCTTGGCTGCAGCTCTGCGCGCGCATGGGTCCAGCCCACCTGTGTCAAGTAGTCGCCGAGGCACCAGGAATCTTGCGCGGGTCAGTCCAGTGACGTTCAAGGTCGACTTGAAGGTGGGTGTATAAACCGGAGAGTTCCATTGCAGGCGCTCGGCGAGCACGTCGGCGCGGAGCAGCGCCGGCACGCGACGTATGCGGCGTGCTACGCGGCCAACCCCGCCGTGGGCCAGGCCGCGCAGCGCGCGGCGCTGCGAGGCGCGCGCCCAGGCGCATGAGGCGGCCGCCTGTCTGCACGGCAGAATGTCTGGGCCCGCGCACAACTTTCCTGTTATGAGCAGGCGCCCCGTGCACTCCATGATCTGCAGACCCTGTTGGAACCCCGGGGGAATAACCCTGGTCGCACTGCAGGCGCGGCGGCGGAGCCGCTGGGCGCGGCGGCGCTCTGGGCGGCCGCCTGCCTGCAGCGCAGCGCGGGCGGCCCCGCGCCGGACGCCCGCCTGACCGCCGCCTACCTGGCGCTCATCGACGCGCTGGCGCGGGCGGCCGCCGGCGAGCAGCCCGACGCCAAAGGTGCGGCGGGGAGTCGCGGCTGCCTGGGCGCGGCTGCCTGGCCAGCTCAACTGTGCTGTCGCAGCTCGCAGCGCAAGCAGGGCCCGCTGTGGGCTGACTCAGGAGCGCCAGAGACCTGCCCTGTCGTTGCTGCGCAGCAAACTTATTACCCCGACCCGCCGTTGCGCCCGGCGCGCCCGAGCGCGCGCGCGGCACGCGGCAGGCACGCGGCCGCTGCGGCTGCTGTCAGAGGCGCTGCGCGCGCGCGTCACGTACGGCGAGCTGAGCCTGGAGGAGCTTGCTGGCGGCCTGGGAGGTCCCGAGGATCCCCCTCACACCCCGCTGCCCGGCTGGGAGGGCGTGGCGGCCGCCCCCGGCCCCATGGACCGGGCCCCTGCCGCGCTCGACGACGCGCGGGGCGATGCGAGCGATGTCGAGTTTGGGCCCGGTGGCGCGCGACGCGGGGCGGAGCTGCGGTCGAGCCCGCCGGGGCGCGCGCACAGCTCAGCGGCCTGGGACCCAGGGTCGCCGGTTTCTGCGCTGCCACCAGGCCCCGCTGCTGATCCGGCGGCAGCCTGCGGCGGCAGCGGCCCCGGCCCGCTCGGCGCCGCGCTGCAGCGGCTGCTGGGTGCCGTGCTGCGCCCGCTGCCTGCGGAGGAGGCTGCTGTGCTTGCGGCGGCGGCGCTCGCCGGCGTCTGCCAGGCGCGCCCTCGTGCAGAGGGACCTGTGTCGTGCGGTGCAGTGGTGCACAGGGCTGATGGCGCTGACGCACAGGGGCCGCGGCGTCTATGCAATGGCGGCCACAGTGTAGATTGTGGACTGTATGGCTGGTGGCCTGCAGCAGCACCCATCACCAGCAGAGCGCAGAGTCCCTGTAAGGACCCTGGAGAGCCGCGCCCTGTCACATGTTTTGCCCGCCGCACGGCTGGCCAGGTGCCTTCGAGCAGAAGCGCCGGACCTGCCCTGACGCGCGCGCAGGCGGCCAGCTGCGGCGGCGACGCCGAGGCGGCCGCGCCGGCCTGGCTCGCGGCGCCCGCGGCGCCCTGGTTCGCGGCCTGGGCGGAGGCCGCCGCCGCCGCGCCGCAGCTGTGGGCGCCCGCGGTGGCCGCGCTGTTGGCCCACCTGGCGGGCGCCGCGGGCGCGGGCGCGGCGCGGCAGCCCGGAGACCCTGCGCAACCCTGCAATAACCCGTACTCCGGCGACGCCGGGTTCCTGTGCGCGGCGGATGCGACCATGCTCGCCTGCTCCGCGCTGGCCGGCGCGCTGCAGGCGCGCCCGCCGGGCCCATAGTGGTGTCGCACGGCGCGCCCGTGCAGTGCCGCCTGCGGCCTGTACTTGCTGCCTGCGCTGGCCTGGTCGCGCGTGGTGACGTGGGTGTGCGCTGCTGGCCGGGCAGGCACGCGAGGACGCCGTTGAGGGCCTGGGGTCCGACCTGGCGCGCGCGGCCGCTGAGCTGCTGGGCGTAGCACCGCTGCTGCTAGAGCGCTGCTGTGCTGCCACCCGCTGCCTGATTGGGCTGCTCGACGGCCCAGGCGCGACGCCAGCGCCGTGCCCACGCCGCTCTTTGACCGTGGCCCCTGCCCTGCTCGAGTACCAGCCTGGCGATGCCCGCTCTCCGGTAGGGAGCGCCGCCGTGCTCGCGTGCACATTGCTGTGTGGCTGGCAGAGGCTAACCGCTGCGTGAGGCCGGACGCTGTCGCGCAGGCAATCTCGGCGACGGCGGCGGCGCCGAGCTGGCGGCAAACTGCACGCGCGCGGCGTGCGGGCTGAGCCTGGCGGCCGCGCTGGCCGCGCTGCGGCCGCCGCTAATCGCCGTGCTGCCGGCTCCGCTGCCCGAGCAGGTGCGCTGCTGGCGCCTGGGCGGCCTGCTGCGCCTGCGCACGGCGTGCATACGAGGCTGACGCACCGCACGCCCAGCACAACGCTGCAGGCGGACCAGAGGAGCCCCGCAGGCGTGCACAGGAGAGGGCAACCCAGGCCACTGTGCTGGGTTCATCTCAAATAGGGCACGGCGCGGAGCCGGTGCACCAGGATCTGGGACATGTTGCTCCTGGCAGGACGATGAGGCAGGCCCCGGTCTGGGCACTCGGCGTGGTGCGGCAGCAAACCCTGAAAGGGAGAGCGCGGCGGGCGCAGGCGGCGCGCCTGGAGGATGACGTCGCGCGCGCGCAGTCGGGCAGCATGCTGCTGCTGGAGGAGCTGGAGCGGGCGGCGCCGCAGCGGGAGCGCTGGGCGCCAGAGCGCGCGCCGGGCTGCGACGCAGAGCCGCTGCAGGTCCGCTGCGCCGTCAGGCTGGGCGGCCGCTGCGCGCTATACGGGGTTATGCACCGTGTTGGCGCGTCGCTGGGCGCGGCGGGCCGCGCGCCCGTCTGCCAGGCCTTGCGCGCCGCGCCTCTGGGAGCGTGCCCGGGTCCAACTCGAGCAGGCGTCCCTCCTGCGGTGCGGGACTGCTCCGGCTGACGGCCGCGCCCCCGCACAGGAGCGCATCGCGAGCGCGCTCGCCGACGCGATGCAGCAGCTGTCGTGCAGCCGCAGCGCTGCGGGCGGCGCGCGCGGCTCCGGCAGCGAGGGCGCCCAGGAGGTCAGTGCAAGCGGCTGTGGCGGCCCAGATGCGGCGCAGGGCCTCGACGACGTTGGGTCAGGCGCGTCGAGCGCCCGGTCGGCGCACCGAAGTGGGCTGCCAGCCCTCTGCCTCGCGCCTTTCAATAGCGCCCAGCTCACCTGCCTGCTGCACCCAAGCCGGCAGTTCTTCGCCCTGCGCCTCGCACATCTCCTGCGGCAGCCCCAGCGAGCCTGAGGAGTCTGTGGGTCCTTGCCCTCAGGGCACAGGGTTCAAGCACCTCCTCATCTCGCGCAGGTGGCTCGGCTGCGCCTCGCGCGATGCCTCCTGCACGCCCTTCATGATCTTATGTTGGCGGCGGCTGCACAGGGTGGGCACAGTGCCGGTGAGACATGCGTGCGCAGGGGACAGGGCGCGTTGTCAGCGGCTGGTTGCGCTTTGCCGACCTGGCGCCGTTGCATACCATGCACGGGAGTCGTTGGCATCACACACACGCTCACTGCTGTGGCTGCGGCAGGCGCGCGCCGGCGGCGCGCCGGCAAGGGCAGCGCCAACCCCTTCGTGCGCGCCGCGCTCGCGGAGCTGCGGGCCGCGGCGCCGGGCGCGCCGCGCGCCCCACGCGCCGCGCCGCCCGGGCGCCAGGGCGCCGAAAGCATGGCGGAGGCGGCGCCCGGGGTTCCCGGGGTCCCCCCTCTCCCGGCCCCGGCCCCCGGCGTGCCCAGCAGCAGCGAGGACGAGGAGGACGGCTACTCCGACCTGGACGACTTCATCGTGTGCCGCCCCGGGCGCGACTACGGCCGCCTGTTCTCCGCCGAGTTTGCGTACCGCGGCAAGCGCGGGGGTGCTGGGGCGCACCCGACCTAGGGTGTTCACCGTGTCAGCCCAGGCGTGGCGACAGGTCCCTGTGTTTGGCTCTGTCTGCGTCTGGGGCCCAGGCGCCGCGCTGGGTGCGGACCCTGCGCGACGCGCGCGGCTCTTGCGAGCCTGGGCGCACCGCTGAAGCCACAAGGGAGGCTCCTTTGCGCAGCAGCACGGCTTGTGCAGGGTAGAGCATGGGAACTGGCGCCGAAAGAGCGGCTTCACCGCCGCTCAGGACCCTGACTGTGCGCAAACCTTGATGCGAGTGCGCCGAGCTGTGCTTGCTTGGAGTTGTTGGAACTGCTTGATGATGGCTGCCGGATCACTGCTCAGGGAAATACTTGATCGGATCACTGATTAGGAAGGTACTCTTGGTCGGGGCCAGACTGCCAAACCATGGCTGTGGTTCACTGCTGACAAAGCTCCTGATGACGGAGCTGAAGTGCACGTGTCGGCGTGGGACTCTGTTGGACATGCGCTGAGATGATGATGTTAGAGACCATGCGCATGTGCATAGCCTTTTTGCATGTAATCCTATACATGCTTGCAAGGCCGGAACAGATACAGTGGCTGGTCAACATGTACAGCACACAGTCGCACGCACTTGTCAGATCAGCGGCCTGGTATACGTGCTCGCTCTAGCACAAACCATGGAACCATCTTAAGCTGGGGACAGAGCACGAGCGGCTACAACCACAGTCATAAGCAAACCTCAAATCCCCAAATGCGAGCAAGCGCATGTTTTCACAGAGGCCACTGCACAGACGATGCGGAGCGTCAGTCCGCGGAGTAGGTCGCCAGCAGGCCCTGCAGCTCGCGCCGCTTGGCCTCCAGCGCCGCCATCTCGCCCGCGACCTTCACTCGCTCGGCCTCCCGTCGCGAGCGCGCTGCGCCGCACCACCCACCCTCAGCGAGGCTAGCATCCAAGCATACAGCAGGATCGACAGCTTGTTAATTCCTGGCTTGGCACTACAAGCAAGACGAGCCATGCCACTTTGCCATAGGCGTGAGAAAGCTTGGGTGAGACACCAGGCCAAATGAGGGACACCAGGAAGCAGGCCGGTCCAGGGCGGCACACCGCGCTTGAGGCGTCCCAAGCACAGCAGCCCCGCGGCCACGTACACCGCGGCGCACGCCAGCAGCGATGTGCCCGCCACCGCCCTGTCACACGGGGCGACCAAGTCGAACAGGCTTTCGCTGATGGTCACAAACAGGCCCTCTCTGGAACACACTCACACTGGGCATATCGTTGCAGTGCAGCAACGGGATGCGGCGAGCCAAAGCGCAATCAGCGCCAACAACCTGTACAGCCGCAGGCTCTTGTGGAAATCGGTCTGGCCGCCCTCCGCCACCGAGCTCGTGAGCTCCAGGGTCAGCGTGGCCACAAAGCCCAGGCCGAGCCCGCGGCACAGCCACGACTCCAGCACTCTGGCGCCAGCCAGGACCCGCTCCCACTCCGTCTCGACCTGCGCCAGCAGAGGCTGGGCATGACGCGGGACCAAAGCTGTCTAGACCAAGGAACAGTGTTGCGCGCAAGCCCGGCTCCCGTGGGCAGCGGTCCTACTGCAAGGTTGGGCAGCGACGCCACGGAGCCAGAGCCCTGCTGCATACAGGCGCTGGGCGCCGCAGCAGCGAACCACGCGCACCAGCACTGCGCCAAGGCCGAACAGAGATCCATATATTCGCAGCATCAGCAGCCCCACCGGCTCCTGCGTGCATTCAAACCCGGGTGAGTATCGTGGGAATGCAGAACTGGAAATGCAGCCAGCGATGTGGCGGCCGAAGGGAGCGCACGTGCGGCGCGACAGCGATGGCCATGCCGTTTGCGCACACGCACAGCAGCGCACAGACGGCGGTCGCGGCGTTGAGCAGGCGCGAAGCAGTCAGCAGGCAGTCCCGTTCCCGACGCCTCTGCGGCGGCAAGTCTGCTGCTGATGTGCTCGGCCCCTTGCCATCCTCCACGTCGACAGAGCCCATCGCGCTGCTGACAGTCACATTGAAATAGGTAGGCACAGCTGTGGTCTACCAACTTGCACGTTCCCTGGCTAGAATGCACGCCACCTTGACTTCACTTGCTTGGGCTGTGTGTCTGCTCGCGTGTGTTTGTGTTGGTGTACATTCAACTGCTTCAAAAGGAACGTGCGCAGCGCTCGACAGTGAGGCTGTCAAGACAAACACCATGTGTCATAAGCGGGCAATTGTTTGAAATTCCAGTGTGAAATTCCACGTCATGTAGCAAACTAGCAAAGCATGCCATGCTTGTGCGCTCGCCATCATCAGCAGACCTGGTGGACATCAGCACAAATGCCTTGTGCACAGCATCGCTACGGCGCAGCAAACAGGCAGAGCCCTCCATGACTCAAACATGCGGACATACCACATGCCTCCTTACATAGCACCACGCTTATTCCACAGACAAACTATAACAGCAAGCACTTCTGCGACAGCAGGCCGACACAAGCAACACAATATAAACAGTGACATGCAGACAAGTACAAACAAAACTGCCACCGCAACATGAAGGGAACGGCCCAAAGGCACAGCACAGTTCGTGGCCGTGGTGTTGTCGTGCCTGGCGTGGCAAAGGCGCCGCGCACCAGCACCGACCTCAAGTTCAGCGTTCGCGACACGACCCACCACACGCGCTCCAGTCGTCTCACAACCGATGCTCGTGGCTGAATCAAAGCGCCTGCCACCCATATGTGCTGCCCCGCGACTGCCCAAGCAGGTTGCACGGATACTAACACGCCCAAGTCTGCGCCTACGTGACTTCTGACCATCCAGACCATACTAGTAGCGGCAGCGCTGCCAGTGCACCGCATAGCATGCCACACACCGGCGCCGGCGCCCACGCCTGGCCGGACCAAAATCGACAGCCTGCTTAAAGAAAACCCTGTTTGTAGCACTGCCGTGCCTAGCTGCACAAATGGGGCAGCGCGCGCATGCGACGCCGCCACGCCAGCCGCAACGTCGCACATCGGCCACCGCAACTCGTCCCAGCCGCCCTTGTTTTCAGGATGTGAGCACTCTGCACACGCACCAGGTCCCCGCCCATGTCCTGCAGTGCCGGCGCGCACGCCGCTGCCGGCCTCGCTGTGTCAAACAACACATCGCGCAGCCGCCCACAGGCGCCCCGCGCGCCGCCTCGCCCCTCATGCTGCATTGGGGAAGCATACCCTAATCCAACCCTACACGCCCTGCTGCGGCAGCGGCGCCGCCTCGTCCAGGTGCGCGAGCACGGCGGCGCGCACGTCGCCGCCCGCGCCCGCCACGTCGGCGACCACATAGTGCAGCTGCCCGTACCGCTCCACGCGCGCCTCCTCGCCCCAGGCGCTGAACGCGCTGACGTAGCGGCTCAGCGCGCCGCGCTCGCGCTCCGTCAGCGGCGGCCCCGCCGCCTTTAGCGCATGGAAGAACTTCAGCAGGTGCGCCTGCGCGCGGCGCGCCGCCCCTGGCACCCAGGCCCGGGCGCCCTGGTGCGACTGTACACGTTTGCGCCTGAAAGTCAGGAGCCCGGCGCCCGCTCGACGGCCTCTACCACACAGCCGTCCCAGGCCAGCACAGCTTGCAGTACCTGCTTCGGCACGGCTGGGAAGCCTCTTAAGTCTGACCCTTGCCGCTGACCGCACGCCCTACAGGCTGCCCTGGGAGTGCTGATACAGTGCGCTTGGCCCGCCCGACCAATCATGCTGGCGGGCGCAAACAGAATGGCGCTACTGGCCGCCACACCTGTGCCGCTGAGCGCGACACCCGCGCCGTTGCGCGCGAGGCGCAGCAGCGCGCCGGTGCCCGCTTGTGGGCCGTGCGGACAGGGATAGGGACAGCGTGGACGGATAGTCAGCGGTGCGGGGCGGCCGCACGTGCATCGCGTGGCCCAGCGAGCCGGTGGGCGCAACGACGGCGCCGCCGCTGGAGAGGCCCGCGCCGCTCGCGGCCAGCACCAGCAGCTCTTCCGGGTCGGGCAGCGTTGGCAGCGGCGCCGGCGGCGCCGGCGGCGCGGGCGGCCGCGGCGCCGGCGCGCTGGCCACGGGCGCCGGCCCGGCGGCCATGCTGTCGATGCCCGGCAGCATGCTCATCCCGCCCAGCTGCCCGTCCAGGGGCAGCTCCAGGGGCATGCCCAGCGCCTGCGCCGCAATCGGCCCTAAGGATCTTTACCCTAGGGCTTGCCGCCATCTGCAGCACATACTGCGTCCTGGCCATCCACATGAAACAGCCCATCTTCAGGGCACGCCCAGTGCTGCCGCTTGGTGGCGCGACATGCAGGGGCCGACACATGGCGTGGGCGACTGTCTGCTGGCGGGCCCTTGCTCTGCTGAGAAGCGCAGGGGTGCGGATGATCCTCTGTCCACCCGACCCACAGACACAGCGCTTCTGACACCCTTTCTTATAAATGTTTGTATCAAAACTCAAAACTCAAGGGAAAAGCATGTCTAGCCAGCCCACAAGGGGCGCCCTTCCAGGCATCTGCGAGCGCCGCAGGCGCACCGCAGCCGCGGGGGGCATTGCAGCGGGCTCCGCGGCAGCGCCCTCCGCCGCCGGGCCGCCAAAGCCGCCCGCGGCCAGCTGCTCCGGCGTGACCGCCATTGCCTGCTCTCCCGCGCGAGCCGTGCTGAGTCGGCAGGCAGGTACCCTAGTCTAGAGTTTGCCCCCCTTGCTAACCAGCTGCTTCAGCGTGACCGCCTCACGCACTCCCTCGCTGAGCTGGGGGGCGCCGCTTTGCAGCCTTCCTGCCTGCTCCAGCGACCTGCCGCGCAGGACAGCAAGCAGGCTGCATGGCCGGCCACGTAACACCCCGCCATGCCAGCACAGGCCCCTCACCCCTTACAGCACCATGGGCAGACCCCGCCACGCCGTGCGGCCCCCAAGACGTACCGAGGCCAGGTGGCTGAGCGGGTGCGGCGTGCCCGCCACCAGGCTGCTGAACGACGGCACGTGCGCCAGCTGCTCCGACGACAGCAGCGCCAGCTGCACCGCCTGCGCCCCCCGCGCAGGCGCCCGGCTCGGGCGCGCATGTGCCAACCCTACTCCAACCATACACCTATTCGCAACAGCCACCTGCCGCTCTCTCAAGGCGCTGGCCGCCGGCACTCTGCCGATGCCAGGCGGTCCACCAGGCGCCGCGAGCCGCTCTGCCCAGCGCCGTCCACGCCGGCACTTCGGCCGGCGCGCCAAGCCGCCGCAGCTGCGCCAGGCCGGCAAGCAGCCCATACATGCATAGCTGCGCTGAAGGATACGCCGCCACGTGCTCGCGAGGGGCGGGCCGACGCGTGCAGAGCGCATTAATGAGAGCGTGTCTGCACAGGGCCGCCGCGCCTGGTCGGGCTGCTGCTGCGCGGCCGCGCCGTGCGGCCCGCCGTCGGGGTGCGGCGGCGCGCCGCCGGCAGGCACGTTCTCGGTGCGCGCGCGCTTGGCGGCCGTCCCGGCGTCCGTGCCGTCTGCGCGCGCGGGGCGCCGCGGGTTGCGCTTCCGCTTTTCTGAGCGCCGTGAAGCGCTGACAGGTAAGAGAAAGGCGTGCAGGCTTCCTTCTGCTCACTGCTGCGCCTCCCGCCACGTCCACGGGGTGGGGCAGCTGGCCGCGGGTGCACGTTTTGTCAGCTGCGCTGCTGGCTGCCTGGGCAAGGAGGACGGCACCAGCCACGCCAGGGGCTAGGCGCCGCCGGCGCGGCCGCGCACGAGCAGCGCACGTGGGGGCGCGGCACAGACTCACAGGCGGCGGCCTGCCGCC
>JAABUV010008259.1_pt1 | contig 10602 bp, 13 predicted proteins | sample 5559971 | NCBI WGS metagenome assembly JAABUV01 (sample SAMN10711881, study PRJNA513362) | rock metagenome | isolation source: Antarctica rocks | place: Antarctica: Victoria Land, Knobhead nord | collected 2015-12-19
ATTCGCACAAAAAAGGCCCGGACGGACCATCTACCCACCGGTTTCTGGGGCCAACGGCGACCGCGCGCGGCCCCAGAAACCCCTGCTCCGCTTGACCTAGCCGCCTGATTCAGCGGAAACTAGAGCGTTAGCAACTTCTTAAAAATAGCAGTCTTGCCACTCCCCTTTCGTCCAATGACTAAAAACTTCCCAAGGTTTAATAGCTCTATGAAAGCCTCGTGGTCCTCGAAACATTTGAGTAAAATATCGTCGTTGTCAGCGTCAATAGCCCCAAAGTTTTTATTTGTAGCAAGCTTTTCATGTTAAATCTACTTACTCCTCTTTTAAGCATTGTTTTTGTGATTCAGCTATAAGCGTACAACAGTTAGTGATATTTGCGCCCTCTCTGGAGCCCTGCGTTCCTAAGGGTGTAACCATCGGGCGTCCTGCCGGCCCTGACAGCCTGCCTGTGACCCCGTCCGGCCCCTCATACCTCTAAATCCATACGGCATGTGCGCGACAATGGAAAGTACAGTGCCGTACATACCTGACACGGCGCTGGCCGTTTGAGGGGGCACTACGAACCCGACGGCTCCCCGTCGTTGGCCTGTCGTGTCCGCAGTCGGCGTGTCGGCGCTTCTTTCGGCTTGCTCACCGCTTCATCGCGCAGGACGGCGAACCCGTTGGTGAGCGCCTGGTAGGTGATCGGCACACCGCGCCGCTTGGCGAGGCGGCTAATCGACACCTTGGCGCCGCGCAACTCCTTGGGATCGGTACTCTCGACACCCATGGGCTGCCCCTGTGCCACGTCGTCGAGCAGGTCGTCGTAGGGAGAGCGCGGCTTGTCCGGCGGGACGGCGAGTTGGGCGATCTCCTCTGTCGTGGTGCGATGGACCGTCACCATGCGTAACCTCTGCTATCATCGTCGGTTTGTCGCCCTCATTATGCACAATGATGTCCGTGGGGCGGTGACACGACATGGCGACGGTCCCTGACGTCGGGGGTTTTCGGAGCGATCGGCGCAGCGGGGTGGCGTCGGCGCGCTACACGGGGTCGGGACGCCAGGGGGCGTCGGGGATGCCGGCCTCCTGGTTGGCGGCGCGGGCGAGCGCGAAGAGCAAGTCGGAGAGGCGGTTGAGGTAGCGCACGACCTCGGGGCGGACGCCGGCGGGGTCGGCGTGGGCGAGGGCGACGGCGTGGCGCTCGGCGCGGCGACAGATGGCGCGGGCGAGGTGCAACGCGGCGGCGGCGGGGGTCCCGCCGGGCAGGATGAAGGTGTGCAGGGGCGGGAGGGCGGCCTGCAGGCGGGCGATCTCGGCCTCCAGGGCGGCGGTGCGCGCGGTGTCAACGCCAGTGAGATTTGACCCAGCAATCGCCAATGTAGCTTGACCCCCATTAGACCAGATGGCAAAGGCCTCGATCCGCATCTACCAGAGATGAGGGCGCACGCCAGGAACGAGCTACTTGAAAAAGATGGGTCAAGCCAAATTGGCGCAAATGGGTCAATTCTACGTCGCCGTGTACAGGCCTCCAGGGCGGCGGTGCGCGCGGCGTCCACGCGCAGCTCCCGCGGCGCGGGCGCGGCGCCGGGGGGCAGGGAGAGCTCGGCGCCGAGGTCGAAGAGGTCGCGCTGGAGGTGGTCCAGGGTCGCGTCGAGGTCCTGGGGGGGCCGCAGGGCGCGGGCGAGGCCGAGCGCGCTCGTCAGCTCGTCGAGGGTGCCGTAGGTGTCGATACGGACATCGTCCTTGGGGGCGTGGGCGCCCGCGCACAGGTCGGTCTCGCCGGAGTCGCCGGGCGTGGTATGCGGTGTCGCTGCCGTCATAGGGTGCTCCCTCCCGCCTGGTGGCGGTGTGGCGCGGCCGGGGCTAGCCCCGTTACCTTTGCTTGAGTTCGATGACGTAGTTGCGGTGGGGCTTGTCCCCGATGTTGGTCAGGCGGTTGTCGACGTGGCCGCCGTCGCCGACGGGCACCCACGTCACCTGGTCGTCCTCGAATTGGATGTCGTGGGCGTCGGCGGGATTAGCGGGGTCGGCGAAGCGGACGAGGCCGCCGGACTCGACGATGAAGAAATAATCGGTCCGGTGGATGTGTGTGGCGAGGGACGCGCCGGGCGCGAGCGCTAAGTCCCAGACGCGCACGCGGTCGTTCTCGAACATCAGGCGGGTTCCTACCTGATCGGTCGGCTCGGTTGCCATGTCTCCCCCTTGTACGGTGGCAGATCGTCGGTGCGGTGTGGTCGGTGCGGTGTGGGATGTGTAGGAGCAGATCTCGTGCCGGCGGCGATCCGCGCCGTGGTCCGGCAGCCTGGGGGCGGCCGCGCGGCCGCGACCCGTGGCACAGCGCGGGGACGACCGAGGGGCTGATCGACGCGCGCGGCGACGGGGACGCGCGGCTGGGGACGTCGGGGATGGAGGTGGACGCCCGCGTGGCCGACGGCGTGGGGACGCGCTAGGTAGAGAGGGCGCCGGCCTGCGGCGCCCGTGCGGTCACCCGGATGGGCTATTGTCGCGCGCCGCGGCGTGCCCTACGCTTGGGCCACGATCGTCCGCCGGACAGCCCGGCCGCGACGGGGAGAGGAGGACCCCATGCCCTGGTACGCCAAGGCCTATTGTCCGTGCTGCGCGGAGTGCGCCTTCCGGGAGGGCAACGCCTGCGCCAAGAGATGAGGCCTCCCACGGTGTCACCGCAGGAGGCCCCGTTGTACGCGACGCCTTCCCTGTCTACACCGGCTGAGGGCGTCGCGCGTCCCATAGCCAGCGCGCCACGCGTCAGCCGCCGTCGTCCGTGGACGGGGTGTCCCCATCGCTCGTCCCGCCGCCGAGGTCCAGCTTCTCGGCCGGGTATGTCCCCGTGTCGCCCTTGTCGTCGCTCGGCGCCGCGGCCCTGCCCGTCGGGCCACCACCCGCATCGCCCGTCGGCCCACCCGCGTCATCATCGCCCGTACTGCCCGTTTCCGTCCGCTGCTTGTCGCTCATCGTCCTCTCCTCCCGTGAGATCTCTGTCTCCTCGATGCCCTTTCCGTGCGCGGCCCCTGCGCCCCGTCGATCGTGTGCGCCGCACGCCCATGGGGCACGGCGGACGGATGAGCCAGGAGCGTGTCGGCGTCGCCTGGTGGCCCGCCTAGCCGTCGTACCGTCGATACCACTCCTCGCCGATGGTCTCCATCTGGAAGCCGGGGTTCTCGCGCTCGGGCCACGGTTTGGCGTAGCTGTGCGCGATCTCGATGAGGGTGCGTAGGTTGTCCACGCCCTCCGTGGCGAGGAAGCGGCGGCGCTCCTCGGGGGCCAACGTGACCGCCTTCTTCCAGATGGCGCGCCCGGCCAGGAAGCCGGAGGCGCCGTTGTGGCAGGCGAACTGCACTTGCGTGCGGAAGATCTCGATGTCGACGCCGGCGCTGAGCACGACCCAGGGCACCTGGCACGCCGCGTCGAGTTGCTTGCAATAGTCGATGATTTTGGTCTCGTCCTGCGCGTACGTGGAGTCGACGGGGAACTCGGCCTTGTAGACGTCGACGCCGAGGCCACTGAGCAGGCGCGCGGTCTCGATCACGAGCTCCGGTTTCTGTGCTGCAAACTCTGGCGAACCTGCCTTCACGTCCCCGATAGGGTAGGCGAGGCATTCGAGGACGAAGGGGATGTCGTGCGTCTGGCACTCCTCGCCGACGCGCGCGATGAGGTCGCGCTGGTAGGTCGTGCCCGCGCCGCGATCGGGCCGGACATAGGCGAGCAGCTTGACGCCCGAGGCGCCCATGCGCTTGATCTTGTCGACGCCCCATCCCTCCAGGATTTTGGCGCGGCGGTCGTCTCCGACCTGCTCGTAGTCGCTGTCCTCGAGCGAGACGAGCAGTCCGCAGTTGCCGCGCAACGCCCCACTAGCGATGGACTGGACGGCACCGAACTCGGGGTCGATCAGCATAGCGCTGGCGTAGGGGCTGAGCGCGCGGCAGATGTCCGTCTTGACGTCGGTTATCTCCGCCGCGCTCACGCCCTTGGGGTCGTCCGGGTTGAGCATTTTGCGCATCGAGCCGCGCTGATCTTCGGCGGCCATGGTGAAGATACCGCCCTCGCTGGCGATCTCGCGCAGGCCGCGTCGCTTGCCCACGGTGAGCGTGTGTGCCATGGTGTTGTCCTCCATTTCGTTTCCTACATTAGCGGGGTCCTGATGACGGCGCCCGCGGGGCAGGGGGGCGTCGCGGACACCCGCATCATGACCCCTCTGCCATCCGCGCGCTACGCTCGATTGTCGCGGGAGGCGTGCGGGTCGTCGACGAGCGTGTCGGCGTCGCTATTCGGCCCCGCCCCCGGCGTGTCGGCGTGCCCGCGCGCCGCGTCGATCGCCACCATCTCGTCCGCCGGCTGGCGGTCGTAGCCGCCCGCGTACGGCGTGTGCTCGCCCCGCAGTCCCCCCTCGTCCACGCCCGAGAAGGTGTCGTCGTCGTGCGGTTGCCCCGTGTCTCGTACGTCCTGTGTCATATCCATCTCCTTATCTCTTCACGACGAACGCTCTGCTCTCTGACCTGGACCTGTCGCGCGCTACGCCTCGCGCGCATCGCCGACGCGTGTGTCGACCACGGCGCGCCGTCCCGTGGCCGCCTCATCCGCCCTCGTCCGCGTCGCCCGCCTGGCGAGGGATGATGTAGTAGGTCCCGGTCACGACCATCATCAGCGCATCCGTCTTGGCGTCGACGATGCGCGTTTCGAGCACGATCAGGTGCTCCGTCTGGTGCAGCGCTATGCAGCGGGCTACGAGCATCCCCTCGCACGCGTTGGTCAGGTAATTCGCCTTGGCCTCGATCGTGACGGCGCTCTTGCCCTCGCCGGCGAGGCCGCGCGCCGCGGCGCCCATGGCGTAGTCGGCGAGCGTGAAGAGCATGCCGCCATGCACGTAGCCGTAGCGGTTGAGCGCGTTCGGCGTCACGTCCATCGCGAGCGCCGCGTCGTCGCCGTCGGACTCCAGCGCGCGCATATTGACGAGGCCGCCGAGGTAGCCGAACGCGTCCCCCGCGTCGGCCGCGCGCGCGGCCTCGACGCCCTGGAGCGCCAGGTCCCGCGCGTGGGGCGAGAGGCCACCCACCATCCGCGCTACCGTTGCGTCGTCGGACGCCCCCCCTCCCCGGCCGATCCTCTCGTCCATCGTGTTCCCTCCTCCCGTCACCCCTGTCGATATCAGTAGCCGGCGCGCGTGTCGACCGTGTTGCGCAGTTCCTCGCCGGCGAGGAAGCGGCGCACGTTGTCGATCAGGAGTTCGATGCCCCGCTCCCAGTACAGCGGTGTCCGCCCTGCCGTGTGTCCCGTGATCAGGACGTTGGGCAGCGCCCACAGCGGGGAGTCGGCGGGCAGCGGCTCCGGCGTCGCCACGTCGAGCCCCGCCCCGGCGATCGTGCCGTCGCGCAGCGCCGCGACGAGCGCCTCCTGGTCGACGATCTCGCCGCGTCCGACATTGTAGAGATAGGCCGACGGCCCCATCCGCGCGAGTTCGTCGCGGCCGATGAGATGCTCCGTCGCGGCCGTCAACGGGAGGCACAGCGCCACATGGTCGGCGTCGGCCAGGAGGTCGGGCAGCCGCTCGCTCGGCAGCAAGGCCTCGATGTAGGCGGGGGCATCCCCGTTCCCGGCGTCGCGGTCGGTGGCCTGGACGTGCATCCCCAGGGCGTGCGCGCGCCGCGCCAGCTCCTCCCCGATGTCGCCGAGTCCGACGATCCCGAGCGTCTGGCCCGCGAGCTCGAACGTCGGGGGCGCGTCCGCGTGGTTGTCGTCCCACTCCCGCCGGTCCTGCCGCCGGAGCAGCGGCGGCAGCCCGCGGGCGAAGGCCAGCATCAGCGCGAGGACGTGCTCGGCGATGCTGGGCGCCGCGATACCGCTGAAGTTGGTCAAGACGATGGGGCGCTCGCGCAGCGCGGGGATCAGGAACCCCTCGACGCCCGCGATCGTGGCCTGGACCCAGCGCAGACGGGGGGCTGCCGCTACCTCCTCGGCGGTGATGGACGCGCCGCCGATCAGGGCGTCGGTGTCCCCCAACGCGGCGCGTAGCGCCTCCGGCGACGTGCAGACGCGGATGCGTGCCTCCGGGACCTCCCGGCGCAGCCGGTCCAGGTAGCGGTCGTCCAGGTCGACGCGCAGAACCAGGGTCGGTGTCGGTGTCGTGCTCATCCCTCCGCCTTCCTTCTTTGCTGTGTCTGGTCATAGGGCGCCATCGCGGGATAGCGCCGGGCGGGCAGGGGCCTGCCGGGGCGCGCTGCGTCTCGCGAGACACCGGGTGGCGGCGTTCCCTCTCCCTTCGATCGTCCTCGACGGTCATGCCCTCATACGCCCCCCTCCTCTGTGTCGGTCTTTTGCTCGCCGCGCACCTCGGGTCCCGCCGGCCGCGACGCCTCCCGCAGGGGCGAGGTGTCGTAGTGCGCGAGCAGATCGGCCGGGTCGTCGTAGATCGCTCGGGCGCCCGTGAGGTCGTCGTCGGAGAAGCCGCCGCAGCGCAGCGCGATCGTGCCGACGCCGATCTGCTCGGCCGACTCGATGTCGTAGGGGGAGTCGCCGATCATGACGGCCTCGCCGGTCGGCAAGCCGCTTTTCTTGAGGGCAACCTCCACCACGGCCGGCGCCGGCTTGGACTCCCCGGCGTCGTCCATGGTGGTGCGCTCCCGCAGCAGGTCGTCGACCCGCGCTACCGTGAGCAGCATCTCCAATTCCTGGGCGCTGGCCGAACTGGCCACGACGATCGCGAGCCCCTCCCGTTGCGCGCGCTGCACGAACGCGCGCGACCCCGGCGCCGGCTGGAGGGTCGGGCCGAGTTTCTCAATCATCAGCTTTTTGCGCGCGTCGGCGATCTCCTTGCCCGCGCCCTCCTTGTCGTTGAGTCCCGGCGCCAACTCCGGTACGACCTTGTCGCCGCCCATGCCGATCAGCGGGCGCACCTTCTCGAACGGCACGTCGTAGCCGTGCTCCTTGAAGGCCTCGACCCACGCCCGCGCCTGCGCATCGTTACTCAAGACCAGCGTGCCGTCCACATCCAGCAGAATCCCTCGGATCGCCATGATGTCCTTGTCCCCCCACTCTACTTTTTACCCTCGACGCGTGGCCGGCCCGGACCCTCAATGGACCGTCGCCGGGGGCAGGGCCGCGTCGGCGCCACGCCCGATGTCGCCACCCGCCATGACCCCCTATCCTCCCCCGCGCCCCCGCCCCACGCCGTGATCACCCGTGCGGCGCCGGCCGCGCGAGGACTGCCCGGCCCATGAAGGGCCGACCGACGCGGCCAGCGGTGCAGCGCGCCACGGGCGCGGTCGCGGGCCGGACGTCCTACTCACCGACGACGGGGGCCAACCGCCGGTCCTGGAGCACCCCGTCGATCTCCGCGCGCGTCTCCTGGTCGAGATGCCAGTCGGCGGCGGGCGCGACGCCGGTGATGTGGTCGGGCCTGCGCACCCCCACGATGGCCGACGTGACCGCGGGGTTGGCCAGCACCCAGGCGACGGCCAGCTGCGGCGCCGTCTTGCCGAAGCGCCCCGCGATCGCGCGCAATTGGTCGACGATCGCCAGGTTGTGCCGCAGGCCTTCCCCCGTGAAGTTAGCGTCGTGCGCACGCCAATCGCTGGGCTCGAACGTCTGGGTGGCACTGTAGCGACCGCCGAGCAGGCCCGATGCCAGCGGGCTGTACGCCACCACCCCGACGCCGTGCTCCTGGCAGAAAGGCAACAACTCTCCCTCGGCGTCGCGATTGAACAGGCTGTAGGGCGGCTGCAGCGCGTCGACATGCCACACGGCCAGCGCCTCCGTGAGCAGCGGCACGTCGAAGTTGGAGACGCCGACGTAGCGCACCTTGCCCTGGCGCACAAGGTCGTCCATGGCGCGCATCGTCTCCTCCACCGGGGCGTGCGTCCCGGTATCGGGCCAATGCAGCTGGTAGAGGTCGATGTAGTCGGTCCCCAGGCGACGCAGGCTGGCCTCGGCCTCGCGCATGACCGAGGCGTAGCGCCCGTTGTTGGACACGTTGCCCGCGGCGTCCCACACCAGCCCGCACTTCGTCGCCACGACCACGTCCACCCGCCGGGCGCCGAGGGCGCGCCCGAGCACCTCCTCGGAGTGGCCCAGGCCGTAGACCGCGGCCGTGTCGAACCAGGTGACGCCGCACTCAAGCGCCGCGCGGATCGCCGCGAGCGAGTCCCGGTCGTCTTGCGCGCCCCAACTGCCGGCCCAGCCGCCCTCACGGCCGAGGCCGCCCATTGCCCAGCAGCCACAGCCGATGGTCGTGATCTCCGGCCCCGCGCTACCCAGTCTGCGTGTCTCCATCGTTCGTCCCCTTTCCTTATCCCTTTTCCTCAGGCCCCATCCTCGATGAATCGTCGTGCCCGAGGGTCTGTCACCCGCGCCTGGCGTGCATGTCACATGGGCGCACGCTGCCCAAGCCGACGCCGGACTCAACGCGCTCGTAGGGGCTAGAGGGCGCGTCGATCTCACTCGCTAAGGGGCTAGGGGCGCGTCGATCGCGCCCGCTGAGACGCCAAGGGGATGGCGCCCCGCGCCTACGGCCGGACGAGGAGGATAAACCTTCCTCGCGCGCGGGCGCTACAGACATGGGGATGCATGGAACGTGCCAGATGGCTAACGGGGAGTGGCGCTTACCCCTATCTCTGGGCTAGCAGTCTGTCGGAGAGAAGCTTGCCGACCTCATTTATCGTGCTGTGGGAGGGCAAAATCGCGTCTGTAGCCCGTATCTTGACCTCAAAATGGCCTCCAAGCGCACCTTCCTCCGAAAAAACACGTTCTCTCCGACAAACTGCTAGGCGGGCGTGGAAGCCGCAGCGCGTATAGCCAGGCTGGCCGGCGAGCAGGGGGGCTTGGTGGCGGAGAGATAGCGGGTCGGGCGTCCATGAGGGTCGAGGAGGTACCAGCCGCGGGCGGAGCGGCCGCACGAGAGGAGGGCGAGGGGAAGGGCGAGCAACGCGGCGAGGGCGGCGGCGAGGTCCTGACCGCCGGCCAGGAGCAAGAGGCCGACGAGGGCGGTCGTAGCAAGGGTCCCAAGGGCGGCGGTAAGGACACGGGCGCGGGGGACACGGGCGCGGGGCCAGTACCACAGGAGGAGGACCTGGCGGCGGTCCACGGTGTCGGGCGGCACGCTCCGCGGCGTGTGCATCATGCTGGCGGCTCTGTGACGCGTGCCCGGCGCTTGTGCCAGCCCTGGGCGCCGAGGGAGGCGCGGCGGTAGCGCTCCCGTTCGGTCGGGGTGACGAAGAGGCGGGTAGTGGCGCCGTGGGGGAGGCGGACGGCGGCGAGCTGGCCGCGGAGGATGTACTGTTTGACGGTGGCGGGGCGCAGGCCGAGGGCGGCGGCGGCGGCGCGCAAGCTCAGTAAGGTCTCGGGCGCGTCAGTCTCGTCGGCGTCCATCGGTCCCCTTTCCGCGGCTCCACGCGGGGCACGGTTTCTCACAGCACCCAGCGGTTCCGTCATGCGTGTGAAAGGCGCCGGATGTCCTGTGGGTGGCGTCATGCAGGAGGTAGACCACGGACACGCGCGGGGTGACAGCCCTACACGCGGACGACGAGGACGACGAACAGGGCGACGAGGGCGACGCAGGCGAGGATGATGGCGGCAAGGACGAGGAATGTCATCGTCATTCTCTCCGACAAATGGCTAGTAGGCGACGCGACGATGCGCGGCTAGGCGACGGGTGCGGCCGCGTGGCGAAACTGCTGGTAGGCGGCGCGGGAGGGGACGGTGCGGACCTCGCCGGTGGCGGGATCGGCCAGCTCGATGAGGTAGGCGACGCCCGCGCCCGTGGTGACGGGGCCGACGCGGTGGATGGCCTGGAGGCGCCAGGCGGGGCCGGGGCTGGCGGCGTCCTGCTCATCGGCGAGGAACTGGGCCAGCTCGGGCAGGGTGAGGGTGCCGATGTCGGCGTCGTAGTCGTGACCGGCGCGCTCGGCGCGCGTCTGGAGGATCATCCAGGCGGCCGGGAGGGCCGGGGCGTGGGCTTGGAAGGCCTGGTAGTCGCGGACCCGAAAGGTGCAGGGGTGTGTGGCGTCGTGGAGGTAGACGGCCCAATCATCGCCCGTGCCGGCGCGCGCGGCGTCGTCCAGGATCAGGCGGCCATGCGCACAGCGCGTTTCGGCCACGAGGAGGTAGAGGTCGGCGGTGGTCATCTCTTTACTCTCTTTTAGGTCTACTGTCAATGGCTTATTAATGACAGTATATACCACCATACCCTATTACAACAATGTCTATCGACCCTCCGATGGCTTCTGGCTCCGGGTGGTCCCTCGTTGCCCCTACCAGGGGTGTGGCCCCTGGCGCCGTGCCTCGCGTCATGATGTCCCTGTGCCCCATGCTAGGGGCGTCGTCTGGGACGCTGTGGTGGCCACTAGCGGGCGCTGGGGCGCGTCGTGGGTCTCTATGCGCCTCTGACGCTGGCGCGGCTCCGGACAGCCCTGGTTGTGGTCTATTGCCCGCCGCTCACGAGGCGCCAGGGGGTCTGAGGGCACTGGGGATAGCGCGTACAGGGAGCCACTCGCATCAAGCTAATCCTGCCAAGGCGGGCTCAAGGAGGAGTTGATAGGTGTTAGGCTTCTTTTTGCGGCGGTTGAGGCGGCAGCCGGCCGCGACGGAGCGCTGGACGACCGTGAGCATGTGG
>JAABUV010008262.1_pt1 | contig 10600 bp, 9 predicted proteins | sample 5559971 | NCBI WGS metagenome assembly JAABUV01 (sample SAMN10711881, study PRJNA513362) | rock metagenome | isolation source: Antarctica rocks | place: Antarctica: Victoria Land, Knobhead nord | collected 2015-12-19
ATAACTCGACTTTGTAAGAAGCATTTTATTCAATTAATTAAATTAATCAATATTTTCAATTTAATCAATATTTTGATTAGCTGTTTCAACGCAACATGGTCAAAAGCTTCTTTGACATCTAGAAGTAAATAGATAAGCGTGTTTTCGCGACTTTTTGCCATTTGTGCATTATGTACTAGGTTTAGTACTGCATCTATAGTTGATCTTTGTTTTCTGTCTCTCATTTGATCAAAGTTCAGCAGCTTGTCATTAAGTTCAGCTGTGTAAGACAGTTGCATCGCTATTATTTTTTCTGCTACTTTGTCTAAGCAGTTTAACAGCGTTATAATTCTGTATGCCTTTGAAATTGAGTAATTCGACTTGTCTGATTTTTTCAGAATAATTTCTGTGCCTTCGCGTCATATCTTCGAATGATAGTCATTTTCAATCAACTCTGAGTACACTAGATTGAAAATTTTCAATATAGTTTTGTACGCTCGCTGTACAATTGCAAATGACATATCGTTTGATTTGAGTGCTTTTTCAGATGCTGAGAAGTTAATAACGTGCTTAATTTCCTCTTCAATAACTCTTGATCACTGTATACTTTCGTTCAATAGTAATTCTTCATTGATTTGAATTTTCAAAGACGATGAGTACATTGCTTTCAGAAATGCCTTGCACTTTTCATTGAATTTGATTTTCAATTCTTTTTGCGAGTTTTGTATTGAAGATAACTTTTCAACTAGACGTGATTTAGTGAACTTATATGCCTGAAACACTTCTTTTTCTTTGACGTTATTCAGAAAGTTGATTCAGAATTGATCTTTGATCAATTTTATTGCATCATGATACGAATTTCACATTTGCACTATATTTGCTCATGCTTCATCATTTCTGCATCTTTTTCAGATTCGCTTTTTTGACGACAGCGCTTTTCGCATTTCAATGAGCTTGTTGTTTCACCAGAGTTTTGATTTTACGCATATTCGCTGTTTAAATACAAATAACTTCATTGCATTCTTGATGCATTCAGTTAAATAAATGACTTTTGCTTTTAAATCTGTGATTCTTTGCATTTTGACAATCATTTCGTCTTTTGTCTTTTGCAAATGTATATCAAAACTCTTTCAGTCAATCTTTTGCAAGTTATATGATGTGTTTAACGAGTTTTCAACCAATTTTACCTTTTCTGTGACTATTGTGAACAAAATTACTTCATGGTCGAATTCTGTGTCTGCATCTTCGCTTACATGTCAATTCTTGATGTAGTTTTGCATATTCTTTGATGCAAAAGCTAAATCAATTATCGAGCTTAATCATTCAAAATAGTAGTGATATGTGTTTATGTCAGATGTATTAATCAGATTGCATCTATGTAAATTTAATCAATTTACTAATGCTTTCGTTCTAATAGAATTTGCAATCTTTGCATTTCATCAGCTATGATGCACATTATAAAGTCTTCTGCAATAATAACTTTTTGCTTCGAGTTTAGCCTGACTTTTGCTAACTCTCGCTCAATTGTATATAATTGCTCATCATCTGCGTTTTATGACTTTTCATTATAAATATTGAACAATAAAATCTCATTCTGCATTTTATCATTCACTATCAATATCGTCTGCATGTCTTCGCTATTAACTATGTCTGATCTTGATGTGCATGTAAATTTCTTTGCGCTTTTCGCTACAAATATCAGTACTTAGACTCGAGCGTTCTGAATATTTGGTTTGATGCATATAAACGATGAGTGCGAAATTGTTATGTTTTCGTCTCTCATTCACGATTCTTGCAGTATGATAATATTCGCTCTAGTTTTTGCAAATTTCATGCATGCGTGCATAATTTGCGTTGATCTTGCGCAGTTGTGCTGTAGAATTCAAATATTCAACATGTTTGCAAAGCTTTCGTCATTTGCGTTACTTTGCAAACTTTCGAGCGTAGTACTCATTACAATTTCATGACTAGATAATCTTTTTGAGAGTTAATCAACTGAGCTGCCTGATATGTTTTGCACATTGAGTTATTTGCAAAGTGCGCGTCTTGACAATTGCAGCATCTAGAAATCATGTGATTGCATGATTGCTTTTCTTTGCACATAGATAGTTGACATTTATAATCTCATGTCTGATGATTTTGCTCGCAATACAAGCATCTTGATGATCTGTTGCATTTGTTCTGCAAATGCTTGAATGTTTGACATCTTTGACATTGATCATTTGATTGATAGTCTCGATATTCGACTGTTCAATATGTTGATCTCGCAGTTAAGAGTCATTTTTTCAGATGTTTTTGCGCTTCTGCTTCGATTTTAAATGCTAAGATTATTGATGCATGTCTGTTTTGTGATTGATTTTCGCTCTTTGATAATCATATAGAGTTGATTATTAGTTTCAATTCGAGATTGTACGACTCTAACTCAGTCTTTAGATTTTTCATTTCGATTTTCATGTTGAAAATGTTGATTTTCAGACTGTGTATGATTATTTTGTGTCATTTCTCATCTTTTTTAATGCTTTTAACATCAAAAACATGCTCTCATATTGCTCTTTGCGCTAGTAAGACGTCTGCGATGTATTTTTTCAAGATCGTCAAGACAATGTTGTTTTTCTTTTCCGTTTTGACTACTGTGATGACTATCAGATTGATTTTTGCGTTTTTTAATGTGTTATTCATCGAATCTCGCATTTTCATCATCTTTAAAGTTCAGTTCTCATTTTTGAGATTGACAATGAATCTTCTTTCGCGATACAATATCTCTTACGATTTTGGCGAAGGTTTTTTGATAATCAGATTTCATTCGTCTGCATTTGCATTTGCATTTGCATCTGCGAGTTAAGCTGCTTTTTGTGCATATGTAGACTTCTGCGTAAGTCTTTGCAACGTTTGCCTGTCTTGCGACATTTGCAAACTCTGCTTCGTCTGCAAGATTTGTGCATTTTCTGTCGTTTGCTTTAAACTGATTTCTTTTTCAAAGTTTTGAGCATTTTGTTGCATCAATTGCAGAATAGTCTCTAGCTTTTTGTTTGTTTGACTTTGAAGCAGATTAATTTGCTTCTGAATCGAGTTTTTCATGTTTTCGTTGCATGCTCTTTGAATGTAGATTAAGCTATGATTTATAGTCTCTTTCTGCTTTGATATTGCTAGTCTTAGCTGATTGACTGCAAATTCGATTCTTTCGCGCAATCTTTTTACTTGCATCTCTTTAGAGATAGCATCGTAGCACTTGCTAGAACTGACTTCAATACTGACTTCTTTTTGAGAACTTTTCATCGCTTTTGGCTTTTTTATTTCTTTGAATTTCACAATCGCTTGTGTTTGCTCTTTTTGCTGCGAATTCGCATTTCATAAATTGATTGTATTTCTGATGTTATGCACATCTGCTTGTGAGTTGATCATCAACGCATCGAGTGAGCTAAATATATATTGCGTTTTTCTATTTGCTGATGTAGACGATTTTTGTTGACTGTGAAATAAATCAACAATGTCTTTTTGCAGTTGTTTGCTTGTTGACGAACTCATGCTAAGTTCATCTCATAAATCTGTTTCAATCTCTAACGTTGACTTTTTGAATTCTATCGTTGATGTTTTGATTTTTTTTCCTTCTTTTTTTCTTCATTAAGTGCATGCAGCCTATGGCTATGGCACTGTCTAGGCGCTGTATGTATGCTAAGTTACATGTAACCTAGTCAAAGTCGCTGCTTTATATCTTCTCGTTGATCAATCACATCGATAGTTTGCGCATACAAGCGCTCGTTGATGTTTTGAGTTCTGACGTTGAGCTATTACTTTCGCTGAGTTTCGCGTTAATGTCTGCGAAATGAGAAGAAGAAGAGCGCATGAAGCGACTCTTTATATTTCTTTTCATAAAGAATTTTTCCGAGTTTCAAGCTTCGAGCTTCTAGAAGATTCACTTGACATCACTTAAATATTTCTTTAATCTCTTACTCAGAGCGTTTCACGTAGACAGTAACTTTAGTGTAAAGATTTCCCAATTTCTATCTTGAAACCTGCAATAAATTGCCTTCTATTACCGACTTATGTCAGATGAAAATGATATAAATTTAGTCTGCAAGAGTCTAGATTACTCTTTTTGATAGAAAATGCTTGACGCAATTACTTTATATCTCATGTATCGAAGTAGTCGTGTTATCTCGCTCAGAATAGTAACGACTGATCTCGACTTATTGCCTTGCACATCAAGAAAAGGTAAAACAGATAGTGATTTGATAAGAAATGCTGTACTTCTCTGAAACAACGTTGTTCTCTGAGCAATCTTCGAGCACAAAAGAGTTTGATTTCGTCAGTACACAGTTTTCTGTGCTGTTCTGAAGTCGATTGATGACTTGTTCTTTTCGTGTGAGTTTGCTCTTTGATTTGTCAATCAAATTACTGTCTGAATTGATGATTCTTTCTTCTGCGTTGATGAACTCTCGTTTCGCCGCCGATTTTGACCTACGTAAGCGAGGAAATTTTCAATTTTCAATTTTCGATTTTTGACTTGCGACGCAGTCATCTGTGAAGCTATTGAGTCGAATAGAGACTTGTTTTAATCGTACGATTGTGCTCTATAACTTGTCAATTGATTTGATATATCATATGCTTTGATAGGTCGCTGTCGCCAATTCTGCTCTGATGTCATTAGATTCAATTCTTGTTCAATTCATTTTATTCAACTATTCTTCTGTTAACATCACTTCTTTCTGCTTGATAATTAACTTATCATAGTTCAATAACTGTGAAAACAAAGACACTGAGATTTGTTCTCTGCTGATAAAAGCTTAAACTGCTTAATGATAAACAACTTACTTCATCATTGCTTTTACTAAATCTTCACTTTCAACTTTTGCAATTGCAGCATACATCTTGATCATGACTTCTTTCTTGATTGAATACAGTGAGAAGTCTTTCTCTGATATTCAAAGATTCAAAAGTTTTTGCTTTCATCTGCTTGCTACAATCTTTCTAACTTCGATAACATTTCTTCTCTTTACATTTATGCACTCATATTCAATGATGATTACTTTTCACTCATCTCTCTTGATAATCATCTCTGCATAGAGTGAATTACGCTTAAGAAACTTTACAAACTCATACATTAAATCTTCAACGTTTATGTGCATATTCATGATTTAATCTTTAAATTATTAAATCATTTCATGATGCTTTTGCATCGTAGAGAGTAAGTTCAAGTAAATAGTCAGTTTCTGATGTTCATTAATGACGTGTCTCAGATGATACAGCATGATCACAAAGCTTGCTTTAGTGAATGTCATGTCTGCTTTTCTGAAATAATCAAAGTGAAAATAACAAAGATTCTGAATAATATTCTTCATAATTGAATGTTGAATGAGAAAATATGTGATGTAATCAGAATGTTTTAGTGAAAGTAATAATGAAAGTAATAATGTAGCAATTCAATCAAAGAACAAGTATGTTAAAAGTAAATAGTTGAGAATGCAGAAGAAAGAATGCAAACAGTTCTTCTGACAAATTACTTTGTAGATGCAATTGTTAAGCTGAGAGAATTTCTTGAACTTAACGCTAGTACTTGATGAAAAAAGGTTAGAAATTCAAGCAGACAGTGTAGAGAAATAACTAATTGATTGATTGAACGATTTATTGCTGATCAATTGACTGAGCAATTTACTGCTAATTGATTGACTGAGAAATTTATTACTAATTAATCGACTGAGCAATTTATTGCTAATCATTCAACTGAGAAATTTATTATTAAGATGCAAGTCACATGAGTTATGTTGACTTAATGTAAAGTCATGCTGTCATGTCATGTTGTATGTCATTAAGTCGCTTTTTGATATCTTCTTTAATATACAGTCATTGATTTGTTTTGATTCTTGCTCTAAATTCTAGCTCTAATCAATACACAGTCAACTTGCTAGCATTGACTGCAAATTAATTAAAGTTTCTTTTTCAATTAAATTCTTTTTTGATCAAATTCTTTTTTGATCAATTTTTTTTTCAATTAAATTCTTTTTAGTTCTAATCAATATCTGCATTCTACTGACTGCTCATGAGAATGTTGTAAACAGTCTCATGACATTCATTTCTTATCTAATTCATGATTGTTTCTTGATCACTACAGAAAGAAATAAGAAAGAATCAGAAAGAAAACAGCAAAAGAACAATCTATTATTAATGCTTGAATAAACAGAAAGAAAATAATCTATTATTAATGCTCAAGCAATTGCTTTTGAATGTTTTCATTTATCATTCTTTATTGAGACAATCTCATTCTTCACGCAGTAAAAGTATGATTTAAACTCATAGATTGCAATTCTCATCTTTTTTATTCTCTTATGTGCTCTTTGCATCTGATTCAATGTAAAGATTCAACAGAACTTTATCATATTTTAAACTTGACGTAGATTCTGACTGAAGATTAGCTCTTTTTTCTTCAGCACTTCAACTGCATCTCAGCTTTGCACACTCATCAGCGCATTTAACATGATGTATATTCTTCTTATTTCAATCGTTGCAGAATGATGAAAGAAAAGAACTTCATGCTTATCATTAATTAAATCATACAATGTTGCATCTAAAAATCAATGATTTTTTAATGCTGTTGATATCTTGTTCTTCATTTCACACTCTTGAATTTTTAGATTTATATCATTTTTCAAGATTATCATGTAATAGATTGAAATCAATATTTTCTGTTCATCAGAGTTTTTCATGTTTTCATGAAATATATGTGACATCAAAATGCATACATCTGTGATGATCAAGTTTACTAAAAAGATAGACGAGATTTATAAAAGTGATATAATAATGTGATATTTTAAGCAGACACAGAATGAATATATATTATGATAGAGTTAATTATTAAGAAGCTCTCAATAACTTGAGAGAATTGATCAACTATAGAGAGTTTGTCAAGCATTGTCAAGTTGAACATGACATAATTCATGATATATTAAGTCGAAGATATGACGTGATCTAAACAATGTCTTAACAAAGTTACAGAGTTTCAAAGTTAATTCAGATCTGATCTTCAATTCAGTCTTTGACTTTAGTCTCTGATCTAATCTTTATGTATCAATTCATCATGACAATTGTTTTCTCTTTTAAGTGAGTTCATTCTTAATCTCAATAATTAATGTCTTTGTTTACTCTGATAAATGATAATGTGTATTCATGATTTCGCTTTAGAAGCTCTTGATAAAAATCTTCAAATCTCTGTGAGAAAACAAGAAAAAGAGAAACTTTCGATTGAATGATAATTTATCTTCAATTATAATGCATGTAAATGACATTATAAATAGTATATGTGATGTGTAGTTAACGTAGATAATAGCAATGATGATGTTTTTTTTTCTTCATTAAGTGCATGCAGCCTATGGCTATGACACTGTCTAGGCGCTGTATGTATGCTAAGTTACATGTAATCTGGTCAAAGTCGCTGCTTTATATCTTCTCATTGGTCAATCACACCGATAGTTTGCGCATACAAGCGCTCTCGCTCAAACCCTCGTCATTGTACTCCCGTTTTCCTTTGTCCCTTCGCACCCTTCGCGTTCTACTCTTTCGTTTCTAATAGTCATTTTCTCGTCGCAATTCGAGTATTTTTCAAATACTCTAGTGTTGCGATTCTTTCAATTTTGATGACGAACAGCGTCAATATAGTGTCTGTGTTTTTGAGCTGAGCTTTTTCCTTAAGCTTTATCTGCTCTGCTCTATAATGTCTGCAGTTCAGCAGTAAATGCTTCGGCGTTTGCCTCGCATTGCATATTCCATAGCATTTGTTCGAATTATTCTCTGATAATCGATGCAAATAGCTCTTGAAATAGTCATGTTTCATTTTCAGCTGAATAAAGATTGAAAACGTTAGTCTATCGATTTTCCTCAGCTCTTTTAGTGACTTATGACTTAGGTTCACATCCGATATGTGCTTTCGATACTGGTTTCCCTTCTTGGTGCTGCTTTTCCAGGCATTTAACCATTGTAATTTCGCCTCTTTGCAAATTTGCTTTTTGACGAATCTTATGATGATTGCTTTCGTGTTGCCGGTAACTGGTAATTCTTGAGCAGCGCTTTTGACCAATTGATCTGCTTTTTCGTTCCCAATAATGCTCTTGCGACTCGATATTCACTGTATGCGAATTTGACACTGATTCTGACGTAAATTGGTCAAGTTTTGTCGTATATCATCGAATAACTTCGCATTGCAAAGCCATTTGACTGTTCGTGTACACTCAAATTCCGCTGTTTTTGGGTGCTTTTTCGCTGCATATTGCTATTGCATCGCTAATAGCTTGCAGTTTCGCTTCCGTTGTGGTTATTTTGTCAGAAACGCTTGTCGCTTTGCTGAATCTGACGAGTTCATGCGTGAATATCACTGCCGTTCCAGTTTCTGTTTCGGTCCCTGCTATCTTTTTCCGGATTTGCGATGCGTCGATATACATCACTATGTTCTTCGCCTTTTTGGTAATTCTTTCTAATTTCCTGTAGTGCGTATTGACCGTTTCGCTGGTTTCGCTTCTTGCAAATTCGGTTTGAATTTTTGCTAAATGCTCGATTTCTTGACCTCACGATTCCTTGAAGTGAGAAATTTCGATTTCTTTTATTGAATTCAGTGTTTTTTGCACTTTGTTCAATATTTGATATATCTGCGTGAGTCTGTCTTTGCACTTCTTGGCTTTTCGAGGTAAATCCGCCTTCATCTCGTTTCAGTCCAGGTATTTCGATGCGTTCAGATCTAGGTTCAATTCGGTAGAGTATTGAGATGGGTACGAAATAGACGTTCTTTTCCTGATAGAGTGTTTTTCCGGTAATTCAACTATTCGAATTGCATAGTTCTTGCACTTTTGGTCTAATCGCACCTTCACCGACGGGATTTCGACTTCTATTTGCATAGCATCTATCGATGATGTTCGAAACGCACTCAGAATTTTCCGTAATGCAGCGTTTTGCAGTTTGCGAAATTTGACTAAGTAGCTTTTTTGATTATTTTACCATATTTCGACGTCATAATCGCTAATAGACGTGACGCATGCCAGGTATAACTGCTTTCCTGATTTGGCATTTAGTTCTCACTCGCTATTCATTAATCTAAACAACGAGTGTAGCGTTCTTGTGGCTGTCGCGATTTTCGTTTGCACATGAACTTTGAAGTTGAGCTTTCGATTCAGTCAGACTTCTAGTCATCGTACGCATGTCTTTGATTTTATGACCGTGTTATTGAGTAGAATAATCATTTGGTTGAGTGTCGCCTTGTGACTTTCAAAGTGTATCAATTCAGATTTCGAGTCATCGAATTGCACTGCGTTGTTCTCAGCTCATGTGAAAGCGATTTTTGCTGCGTTTTCCAGCATTTTCACATTCTTGTCAATATTCCTTCCCTCAATGTATAGCGCCACGTCGTCAATATAGCTGGGTGACTGTAAATTTTCGAACTTTGCGCGAATCTTTGAAAACAAGTATCGAATATAAATTAGAAATAAAATGAGCGAGATAGATGAGCCTTGTGATATTTCTGTGCTTATTTCCTTTGGTTTCTGACGTTCGCCGTCAAATGCTAAGTCAATAATTCGGTTTTGTAAGAAACATTTTATTCAATTGATTAAATTGATCGATATTTTCAATTTAATCAATATTTTGACCAGCTGTTTCAACGCAACATGATCAAAGACTTCTTTGACATCTAGAAGTAGGCAGATAAGCGTGTTTCCTCGACTTTTCGCCATTTGCGCATCATGTACTAGGTTTAGTACTGCGTCTATAGCTGATCTTTGTTTTCTGCCTCCCATTTGATCAAAATTCAGCAGCTTATCGTTAATTTCAGCTGTGTACGACAGTCGCACTGCTATTATTTTTTCTGCTACTTTGCCTAAACAGTTTAGCAGCGTAATAATTCTGTGTGCCTTCGGAATTGAATAATTCGACTTGTCTGGTTTTTTTAGAATAATTTCCGTGCCTTCGCGTCATATCTTCGAATGATAGCCGTTTTCGATCAAATCTGAGTACACTAAATTGAAGATTTTCGATATAGTTTTGTACGCTCGCTGTATGATTGCGAATGACATCTCGTCTGGTCCGGATGCTTTCCTGAGTGCTGAGAAGTTAATAGCGTACTTGATTTTCTCTTCGATAACTCTTGATCACTGTATACTTTCGTTCGATAGTAATTCTTCATTGATTTGAATTTCCGAAGATGGTGAGTACATTGCTTTCAGAAATGCCTCGCACTTTTCATTGAATTCGATCTTCAATTCTTTTTGCGAGTTTTGTATCGAGGGTAGCTTTTCGATTAGACGTGATTTAGTGAACTTGTATGCCTGAAACACTTCTTTCCCTTCGACGTTGTTCAAAAAATTGGTTCAGAATTGGTTTTTGATCAGCTTTATTGCATCATGATACGAATTTCGCGTTTGCGCTACCTTTGTTCATGCGTCGTCATTTCTGCATCTTTTCCAGGTTCGCTTTTTTGACGACAGCGCCTTTCGCATTTCGATGAGCTCATTGTTTCACCAGGGTTTTGATTTTGCGCATATTCGCTGTTTAGATACGAATAATTTCACTGTATTCTTGATGCATTTCGTCAAGTAAATGACTTTTGCTTCTAAACTCGTGATTCTTTGCATCTTGACAATCATTT
>JAABUV010008267.1_pt1 | contig 10596 bp, 8 predicted proteins | sample 5559971 | NCBI WGS metagenome assembly JAABUV01 (sample SAMN10711881, study PRJNA513362) | rock metagenome | isolation source: Antarctica rocks | place: Antarctica: Victoria Land, Knobhead nord | collected 2015-12-19
GCGGGGGCGGGGGCGCGCGCTCGGGGGGCGCGGCTTGTCCGACCCGCCGCAGCGCCGCCCTGCGCCGAGCGCCCGGGATTCCTTGACGGCAGGGCTGCGCCGCGGCGCCGGCGCGCCCTGCCTGTCCAACCGCTGCCTCCCAGGCAAGCTGGTCCTGATTGATTAGGTCCCCGCAGGCGCGGGCCCGTAGAACTTGGTAGGCCGCGCGCGCGCGCGCGGCGCGCCTGTTTTTGCGCTCCCGCCGTGCTCCTGGCGCTGCCACTCTTCGCGCAGCGGCCAGAGGACTTACTAGGACGAGGGCTGTGCCCCGGGCTGTCGAGAAGATGCGCGGCTGGCTTGCCGCTGTAATACCTGGTTTGCGCTCCTCACCAGACTCACCAGAGCTCTTTGCTGATGTTTTGTCCTGAAAGCACTGATGGATGCACTCATGTCAGCCATACACATCTGCCGACCCTCGCTTCCGAAACTACTGCAAAACCTCAGGTAGTTGTAACCTTCAACGCGGTTACACTCTTTGCCTCCCACCAGGCGAGACACGGCCTGCAGCACCAGTACCGCCGAGGAAAGCTGGCCAGGGTCAGGAAAGTACCTCTGCCTGCCGCGTATCATTGCAGGGCGAGCCGCGTCGTTGCAGCAGCCTTCTGTAAGCTGGCTGCGCAGTTGGGGGCGAACTACTGTGTCTGAGCCGCCCAGGCTGACTGGTCCCGCTGCGCGCCCGTTGCCGCGCCGAATGGACACTCCCACAGGAGCCGAGCAGCTTTTGCGCCTGGTGGTGCTGCCTCGGATCCAGAGGGACAAGTGGTCGCTGTACTGGAAGGCGCGCACGCACGAGCTCTCACCAGCTGCTTTCGCACACTCAATCACAGAAACCCCGTGCGACAGTCTCTGTGTGCTGTTGGAGCTACAAGTCACTGGTGAGAGCCTCGGCTGCGGCTTGTGAGCTGCCCCAGCGCGCAGGAGTCCATGGAGACGAAGACAGAGGTGCTGGACGCGGTGGAGCTGGCGCTCGCGCCGCAGGCGTCGGTGGCCGAGCTGCAGGCCGCGCTGCAGGCCCGCCTGGGCTGGGCGGCGCCTGAGGGCCTGGAGCGGTGCGCTCTGGGGTCGCGCAGGCCGGGCGCGGCGCAGACCCGCGCGCTCCCTGGAGCAGGCTGAACAGGCGCTGCAAGGCACCCGGCCGCTCAGCCCACAGCAGGCAGCTCACCGCGCGGGAGCACGAGAAGGCAGGACCGTGCCACAGCATGCAGAGACACTGAACAGGGAGGCGCATGCACGGGCTCAGAGCTGCATGGCCACATGCCTATCCAAGTTCACCACAACCGAGATGTGCCTAACAGTTCTGTGTGCAGCAGCTGCGGGACCACGGCCTCGCATGAGCTCTCCTGCTACTTCTCGTAGCGCCGGCAGGCGCTGCAGGTGGCCGCTCCCAGCCGGGCCAGGGGCCGCAAGCGCGGCGCGTGCGCAGGCTGGAGGGCTTCACCGAGCCGTGGACGGTGGCCGTGCACAAGGGGCGCGAAATGGCCGCAGGCCTCACGCTGGCTGCATGCGGGCTGGCGCCGGCCGCAGAGGTGGTCGTCGTGCGCCGGGTGCTCGTGCCTGAGAGTGCGCGCCCGCACCGCATGCCCGCACTGGCTGTGCTGGCAGCACTCCCAGGCGGCCCTGACATGCCCTGGATGGCCTGACATCGACTGCAAGTACGTTTCCGCGCGCCGCATGTGCACCTACTTGCCAGCCTGACACACTCATGCTGAGCACTTCATACTGCGCCGCCTAGAGGTGGCATTTGGCTGAGATGCACGTATTACGCAGCACAGTCCGCACCAAGTGTTTTGCGCGCGCGCTGCTTACTGCAGAACCTGCATGCGATCGGAGTGGGTTTGTAGCACGGCAGTGCTCGCGCAGCATGGAAGATCCTGAAGGACGACGAGGAGGACAGCGACGACAGCAGCGACGACGACTGGTAGCGACCGGCCAGTGCAATTTTGGAATGCATCCTGTGCGCATGTCCGCAGGTATGGCAGAGAAGAGCGCCGGGACAGTATGCATGGAGCGCAGCTGATAAGGAGCGTTTCTGTTGCATGTTCGAGGAGCTGCTTGGTGCTTAAGGTAGAGGGTGGTGTCCACTTGAGTTGCTGCCATTGTGCAGCTTGTTGCCTTGCTGTTGAGAGGTCTTGTGCCGGGCTGCAGGCGTTTACGCATGCTCCTTGGCCACAGCTTGGCTGCAGGATGGTTGCTGAACGCTCAGTTTGACTTTGTGGTGTGTCTCTGCAAGGAAACCATGAGTGAGATGCATGCCGCAAGGTGCTAGGCATGCATGTAGTCTACATGATGTAGACAGGTCCGAAGACAGGTCCGAGGAGGAGGAGAGACAGGTCCAAGGAGGAGAGCTATCAAATTTGTTACACGCAGCCCCAGCTAGGCTGATGGCCTGATCTGGTCCTCAGCAGCCCCAGCTGCTGCACAACAGGGTCCCTCACAGGGAACAATAAAAGCGAGAAAGTGCAGGTGTGAGGGTCGTCTGACGTCCTGTACAAAACACTCCACCGCTGCATCTGAAAGCTACAGTGGACGCACGCCTGTGCAGCTGTGCAGCGCACGGAACCTTTCCCTGCTGACCGCCTGGCGCGGCACTGGAGCCCGAGCCCACCGGCGCTCACAGGCGCACCGGGCGGCCGGCGCCTGCCATAGGATGTCATCCACTGACGCTGCTGGCTGGTGAGGAGCAAGCATTCGACCTGGCCAACACTCACTCGCCGCGCTGATGGAGGTGAGCGGCACTGGAGCGCTTGGTGCGCTCAGCGCAGCCCGTGTGGTTCCCGTGCAGCTGCCGTATTGGGTACGCCTGGGTGGTGTGGTGCTAGTCCGTGCACTGCGTTGCAAGCGCGCACAGCCGCGGTGATCCAGCAGGCGGCAGCCTTGCCTGTCGCGGTCGTCCTGGCGCGCTCGACGGCCCTGTCGCTGCCGCCAAGGCATTGTGCAAAGGCTCAGTCGGTCTGCTTGGAGGCCGATGTGCGGGCACAGCCGTGGCTGCGCCGTGTGAGCCCCCAAGCTCGTGACGCCTGCGGAGCGTGTGCACACGCGCTTTTGGCGGTGGCGGTTGCTGTGAAGCGGCGCAAGCCGTGAGCCTGACAGCCCGAGCACCGGCACTGGACGCAGAGCATTGCAGCGCGACCGTGCCACCCCCCGCTGCCCGCGCGCAGGCCAACACGCCGCTGCTGGTGCTGGCGGCGCTCGCGCTGCTGCTGAGCGCGGCCAGCGTGCTCGGCGGCCGGCGCGCGCGTCGCTCCAGCGGCGCGCGGCGGCGCGGCCGCCTGGGCGGCGGCGACGTGGCCGCCGCGGCCGGCGCGCTGATTGCCCTCGGCGTGCTGGCCACGCTGGCGCTGCGGCGCGGTGGGCGGCCGCGCGCGGCGCCGGGCGCGCAGCTGGCCGGAGGGGACGGGCTGGACGTGGGCGAGCGCGACATCACCGTGACCACCGTGACGCGCATCCGCAGCTCCGGCGCGGTCGCGACCACCACGCACCGCCTGGACAGCATCTTCGTCAGCATCGCGAGCTACCGCGACGGCGAGGTGCGCGGCCCCAGAGGACAGGGGCCTATATTATTAGGCCTATATTTATGCGTGCTGCCGGGCCCCACCCGTGCACCTCCCTGCGATGCTGGCGCCGTCCCCATCGCACGCATGCCGGTCAGTGCGCAGACGTAACAGGTCACCCTGGTTTTCTGCACCAGGCGGCACCTGACCGCGTGCATGATGGCCGCGGCCCTGTGAGCGCGGCACTCCCGCAAGCATGAGCCGCCGCGAGGAGGTCAGGCGGCGGGCTGCACCGCATGCACCTGCTCCGCGCGGGGCCTGACGCGCGCGCTGTACGCGCGCGCCAGTGCCACCGCACTATCGCCGACCTCTACCGCAAGGCCGCCTTCCCGGAGCGCGTGTTCATCGGCGCCGTGGACCAGGCGCGCGCTGTTACCCAGGGCCGCGCCGCCCCGCCAGGCGGCTTGCCCCCAGCCCGTCTGCCGGGGCCTTGCGCGCGCGGCGCTCTTGCCTGCCTGGCCGCCCATGCCGCAGCGCACGCGCACCGGCGCGCCCGGCGCGCCCGGGCGCGCGCGCCGCGCGTCCCCCGGTGGCGCGCCCGGCACCCGGGGGCGCCGCCGCACTGCCTTCCAAGCGGCGTTTGTCCCTGTTATCGTACATGAATGGCTCCCTGTCCATTGACCGCGCCCTTCTGACGCGCAGGACCTGCACGCAAATGAGAGCTGCATGGTGGGCGGCGGGCCTGGGCGTTTCACGCCGCAGGTGCCCCCCACCTGCATTATGAGCCCGCTGGCGCTGCATGTTCCAGCACGCATGCGGCCGAGAGGCTACTCAGGCAGCACTGTCTGGGCAGTGCTCCCCGTCCTGCCCTGCAGCTCGTGGGGCGCTGCTGCCGCGCGTCTCCCGCCCCTGCGTCTCGGCGTGCCTGCACGGGTGTGAGCCTGGGTTGCGACACGCCGCCCAGCGCGCGCATGCGCAGCCAGCGCGCACGGCGCTGGCATGCCAACGTGCGCGCGCTCGGCCGGGAGCAGGTGCGGCTGGCGCGCATCCCGCTGATGGACAGCAAGGGGCCCTGCTACGCGCGCTACGTGGGCGCACAGCTGTACCGCGGCGAGACCTACTACCTGCAGCTCGACTCCCACATGACCATGGTGCCGCGCTGGTGCGGCCGCCCGCGCCGCAGCTGAGCCGCACACCAATCGGCATGCCCGCGCGCTGCTGCGGTCTGCATGCGCCCTGGGCGCCATGCGCAGCCCCGCCGGGCTCGCTCGCATACGTGGCATTGCTGCATGGGCAGCCGCGTCCAGCCCGGCGGTGGCCGCATGTCCCCAGTTCGGCCAGGGTTTGAGCGCGGCCCTGGCGAGACAGAACGCACGAGCCGCACCAGGGCCCTTGTTCAAGCCGCGGCGCGCCGCCGGCCGGCAGGGACGAGGTGCTCATCGCCATGGCGCACCAGGCCGGCCCGCGCGCGTGCCTGTCCACGTACCCGCCGGACGTCACGATGATGGGGCAGGACCCGGGCGTGCTGACGCTGTGCGAGTCGTACTGGAACGAGCGCGGCCTGCTCGTGTTCCGCGCCTCGGTGCCGTTGCCGCCGCGGGCGACGCCGCGGCCGATCGGCTTCGCCGCCGCCGGCTTCATGTTCTGCCCGGCCACCATCCTGGCGGACGTGCCATTCGGTGCGCTTCTCCTCGGCGGCGATGCGGGTGGGGGTGCACCTCTGGGCGGCCCCGCACGCTTGGGGCACGCGCGCGGCTCCTGCCTTGCCCGCCCGCACTGTGAGCGCGGTTGCTGGCGAGCGGGGGCGCGCGGGGGGCGCGGCGGCGGGCGCACCGACGGTCGGCGGCGGTGCGCGCAGACCCCGAGCTGCCCATGCTCTTCAGCGGCGAGGAGATCCTGTTCAGCGCGCGGCTGTGGACGGCCGGCTACGACGTCTTCGCGCCCGGCGCCAATGTCGTGTTCCACCTGTACAGCACCTCCGCGTCCACGCGGCCCAAGTTCTGGGAGGTACGCGCAGGGCCAGGGTCCAGGTAAAGGGTTACAACATTTCATGTGCCCGGCGCCAATGTCGCGTTCCACTTGTACAGCACGTCCGCGTGCACACGGCCCAAGTTTCGGGAAGTAAGATAGGGTTAGTGTCCAGGGTTAGGGTTGCACACACGCGCGCACACGGCTCTTGGAGGCGTGCATAGGGCTAGGGTCCAGTGCCTTGCCTTTCTTCTTCTTGGCGGGTTTGGATTGCACGCATCGAGCCTGCCCTTGGCCGTGCGCGTGGCCACATGGCGCGCCGCCCTTGCGGCTTGCCTGCTGCGCGAGCGCCACCCGCGCGACCCGCCGCCGCTGCGGCCGCGCAGGACCAGCCGGAGTACTTTGCGACCATGGTGCGCTCCGAGGGCAAGGTCAAGTATATGCTGGGCCTACAGCCCGAGCTGCCAGCGGGCGCGGTGGTGCAGCCGCGCTACGGGCTGGGCGCCGAGCGCTCTCTTGCAGACTTCTGGCGGCACGTGCGCGTGGACCCCGCCAACCAGACAGCCGCGTCCGGCGCGCACTTCTGCCCGGAGCACAAGGGCACCTGGTGACGGCCGCCGCGGGGCTGCCGCGGGGTTTCTTTGGATGGGCTCCTGGGTGCCCGCAGCGCGCAGCGGCTCTGCCCATACGTTTCTGCAGGCGCATGCACGCAGCATTGTGGCAGCGCAGCTGCCGTTTGAGCCCTCTTCAACTGAGCACGATGGCACGATGTACCTCAATGTGTTTTTAATTACGGCGGGGCGCCCAGCAGGCACCTTGCCTCTGGTAGCTGTGTGCCGGATGTTTCCGGGCAGGCTGTAGGCCGGGTGTGAACAAGTCGCCGCGTCTGCCCTGCTTGGGCATGCGAGCGTTTGTGTGGGGCAGCGTTTGAGCTGCGCTCGCCTGTCCGGCCACCACCCGGGTGGAGTGCGCCTCCGAGCTTGGTGTAGACGGTGCAGGGACCCAGGGATTATTCAATATTTATGTCGTTTCCATTTTTGATAGCTTCAAGCAAGACTGAGCAAGCGCGCGCCCATGCTCCGCCAGTGGCCCGCAGGAATTCATCCAGGTCGGGCATTGAGGACCCTGAACACAGTTGATGCTGGCGTGGTGACACTTGTGGTCGGCGGAGTGGGTTGTCTAGCTATGTGATACTACGCGACTGCTCAAGAGCAAGCAAGTCATGCTGACAAGCAACTAAGTGGTCGGTGGAGTGGGTTGTCTAGCTATGTGGTACTACGCGACTGCTCGTGAGCAAGCAAGTCATGCTGACAAGCAACTGCATGTCGACGGTGTCACCCGGGGCGCGCCTTGGCACGCTGCGCCGCCGCAGCGCCCGCCCGCCTGGCGAGCGCGGGCCTGCGCCCGGGCAGGTGCTGCTCCAGCCAGGGCCCGACGAGCGGCCAGCGCCCCACGCCGCGCGCCCGTAGCCGGTGCCCCTCGCGCTGCCAGGCCACCAGGGCTGCGACGGCGCCTGCGCGCGAGCGCGCCGGTGAGCGCAGGCCCGCGCCCGGGGCGCGGACGTCCTGCGGGCGCCGCACCGGCTGCGGCGAGCACCGACGCCAGGCTCGCGTCGCCCTCCTTCCTCACGCCCCGCGCCGCCAGGCGCGCTTGCCGCCGCAGCTCCCTCGTCCTGTGGGCGCGAACGTCGGCGGACCATGGCATCGCGAGGCTGCGGCTGACCACGCCTGCCTTCGGCGCCCCCGCAACTGTTGCGACGCATGTGGCACCAGGGCAGTTACACGAGCCGCCACCCTAACCTCCGAGAGCAAAAACGCCCAGCACAAACAAAATTCGTTTGCGCAGCTGCACCGCGCATGTTGCCGTCGGCATCAATTGCGCAGCTCTCTCGCGCTGTGCATCAAAGAGCGCGTATGTAGCCACATTCTCTCTGTCAGCATGGCCTCCTGGAGGATACGCGTGATCTTGGCAACCGCCTGCGCGATCCTGCCGCTGCAGCAGGTGCACGCTACCCACTTGCCAGAAGCGCACGTGTCCCACTCTCAGAGGACGCAGTGCTAAGACGTGGAGCACTGCGGCACGCAGGTGAGCGGCGCTGCCGAGTACGGGGATGTGGGGCTGCACACGGCCCTGCTGCTGACCTCGGCCACCGTCAGGGGCGGAAACTCCAGCATAGACTATGTGTCTTGCGCCAGCACAGGCGCTGCGGTTGTGGCGGGCGTGCCGCTGCCGCCCGGCGCCCTGAACGCCACAGTGGGTGCGCCGACAGTGCAGCGCTTGCTTCTGCAAGCCTCACGCCTACTGCGCTGCCGCTGGTTGAATAACATTGGTCTTGTGCTGCCGTTGGTATTGGTGAGGTACGGTGTGATGATGAAGGGAGTCGAGGCACCGGCGCGCGCGGTTGCGCGCAGTGCCGGCGCGCTGGTTCGGGCGGCCCGCCGTGCGGGCGTCGGAGCTGCACGTGTCCGCAGACTGCCGCAGCCTGGGCCTGGCGCGGGGGGGCGGGCGCAGCGCTCTCGTCTACGGTGGCCCCGCACCGCAGCAGTGCACGGTGCGGCGAGACGCATCTGTAGGCAGCTCGCGGCGGTGTGACTTGCAGCCTGGCAGCGCTTCTGCGAGTGCGCACCAAGGCACACCGCGTGGCGCCCTGCTCTCACAACATGCAGCCTGCAGCGGCTGCGTGCAGCGCGCAGCGGGATGTCGACACGGCCCAAGCCGCACAGCTTGTGAGCGCGCCGGTGTCCCGCCCCGCCCCAGCAGCTACGTGAATTTCATGTACATGAGCGGGACAACAGCAGGCTGCCACGAGCAGGGCTCGTCCACCATGTCCAGTGCGCGCAATGCGAGCATGCAGTCGCCGCCGTGCGCTTCCGCAGCCAGCCTCCCAGCCGCCCGCCGCGCCGCAGGTGGAGTGGCTACAGGGCGCCGCCGCGCTGCATGTGCGCGTGACGCTGGGCGCCGCGCGGGGCGGCGCCGCCGCCGCGCCGCCGCTCTGGTGGGCGGTCAGTTTCCCGGCGGCGCCCGGCGCGCCCGCGCGCGCGGCGTGCGCGGGCGCGGGCGCGCTCGCAAACTGCCCGCTCGCCGCCGCCGGCCCCTGCAACAGCGTGGCCGCGCCGGAGCCGGCCGCGCCGGGCGGCCGCGCGGCCGCCGCCCCGGCCGGCAGCGTGGCCGTGCAGAGCATGGGTGGCTGCGCCGCGGGCGCGGCCGCGCCCGAGCAGGCCGCCGGCGCGCCGCTGCTGTACGGGCTCAAGGCGCGCTCGGCGGAGCCTAAGGGGCTGCAGGGCGTCCACTGGCTGCGCAGTCCTTTGCGCGGCGCGCTCGGGCAGCAGGCTCATGTCGTGGATGTCGTGTGTTCTTCTGAGTAGGTCGTGCTCAGCGACGTCGCGGAGCCCATGCGGGCGTCCTGCATGTGCTGAGCACATGCTTGACAGCGGGCGGCAGACTCGCACGACACTGTATCACTTACCGGCGAGTGCGCTCGCCCCTCGCGCCCCGCTGCAGTCTCAGCGCGCCTGCATCGTCACAGCCGCCGCTCCCGCCGGTAGCGGCAGGCCGCAGCCTGACGCGCGCGCGCATGCTCACGCGCAGGCCACCTTTTACCCCAACGCATATGCGGACTGCGCCGGCGGCGGAGCGTCGGGGCAGACGTACGGCCTGCCCGACCTGAGCGCGCTGGCGCCGGACCCTGTGCTGCCCAGCCGCTGCCAGGACCCAGGCGCCCTGCAGGCGAGCAGCACTACATACCCCGGCAGCGCTGCACGTCCCTCCCGCCGGACGTGCATGAGGGCTATTACAACAGCCGCTCATGATGCGAAACAGGCCAAATCTGGGCTGCAGCGTACGGCATGGAGAACACTTGCAAGCACAGCGTAACCCGCGGTGCCCCCCGACAGTGCGTCTCTCCACACGGTGGGGAGAAAGCTTCGGCCAGCGCGACGGCGCCGGGCGCAGGCCTGGGGCGGGCCGTTCCCGGGCAGCCCGCCGCTGGACGCCAGCCGCTACGCGCGCTGCTTCGGCATGCGCCTGGACGGCTTCCTGGCGCCGCCGCCGCCGCCGGACGTCGCCTGGAGCTCGGCGGCGCACGACGCGGCGACCGCTGGCCGCACGCGCGTCTGCATCCGCTTCTCCGGCCACGCGGCGGTGACGCTGGGCGGCCTCGCGCTGGCGTGCGCGGCGCCGGGCAACTACGACGCCACGCTCGTGTGCCACGACCTGGACGCGCTGCCGGGCGGCATGGTGCCGCTGACGGTCGAGTTCGGCTCCGACCCGCGCGACGCCAGCAACGTGCTGCAGATGTGGGTCATCCCCGTCTCGCGCGCGTGGCAGGCGCGCAGGCCTTGCTGCCCTCCTCTTTCAAAGCAACGCGGCCAGCCGCAGTGGCGGGCCATGCCGGTGCGCAGCAGCGCGCCGCAGGCAGCGGTGCTGCGCCCGTGCCGCGCCTGCGCGCACCCCAGCGCTGCTGCACCCGCGCAACGCCGCGCCGCATGCGTTGCTCTTGGGCTGTGCATCTTGCGCCGCAGTGCTCCTGGGCAGGCTCGTACGCACATGTGGGGTAGGCGCTGAGCACGCCCAGCTGGTCACCGCTGTCGATGTGGCACCGGCAGGTGGCAGATCCAGCCCCAGGCGCGGCCGCCTGGGGCTTCGAGTACGCCTGCAGCTGCTGCGGGCTCATGAGCGGCGGCACCGGCGACTGCTGCCCGCCGCTGGGCGCATGCGCGTTCCGCACGCCCGACTGCGGAGCGCCGCCGAGCCCCGCTGCAGCCCTGCCAGCACCCCCGCCAGCGCCCGGCTCTGCGGTGGCAGCCGCTCTGGCAGCCGCGGCCGCCGCGCTGCCGCCCAGCTTGCCGCCGCCCAGCCCGCCGCCGCCCAGTCCGCCGCCGCCCGTGGAGAGCCCGCCGCCGCCCAGTCCGCCGCCGCCGATGGAGAGCCCGCCGCCGCCAAGTCCGCCGCCGCCAAGCCCTCCGCCGCCTGTGGAGAGCCCGCCGCCGCCCAGCCCGCCGCCGCCCAGCCCGCTGCCGCCAGTGGAGAACCCGCCACCGCCAAGTCCGCCGCCGCCCAGCCCGCCACCGCCGGTGGAGAGCCCGCCGCCGCCCAGCCC
>JAABUV010008268.1_pt1 | contig 10595 bp, 7 predicted proteins | sample 5559971 | NCBI WGS metagenome assembly JAABUV01 (sample SAMN10711881, study PRJNA513362) | rock metagenome | isolation source: Antarctica rocks | place: Antarctica: Victoria Land, Knobhead nord | collected 2015-12-19
AGTCGGTCCAGAACCGCTTCATCAACGCCGCTATGCCATGCTGTCATCTGCCTCCTTGCGCCGAACGCCACCGCTTATGCTATGACTCCTCATTTTTTTTCTCTTGATGCCCTTTAGCAGCCCGCAGTTCCTTCCTATCCCTTCTTTCCCCCCTCCATCTTCTTCAACTCCGCCCTGCCCACCAGTCAGCCAACCTCTCTCACACCCGCGATCTTCGCACTAAACCACCGGAACTCACTTCAACTGCACCGAGAAATCGTCACTAGTATCATCATCATCCCAGCTCTCCTCCCACAAATGCGTGTTATTCCCTCCCTGTTGCTGCTGCTGTTGCGCGCCGACTTCTTCTTCTTTGGACCAGTCTACACCAGTGCGGTATCGTTAGCAGGGCTTCAGTTGGGTGGTCTGTGAGAGCGTATTCTGGGGTGTCGTGCCTTCTGCGGGGAAGTCTTCGAACTCGTCGTCTTCGTCTAGCTGCGCGGCGGCAGGTTTTGTCGCTTGTGATTGTTTGGTGTCGGAGGAGGAGTCGGATGAGGGTTGGAGTTTGCTGGTTGGCGGGTTGGTTTGTGCGGAGCCGGACATCGTGGCAGTGGATATGTTGAGGAGTGCGCTGAGTTTGTTGTGTTTGGATGAAATGGAGTTGGTGTTTGGAGAGGCACCTCATACATCTAGATGCATCGTGAAGGATGCCTGAGGCCACAGCTTATTTGAGACGAACCGCTTGGCGCGCGTGAGTTGTAAACGTTATCTAGGGGGTCTAAGCACCGTTTCACCCACTCAAAGCAAGGCAAGCATCTACCGCTCGCCCAACGTTGCCCTCCTGTGCCCGGGTGACGTCTTCTATGACCTCGCGATCCAAAGCTGGAAACATGGATTGGAGCGTTCTGCGAGGTATCAGCGTCACGCCGTCAGTCTCTTCGATCCAACATCGCTGACTCACTCTACAACGACCTTGTGCTCTCTGAGTCGCACCCGCTGAGCCTCAGCAGCCTCCGCGCTCGCTTGTCGCGCAGCCGAGTCCTCGGTGTTGCGCGGCTGCTTTCGTTGTCCACCAGCTGGCTTTTGACTACCTCTACCATCCGCGCTCGGCCGCCTCTGAAGACTTGGCTCAGGGCTCAGACCTCTGGGTGTCGACCCTGGCTTTGGCGTACTCGCAGGCTTTAGTCCGCTTTGCTGCTGACTACTCCCATCGTCAGAGAAGATACGTCCAATGCTGTTCAGTGGCTTCTGGATCGTCCTCAGCAAGCCAGTCACAGCATCCACATCGTCGTCGTCGCTTGAAGTCTGTTGCACCTTCTCGCTCAGTCGCTGCGCAGGTTTTCTTCTAGGACTTGACCGCTCCGCGTCCATGCTATTCCTAGGCGTCACCTCTGGCCCACTGAGTGCGCTTTTCTCGGTCAAATGCTGCATCGCCCGGACTGGGACTGCTCCGGGCGATTTCTCTTCATTCTCTTGCTCCTTGTTTCCTTCGGTAATGGCGATAACGGCCTGCTCGACGCGCCGCTCGAATTCCTCGTCCGATATCGTGAGGTTGGTGCGATCCACGTTCTCAATGAACGTTACCACACCCATCAGCGATGACATGTAGTAGCCGGCTTCGCCACCCAGCTTATCTTGATTTCGGAAACGCCAGATATATTGCACGTTGCTGACCAGATGCTCCGGCTGTGCTCGCAGAACGGTGTAGATAAGTAAGGGTACGAACGCATCGGCAGATTGATCCGCTTTGGCACTCTTCAAGAAGCCGAAGATGACTTTGCAGCAGTTCAACACGCATATTACCTTGTCTCTCGGTGCGCGGTAACTGTTAATTTTCAACAGCTCTTTCTGAGCCAACCCCAGAAACTTCCGGCCTTTCTCACCAAGTGGCTTGATGTCGAGGTGCTCTTCGCTTATCCAACCGTAGATGCGGATTTTCTGCGCGATCACGTCGTCTTGCTCCACATCCTCTTGGTGTTGACCCCTGCGTCCCGGTCCAAACGGATTTGCCGCATCAGCCTGCGATCGAGCGCCTCTACCTCCTCCTTTGCGAGGGCTGCCTACAGCAGGTGCTATCGCGGGCGAAAAAGTATAGCTGTAGAGTCGGTTCATGACGAGTTTCTCCATACCTTCCTTGGCATTGTCGAACTCGGCATCAGATACGTTCCGCCACACTTCGCACTGCGTCATCTTCTTCGAGATGAACTCAAGGAAGTCGGAGATGATCTTCACTTGCTCATGGACCATCCATTGCTTCTTGCTGAACTCGCCCAAGAAAGAGCGCAAGAATCGCGCGACGGGGTCCGCCGTTCGGTGCCGTAGCTGCTCGAGAAATCGATGGAAGTCAAATGGCAGGCTCGTCTCGGGTTCTGGTGATGGCGGCGGAGGCTGGAAGATAGAGCCTGCCCTCGCGCTCCTGACAGATTCATTGTCGTCGGTAGGAGCATTGCTGAAGCTACCGCCTGGGCCAACCGGCGGACCGCTCATGCGATCAATGCTGCGCTGCGACGATATGCTCTGGCCTGTAGTCTGCGGGCTGATTGTGTAAGTGCTCTTCTGCTCCAAGCTCGACGATCGAGGGGGCAAGACCAGTCCGGTTTGTTGGCGTTCAAGTCTTGGCGACATGATCTCTTGCTCTCCCATACCGCTCATTCCGGCCTGGAACTGATCCATGATGTTGTGGATCTCGGCACCGGTGTCTTCGGCGGTCCCTGCCGGTGCTTCGGGTACCTCTGGGGCCGCTTCCTCTTTCGCAGGATGCTTCTCATCATACTCAGCGTCTGGCTCCATGGCCGTCGCCTTTGACTCCTTTTCAGGTACTATCAGAGTCGATGGAGCGGGTGCATCACTCTGCCCTCCTACTCCCGCATCTCCCTCGGTCAAGTCGCCGCTCGAGTCCATGGTAGCAGCTCGATGAGCCATGTGCTGGCTCGCTTCTTGCTGTATCTCACTATCTCGAGCTGTGTCGTGTCTATCGGCGGCACTTACTCCCTCGCTCGCCCCGTGCTTCGGATTTCCGGTTTGTTGCGCATCACTGCCCGGCGTAGCAGCGGCCAAAACCTTTCCCGAACCATCTTTCCCTATAGCCCCAACGTTACTCCCGTCGGCGAACCCGCCATCCTGACCACCGACTTCGCCAGCAGAGGCTGCTTGTGCGTCCTTCCTCACGAAGACATCCTGCTCTGTGTTGATTTGCTCCTGCTGTCCGCCCGAGCTGGACATAGGCACCACGCTTTGACCGGGAATCGAAGGCTACGTTGGTCTAGGTTGTTCGGCATACCTAGGAAAGGTGTGTCTTGTATTTCCTCAATCTAGAACATCAGTATATGCCATGAACCTCCCAGGAAACAACAGCGTGATTACGATGAGACCAGGTCTACCAAGAGCGTGGTTCGCTCGAGGCGCGGAGCTCGGCCGGGTCGTCCCGAAAGCTTGTGAGTTCTGCTGTACAGATGCCAAGCATCTCGAGACGACACCTCCTTGCAGCATAGACTGACAACTGCATGTGGTCGTGTGGATACCGCACTCGTTTACACCAAGGACGATGAAGGAGAGGATCCCGGTGCTGTTAACATTGCGTCATGACGGCAGCGCTGCTGGCCAACGAGTTGCAAAATCTCATATCTGAGGCCAAGCGAAAGAATGGCGATCTCAAAACAGCCGCGGAGAAGTCGCTGCATGATCTGAAAGCGCTCCCATCGACATCAGAGCAACAGCTCGCTGCTGGTGTGTACCGCCTGATAGCAAGTTGCCGGGCCGGAGACTGACTGACAAGAGACCTAAGCCGGCGACCTGCCTTCATCGAACCGTTCTTGCTCGCATGTGCGACGAAGACGGCAAAATTTGCAAGTGGCGGCGTGACATGTCTTCAACGGCTTGTTGTGACGAAAGGCCTGCCTAAGACTAGGCTTAAGGACACGCTTGATGCATTCAATGCCTGTGCAGAACTCGGTCTGGACGTCCAACTGAGGGTACTCCAGGCTCTACCGTCCTTACTGCAGAACTACTCGGACGATCTGAAAGATGACCTCCTGGCCGGCGCACTTCAACTTTGTGCGCTCTTACAAAGCGCCAAGGCTGCGACGGTCAGCGGGGTCGCTGCTGCTACTCTGCAGCAACTAGTCAGTGCTGTATTCGAGAAGGTAGTCGACGAAGATCGCAAAGCAACGGACATCGCTGCACGCCACGAGGTACCAGGTGACGGGAAGCCGATCATCCTTCGACCAGCCGCCTACGATGCTTATCGTATGTTTCGAGATCTAGTCTTGGCGGCGGAAGAGCGAAGTACCAAATTCGTACGACTGACGGCATTGTCGCCGGAGTCCTGTCTGGAGCTCATTGCATCGGCACTTAGTGCCAATGCGAGGCTTTTCGTTGCACACACAGAGCTGAGCGGGATCATCCGCGCCATCCTCTTACCCGCCGTGACACGGCCCTTGTGCGATAGGCTGTCCTTCGCATTGACCATTCGCTCTCTGAGAGTGATGGACATGCTGCTCTGCCGATATTTCACTCGCTTTAAAGGAGAATTCGAAGTTGTCCTGGGCCTGCTTACACAAAATCTTGATCTCGACACAGCTGCGCCGTGGAGACGTGCTGTAGCAATGGAAGTCATTCGCAGCTTCTTCGCTAACAGTGGCTGCATCATTGACGCATATGTAGCCTACGATTATGCAGATGACGGCAAGGCCGTGGTGCAGGACTTGATGTCTGCCTTTGTGCGGTTGTCAACTGAAAAGCCAGCAGCCATAGGCCTTGGCCCGCAATCCAGCATTCCGCTAGGTCCGGGCTCACGGGACTCAGGCTCCGAACAAGCAACTGTTGAGGCCGCTGGCGGAATGGCGAGTGTCATCAGCTCGGCGCTGGGTGTCACCGAGGCAAGCACGGCTGGTATCAGCTCGCAGTGGAGCTTACCTCGCACACCTTGTCTCGATCAGCTGGATAAGGTTGAGGCTCCTCTTCTGCCGGAGACGTATGTCAATACAATGGTCCTCGAGTGTTTGAACAGCCTCGCCGACACTCTGGCCAGAGCGGTAGTCCCTCTTGCTGTACATGGCGACCGATCGGGGCATGAATCGAATGGCGAAGACACAATGGCAAATGACGTCTCCCTTCCGCAGCGTCCTGTTCTATCGTCCAGATCCCGATCTTCCAGAGAAGGAGCTGCAGTGGGAGATACTTTCGGCCATGAACACGAGTCTGTGGCACCTCGGATACGTGCAGTTGCTGAGCTGGTGGACACATGTTGGCCAGCTATTCTAGCGATGTGTTCCACATACTTGAACGCGGCACTCGAGGAACAGTACTACCGGAACCTTATCAAAGCGTATCAACGCTTTGCCCAGGTCGCAGGATTGCTGAGGCTTAGTACGGCTCGCGACGCGCTCATCACGACTCTGAGTAAATCCGCGGTCCCGCCTCACATAGTCAACGCTGCCATGACAGAAAGCATGCGGTCACCTACGACACCATCAATCGAGAGTGCTCGTGTGTTCTCCAATTCGAGAGGCATGCTGAGCGTTGACAGTCTAGTCAGTCAGACCTCCATGAGCTCCGCCGATCGTCGTTCCTCCGTCGAGCCTGTACGGCCAATGCTATCGACTCGCAATTTACTAGCACTCAGAGCGCTACTCAATCTCGCCATCGCTCTCGGCCCTACCATGGACACGGCGTTTGCCGTCGTAGTGGACGCACTCAAGCAAGCCGACCTTATCCTCAGTAGCAGTGCCACCCAGCAGGCAATGCGTCAAGGCGCTCACCAGAAGGGTGTTGATCCTCCGGCGGCATTCCAAGTGTTCAGTGCGGAAGTCAATGCAGTTGAAGCAGCGGCCTCAAGACTGCTCGAGAGCACAGCAGAATATCCCAACGAAGCATTCTTGGCAGTGCTGAAGTCGTTCATTCGGCTACTCGGCGCGAAGCCCACGGACTTGCCAGGCTCACCTACGTCAGGACCCAGTTCACCACCAGCAACGCCGAGGCTGAAAGAGAGAACATTCTCCGGCCTACCGGGTATGAGTACGTTTGCGGAGATGCAGGCACGAGACTATCAGTTTGTAGTTCCAAAACTGGGTACATTGGGTCGATTGAACGTTGCGCGATTCATTGCGTACGATCCTTGGGACAGTGGATGGACGCTACTAATTGATGAGCTCGCCAAGGTGGCGTGTGCCGGACCCAAGCCGCGCGAGGCTCGTCGCGCTGCGACCGATGTACTGTGCAGCCTCGCCGCCGAGACTGTATATGGAGCACTACCAGAGGACGAAGCAGTCCGAAGTCTAGTACAACGGCGAGCCTTCGCGGTGCTGCTCCAGACGGTAGACGGTATCTACTCGGAAGATGGTGAGCTCACAAGTGTGGATCTCGAGATGCGAGGCCGTGTGCTCGAGGTACTTCGCTCCATCCTTGAACGTTGCGGCGAGTCGCTCAAAGCAGGATGGATGAAGATACTTGCTGTCATCTGCAGTGCATTCGAGCGTACCGACAGCGATCCGATGGTGTCGCAGCAAGGTTTCGAAACGCGCATTGACTGGGATCACATCAGCAATGATCTTGTCTCGGTCCAGATTGGCCGGTCTGCGTTTACAGCCCTCCAGCTTGTCTGTTCCGACTTCCTCGCAGCGCTACCTGAGGGTGTCATACCGTCCTTGACTGAACTGCTTTTCCGCTTCATCGGGCAGAGGGATGATCTGAACATGGCGCTGACTACCGTGACGATTGTCATGGCTGTTGCCGAGCGACTCATCAGCGCCGGAGCGATCGAAGATGTGGATAGCTTCTTCCAGACAATGGAGGACGTGACGAGCCTATCGGACCGACCACAGTTGTCCCATGAAACAGGCTCGGCTCAACTAGTTCTACTTCTTACCCACCTTCGGTCCGCCGTGCGCGAAACGCAGAAGGAGGTGCGCAATGCCGCTCTTCTGACACTGTGCAGCATACTCAACACGCATGGCGATCAGCTTCCTCCCAACGCTTGGGACTTTCTGCTGAGGTCCGTTGTGCTCAATACCTTATCAGACGATGCACAGCGGTACGTTCATAAGGGTGCAAGCCTTGAGAAAGCACTGCATAAGACACCTCCAGCAGAGACAGCTATGTCCGTGAACATCATCTCAAGTATTTCTGGTCTGGTCGCCCAGCACATACGCACCATCGAACAGATCAGCAAGTTGCCGAGCCTGTGGGAGATGTTCCTGAACAAGCTAGAGGCGTATCTTAATTTCCAAAGCCACTCGTTGAGCGAAGCGGTCTACACTGCGATGTCAAAGATACTAGTTCATGTCGGCGAGCCGACTTCGATATGGACAACGCCGGTGTATCGAGCTTTCTCGATGTGGCTGAAGCGACTACCAGAAGGACCGGCAGACTCTGACAGGGATGACAACCAAGGCGCATATACTGCGTACGTCGGTGCCGGACAAGAGCTGTATCGACTCGCGAAACAAACCATGGGTTCGCCACAGACCCATAAGATGATCGACAACATCTACCACTGCGTCGCACAGTCCACCGGCCCGAGCCACGGTGCCGATACCAACAGCCTGAGCGCTCTGCAGAGCAAGGCACTGGATCTGCTCAAGAACATTCGCACTGACCAAGCTACGCTACCGACGAGTCTGACAATGGCTGCAGCGCATTTGGCTGTGCTGCACCATAAGCAGGCTGGAACGACCGGCATCAAAAGCGGACCTACGTTTGTCGCCGTCGCTAGTGAAGCTATCGACTGGCTGGCTGTGCTCATCCGCACACATACCGCAGACGTGGAGACGGTGGACTCTGGTGCCGTACTGAGCGCCATCTGCACACTGAGACAAATAGTCGAGAGCAAGTATGACGTTCCAGCCAAGTGCAAGGGCACCGCCTTGTGGCGGAAGGCTTCGTCGGCAGCTCTGAACTTGTCACAACACGTACTCGGCTTACCCGAGCTTCTGGAGCTGGACAACACGGTCAAGTCCTCTCTCTGGGCTGAATATGCCGGCATTGCAGCTGCGATTGTCAAAGGCAATGGCGTGGCTAACGTTGCGTATGAAGATGAGGTACGCGGAGATGAGCTCGCCGACATCGACAGCTTCCAGACTCTGAGGGCCGTCTTGGTCCCACGTATCGGCAGTCCTAGCCTGCCGGATTCCATTCGACACGCATACTGTCATTCCGTATTCGACGCTTCCATCGTTCACCGCGCCGAGCCCGGAGAAGTACCCGACATTGGCGAGTCACGGCTGAAAGATCTGCAGCGTATCCGCAGGGGTCGCGCGAGACGTGTGCCATACTCACGCCGTGAGCGTATGAGCTACGTATGTTTCGAGGAGCTTCTCGCCCTTTCGTCTAGCCTGGAGAGTGGTACGATTGAGCAGCTCAAGCTCGCGCAGGCGGCGGCTCCACTACTGGTATTGCGCCTGGCGATTCCCATCCGAGCATACATAGCAGACCACCCACTCCGAGGTAAGCGTCCGCAGCCTTTGTCTGAGCTTGAGGAGCTCCTGTTCTGCTTCGACCGGATCAAGAGCCTACGATTGCACCCGAAAGCTCTGGCTGCGGACCCAGAAGCAAAGGACAGGATCGGTAGTACTGCGCATCTGCACTTTCTCTATCCGCTTTTGGCCAAAGCCATCGGGATTGCGGGTGATAGCTGGTCTGGTACGCAGGAGGTCCACCAGCCGCTTCAATCAGTGCTGCAGACAATCGTAGCCTTTCCATAGAGCTCAAAAGCATCGCGGCCTGTTCAGTCCAGGGACTCCCATGTCAATGTGCGCTCCCCCGTCTTGAGGATAACGTATGCCTCGCCGCTGAAGGATGTTGCGCTGATAGCGAACCAGTCGTCACCGCATGCTTTCAGCGCGGTCATGAAGACTTTCGATACGAAGCTTGCGTGCGCGAAGCCATGCCATCGGATCCGTGCCAGATCTTGCGTCTCGGGGTGGCCGCCTGCGTCTCCGTCACTGGTCGGGAGCGTTACATTGTACTTGCTGAGGTAAGAATCAATGCTATCGTTGCGCTGTAGCCTTGGCGAGAGGTTCGCCGCCATGGTAACCCACTCCAGCAGCTCGGTAGCCAACGAGTGGTCATCTTGCTCGAGCGATCCCGGAGTGACAAACATCACCGCACCGTCCAGCTCCTCGACGCTGGGCTCTATCTTTCGTACGAGTGGCTGATGGACGGCAATTGGACCGCTCCCGTCCGTGATCGCCTCCAGGTCGTGGAATAGCCAGGTCACGGAGTGGTTGAGCACGTTGCGGAAAGCCCATACGACTCTGTCGAAACCGGGTTTGCCTCTGACCATAGACGGTAGTCTCAGGTTGATCTCGATAGCTGTCTCATGTTAGCTTTGTCTGCCAAGCTGTACCGGAACTCACTTACCAAACCGTGCTTTGACGTGCTTCCTGCCTTCTCCTGGTATGACCTTGCCCTCCAATCCCATGCGCTCGTACATCACTTTGTTCACTTCTAGCCGTAACATGCCCTCAGATAGCAAATAGACTGGGTCAATGCCTGGTCGTCCTTGCGAGAGCATGACGATATTGCCTACTCCTGAGATCAGCACGTGAACGCCCGGAGCGAGCCACCCGTACGCACCGGCTTTGACATAGTGGTTGAAGAAGTCGCCTTCGATGATGTCGCTGAGCTTCATGTGCACCCGCGCATATTGAAAGGTACCCTTGCCGTTCCCCAATCCTTCTTGGAACTTTGGCAGGCTGCTCTTGGGGAGTAGGATGTCTACCTGCGAGTGCGTTAGATACATAGTCTTGCTTATTCGACTGGCCTGTAAAATCACCGTATGACTCGTAGTCTGAGCCGCGATGGTCGTGAATGGCCTCTTCTTCGTCGGAGGAAGGTCGTAGTCGATGAAGTTCGAGAGGACTGCATGGGTAAAGTAGCACCTTGGCTTCGGGCCGTTGTGAGAGCTGATGTCGAGCATCGCGCGGCTTTCGTGTCGTAAGATGCCTGGTAAAAACGATCAAACCGGAGAAGATCAATTGCTCGTGAAGCCTTGCACTGTATGCGTGCTGTATGGTATCTCGTGCCTGCCGGAACAAGAGCTTCGTTGCGCGCTAAGCACCCGCTCGGTGGCAAGAAGGATGAGAGGTTTGTCGCTACGACACTACTACCACCAACATTCGATCCGCATATGCACGCACACAGGTAAGTTGGAGTTCAATAGAACCCATATACCAGCATACTGCGGCGTGACGAACATGAAAGAACTGAGGGTCCAGGGTATCGCTCATCTTCACGTTGCCCACGAAGCGTCACATCCTACATTGATCAACATGAGACGAGATGGACGGCCGAGTATCGTACAACGCTCCGTATATATACACATCAATTACCGCCAAAGCGGCTGACCTCCAAAGACCGAATCGGTTCGAACTCCACGCTACCCAAACGCACACCTAACCAGGAAATATCACACTCTACCTCCTACTCGCACGTGAATTAGCCCTCGACAGCCTCCTCGAGTTCGTCCGCTCAAGACTCCTCTTCTCCGAACCAAAGCTCTCCCTTGTATTGACTCTGTCGAGATCAAACGGATTGCCCTCATACGACGTCGCTCTCTTCGCCAGCACAGGCCGGGGCTGATTCGTCTTGATCTTCTCGAACCTGCTTCCCTCTGGCAC
>JAABUV010008269.1_pt1 | contig 10593 bp, 9 predicted proteins | sample 5559971 | NCBI WGS metagenome assembly JAABUV01 (sample SAMN10711881, study PRJNA513362) | rock metagenome | isolation source: Antarctica rocks | place: Antarctica: Victoria Land, Knobhead nord | collected 2015-12-19
CGCGGCCCTCAAGAATGAGCGTGTCCACCGCACCGTCTACCCGACCCGTGCGCACGCGATCCGCGACATCACCAGGTATATCGACAGCTGGTACAACACCGAAAGACTGCACTCGGGCCTGGGCTACGAGACCCCCAGCGAAACCCATGCCGGCTACCGAGCAGCGGCATAAGAGCGCAAACGACCGTGTCCGATAAACGCGGGGCAGATCAGTCCGAGACCAGACGGGTCAGGGAGGTCCGCGCGGCTCCGGCCGGAACCCGGACCAGCAGGGGAAGCCGCGGGACCGGCGCCCCTCGGGGTGGGGGACCCGGGACAACGCAGAGCGGAGGTGCCCGGTGCGTTCGGTGGCCGCTCCCGCGACTTCCCTCCAAGACTCCCGGCGGTCACCGGTTTGTGCACGCCAGACACGAGCGGTCCCAGAACCGGGGCCCCGACCGGGTGGAACCGGGGGAACCCATTCAGCAGGTAAACAGGTCCCGGATACAGGTTGGTGACGCCGCCCCCCACTCCTGGGCGGCCGACCCCGATCAGCGGCGCCCACGCTGCGGTCGCGCGGACACCAGGATCATCCGGCGGGGGACCGCCTTACCGGTGGTGGATATCCCGGTTGTGCACGATGCGCACTACACCGAGCAGCTCGCCGAAGACTACGGGGGCGAACTACGTGACCGCTGGGGCCTGAACTGGCTTGTGGGTCGATCGGGCCCGGATCTGGCGGCGGTCCCGCCGCCAGGTGGGGGTCAGGCCGCTGGTCGACCGACTGCGTGGTCCTCGGCGAACCCGCGGACGAGGGCGACGAGTGCGTCGGGGGTCTCGAGCTGAGGTAGGTGCCCGGCCCCGGAGAGCACCTCGAAGCAGGCGCCGGGGATAGCGGAGGCGTAGGCCCGGCCGTAGTCGAGGTCGCCGATCCGGTCGGCCTCGCCCCAGATGACCAGGGTCGGGACCGACACCGCGGCCAGCCGCGCGAGCAGCGCCGGGTCGGTCATGGTGCCGCCGTAGACGGCGAGGGCAGCCCGGTTGCCGGGCAGCGTGGCCTGGACAGCGGGTGGCAGGGTCGCCGGGTCGACCGACCTGGACGGGTCGAACCACGAGCGTTGGGCGACCTCGGCCGGGGTAAGGGAGAAGAAGTCCGGCAGCGGGTGGCCGGGGACATCGACGCCGACAGCGTCGACGAGGACGACCGCGGACACCCGCGGGGAGCCGAGCAGCGCGATCTCCGCGGCGACCCAGCCGCCAAGGGAGTTGCCGACGACGCAGACGTCGGTCAGGTCCAGGGCCGCGAGCAGCTCGACGTAGGCGGTGGCGAGGGCGGCGGGGCTGTCCAGCTCCGCCGGCCGGCCGGTCCCGCCGAACCCGGGGTGGGTGGGGCTGACGACCCGGCCGTGCGCGGCGAGCAGGGCGGCGAACCCGGCCACGGTCATCGGGCCGCCGCGCAGGAGCAGGTAGGGGTGGCCGTGTCCGACGTCGGTCCTGGCGATGTCCATGCGCCGACTCCAGGCAAAGATGTTGATGTACGCAACCTGATCTAAGCTGGTAGAGTGAGTCAGACGCTGCAGGAGACCGGTCTGTGGGTGAAGCGGCTCCAGATGCAGCACCAGCGGGCCGCCAACGCCGCGCTGGAGGGGTTGGGGCTCACGATCGTCCAGTGGGACGCGCTGCGGCACCTGGAGGCCAACCCCGGCGCCTCGTTGCACGACCTTGCGCAGCTCACCTTCCAGACCGACCAGTCGGTGGGAACCCTTGCCGGGCGGCTCATCGCCAGAGGCCTGGTCGAGCGGGTCCCTGGCCCCGGCCGCGCGGTGCACCACGAACTGACCAGCAGGGGGACGGAGCTGCGGACGGCCGGGGCGCGGGTCATGGACACCGTCCTTGCGGCCTCTTTCGCGCCGCTCACCCCGGCCCAGCTCGCCACCCTCGACGACCTGCTCCATCGCCTCGTCCACCCCTGACGCGACCGACGACCGCCCGGGCCGAGATGGCGAGACCAGCGGCGACAATTCAGTCCAAGCGCCGGATTGCATTCCCCGACCGCCCCGTGTCTGGGCCGCGGACCGCTCCTGCTGGCGTCGATTGAGGTGCGGTCCACTTCAGGCGGACGATGTCGACGCCACGAGTCCCCGGCTCCGTCGACCACGATCCCACAGGGGGTCGAGTACGAGATCAGCGCTCTCGGGTGCAGCCTGGTTCGGGGTGGCGACCAACGGGACCGAGGGTGCCGGCCAGAGTTGGTGGGAAGATGGGTGATCCGTCAGGAGCGGCCTTTTGAGCTGTGGGACACTCCGTCGAGGCGGCGCGTATTACGAAGAACGCGGGGGGCCGCGCGCGGCAACGAGCAGGACGTTTTACTAGGCCTCGGCTGCGCTTGGTTTCCCGGTCCAGCTGCTCATGGGCTCGGCAAAGCGGTGAGGGCGTCGAGCATACGCTCGCCGATCGCAATATTAACCGGCCATCGTGTCCCCGCGGGTGCAGCGTTAGGAGACGGCTGTCAGGACGGCGACGTCGCGCGGCGCCGCGTACATCTGCTCGGTGTTGCGGAGGTACTCCTGGTAGAACTGCAGGCTCAGGTACTCGTCCACATATTCCTTGCCGTTGCGCCAGCGCTCGGTCAGAACGAAAGTCGCCGGGCTCTCCACCTTCTCGCCGACCTCGAGAAACATGCAGCCGACAAGTTGCCTGGCGAGCGGTAGGACCTTGCGGAGCTCGGCCAGGTAGGCTTCACGCTCTTCAGGACGTACAACCAGGGTGTTGCTCATCATGAGCTCACCATCGGTAATTTGGGGCATCGCTTCGGGCATACCTCAGAGTACCCGAGGTGGCGCCCGCGGCCATCGAGCGTCGTCGATGCTCGCCTGCTACGCCACCTCACTGGAGGAACGGTTCAATTTCCTTTAGCCGAACTGGATCAACGACCCGTGTTTCGGCCGGAACTCCGAGCGGCAGGTGCGACCTGCTCCCGTGGTTGTACCCGTCGGGTGGGTCGGCCCAACGACGCGGCGACGCCCCACTGGTCTAGCTGGCACCCTGCTCAACGTCCGGGCCGGTTGACCCGTAAGTGTCAGGGCTAATCAGGCAGTGATCAGGAGCTGCTCGCGCCCACGCTCGACCTCCAGGCACTTGTGCGCCCCACGGGTCAACGCCGACCTCCTCCGGCGGCCGGCGTGGCTTACGGACGCAAGCGGATCGGCCCCACTGATAGCTACGGCCGGCCCGGTCGGGTCCCGAATCGGCAAGAACGGCCCGCCGAACGGGACCCCGTAGAAGAGATGACGCGATAAGTGATAGGCGTGCCGCTCCCGCAGGTGGACCGCCAGCAAGCATCGAACGAAAAGGCTGGGCGAGAAAGAACTCCGCGAGCTTGCGATCTTGGTGATCGAGCAGTACAAGAACAAGCCGAACGGCGACCGCCTACCACTGCTGGCCCAGGTGAGGTGAATAGGGGGGAGACCTCAACTGGGCGGATAGTGTGGGTTGTTCAGCAATGTTGGTCTTGGTGGGGATCAATGCACTTCGCCTCGCTACTGCTGATCTGCGCGCATCGCAGTCATTCACCAGCACCTGCCTGTCCGGGTCAGGGTCAGGGTGACAGGCTCGCCCGCCGTCTGTGGTCTCTCGTCCCGCTCGCGGTGTGACGTGCAGCGGTAGTTGGCGGTTCTGGCAGCGCTATCTGGGCGGCACCGGGCAGCGATCTCATCCGACATCCGATCGTCTGACGGGGCGTCAGATGCTTGTGGATGGGTTCAGGGACGCGTCGACAGCCGCTTCGACGTGCAGGCGGGTGGTGGGGAAGACGGGCACCGGGCTGTCGGCGTCGGAGATCAGCAGTTCGATCTCGGTGCAGCCGAGGATGACACCTTCGGCGCCGGCCTGGACCAGGCGAACGATGGTGTCGCGGTAGGCCTGACGGGACTCTTCTCGGACCACTCCCAGGCAGAGCTCCTCGTAGATCACGCGGTGCACCTCGGCGCGGTCCTCCAATGGCGGGACGAGCACCCGCAAACCGTGGCTGGTGAGCCGATCGCGGTAGAAGTCCTGCTCCATGGTGAACGCAGTGCCCAGCAATCCGACCGTCTCCAGTCCGGCCCGGGTCACCGCCTGCGCGGTGGCGTCCCCCAGGTGCAGCAGCGGGATCGTGACGGCGGCCTGGACCTGTTCGGCGACCTTGTGCATCGTGTTGGTACAGATCAGCAGCAAGTCGGCGCCGGCGGCCTCAAGTCCCCTCGCTGCCTCGGCGAGCAGCTGCGCCGCCTCATCCCACCGACCGGCGACCTGCAGCGCCTCCACGTCGGCGAAGTCCACCGACGCCAACACGACACGGGCCGAGTGCAGACCACCGAGCCGCTCGCGCACCAGCTCGTTGGCCAGCCGGTAGTACTGCGCGCTGGACTCCCAGCTCATCCCGCCAAGCATCCCGATCACCCGCGGCGCACCCGTCGTCACATCAACCAGCCTGGCAGAACACACCGTGGACGCGTCCACATCACAACTGACAGCCTGTCTTCGAGCTGCTCGAGGTGACCGGCCGGGCAACGTAACTCCCACCCCTAGGACCGCCGGTCGGCGGCCCGTCCACGGCAGTCGTGACCGCACTGGTCGCCGGGCTCGTCGCGGTGGTCACCGCCCTCTCCCCGACGGCGAGCGGTTCTTATCAGGCCCGGGTCACCAACACCGCACCGCCGGTTTTACGACCTACTTCGCCTGCGCGAACGCCGCGATCGGTGAGACCGAGACCCGGGCCTAGGCCCGGGCCCCGTTCCCCTACCCGTTCCCCTACCCGTTCGCCGACACCGGCGCGCCCACCAGCGCAGATCACCCGAGACCTTGACGGTCTGCACTGGAACTTCCCCAACCAGCGCCCCCGGTCAACAACCTGCTGAGTCAGTACACCTAGGCCGCCGCTTGGTCGGGCTGTGCCAGGTGCGGCGCAGACGCCTCGCCAGGGGTGATGGCTGCCGTCACGCGCTCAGCAGCGCCCTGGTCACGTGGTCGGGGTGGGTGAGCGCGGCCTCGTGGGTGCCCGGGATGAGGATTGGTTCGGCGCCGAGCCGGGCGGCGAACTGGGCACCCGGCAGGGGCAGGGCCAGGTCGTCCTGGGCGAGGATGTACGCGGTGGGGAGCCCGAGGGTGGTGACTTCGGCGACGTCGAGCGGGTCCGACATGTACTTGCCGGGTTGTGGGAGAAGTTGGTCGAACACGATCCGCTGGGCCCGCTCGGGTTCGTCTTGCATCATTACCTGTTGGAAGGCCTGGAAGGGTAGCGCCATCGTGTGGTCCGGGGTGCTCTGGGCGAGGGAACGTGCGTACTCGGCGTTCTCCGGGCTGACCAGGTCATTCTGCGACGTACCAGGGGTGGGCACGGGGGCGCTGAAGTAGACGACCTTGGCGACGCGGCCGTCCAGCCGATGAGCTGCACCGGTCGCGGGGAAAGCGCCCCAGCTGTGACCGACCAGCACGACGCCGGTCAGGTCACGCTTCTCGACCTCAGCGACGATGTGCGCCACCGCGTCCTGCAGGCCGAGGCCGCGGGGGTCATCACCATCAGTCAGCCCCGGGAGTGTCAGGGCAACTGCAGGGTGCCCAGCGGCCCGCAGTCGCCGGGCGACTGGGTGCCAGGCCCACCCGCCGTGCCAGGCGCCGGGGATCAGGACGTAGGTCGAGTTGTTCGGCATGGTGGCGACGATAGCCACGCCATCGGATGCGGTTGGGGTGTAGCCCAACCTGACGTATGAGGAGCAGCACGAGCAGCCGCGAAGGTCAACTAACCCGGGATCCGCAACGGCGGTGAGCACCTCGACCCGACCGAGGGGTGGGACACCGTCGGGGCCGTACTCCCAATAGGAGCACAGGGAGGTGCCGATGGCGGCGACCCGGTCGGGGTGGGCCGCGGCGACTCGGGACGAACGGTGCCCCCAGGTCACCACCGTGTGCGGTGTACCGCTCGAGCCCGAACTCGTCGCGCAGCAGCCGATGCCAGAGCTCGTGGGTGGGCAGGTCCGCGGGCAGCGTGGATGTTGGAGACCCCGGGCAGGACCGGAACAACGACGATGCACGCGTCCCGCCGTCGCGGCCGGGGTGGTGTCTAGCTGTACTGGCCACGCAGGGACGTGGTTGGCGGTGTGTCGGTCCGGTGACGGGTGAGGACCTGCGGGTGGGGTGCAGGTGTCGAAGCCAGCTCGAGCCCGGAGGTCCTCGTGCATCACGTGAGGTCGCAGCTGTCTCCGTACTCACGTCTGCTGCTGTGTCAGCGGGTCGCCGCCGATCGCCCGGTCGCGCATGTGGCCGCGGAGATGGGGGTGTCCCGCCAGACCGCGCACCGATGGGTGACCCGGTTCGCCACCGAGGGGGGGCCGGGCCTGACAGACCGTTCCAGCCGGCCGGCCCGCGTCCACCGTGGGGCGGACCTGCGCCGGCACCAGGTCCCGCTGCTCCGGGACCTGGACCGGTTGACCGGGATCCCGGTCCGGGCCCGGTCCTCGGAGCTGCGCTACGAACGTGAGCACCCCGGTGACCTGGTCCACGCGGACGTGAAGAAGCTCGGCCGGATCCGGCGACGGCGGCGGCTGGCGGGTCCACGGCCGCAACGCCGCCACCCACGGCCACCGGCTGGGCTTCACACGTCCACTCCGCAGTCGATGACCACTCCCGCGCCGCCTACTCCGAGGTCCTGCCCGACGAGAAGGGAGCGACCGCCGCCGGGTTCCTGCTCCGCGCGGCCGCCTGGTTCACCGCCCGCGGCGTCACCAACAAGCGGGGTCATCACCGACAACGCCTGCGCCTACCCGCACTCCACCGCGTGGCGGGACACGATGGCCCTCCTCGGGGCCACATCTTCATCCGCCTGCACTGCCCGGACCAACGGGAAAGTCGAACGGTTCAACCGGACCCTGCTCACCGAATGGGCCTACCAGCGGCCCTACACCAGCACCGCCCAACGGACCCTCGCGTTGCACCACTGGCTCAACCACTACAACACTGAAAGACCCCACACCGCACTCGGCGGCCACACCCCCACCCACCGACCACCGTCAACAACCTCCTGAGTCAGTACACCTAGTCACCGGCGGCGAGCTCACCTCTGGCCTCAATCTCCCTGTACTTGTTCGCGCGCCTGCTCGGCCGGCGATTCTGCCGCAGCTGAAGACCTCTTGGAGCCCGAGCGCCGCGGCACCACCTGGCGCTCCAGCCGGTGCCCCGCCGTTCTCACCCTGGCCACGATGCCAACCTGAGCGCTCGGGAGGTGGACCTGGCTGACATTGCCACGAGTCCTCAACCCCTACCCCGCCCGGCTCCAGAGCACGTCGTGTAGACCTGCTGTTGTCGGGACCGTTGGTTACCGTTCGCGAGCGCGATCCCTGCGTCAAGCCTGTCGAGCACCACGTCTGGGAAGGTGGAAACCAATCATTACTATACCGACCGGCCCTGCCCCGAGCAGCGATACAACGGGAGACAAGCTGAGGGAACTGGGGGCCTTCGAGCAGGTTTTCCACCACTTCATCCACCGCAACCCCACGCACTTCAGCCTCAGCATCCACCTGGACGGTTCGCCCGGGCAGGAGCGGCTGCGTAGCGCGCTGGTCGAGTTGCAGGGGGTTCATCCCCTCTTGGCCGCGACGGTCGCCGACGGTGATGTCGACGCGGAGGGGAGCCCGACGTTTCGTCACGTCGCAGCCCCGGTTCCATTGGTCACCAGTCCCCTCGGGACCACCTGGCAGCAGGTCGTGGCCCAGGAGCAAGCTCGCCCCTTCGAGACCGCGTCCGGGCCGCTGTGGCGGATGACGCTGATCGGCGCGGACGGGGCCGGCGCAACCATCCCCGGCACCTTCAGCACCCTGGTGATGACCTTCGACCACCGCATCGCGGACGGCACGGCTGGCGTACGGGTTGTGCGTGATTTGGTGGCCGTGCTGAACGGACGCCATCTGCCGCCCGAGCCGCTGCCCGCCACGCAGGAGAGTCTCCTTGATGCTGTGACCGACGACCTCGGCCCGAGCGGTGAGCCGTCCGGTGATCGCGGCGGCGACCAGACGGTGGGACAGGGCGACCCGCGCTTGGCGATGCCGGGTGCGCTGCGTCCCTTCGACGGCACCGAGCCTGAGGTCACCAACGTGGCCCTGGATGTTGGAGCGACCGAGGCGCTGGTGGGAGCCGCACGCACGCACGGTGTAAGCGTCCACGCGGCTCTGTGCGCAGCGACCACCCAGGTGCTTCAGCGCGCCGGCCGGGACTACGTGCGGATCATCACGCCGGTGGACCTGCGGCGCACTGTCGGCCTGCGGGACGACGTGGCGATCCGGATCGTGCCCACCCGCACCGGCATCGCTGCCGGTAACGGCGAGGGCTTCTGGAACCTTGCTGCGGCCATCGGCGCCGGGCAGACCCCCGCACGTACACCGGCGGCGGTCCTGGCAACTTCGGCGGCAATGCAGGCGAACCTTCCCCCGGACCCGGACGCCGCCGAGGCTGGCATGCTGGCGATCGGCAGTTCTGACACATACCTGACGAACCTCGGCGTGGTCGACCTCCCCGACAGCGGTCCCCTGCACGTGGTTGCTCTGGAGGGCCTGGCCATGAGCGTGCACATCGTCGGCGAGCAAGTCCTTGGCGCCTTGACCTACCGGGGCGAGCTGCGGATGACGAACGTCACCCACGCGCCGATCCGGTCTTTCCTGCGCGACGTCGTGCAGGTCCTGCGCGACGTCGCGTGACCACTGCTGGTGCCTGCGCCTCGTCACGAAGCTCAAGCCGGGCACCGCCTGCCCTCCCGATGTCTGACCGGGCGGCGGTGACCGGCAGGGCAGCAGTTGCGGGCCCTGAGGGCGGCAGGCTACCTTTACGTAAACGTGAGTCCGTTCGCTCTTATTGCGGTGACGAGGCGCGCCTCCGACGGCCCCCCATTTCATCGTGCCGTCCACGTCCGCACCCGTCCCAGGGGTCACTCTCTCGGAGGTCATCATGACGACAGAATTGATGCTCGGACCTGGGCAGGGCAACCGGATCCTCGGCGGTGGGCTCAACTTTACGGTCAAGGCGACGATGGGCGGGGGTGGCTTCGCAGCGACCTTCGAGTGCGTCGTCCCGCCGGGATATGACGTCGGGGCGCACGTCCATACCGAGGGCATCGAGATGTTTTACGTCGTCAGCGGCGAGCTTGCGATTGTCGCCTTCGAGCCCCTCGACCGCACGGACAAGAACTGGCGTGACTGGCGCTCGGCATCCGGAGACCGGTACCTGCGCGGTGGCCCCGGCGCCTTCATGCTCGTCCCACCGGGAACGCCACACGCCTTCGCAAACCTGTCCGAGGAACCGACGACAATGTACTTCCAGTCCTCGATGGCGGCTGGGCACGAAGAGTACTTCCGGGAACTGGCCGCGATCCTGGAGGCGAGCGGGGACGGCCCGCCCGACGACGCGGCGATCATCGACTTACGACACCATTACGACATCGAGCAGCTGACCCCGATGCGACCGTCAGGAACCCACTGACGCACGCTCTCCCGGCCCGCTGCGATCGGCCGTTAGCGCAGAGCCGGAGGCTTTCGGCGGTGAACGGGTTCGAGGCGCCAGTGGCCAAGGGCACGCGTTGGGCGAGGCACTCGTCTGCGACGTAACCGACTGAGGTACAGGGCCATAAAGCATCAGGGGAGGGGAGATCAAGGGCCGCGACTAGGCTTGGGCTTGCCGGCCGCGGTAAGCACGTCGCGGGTGAAACCGTCGGTGTTGTCGAGCCGTGTTGGCGGTCTGGCCTCAGCCTGGATCCACCGTCCCGGTAGTTGATCTTCGGGCTTGAGGCTTTCGGATCTCTGATGGTGTCCGGGCAGCGGCGGTCCGCCGGTCTGCCCGGCGTTTCCACTTCGGCCTCGTGTCGGTGGTGCGTGGGGTGGGGGGTCAGCTGCGGGTGGGTGGGCCGTGGGTGGCCACGAACAGCTGGGTCCAGGCGGGCTCCCAGGGCCAGTCGCGCGGCAGGTGCAGCCGGATCCGCCGGGCGGAGCGGGCCAGCCGCGCAGGGACGTTGATCAGTTGGGCCCGGATCGTTGCGGTGGTCGCGCGGGCGTGGAACGCCGAGGCCAGGGTGCCGGCGGCGCGGGTGAGGTTGAACGCGATCGCGGCCAGCACCAGCCAGGCCACTGTTGGCCGAGAACGAGCCGGAGGGCAGATGAGCCAGCGGCCCGGCTTTCAGGTTGATCTGCCCCGCGTTTATCGGACACGGTCGTTTGCGCTCTTATGCCGCTGCTCGGTAGCCGGCGTGGGTTTCGCTGGGCGTCTGGTAGCCCAGGCCCGAGTGCAGTCTTTCGGTGTTGTACCAGCTGTCGATGTAGGTGGTGATGTCGCGGATCGCGTGCGCACGGGTCGGGTAGACGGTGCGGTGGACACGCTCATTCTTGAGGGCCGCGAAGAAGGACTCGGCCATCGCGTTATCGTAACAGATCCCGGTCCTCCCGGTTGAATGGCGCAGGCCGAGGTCGGTGAGGGCGGTATGGAACTCCGCGGAGGTGTAGTTGCTCCCCCGGTCGGTGTGGAAGATCGCCTGGTCGGCCAGTCCGGTCGCTGCGGCCCGCCGGATCGCGGTGGTGATCAACGACGTGCGGTAGTGGT
>JAABUV010008271.1_pt1 | contig 10581 bp, 11 predicted proteins | sample 5559971 | NCBI WGS metagenome assembly JAABUV01 (sample SAMN10711881, study PRJNA513362) | rock metagenome | isolation source: Antarctica rocks | place: Antarctica: Victoria Land, Knobhead nord | collected 2015-12-19
GCAGGCCGTGGCGGCTGCACTGCGCCGCCACAATCAGGTCGTCGGAGTACCCGCCGTGCTCCCACGCCTGCGCCCCGCGCGCGCGTCTCTGCTGGGTCGAGGGTAGGAGCCTACTCATTGTAGCTCATGGCACCTACATCGCCACTGAGCAGCAGACCCACAGACCCAAGCAAGCGCGACGTGTCATTGGTGCTGAGCGCCTCGTGCATGTCATGACTGCCAAGGTGGCCTGCACTCTCCGCCAGCAGGAAGGACCTGTCCCTCGCTCGCTGCGACCTGCGTGGGCTCACGGTGGCGGCAGGCACGCGAGCCCGTGCCCCTGCCCCGCCGCGCGGCGCGAGGCGGGCCGCGCGCGCGGCGCACCGCCATGATGCCGTAGGTGTCGGCGCGCAGGTGCGCGAGCGGCAGCAGCATGCAGCCGCCCCAGACGAAGGGCGCACGGGGGCGCAGCGAGAAGCCGATGAGCAGCGGCAGGTGGTACACCAGCACCGCGTACGTCAGCAGGCCCGCGCCCGGCGGCGGCACATCCAGCGGGTAGCCTGCCGCGCGGGGGGAGGGGGGCGCCGGGCGCTTCAGCGCTGCCACACGCTACCCAAGCCTACATCGGCAGGCCCGCGCCCGGCGGCGGCACGTCCAGCGGATAGCCTGCCGCCGGGGGCGCCGCGCCGGGCGGGTCAGCCATGCCACGCTACCCTACCCTACATCAGCAAGCCCGCGCCCGGCGACGCGGCCGGCGGGTAGCCTGCTGCGGGGGACGGGGGCTGAATGTTGCAGCATATCCACCCTACCCCACCCCACCCTACCCACACCAGCAGATCTTAGTGAGGCAGACGGTGCAATAGCATACGCCGCTAAAGAGCAGAAACGTGTTCCGGATAGCTGCTTGTTGGCAGCAAGCAGCGCACACGCTGAAAGCATGCCTGACCATGACGGGTTACAAGTTACAAGGTTTGACAAGGGCGCAAGTTTGACAAGGGCTGTGAGCTGTTGCGCACCGGTGGCCATGAAGGCGCCGGGCTCGGCCTCGGCGGCAGCGACCAGGTCGGCGAGCGAGCGCGGGTGCAGCTCGATGTCGTCATCCAGGCACAGCACCCACTTGTGGCGGCCCGCCGCCGCGCGCACGCCGGCCTGCAGGTTGCAGATCTTCTGGCTCGCGCGTACGGCGTGCGGCGCGAGCACGACGCGCGCGTTTGGCACGCCCTCCGCCGCCAGCATCTTGCGCACGGCGACCGCGGCTGGGTCGGCCGCGTCGTCGACCACGAACAGGAACTCGAGCGGCCCGGCGTAGCGCTGCGCCAGCTGCGAGCGCCAGTTGCGCGCGCTGTGCGCGCGGCAGCCCTTGACCGGCAGCACCACGCTCACGCCGGGCGCCGGCCTGCGCCGGCGGCGCCGGGCAGCGCAGTCAGCCCAGTTTCGCCTGTCTGCTCTGGCGGGCTGTCTGGCCCCCGGTCGGAGCGCAAGGCTGACTGCGTGCTCCACACAGCCCCGCTCTGGAAAAGCTTGCGCTGCCACTCTGACGCAGTGTGCTGGCCAGCTGCAACACCCTCTCGCGCTCAGTGCGCAACAGCCTTCCTGACGGCCCGAAGTTCACAGAGCGCTCCGCCTGCCAAGACACGCGCTGCTCCTCGCAAGCATGTGAGTGGCCGCTGTCAGCTCCTGGAACACCTCCTGAAGCACGGTGTACGGGCACGACTCTGAGCAGCTCCGCTCCTTCAGGGATGCTGGCGAGGTGCACCTGCCCAGCCGCTCCTCATCGTCCGCGCGGCCGCCGCCGGGCGGTGCCTGTGCAAGCGCGCGCTGGCGCCGCAGCTCGCATAGGCGCACATAGCCTGTCCAAGCCCAACCAGCGGCCAGCAGCACTGCAATCAGCGCTCCCTGGAGGTAGATCGCCTGTGCAGCGCGCCCGCACAGCAGGCTGCTGCTCCGCATTGCTTAGGCACAGGCCGCGTGCGCCCAGCTGGCACCTAGCAGCCCTGTGCTCGGCACACATTGGCGCTAGTCACTGCCGGTCTGCCAGCAGCCTTGAGCGTCTGCACCTGACAAGGTACACACGCCACATATAAGCTTTCCCCAATTTGTAAGCCGCAGCCTCTGTTTCTTATGGTCGTTCCGGAACGCAACTTGTCCCTTTTGTTTTCAAGGGGCAGCCAATTTTGGCACAGTTTGCAAGATGCCTCGCAGTGGCCAATCTCAGGGCTACGCTGGATGCACGCAGGCGAGAGGCAAGCAACAGGTTGTGGAGCCACGCTGCGTCGGGCGGGTAATAAATTGAAGGCGACCCCACCGCTAGCCTTGCAGGAACAGACCACAGCATGCAGCGCTAGCGATTAGTCAAAGCCCATATGGGGACAGGGGGTGGCTGCAACCCGGTTGCAATAGGGAGGGGCCCGCTACGCAAAACGCTCAAGGACCAGAACACTACGCATGCACATGGGGTCACTGCCCATGCATCGAACGATGTATAAATTCCAGACATGCAAATGGTCCATACACACTAACATGCGAGTCCACATGCACATGCACATGTAAGCATGGAGCAACCAGCAGTCAATATCGCAGTGACACAGTTTTAAGACACACACATGAACAGCTAAAGTGAGCAGCAGGGCACACTCGCTCATAAAAAAAAAAGAGCCGCTCGAGAAACGAGCTGTAACAAACAGCACAGCAGACAGGCTACAGGTCACATACCTCAAGCTCCCGGGGTGAGGCCCGCAGAGCGCAGCAGATTGCTGGTGTACACGCTCACGTTGAAAGCATTCATGGCGCCAACGCCTGCCCACTCAACTGACGGCCTTGCAAGCGCTCAAATGCAGGTCACATAGCAAGTGCCGCCGCATCCAATGCAGAGCGGCCCGAACGGTCATAAATTGCCAGGACCCCACAAATGGCAGCGCCGCAGGCGCCCACACGAGTGTGCAACCCATGCGCAGCCGCATCAACCGCTCAAGGCCATGGCGCCAGACGCTTGCAAGACTACCACAAGCGTGGCGCACAGCCACGCCCATATGGCGTACTGTATTCTTCGAGAGCCGCACAGCGCCTCAGGCAGCGGCACGCAGCGCCGCATGCACGGCGGCAGCGACAGCGGACGCGCGCGCGCCAGGGTCTGCCGGCGCATGCGGCGCCGCAGCAAGCGCGTGCGTGGCCGCGCGCGCGGCCACCTTAAAGCGCTCGCGCGTCAGTTCGCCCGCCGCCAGCAGCGGCTTCAGCGCCGCCTTGACAGCCACTGCCGCATCCGCCTTGCTCCAGGCGCCCACAGGCATGCCGCTGCCGCCACTGCCACGCACAGGGCCTGGAAGACCCACGGGTCCCACACCAGCAGCGCCACCGCCGTCGCTCCGCTCCTCCCGCCCGCGCACCGCATCCGTGTCCAAAGTCGCAGCGCACAGCGCCGGCGCTCCCGTGGCTGTGTGCCCTGGTTCGGACGCGCCCGATGGCGGCCGCGGCGGCGGCAGGGGCGGCGGCGGTGGCAGCGGCGGCGGCGGCGATGCTGCTCCAGCACCCGGCGTCGCGGGCCCAGCGAGCCCGAGCGCGGCCGCGTGCGCTACTCGCCTGCCAAAGTCAAGCCCAGGCCCCGCGCCGCTTGACCCCGCCGCGGGCCCTGCAGCGCCAGGACCCACAGCAGGCCCTGCGCGGCTGGGCGTGCCGGCGGCCAGCCCGGGCGGCGGCGGCAGGCCGCGCCGCGCCCAGTACTCGTGCGCGGCGCTGCCGGCAGCGTCTGGGCCTGTGGGCTGGACGTGCGCCGGCTGCCTCAGCTGGCCGCTCGTCCGCAGCTGCGCTTGCGACGGCGGCGGCAGCAGAGGCGCAGAGGTGCCATGGACAGGGCTCGCGTGCCGAGGCGCGCGCCTGCCGGCAAGCGCCTCCGGCTGTGGGATGCGCTGCCTTTCGCCATGCGGCGCATCGTCCGCCTGCTCGCCGTAAGCGCCCCACCGCTGTGAAACGGAGGGTGTTGGCGAGCTGATCCGGGCGGCCGCCCCATTGGCCAGGCCCGGCCACCCGCCGCCGGCGCCGCGCGGGCGCCCGCCCGCCGAGCCGCGCGCGCCCGCACTGCCTTGGCCGCGCCTTGGCCGCAAATCGTCTCCCGCCTGGCCCCTGCTCGCGCCCGGCCTCGCCGCCTCACCGGCGCTCCCAGCAACGCTGCCGGCCAGGTCGGCGGCGCCCGCCCGGCTCCGCCCGGGCGCAGCGCCGCCCGCGGGAGCGCCCGCGCCCGCCCTGACCCTGGCGGCGCCCCCAGGCCTGCCTGCGGGGCCGGGCTCCTCGGCCCTAGGCCGCTTCGGGGTTCCCACCCTGCTAGTAGGGCTCAAGCCCTCCGCCAGGGCTTGCTGTGCAGCCCCACGCAGCGCCTCCAGGGCCGCCCACGAGGCTCCGAGCGCAGCGGCCGTGGGGCTCGCGCCGCGCCGGCCGCCGCCCGCTGCGCCGGCGGCGCCGCTGGGTGCGCCGGCGCCCATGCGCGGCGCCAGGGCGGCGGGCGTCGGCGACGCGCCGCGCAGCACAGGGAAGTCGCGCGTGCCGCGCCGCATGTCCTCCCACTGCCGCCGCAGCGCCTCCACGCGCCTGGTCGAAGACAGGGCGACAGGTGTGAGTTCTTTGGCACAAGACAATTCCTTCAGTCAGGCATGCAGTGCAGGTGATGCGCGGGTTGTTGACGTCAGCGACACCGCATGCTCACCATGTGTGCACACACACTCTCTGCAGTGGCACAAACAGGACATGGCATGCTGCAGCAGGAGGCAGGGTCCAGCGCGGCGCTCTGGCCGGGACGACCTGCATAGTCCCCCTGTCGAGCAGGCACGCACAGGGGTTGGGACGCCTGCTACACGCAGATTGCAAGTACATAGCGAGCCAGGAAACCTCATGAGCACCGCCCTAGGTACTCCAGGCGCGGCGCGCACCCCTGGTCGCGGCTGGCAGGCTGGCCGGCGGTGCGCGCGTCGGCCAGCGCGGCCAGCACGTCCAGCTGCTGCCCGGCCGTGCCGGGCGCGTGCGCGCCGCGCCGCGCGCGCTGAACGCCGCCCCGCGCCGCCTCGCGCCTGCCGGGCATGCCTCGAGGTCGGCAGAACTATGGACAAAGTTTTCATGAGGAAACGCGCTCCAGTGCGGTTCCTGTCCATCGTGGCCCGCGTGCCAAGCATTATGTCATGGCCTAAGACGTGGTAGCCACCTATCAGAAACACGCAGCTGCATATGCAAGCTGGTTGCGGGACGCCTCCTGCTACCCTGTCAGCCGCTCCTGTTTTACGAGTTGTAACGAGAGCACAACGCCTGCTGGGGGCCCACCTGTGAGCTGCAAAGTGCGCAAAGCGCCCGGAGTCTCCGCCCGCGCCCGCTCGCCGCTGCTGATCGTCCGCTGCGCTCCGCAGAGCGGGCGGCGCCCGCGGCTCCCTCGCGCGCGCGTCCTCCTCGGGCGAGCCGCCGCCAGCGGGGCTGGTCGCGCCGCCAGCGCGCGCTGCGCGCACCAGCCGCCGCCGCCGCCGCCGTGGCGGGGGCCCTGCAGGGATAGGGCTGTCATCGGCACCAGGGCTGGCGCCGCTTCCCGCCGGCGTGGATGCTGGGCTATCCGGCGGCGTCGGCGGCAGCCAGCCCTCGGTGGTGCAGGCATCGCAGAACCAGTCGCCCTCCGGCAGCGCGCCCAGGCCCAGGCAGTACGTGTGCGCGCCGTTGAAGCAGCCTGCGCGGCGGGCAGTCCGGCCATCACAAGCAGGAACACTTTGCTTGCTCTGAAAGATGACTCCAACGCCAGGCAGGACAGAGGACAGGTCGCGTGAAGCAGCACGAACCTGCGGCGGATACAAGGGGCGGGCTAGGCGCCTCCGCGCGCGCGGCCAACCAGCACTGCTAAAACAGCTTGTACACAAATCTGCAGGTCTGCCCCACTGCGCAATGCGCAGTGCCAACGCCAGCCGCAGCCGCACCTCCTTGCACCAGAGCCGGGCCTAACATGGCGCGGTTCGCGCTTGTGCAAGGCGTGCGCCACACCCTCACGGTCACACACGATGAGGTTGCCCTCGTCGTCGCCGCTGCCGCACACGTAGCACAGCGTCTCGTCGTACTGCGAGCGCTCGCCAGCGTCGCCGGGGCCCTACATCCCGGCGCCGCCACACCCTTGTCTTGCTGGGGTCGCTTTGCAGTGCATGAGGCGGCGGCGCAGACGCGCCGGGGGCAGAGCAGCGGTTGTGCGCCCTGGCTGCAGGCGCTCGCGCATGGGCACGCAAGTGCACTCTAGCGACGAGAGCGCCCCGTGGCAGGCGGCCAGTACAGGCTGCGCGGCCCGCCAAGGCGCACCTGGTCGCGCTCTGGCACTGACACAGTCTCCAGCACAGTGGCGTCATCTGTGCCCGCCACGCACGTGCGGCGGATTGTTGCAAAGCGTACTTTACAAAACGGGCAGCGGTTCTCGACGGCTGCCCACTCCGATATGCAGCCGAAGCAGAACCTGGCCACATACATGTAACGTAGGGGTGTCAGTCACAGTGCATGCTTGCAGATTCGTTAATGCGCGGCCAAGCCAGTGACTGCGCACGTGTGCTTGCACGAGTCTATTTCGCCGGCCTGCTTGGCTGGTGGGCTGCCAAGCTCCTCATAACATATGCCGCATGTGACAGCCATCGCCCGCCCGTAGGTGAGTCTCAGCTAGACCTGCTTGCCTCCTTCCAGTGGTGCACACCAGTTTTACAACAGTACCTTGGCATGTGCAGCACCTTGAGGCCAGCGAAGGCCTTTGCTATGTGCAGGCAGGGCGGTGTGCATGTGGTCACACGAAATGAATAGCTCAAGTGCAAAAACAAATCAAGAATGTTGAGCATTGAAGGAACAGGTGAGAGTTGCATGCACGCGCACAGGAGCAGGGACACCAGGCACGACTTACAGCAAGGGGTGTGCTGTAGAACTCATGCTGACGGAGAGCACTTCACGTCCCACGCCAAAACACCAGTGTGCAATCAATTCCCAACTGAAAGACGGCGGACACCTCAACCTGGGCATGTTGGGGGGAGTTTAAGCCCTGCTGCAGATACAGAACATTCCAGCGCAGCAAACACCAGGATGTCATAAAAACACAGACAGCAGTGATATTCTCCCGGCACTGCGCTGCTTTCATAATACCTCTGAAATAATAGAGGCCACCTCGGCAGCACCCAGGCTTCAACCTATCCTGGCATGTGTCGAAACCTGTGTATACCCCCAAAAAAAAGAAAAAGTGCTCGCAGCGCGCGTGGCAGGCGCTGCGGCCCTGCTAAGCGGCAACACGTCACTCAAGCACACACAACGTGCGCTGCTGACATGCACAAGAGCCTCTAACATCCTTAGCTAATTGGGGCTCCCGCATCCGCTCACACGGCAGCATCGCCGCCTGGGCGCGGGCGCTGCGGAACCGGCGGGGCAGGCCGCCTGTTGCCAGCCGCCTGCTCCGCCGCAGCTTGCCCACTTGCAGGACTGGCTGCCGCTGGCCCCGCCTGCCCCCTTGCTGTAGGCGCGCCGCTGCCCGCACGCGGCGATGCTGCAAGGCGCCTGTTTGCGGCCCCAGCTTCGGGTGATACCCCAGCCGCAGAGCCATCCCCCGCCGCCGGCAGGGCCCCTGCCCCATGAACCCCACCCCTTGAGGCCCCAGCCTGGACGCCCTCCCTTGGCTGGGGAGCCCACGCGGCATGGGGCACCCCGCCAGCCACGGGCCCGCCAGACGACTGGGGCCCCTCCCGCGTCTGCGCATGCCCCAAGGGCCGGGGCGGCCCTGCCGCCGGCGCGGCCCCGGCCTCCTCGCCCACCGGCTCCACCAGCGGCTGCCGGCACAGCGGGCAGCAGCGCCCGGGCCGCTGCAGCAGCTTGGCGTAGCAGGGCCGGCAGGTCGCGTGGCCGCACGCAAACACGGCCCAGTCCGCGTTGCGCGTGTACGTCTCCAGGCACACCGCGCACTCGCGCGGCGCGCCCTCCTCGCCCGGCGCCGGCGCGCGCAGCGGCAGCGGCCGCACGGCCGGCACGTGGCCGGCCACATGCAGCACCACGCGGCCTGCGGCCGGCCAGGAAGTCAGCAGAGGCAGCGACCGAGCTGCTGTGCTTGAAAGGCTGTGCTTCAAGCACAGCTTGAAAGGACATGCGGGATCCAGGCGGTATGCATCAGGTGCATATCGCCCTCACTGGACTGCGTGAGTCTCTGGCAGCAGAGCCTTGGATCGAAGCACATGCAGCACAATACGGTTTGGCAGTGTGTCAGCATGTGCAATACAATATGGTGCAAGCTCCGCAAACGGGTACTTCAGTAGGGCGAAGCATGCTGCCACACCGCGGTTCCAACGGTTCCATGCAAGGCGCACCAGTCCGTAAAGCACGGAGAGGCACGCCGCCGACCAGCTCCGCCTGTGGCCGGTTCACAAGCAAGCGTGCCCTGCGCACACAGTCGCCAATCACACCTGAGAGGTAGAGAGAACGTGGCAGCAGGCGTTTTGCAGCTCGAAGCAATCAGCGCGCTCTCACTTGTCAGCGGGAAGCGCACTTCGCGACCCTACATCAGCACTGGCATCCACATCTTGCATGCACTCTGTGCTTCCAAAAAGCTATGCATGCAACACCAGGCACTACAGATGTCATGCAAAGACACTGAGGTTCTGGTCTTCAAGCGAAAGGAAGCCCCATACGCAGCGGGCTTGGCGCACGCGCCTGTAGAACCAGAGCATAAGGATGCCGGCAGCGATGAGCACGGCCATCAGGGACAGGATGACGATGTTAATGCAGTTGCGCGACGCGCAGAAAGAGTCGGACTGGCAGCACTCGGCCGCGTTGCCGCAGCAGCAGTACTGGTTGCTGCTGCCCTGCAGCGGCGCGTTGCGGCAGCAGCACACCACATCGCTCGGCGGCGCCTGCGGTGCAAGCCAGCAAGCTGGCTTGTCACGGCTTGCATCCTCCAGGGAAGTGACGACATGCACGTTGGCTCGTATCAAGTTCCTGAGGTGCTACAGAATCAGCAAACAGACATGTAGTGTCTGATGTGGTAGCTACACTACCATATCATCGTCGCTGGTTAGCAGCGCCGGTGATCTGATATGCTCACTGGACTTCGCACCCTGTTCACTGAGAGGACTGGGGCGCACAGCAGATGTAGTATTCACAGGCTGGTCCGTGACAGCCACGCTTGTTGACCAGACCGCGCTCAGCTGCCTGCTCGCCGGCGGTCTGCTCCGCAGCAGCTGCGCGTTTGCAGGCTGTCAGCAGCGCCTTGCTGCGCCTACCAGCAGCGTGTACAGCAACAGAAAACATAGCGCCGCTGCAGCGACGCACAGCTGCCTGAGCAGCAGAGCTGCAGAGCACTCACGTGGTGGCCAGCTACAACAAGGTAGGTGTGTATGCGCCCACCAGGGGCACAGGGCGCTCACGGGCTGGGCAGCGCTGACGCCGTTGCTGTCGTGAAGCCAGGAGAACCCATTTTCCAGCAGCTCGTTTACACTGTAGGCACGCTCACCGTTTGTGAGTGTGTCTGCCTCCCTGCGCAGACGTGCTCACCCCCTCAACGCAGTCCTCACCGAACAGCCGTGAGGGGCACAGCTCGGGCAGTATCACTGCCGCCACCTACCTGACGGCGTGAGCAAGCAGCCTGAAAGCATCGTCGCTCAAGCTGTTGGCGTAGCGCTTGAGCCTCAGCCCAGGCGCTACACTGCGGTACAAACTCGGCCGGAGTGCCTGTGCAAGCTGCTCGTGCGACCTGCCCCACCACAAGCCACCGCTTGTGAGACAGTTGTTGCCAAGCAAGTTTTTGCCAGCTCTGCTTGGTGTAATAGCGCTCCAGCGCTCACCAGAGTTGTGAGGCGTTCACTTGGGTCGCGTCCCAAACACTGTAGAGAGTGGCACAGACGAAAAGTGCCTGCACGCCGTGCTTCATGGTCTGATTTTACATCTTTCGCTTTATGTGTTGCCTGCGCTTGCTCTGCTCTCTGACATAGACCAACGTGGTGGACAAGGACTGAAGGAGTTGCAGTGTTCGCCCCCTGCTTTAAAACGTTGGTGTTCGCATGAGGGCACGTGCGCATTCAACCTCACGGCATTCGACGTGTCACAAGGCCGCATGTAAGGGCACATGCGGCTGTAAGGCTCAACTGCATGTTGAGCGTTGCAAGAATAGGAGAAACGTATTTTACATTGCAGCAGAGCCCAAACATAACACTTTAGGGCCTTCATGCTTGTCAAGGCCCCCAGACCCCTGTGCGCAAATGCATGCACACTCACAGAGCCTCAGCACTGAGGGGCACTAAAGCCGGACATGCGGCCGTCCAGCGAATGATCCGCCTTCGCGTCGGCGTTCTTGCCGCAGAGCAACAGGCCAACCCAGTAGCGTGTGCAGCAGGCTCGTGGTCCTCCAACGCAGCTGCCAGCGCTGGCCGCGCGGGCGCCAGCGCCCATGCGTGCGGCGCGCGCTCGGCGACACTGCAGGCGCGCGCGCCTGTGCCACGCGCTTACGCCACCGGCGCGCTACACGGCGGCCGCGGCGCCGCGGCCGCCGCACAGCCGCTCCAGGCTGACCCAGCGGTACGTGCAGCGGCTCTTCAGGCCCTCTGCTGCCGCCAGCGCGGCGGCGAGCGCCGGCCGCAGGGGCCC
>JAABUV010008278.1_pt1 | contig 10578 bp, 15 predicted proteins | sample 5559971 | NCBI WGS metagenome assembly JAABUV01 (sample SAMN10711881, study PRJNA513362) | rock metagenome | isolation source: Antarctica rocks | place: Antarctica: Victoria Land, Knobhead nord | collected 2015-12-19
GCTTACCGCTCAGCTTGCTTCCTGCAAAGTGACAGCAACTGTCTTTCGCAGGACACTTTGTATCTCTCCTTTGCATTCAAATTTGCGCTTAGTCACGATACACGTGTGCGTGCTCCAGTGAGGGTAGGTACCAAGGATACCTGATTTAGATTTGGACCGACCGTCAGACACCAGGGCAGCACAGAGGCCAGAGTTAGTAGCCCCTTGGACGGAATGGGATGCAAATAATCCTGAGGGAGAGGCATTGCCGTCGTCAACGCCAGAGGAAAACGCGGTGGTACGGCAGTTGAAGAGGCAGATAGGGAAGTGGCTTGAGGATGACAGACCGACTCGTCAGCAAGCGGATCAGATAGGTGGTATCAGGAGTACTAGTGCAGCCTATGTTGGGCTGCTCAGATCCATGTGGAAGCTAGGGTTGGGCAGAAACGAAGAAGAGCTGCTAGGGTGGGATTGGAGCAATCAGAATTACAGCGAAGCTGACAGACAAGGCGGATGGACCAGGCAACACGTGGATAGACTTGTGTGTTGGATTACTAAGGCTCCCTTGGATGAGGATACCATGCAAGCAGCTGCCAGATTACTAAGGGAAGAGGCAGATGCCGAGCTGGAGGAGGCTAATGAGGACATGCGCCCGGAAAACGACGGCATCACTCAGCAGAGGAGGTACACCACTCAGGACATGGTAGAATGTATGCATCTGTAATATCATTCACCATGGATAATGTTGACTATGTGAAGCAAGGAGCTCAGTGATTGACAATAATAGGTACATAGCTTCAGGATTTGCACCCTTACAGCACTTGGAAGCAACTTCATAACATATTTGATAGCTCAAACGTGAATCTGAATCAATGAAGCTTTCAGTATTTTGCTCAAGACAGCCGTGGCATCTTGGCTCACACTCTCTGACAAAATACAGCTCAAAGGTATGACAAACTGGGCTCTTTCTAAGCTAATATGGTGCGGACATCAATAACTTTGACAAAAACGTACTTTCTGCTCCATCTTGAGGCAAAGCTGGCCAAAGTATGAAATATTGGGCTGTCTCCAAGCCAAAATGGTCTTTGAAACAGCTTCCAAACGTTCATTGGGTGGCAAGTCTCGGTCCAGCTGCAATTGATCAGCAAGGCCCTCGCCCTCACCCAGTAGGGGAGCAAGCTCCATGTACAGCTCTGGTGTTTCTGGCACAGATGCCAAGTGACTGAATGCACCATCCCTAGAACAAATATGGAGCAAATGATGAGAAATAAGCCTCATAGCATCATCGACATGGATGCAGTCATCTGTGCCAGAGAACCCCAGGGCTGCAGGATGACAATGTTGACCCCATTTGTGAAAACTACAAGCGCAGGGTGCCTAGAGTTGTATAGAGCTCCCATGAGCTCTAGCTGTGCTTGCGTCACAACACTCTCCACAGATTGCAAATCTGAAGGCCTTTTCCAATCAAACAGAATTCGTGTTTGACCCTGCCATGGGATTGCTCCATGTGGGATTACAAAAGCATCTGTGCCACCTGTGAGCAAGATTGTGGATGCTCCTGTGGTGCAAGCAAAGCTCAATCTGGTTTTCTGAGTGTGGCCATCCTTGAAGTGAAACCCTCCGACACCAAAAGGCACATCAAAGACGGTCAGAGCTCCAACAAAATGGTTGAGGAGCTGAGGAGCATATGTGTTCTCGTAGATCTCTCCCTGTGATGGCCTGTTTGCAAAAGGCTCTAGGGCTGATCCCAGCCCCTCGACCATCTCTTGGGCAACACTTGTAACGGTTCCGTTACAATGAGACCGTAACTAACTGTATTACGTATGACTAAGGCGTAGCCGCCATTCTGGCTACCTGTACCACACCCTACCACCACTGGTGTACTCTCGACACCTCCTACTTTGGCGCGCTAAGCTCTTACTTGCTACTTGCGCTACGCTTGCACTAGCTTACCTACCTCGATCCGTTACAACACTCCAGGAATCATTCTAGACAATCCCAGGGCATTCATTGCAGCTGCCACAGCCATGTCTCTGCCAGCGGTGCTTGCTTGAAGGTATACTTTTGTTCCTTCTTTGCCCTCAAGATGTTCAGGATCTCTGTGTTGCTCTCAGTTGATTTCTGTGTTGAACATATGATCTCATCTAGCTTTGAAGGTTGTGTTGCTGACCCTACAGATCACAGGCAACTTCAAGACAAAGCTGGTCACAAAACCATACTATTTGCATGGTGATATATCACTTTTATTTTAGGGTTTAGGACATAACAAGGGTGACTTCACTACCAGCCAAGCATAAAAGTGCCATGAATACCAATGAGGCATGTCAAGGCTGGAGATTTGTATGCAAAAACATGTAAGCTGGATACTAGACTCAGCCATGGTACAAAGCCTGAGCCTGACCTGACAAATAGCATCTTGGCAGGCCAATGAGACTGCATTGTGATGGCTGTTAGACATGTACAGATGGGCACAAACGCCTTGAAGTCAGGTTGACGACGCTGGGAGTCTGCATCGAATCTTCCCAGACACTAACCTAAGGTTCATCAAGTGGGCATGCAGTGCAGTGCACCAAACGGCAGGCATAGTGATGGCAATGTTGGATTTGCAGCAATGCTCAAACGATGTGCTCAACACGGCAAATCTGGGTATGTACAAATCCCGGTTGAGCAAGGTCCATGTACATGTTTACTGTGTACAGCATCATATGTGCAGAGAGAGCAAGCTGACGACATGCCCTGTACTAAGTCAATTGCCGCAATATTTATCCATGTGTGTAGCACCTGTGTTTGACCCTGCTTTGTGACAATGGCGCACGTATGATGGGTCTGACTGACAGCAAAAGGCTGACTTGCAAGCAATTGCTGCTGTACATGTTGGATTGTGAATGCCTGTGTAAACAGACAATTGAGCAGGTTCACTGCCTGGCGCTGGCCTGGCTGAGTGCTGCAATCAGGCGCCTTTAAGCCTGATGGGTTACTGCACGGTGCGCATGTGTACAGCACGGTGGGTACCCCCCAGAATGTAATGTTGAGCTCACACTATTACCTATTGCAATGTAAGCCTCAACTTGGGTATGAGCAATCACACGCAGTTTGCAAAAGGCACGGGCATTGCAGTCGGTGTTAACAGACTCACGCCACATCAAGGGCATGCAATGGGTCTAATGTCCAGGAAACTGTCTCCTCCTCTCAATCGCGTACACATATGCATGTCAACGGTGATGATACTTCACACGTCCATACAAATATGCATAGACTGTGAGTTGCACACAATGGTACATGGGACACACGAATGATGTCACATGCTGTGCTGGATGATAGCTAATACTTGCAAGCATTGATACGGGTAGTAACAAATGCTTGCACGACTCAATTGATCAGTTGATAGGCCCAGGAAAGAACTCTAAATGGCCATGCCCACCAACAATTGCCAGTTGCTCCTCAATACCAGTCTCCCAAGTCACCAACGCAGTAGAGTAATCACCGCGGAGTTGAACGTGAACCACATGCACATGAAGAGATGAAACCTCAGGCAGCCACCTGTATCCCGTGCCCTCTTTGCCTTCTAAGCAAATGTTGACTACCTGCAAGCATAGCAAGGCAAGGCATGAAGCCAAAGCACAAAAATATGTCAGGGAATTGGGCAGTCATGGCAGCTTTGCAGCATGCCTCCATGCTGCATGTATGTTTATGGTGTGATCAGAATTTGACTATTGATGATCAACATCAAAGGTGTCATTCTACTGGGGTTGGTTGAAAAAACTACTACTACAGCAACGGCCATACTCCTCAATGTGGTGTACAATGCAAGGCCTGCAGCTGATCGCGTCTTCTAACTTGTTGGCGCTACAACAATTACCTGTACTGTGCATGGCACAGTCCCGTGGGTGTAGAGTTTTTGGTACACATCTACAGCTCGACGCCAGTGCTCATGCATCTCATCCTTGCTGCCAGAGACAAGAAGTTCCACTGCATGTGCGGGCAGCACACCACCATCTATGAGGAGCAAATCCACACGCTTCCGCCCATGTTGAACGCTCTGCAAATTTCTGCCTTCTGAAACCATCCTGTAATCAAGCCGATGCGTTGAGAATGTTAAGTACACCAGAGGCAATGTTTGGGGATGCAGATCACAGCAGTCCGTCACTGTACAACAGACAGGTTGTGTTAGATGATCCAGTGTACATCGCCGAGGTGATGCTGTGACAGAATCACCTGTACAAGAGCAGTGGGTAAGCAGTCCTGACTATAGCCTTGACAATTGAGAAGAGCTCCCCTTGCCACACATATTCTGAGAATGGCTTGCAAGCTGTTTGAGCTGCCTCTGCTTGTATATTTTCAAGCTGAATTCTTGCAATGCTTTCCCGCAGGACCCATTGCATGTCTAGTGTGTCTCTTCTAGCAGGAACTGGGCATGTATGCAGCCCAAATCGGGCTTCCATCATCAGTACATCTCTCAACAGAGGACATGTTATTGTCACCTGCACTCATCAGACCAAGTAAAGTCCACATTGTTACAGTGCAAAGCAATATGGGTTGAAGTGAGCTTTGATGACAATTGGCAGTCAACATGCAGCACACAAGCTATGCCTGGCAGGGCAAACCAAACTGACCTCAATCTTGTCTGAGATCTTGCTGGATATGCGTGCAATACCCTCTGACAGCAGACTCTCTGCAATTGTACGCCGCTCTGCACGCTCCAACATGCAAGAGCCTTGCAACAGCAACATCTGCATCACTTGGCGCAGGCGCTCATTGCGCATAGCCATTGCAAGCAAGCCAGTAGTATCACTGAGCACTGAAAAATTGCGCTGCTGCTGAACACGCGTGACTAAGTTGACACCACACCACCTCAGCCAATCCTCGACTGAGAGGATGTTCTTGCTGTCAACCTCACTACAGCACAGACCAACCAACCCGGGAAAGCCTTCTGTTCTCTCAAATATGCACTCTGCCAACCCAAATGCATCTAAGTTGAAGCCAAAGTCACTCTCACGTCTGTGTACTGTATACTGCTGCAGGAGATCGGCAATCTGGGTTTGTGTCATAGGTTGCAGTGAGATCAAGTGATCCTCAGAGAACGGGGACAAGTTGCCCCACTTTCTGCTATCATCACTACCATCACTGTGTTGTAGAGATGACTTGTCCTTCACCACTGCTAAGGCATCAGTTGGCGTCTGATGAAGATCAGTGCTGCTATCCTCAACCCTGCAGCAGCGTACTATTGAGGCCATGTAACACCAGAATTTGCAATTTTGATAAGATCAACATGAGTTCAAGATCGGCTGTGCAATCATATGATGTGTAGTGCTGCCAGATCAGGTGGCATGGCTGGACGTTATCTGCAACAGTCTCTATGATTGTTTATGACGTCAGTATAGATCTACATGATGTCAAAATTGTATGCCAAACACTGTGTAGCCAAATGCACACAAACTTACATGTTGACATCATGAAGTAAACGCTTGAGTGAGTCAACACCAAACAGCACAATGCTGTAGACCATGTACAGATGCTTCTTATCGCGAAACTCTGCACGTATGAGCTCCAGGAAACAGCTGACTGCCTTGCTCGCTTGCTGCCTCTTTTGCTTGCTGACATGGGCAGCTGCCTGCACAAGTGCACAATGAAAGTAAAGTAGCTTGCAAGAGTAAATGTGTGTGTGCTGGCACAGAGACATATGTACAGTGAGGGTGTCATCACACCAGCTCTTGGCATCCCAAAGTCACCAAACAGGTATGTGACAACAATAACCATCCTACACATACTCACCATATATCCTGCTTCATCTACAAAGATGGCTAAAGCACGTGGTTGCTCTGGATCTAGCCTCAAGGCTTGCAACAGGTCTTCTTGCACATTTGCCAATGCTTCTGGGCCCGCACTGAGTGGTCTAGGAGCACAAATGATCTCTGGCCTTTGTATACGCAAGACTGTATGAAACCAATGCAGAAAGCCAGCTGGATCCTGCAGTTTGCGTGCCAAAAAAGTATGGCTGAGCCTGTGAAGTACTTTTAGCACAAGACAGAATCCAAGAGCACATGTACAAAACGCATGAAAGAGTATCAACCATATACTCCCATAAGCGTACCATTGGTGTGCTCTTGTTCAAGCATATCCCAATGCTTTCCAGAACAGTGGTCCCGATGCATATGTGATTCTCTGAAAGATAAAGGTCAAGCATTACTAGAATCGTGGACTTCCCAGCCTGCCGATGTCCAATGACCTGAAAGAACAATGTAGTTACACAGGTACGCATAGTGAATAAGGTGTATAAGGGAAATCAAACCTCAGCAGTAGGCAACTGCACATCACGCGACAGCATGGTGCAAAATTTCAGGGTTTACCATTACAACCATTCCTTTCCCCACCCAATTGACTAGTTCATCAAACGCAGCTGGTGTGATAAGGTAGTTGACGCGAACATCAAGAGCACCCACATGTTTAAAGCTCATGGCGAGCTTTTGCCGTTTTGCAGGAGGACCTGCAAAAACAAACAAATATTCGACAACTATGCAACACGCAAGCTGGAATGCACAGGCAGACACATCATGCTTGCTATATCACTTTGAGACAGACTGATGAACAAAGAGACTGCCAAGTCAATGCAGCAAGGTGCTGGTAACTCTTTATTGTCAAGTAAGAACAGATTGGCACATGCATCCAACCGCATGTGGTACTGTACACATGTTGTATATGGCTATTAGACATGTACAGATGGGCACAAACGCCTTGAAGTCAGGTTGACTACGCTGGGAGTCTGCATTGAATCTTCCCAGACACTAACCCAAAGTTCATCAAGTGGGCATGCAGTGCAGTGCACCAAACGGCAAGCGTAGTGATGGCAATGTTGGATTTGCAGCAATGCTCAAATGATGTGCTCAACACGGCAAATCTGGGTATGTGCAGTAGTGGTCAATGTTTTCTGCAGCCCTTGAGCTGGGTACCAATGAGATGGGCGAAAAACGTTCCTGTTGCCATAATAAGCACCAATATCCGCGTGAGGCAGCAGACAAGTCTAGGTGTTTGCAGAACTTGGACAGCAAATTGAAGTTGCTTGACTATAGAGCGCAACGACAAATGCCAAAATGGCGGCCGCTGAGCAACAGTGAGGGGGGCAGCACACTTAAAAAATGGGTGCTTGGGCTCGCAAAAGGATTGACCTGTGCTTTCAAAGTGCAGCCTGTCTCCAGAAGAATTATGCTTCTTCACAGCGAGGGGACAGCATAGTGTGGGAAATGAGCCCTTACATGATGTGCACAAACATATGTATGCGCTTTTAGCCAGTTTCGACATGGCAAGCAGTGCTGACCTGGTGCTTGGGCTCGCAGGAGAATTGTCTGCTGCTCGCGCAGACTGTTCTCTTTCTTGCGCAGCTCCACCAAACTGTTACGCAGGAAGTCCACTTCTTTGCTGTCAGTGTCTGCCCTTGCCTTGGCAAGCTCCCCATCTGCCTTGTCTATCTGTGCACCAACTTTCTTTATTTCTTGCTGGACTGCCTGCAACTGATTGTGGCTTGTCATCCTGCAACAGAATGGGGTTTGTCACGCGCAGCATATGGTGGGTGGAGGCAACGAAAAGTCCAGAAGAGCAGCAAAGTCAGGGTCTTTTGAAGCTGGACCGGAAAGTCAAGTTGTAGCAGGGTTGTAGCAGGCTACAGCAGCTAGCAGCTGAAAGCAATACCTGAGAGTCCTAGCTTGACAGCTTTGAGGGGCGTAAAGGGGGATGATCAGGGCTTCAGCACTTGATCGCAAGCTCGCCTGCATCAGTTGGTCAAATTCTCTTTTAGTCAGGATTGATGGCGCTAGTCTCACAGGACAAGTTTTGAGAGCTTTCCCAGCTTGGATTCATGAGGTGCATGTCTGCATCACTTGACATATCACATGGGAAGCTACATAACATTGACAAGATGCTGGTGAACTGAGCAGCTGACTAGCCTGCCTCTTGATGTTACAAGGCATTTATAGCTTCATACAGGGCTTGCTGGGCATATTTGTTGCTCTGGGGGTTCAGTATATGCCTAGTTATCTTCACCAATAAACACTGTATTGGGCTGCCTAGCAAATCAGCATGCTCCAAGTTGAGCCCAGAGGGTGATCAAAGCAGGTTCACCACATACTGGCCCATTGTTTGCTGGACACAGTAGCAAAGGGCTCACAGCAGTGGTGCAAACAGGCTGGGCAATATTGGAACTTGAAATAAGTCGACAAGGAAGGCAATGGAGTGGTGACAGAGCAGACCTGAATGTGAAGCTTATCTGAATGAGAGCCGGGAGAGTATTGAGGCAGCAGCTTGGCAGCTTCAAGCGCAAAATAGACTGCTGAGCTGAGCTCACAAAGCTGCTCTTGCGACACTATTTATCTTGCAGCATGAGCCTGTGAATCCGGAATGAGATCTGAGACGCATGAGAGAACAAGCACTTGCATGACCAGTGAGTAAATAGTTGTAATGTATGGAAGCTGCAGTATGCACAACATGCTGAAGCAGACATACTAGGTGGCCAGGCATGTGAATTACCGCATTGCCCCAGAGATAATGCTTACACGCCCCTTGAAGTTATAAGCTCATAGCAGTGGCACACTCGCTAAAATAGCAGCCTACTGTTACAACTGCTTGAATAACCTACACCAATGAAGGCTGTCAGGCAGCAGCTCACCAGAAGTCACATGAGGGTTGAGCCTTGTCTGTGGGGAGGAGCCTTGTCTGTTTGAAGGCGCTTTCGCTTGGAAATGCCTGCACAAACAGCTGACTAAGGCTTGCTGTCGCCTCTGCAAGCTGACAACCAGACAAAGCAGGTGTGCCATAGAAGCATGTGGCTCTTGCGTAGTCTACAACATGCCGCTGGGAGAAGCAACTCCTGGAAACCTTGTATTGCGCCTTGCCGCAACCTTCAGCACTGTCTAAACAGGCGACTAGTAAAGAGGGCCTTCACGCCTGCAAGAAGACGGGCACTCATCAACATGGCCGCAAGTCGTCGCCAGACTCCAATGTTATTGTGAATGCGCAACCTCTCAGTAACAGGCCTTCGAAGTGCAAACAATGGTCGAGGAAGCCCCACAAGATACCTACCTACAGTTATTCGGCGGTGTGCAGGCACTGCCAGTGACGCCAAGCCAGGGAAACCTGGTAGCTCAGCACTTGTTTATTGCTTTCGACCGTGTATAATGTCACTGTCAGGTGCGGTCCGCTTCGACAAGACCAGCAGGGTAGCTAAATTGCCAAACCCTGATGTAAGCTGTACCCAAAATTGTCCAACCCGGGAAGGATGTCAAGTAGTAAAGCATCTCTAGTTCTAGAGATGGAATGCAACGTCCTCCTCTGCACAATTCTCACGTGTCTTTGTTTCTCTCAGATCTTGGATGGCTGTGGCTATGATTTGCAGAAATACAGTGTCAAGGTTTCACAGACTCTGAGAGCTTCGACTTGTAGAAGTTTGTACTCTAAACATGCATGACGTATGTCTGTACAGCAACAGAGCTATGTCAGCCTCTGCAAACTCTGCCATAACTTAGCATAATTGAAATATAATTTCTGCCCCAGACTGCAGCATCTGCCCTAGGTCACCTGTGGATCAGTGTCATGTTTGCGGGAGTCCTACTCCTAATGGCATTTATTAATGGCATTGAGAAAGATAGCCCTGATGGCAGAGCTGCAGAGGAGAGGAAGAAGTGTGCCAACAGATGTCATGAGAACGTTGTAAGAAGGTCACCATGTGACATCCTTCCCCCTCCTAGAGAAAGTCATCAGAGTAGAGTTGGAACACAGCCAGATTGCATAGCACACAGCTGTAAGGTATGACAAACAGCCAACTGTGGGGCACACAGCCAAGAAGTAGGCACACAGCCAAGGAGGTAGAAGGCACACAGCCAATCAAGCGAGGCACACAGCCAAGAGGTAGAAGACACAGCCAATCAAGTAAGACACACAGTCAAGAAGCATATGGCACACAGCCAATCAAGTAACGCACACAACCAAACATCCAGGCACACAGCCAAGCGGTAGAAGGCAGCAAAAACCACCCATACATTTTGCTCAACACCAATAGTAATGAGATGCTTATGTATGCGAACCAGCCAAGCACGTAAGTGAGCAGCAATGCGAGAGAACTTACTTAGCCTTGGCAACTCAAACTTGATGTGCTTGCGAGCAATTGCAACGTTGTCAATCATTGCCAGATGTGGAAGGAGTAGGCACAACAATAGGCAAGGTATCAGGTGCAGCCTTGCTGATTGGTGCAGGTTGAGATGTAGATGCAAGGAGTCCTGTAGATGCAGTAGGCCCAAGAGTGGCAGGTCCAGGCATAGCAGGAGACACCACCATACCAGACTGCTTCAAGTGTAAATAGTGGCCAATAACCTCATTGAGGGCAACTACAGTAAACAGCCCCCTCTCCCTAGCATCGATTAGCCAGGGCATGCCTTGATAGCTTGCTGACGAGAAGATTTATTGCCTCAGAGACTGTAGATTCTGCTCTACACCACCATCACTAGTGCAGAGTCTGACGGCAAAAGAAGAAAGTCTTGCAAGAATTGGTGCAAAGGTCTGTAGCTCAAGGGCTGCAGAAAAAGCTTCTAGGATTTTCTTGATAATGATGGATCA
>JAABUV010008283.1_pt1 | contig 10575 bp, 6 predicted proteins | sample 5559971 | NCBI WGS metagenome assembly JAABUV01 (sample SAMN10711881, study PRJNA513362) | rock metagenome | isolation source: Antarctica rocks | place: Antarctica: Victoria Land, Knobhead nord | collected 2015-12-19
TAAAATTACAATTATCCTTTCTTCACAGAAAGAACTGTGGCACACGTCGTTTACTTTGAAATCATGCAAGCATCACCTCAGGCTTCATTACAAAGCTCGTGCGACAAGAAGGATCCGACAACGAGAACGGATCAATCTCGAATTTCTGTGCTCCAACGGTCAGTGGGTCCAATGACTGATCCGGCGGATTTGGCTATCGGCTGATCCCTTGGTGCGGTGTCTTTAGGGATGGACTCGACACCACCCACCAACTTTAACATCTCAGAGAAAGTCACTAAGCAAGGCACTACAAGTGGCGGCACGATGGAGTTGGATTGTGCCGAAGCAGATCCAATTGTTTGACTGTCCAAATCCCCAATTCCACCAACATTATGACCCCCTCCGTCTCAAATAAATCCCTTCTCTTCTTATGTACCCACATCATGCATATAAGACGCAAGAACGCTGGTTTTGAATGGGGGCAGTACTGTAGTCAAGCCCGAGTAGTGGAGACAACCGCCCAACTGTTTTACATCATTATCTTCAACCGTTCTTTCACCTCAACAGAGGCTCTTCGTTGTACGCGACATATGAAATGCAGAAAACGCAGCAGTGCCTTCCGTCGATTCTTCAATTTCTTGGTGCTCATCTTCCGGACCACATTTACATTGGATCCAAATATCGTCCCTATGATTCGTAGAAGCTGCCAAGCAATGGTAGGAAGAATATCATATAGGTACAAAATTTGGAGCCCTTGCCGTATTCAGTTTTTCTTGAGTGCAATTACATCAGTTGATCATGGCGTGTATTTCACGCACAGGTTGCGGTCCGGGATAGTCGCCATTGATCGCTGCTACCACACCTTTCTGGCTTTCCGCGACATGCAGATTCTCCTTCTAATCGAGGTATCCTTGGTAATATGCCCGACTGAACCAAAGAGGGGGAGAGCTTCAGATATGAGCAAGGCAGGAGCTTACGCTCGCTACAATGTCCACACTCAACTTCGACAGCGCTGAGTTTCCAGGAGTGGGGTTCCAGATCTCGAGCAGTCTTCTCTTCGGTCTTTGGCGGTAGCTCGTCAAATTCGTTCTCTGTTTTGATCGATGTCGATGTATGCCGTCGTTTTCTCATTGGTGTTGAGTCCCTTGTCAAGGTCGGCCTGCAGTCTGCATTATGTTTGATTTCGATTGCTTCATCCGGAGAGCTTCCGCGTTTGAAGGCAAGAATCCGCTCTTTCTCGGCAGAACTTCTTGGGGAAATCGGACCGGAGTGAAGCGGTGAATCTTTTCGGGCGATCATTGGTGGTGAAGTACGCGCCTGGAGATCGTAAGAAGGTGATTCTGGACGACTATGCTGACTGCGAAATCTACAGCAAACATCAGTACATAGGGTAGGTACTGAGAGACATGGTGCAATTACAGAAAACACGTTCCTGGCTTCTAGTGGCAATGACAAATGCGGCTTGCGCAATGAAAATACGGCGTTACGGAATGAAGCATTGCCTGCACATTCTGCAAATACAAGGCGCCCTACACAAGTGAGATTTAAGAAGCAATAAAAGTACTCACGCTGTGGTGAACCGGCACTCCCTACCGAATTTATCACATTGCACACACTTTGGATCGCCAGGATCACACTTGATCTTCTTCTCTCGACAGGTTGTACACGCGATTGCGAGACGTTTACGAGGCTTACCCGCCTTCGTTATTCCCCATTGTGCATTGACTTCTTCTCCATCAATCACCTTCTTGCAGATCGAACCATCCTCGTATAGCCAACAGAGACCTTCCCCTGGTATATCTTGCTCTCCGACCACACGAGGCAATGGCTTGATACTGGGCTCGGCGTCCTGACGGCTTTGATCAAATCCGATCGAAGAAGGCGATGAGAGATCATAGCTCGTTTGCTGTGCGTGATAATATTGAGCAGGAGCGTTCGAAGAGATGACCAGTGGGGGGTGAGGAGCATACTGTTGCCGAGACGAAGCGGCGTAGGTGGGGTAGTGAGCTGCATTTGTTTCTTGGCGAGGGTTGTAAGACGAAGGAATATGTGTTGGCTGTGCATTGATGGGGAAGTTATGATTCCTTGGGTCCATAATCTCTCCCTGTTGTGTTTGGAAGGGCACTTGGCTATAACCGCCCTGGTTTGGGTACGCGGCCGCTGTCTGAGAAAATCGCTCAGGAACAGAGTTCCGATGTGAGGAAGGATAAGTGTGTCGGGTCTCCGACAGATCCGGACTATGTTGCGGCGAGAACGGCGAGTTGGGAACACTCGACTGGGATCCAGGCGTGAGAAGCTGACTGACGGAAGGAAGCTGTTCATGGTACATTCGTCTTGGGTGCTCTCCAGGATTTGACTTATGCGGGTCATACGAGGTTCGTGAGTCGCTCATTGTATTGTACCTCGTGGGCTCGGTGAACCCGGGGCTAAGATCAGTCCCAAACTGCAGTCTTGTTGGCATTGGGGGTGGAGGAAGTTGATAAGTCGTCATTTTTGGTTGGTCCTCAAAACTAATCTCTTCCTGCTCGAGTTCGAAGTGCTCGTTGTCGTCAACGATAGGCAGATACCTACCAAAGGGTCCAATGTAGGTTCGTGACATGAAAATCTTCCAGGATGAAGGGTTTGAACGTGCTTCGACGGTCGAAAATTGTCCAAATTAAAGTCGAATGGGGTCCGCGGTCATTGAGATAAAAGCACGCAAAGAGCGTCTCGACAGCGTGTAGAGATAAGAATCTTGGGCCGTCATTAAAGTAGTGAGACCTTGTTGACCTAGAATGGTGAGACGTCGTTGACTATCAGCGACTTCTTCAAATATCAGCCTTGTAGGGTATTGAGCCCCAACTTGAACAGAAAAGAAGGTCCATGTACCCGTCGGCCTCACAACCAGATATGAGATTAATTGGGCATTAGAAAGGTGTGGTAGAAAAGTGCATTGTACAGTCCCTGAAATTGGGTAGTTTTTGGAAAGGCATAAAATGGACGGTATCACAACTCCACAAGAAATACCACCATGGGAACGACTTTCGAAAGACAAAGGTCGACAGCAACCGCGAAAACAAGAGTGGACGGTGCGTTGTAGCAAGACAGCGAGTGTTGAAAGGATAGCTTGATGGTAATTCCAACGAATTCGCCGTACTGGTACGTATACAAGGTACAGTACGGAAACACTGACTTACCCAATGTAACGTCTGCAGCTAGCTACCTAAACAAAGTAGCTGCAGGCATCGTCCACACAGCCTTACCGTTCAAATCTCGAAAGTTTGCAAGAGAAAAGATCAAGATCATGAAGTTTGCCGCCGTATCAGCTGTCGCTGGAATGTTAGCAGACTTGCGAGCTCTGGACCCTGATGGATCAGAACTCGCTCGCTGGAAGATATTGGTGAATGATATGTCTTTTGAGGGATGATCCGGAAAAAATCCGTGGTCGGCACGAGTAGCCCTCCCTCGTCCTGCAGGGATTGCGTACTTTGATGGTGTGGGGTAAAGATAGGTATCGATTGTCGGGGGCTAGGCTGGACCTGGCACCCCCAGAAGTCAAATAGGGACCGGCGATTGCGAGGTACGGAGTTAGAAGCCAGCTAGGTACCTTCGGAGTACAGACGTAGCTCAAGTCCAGGCGTTTGGATTCGAATTTTCAAGGCATTAAACGCCGGTAGCATCATCCAGCTTACCAACGGGCGTTGTCGATCAGTGGAGCCTGTTCGATTGTATATCCTCATGCATTTCTCGCTCTGAGGTCAGTATAAAACTTGTGGAGAATGAAGCATCCCAAGGGCCAAAATGTTGGTGCGGGTCAAAGTAGCAAGCCCAGGCTTTGCCCACACCCGACGCGTACTGCTTGCATTAAGGCATCTGAATGCACTTGACATTGACTTATGTCATTAGCACCCATGTCCTGCGAACTAGAAGGCTGGGTTGACCCTTTGAAATATCAAACGTCGATCTCATGTCGGTACTTGGAGTGGATAGTAGTGGCACGTTTTGACTTGAGGTAATCGAGATTGCGGCAGGAACTCTGGAGGCTGCAGCAGTAGTACACGAACATCCGCCGCCATCCCAACCAAGTCCATCAAGATTTGACGGGTGCGCTTGTAATCCTACATCGCAATACTCCGACCCGAGAAAATCCAGGAAACGAGTCCATAGAGCCAGGGGCGTGGGGGGTTCATTGAGCAAAGCTACATGGGCTTCTTAGTCTTGACCCATTTGCCAGCGTGTTCACGATGTTGGTACGATTGCCTTGCGGCATAGGCGGTATGAATGGTATAGTATGTTTGCCATGTTTCAAGGTCAAGGAAGTCCGGGCAAACAGCAACGATCATCCACACGCTACGTTTTTCTCCTGTGCACCAGGATATAGGAAGTCGAAAGCCACATTGCAGTACTGGCAAAACGAGTGGCTTCGCCAAATGACCTGGCGAGCCTGGGTCTAGACGAAAGCATCAGTCCGATAGTCTTTCAATTTTTCAGCTCTGAACATGGTATTGTTGTTCATGCAGCTCGTGTATCTGCCTTGGCTTGTGCTTGCAGGACATGGCGTTTCCGCCAGTACAGTAGCGACACTCCCATGGTGTATTTCTGAGGTGGGCGAGAACGTGGTCCGCTGCTCCGTCTTCTGTCATCTGCAGAGCGCCAGGGACGTTGGAACTACATACTACAGTATTTGACCCTGAAGATCCTCCATCCGACAACCGAAAATCCTTGGCTGAATGCGGTTGTAACTTTGACTTTTCGTAAGCCCTGTCAGCCAGCAGACCTTATGCACGCCAACGCCCCGTCCATGGATTCTCCAGATACGCGAGCATCCTCTCAATCCTCCTAGGCTCTCAAGCACCGATTTGGGCCGTGGCCCGCCCCTTGTAGCTTGTTGTATCGTCGTCTCGCCGCTATCATCGAAGATCCTCTCAAGCGCTCGGGTGCTCTTCCCGATGCCTGTCAGTGCGATGATGAGCTGAGTCGAGTCGGGCTTGCCTGGAGAGGATGGTTATTGCTATTGGGATGGAACGGGAGAAGATTATCTGTTCATCGCCGCCAGTGAACGTAGTGAAATTGAGATCACCGTTTTCCCTCGTCTCGACTCTCAAGCTGAACAGAACAAAGATCGGCGGTACTGCTTCTTACTTTGGTTATCGGATAATCTTGACCAGTGGATGCCCAGTATCCCAAGTACCGACATCTGCCGTTGGTGTGATCGACCTTGTATTAATACCGACTAAAGTACTGTACGGATGTACACATGGTCTCATGTCTTGTTACACAGCACATGTTAGGTACGGTACTCTAGCCCCATTTGTCGATTGGCGTCTATAAGCATCAGTATCGTTTATTGTGTATGGACTATCAGTAGGCGGTACTGTATCGGCTACCGTGGCCATCTTACCTATCTATCTACCTTCCTACCTACTGCGACGGTATAACCTTCCTTTGCCTTGTACGTAGTATGAACTAATCCGTACAGAAGGGAGATGGTTCCACCCACAAGCAACCGGCAGAGGAATCGATTTCGGACCCTAAGGAAATTGCCGAGAAAAGCCCAGAGTCAAAGAATAAGGTACATATCTACATCCGTACAGTGCAGATCTTCTACCATGGTTCGGCCCCACCGGCAGGTCTCCGAAAGTGGGTTTGATGTGCCTTACGGAAGTATACTAAGGTACCTTTGCTACTACGTACATATACTACTACCACGACGACTAAGGTACGACTACTACGTAAGGTATGTATGCCACCATGTCAACAGATGGATCATCTAATCCATGCTTCGCAATGCAATCCGAGAGGTTACATTCTCAAACTCAAACCCCCCACTGCTCCACAGTCCCCCAGCCGTATTGGAGGCTCGTAAGCACTATGTACTACTGTACATACTACCGTACTACCTACCTTAGAGGCTCGCAGAACCCGTTGAAAAGTCAATTGTTGTGGAGAAGTAAGACCACATCGACCAACACCTTCTTCTTCTTCATCTTCATCATCATCATCATCATCATCATCATCATCTTCTTCTTCTTCTTCTTGTGTGGCTAGGAGCTACTTTCCCCAACCAGCGGCCGTTGCCTTCTTATTTGTTATCATCTCATACCCCAACTCTTTGACCTCGAGAGATTTCTAGACTGCAAGCCAGGATGTTATGGTTCGTGCATAGGCACCGTCGCGTGATTGAACCGGTCAAAACGCCAACCGAGTATACCAACTAAGGTAAGGCCTTCAACGACAACGATCGCTGATTTGCCCCATCAACCAGAATTTTCAGACGTTTGATGTGAGCTATCAAATTCCACTCAGTCTTGTTCGCGAGACTGAACCTTAGTGCCAATTTAGCCAGCTAGACGCTAATGACCGCCGCTGCTTTGTTCTATTCTTTGATTCCACGTCCTTATTACTTGGACAAGCCTGCCTGCTGATGACTGTAGTATCCCTGAAGGCGCTCCGTCTTGGATACCAAGCTGGCGCCAACAACCGTGTCAAAAGGCTTCCCAGCACGCGACTAGAACCTGAATATGTTATCGACGTCTCATAAAACATATAGGCATTTCCGAGCCTCATTCCAAGGACAAGGTTTTGTACCTCCATGTCAATAACCACTTCAGGAGAATATGGGTTGCGGAAATTTCGCCTCATATGCATCACCGTCTCTGAATCAAAATTCCAAATGCTCAATTATTCGGGTCTTAGGAAGGCGAGGCTGCCAGCGATCCCCCTGGTCTTTCGTGGTCTGATTATCATGAAGCCTAGCCTGCTGAACCTGAACCCATTGATAGTATTTAGATCTGCCTAGATCATGCAAAATCCCGGGTTCTGTGGAAGAGAACAAGGGGTTGCCAGTTTAGAAGAACATTGGTTTCATTTTAGCCTACTGCAAGACAGGTCTAGCGTATCGCAGTTTCCGAGTTTTGGGAAGTCGAATGCAACCTATTTTTGTTGGAATAAATCGAAAGTTCTCTGGAAGTCCTTCATTGAACCGAGGATTGTATCTTATTGGCGCATAGATTCTGAGGATGGTTGGTATGTTTACAGAATCTCGGCTCTTCTAGCGCTTTAGGGATCCGCTCCCTTTCTTGAAGACTTTAGAAGCAGAACCGACAACACTCGTTGCAAGCAAGGACCCTTGCGTGGTCATTGATCGAGTTAGGAACACCATTTTTGTTTTGATATGAATGAGGCTTGCAGCCATTGACGACACAAGAGCACGATGAAACCAAAGAATTAAGGAACTGGATATGACCCAAACCCTGTACTGCAACCTGTCATCGGAGTCACACTGGTTACTCCTCTACTCCGTACAACCTGCAAGCCATCGCACCAGTTACAACTCGCGTCGTCACTAACGTGTCTTTCCCAATCGGCAAAAGGAATTCACAACCAGTCAAAACATTGTCAAATCTTCAAACGGCTTCTTACATCAACCTGAACCCTAATCCCAACCTTATCCTAGCTTCTCCAAACCCCTTCAGGTTCACACCTATCAGGCAACAACCCGACTCCTCCCGGAAGAGCAGGCGGCAACAAAAATCACCGCTAGGAACAGTATCCACATCCCTTCATGCACACTAGCACCACATGCACAGCTCTAATCCGGCCAGTCTCGGAGCATGACTGGAAGTGCATAAGCTGAGGGGAGTGATGCAAAGCCGATCATGAACCGCCTCGTTTGAGCGTTCATGGGTCGAACGCACGCTGGTGTACAACTGCATGGGGAGGAGTACATGATTTGTCAACGCATGTGTTTTCTTGACTGGCTCGATGCCGAGTAGACGTGCAGGAATCACGGCTTTGGTGCGCGTTTTGGACCCTCTTCACTCCTTTTTGCGTATGATTTCCACAGCTTGACTTGTAGAATGCTAAGTAGATGGGCAAGACGCATGCCAATGCTGACAGATTTTTCCTACTTTTCCGCACCCTGTTGTGGCTATCAAATCTGTTTGGTAATTTGCCTTGCATTATCATGGCAAGTCATGCACTGCATCATAGAGATCTTGGGCCCGGAACCTGGCAACTCGTGAAGGAAACGAGCTAGAAATACTCTGTTCCTTTACTCCCTCGATTTGTAGAATCACAGCTCTATACTTGAGCTGTTGACAACACTTCCAACCACGAGAAATACAGGCAGATGGCGACTGTTGCTGTTGATCTGGTAAAGAGAAGTCAACGCGAATCTTGATCTATTGGCAAGTTTTTTTGAGGAAGAACAGTGTCAAGGGTATATCTGAGGAGGAATGAGGGTGGGTACCCGTGCAGTCGCCTTGTGAGTACTTCAGCCTGAGTATGTTCTCTACCTCGCCTTCTCCCATTTGGATTCTCTCAATCCGAACCGGAAATCCCCACAAGTTCCCCAGTCTGACTCCTGGCAGAAGCAGAAATGGAAGCAAAAGTTGAGATTTACCTCATGAGCAAACCTCGTCTACATCCTTTCTAAATCCATATCTCCACTTCGCGATCCTTTACATCGATGGCCTTTATCGAACAAGTACAGAACTTTAAATGAAGTACTCCATGACGAATTTCCTCATCCAGATATGTCTCACACCAAATGTTCGAAGTAAGCAAGACTAGATTGAATTCCATCTAGAGCACCGACTATACTACTACCACGCACGCCTGGGTATACGTGCTTCGAAAGTAAACATGACTACGTTAGGAAATGGATCAGCTGCTTCTCTTTGCCTTCTTCTTCGCTGGTTCATCGGACTCTTCATCGTCAGAGTCCACTACTTCCTCGTCCCCGGAGTCGAAGGCATCAGCCTCTTGTCCTTGGGCTGCAAACCGATTAGCTGCTGAGACGAAATGGAGGGGTTGATAACTTACTAAAGTACTTGATGGCACCAGGGTAGAGGTCGTCGCTAAGAGCTATGGCCAACTCTTCGCCTCGAGGAAAGATCTCGTAACTTAGTTCGCCGTCGTTCGGATCTTCCTCTGTTGCGATCGTCTTCTCGATCACTGAACTTAGGTCAGGCTCTCCTTCATCGTTCTCTTCCTCGTCATCATCAAGTGGCCCACCAGGCCCACCCTTCACGTTCTTCTCTTCCTCCTCCCTTACCGCCTCAGAAGATTCTTGAGCGCTAACCTTCCGCCCACGATATCCGAACCACGCGAAGAGACTGATCGCGTCCATCGAGGTATTGTCCATCGTTTCAACTAGCGTATCTTGGGCCGGAGACTTTGCTGAACCCTGTGTCTCATCCGCCCACACGCCGACCGCCATGTCAAGTAGCCCATCAGTCAAGTCCATGCCTTCCTTCCATTGTATCTTCACCGGCTCACTGACTAGCCCTGTCCACCCATCTTTGCTCGTACGATACCAGAAGGTTTTCTCTAGTACTTCATCATGGAACCAATCATTCTTATCGAACGTGAAGGTGAACTTGACGCTTCGTGGCTCGCCTTCATCTGAGCCTATTACTTCGAAACGAGTGATTTGAAAAGCTTTTAGGGTGCTGAGAACCGCCGTGTCTCGAGGTTGGATGCGACAATCAATATCTTCGGGCGCCTCCTCAAAAACCAGTGCCCAGAAATGTGGGACTTTTGAAATGATGTTGGCGCGATCATCGTAGATTTGCTTGGAAGCGATGTAGTTCTTGCGTACTATAACGAGCCAACCAAAACTCATCAGCTCTCGCCTTTCAATCGAAAAAGTGCCAGCAATGACACAAGTGCTTCTACTTCTACAGCAAAGAACAAGAACTTACGAGTATCAATTTCGACAGCCTCAAGGCGCTCCTCAATGAAGGCCAATTCTTTGTACATATCCGGCGGGCAGCGAGGTGGGGTGGAATAATCCCTGAGACGCGGGGTGCTTGATCGGGGCGAGGGCGAGGGCGAGGGCGAGGGCGAGGGTCGATTGGAAGGTGGGCTGGGAGCTTGCGATCGTTCTCTGCGGGCGCGCATCTTGGCGAAATCTGCTGTGTCTTAAAGCGGCGTGCGTTGTAAGAAAGAAGCGTAGCCAGAAAGCGTTAGCTTAATGGATGAAAGACGGACCGGTGATCTTGAGGATCCTGAGTGGATGGTTAGCGAGACATGGTAAGGTCATTACCTAAGCGCCGTCTCACTTCATAGGGCTGATTACGTCAGGGCCTCAGACGTGTGGGGCTAAGCCACTTCGTGTTAGCTCTGCTTACTTCGCGAGCTCAGTGCAGCACCAGCTTCCGTAGTAAGCAAAGCGCTAACCCTGTAGGGGCTTAGCCCCACATGTCTGAGGTCCAGGGCTGCAAAGGGCCCAAACCCTCACCACCAAGCCCCCTCCATCCCACAACCCACTAACCATGCCTCCTACCCTCCGCCTTACCATCCAACGTCTCTTGCCTCTCCGCTTCCCCCCCCGCCTCTACTCTACCGCCTCCCGCCACTCCGACCGCGTCCCAACCAACGACCCAAACCCCCCCGCGCCCGTACAAAACGTTTCGGAAACCAACGCCGTGCCGACCTCGACGGGCGGCGCGCGCGATGCGCCGCTGCAAGAGATGCCGGAGGATGCGGAGAGGCAGCGGACGATGCAGGCGCCGAATCGGAAGGAGGTGTGGAGTCGGAGCCAGCAGCCCCGTGAGCTGGCGATGAGTGGGCCGAGGTTTGAGCAGACGATTATGGAGTATCAGGTATGTG
>JAABUV010008289.1_pt1 | contig 10571 bp, 12 predicted proteins | sample 5559971 | NCBI WGS metagenome assembly JAABUV01 (sample SAMN10711881, study PRJNA513362) | rock metagenome | isolation source: Antarctica rocks | place: Antarctica: Victoria Land, Knobhead nord | collected 2015-12-19
GTCCAGGCCGCTCAGGCGCGCAGTGCCGTGCACGACGCGAGCTCCGGCGGCGCGCAGCGCGGCGGGCGAGTCCTCCGGCTCGATCGCGGTGATCGCCAGCCGTACGTGCTGCATGACGTGCGAGAAGTCGACCCGCACACCATCGACGTGCACTCCGAGGCGGGCCGCGGCGCGCGCGTCCGCGGCGGCGTGTGCCGCCGACAGCAGCGCCTTGCTGGGCACGCATCCAGTCCACAGGCAGTCACCGCCCGTGCGATCGCGTTCGACGAGCAGGACGCTGGCGCCGAACCCGGCTGCAGTCTTGGCCGCGACAATGCCCGCCGTCCCGCCACCGACAACCAGCAGATCCCACGCCGTGCCGTCCGGAGGCCTCACGTCGGCATCCTCGGCCGGGCTGCTCCACTGATCAGCCTCGAGATCGCCCCGAGGCCGCGGATCCGACCGGGTCATCCGACGTCCTCGGCGATCAACTGCCGAGCGGTGTCCCGCACGCGCGCCACCAGCTGCGGGTCCGGGGTTCGGCTCTGCGACCACGCCGCCAGCGCGCGCCGCAGACCTCGAAAATCTTCGGCGGCGCCCGCTCGGGTGCGTCATGCGGTACATGATCGTCGTCTCACTTCCTTGCCAATGACACGGGGCGGCACCTGGTGTCGGTTGTCGTTTTCAGAAGACGAGTGCACCAGGATCGTGGGGAAACCCGGTCGGGTGCAGAGGACTGTTGACCGTCAGGCGGTCAGAAGTCATGTGCACCAAACCACTTCCTGCTCAATAGTCGTGTGCACTACCCTGCATCATGGTCGACAGTCGCCTGGACGGACGGTGCGGGCTGTGACGCCGGACGAACCGCCGATCGTGGAGCGCGGCCTGCTGTCCTTGTCGGACGAGGCGTGGGAACAGGCCCGAGAACGGGCGGCGGTGATCGCCCCGCTGGCAGCGATGGGGTCGCTGTCCCATGAAGCCGCGGATGATGCCGGCGAACAGTTGGGTCTGTCCCGGCGCCAGGTCTATGCGCTGGTGAACCGGTACCGGCAGGGCTCGGGCGTGGTGACGGATCTGGCCGCGGGGCAGTCGAGCGGGGGCCGGGGAGCCGGGCGGCTGCCGGGGTCGGTGGAGGCGGTGATCCGCGAGGCGGTCCGCACCCGGTACTTGAAGCGGCAGAAGCTCAGCCTCGCGGTGGTGTACCGCGACATCGCCCGGGCCTGCAAGACACAAGGACTGCCGGTCCCGGCGCGAAATACTGTGGCCGCCCGCATCACCCGGATGCATCCAGGCCAGGTTGCGCGGAGCAGGGAAGGGGCCGATGCCGCCCGCACCCTGCAGGCAGCCGGGGGCACGGTGCCCGAGATTACGGCGCCGCTGCAACAGGTCCAGATCGATCACACGGTGATCGACCTGGTCATCGTCGACGAACGCGACCGCCAGCCGATCGGACGCCCTTACCTGACGGCCGGTATCGATGTGTGCAGCCGGTGCCTGGTCGGCATGGTCCTCACCCTGGAAGCCCCCTCGGCGGTCTCGGTGGGCTTGTGCCTTGCTCAGATGTGCTGCGACAAACGGCCCTGGCTGGACAGCCTGGGGGTGGAGGTTGACTGGCCGATGAGCGGCAAACCCCGACAGCTGTACCTGGACAACGCGGCCGAGTTCCACAGCGAGGCGTTGCGCCGCGGCTGCGACCAGCACGGCATCGAGCTGGCCTACCGACCCCTGGGCCAACCCCATTACGGGGGCATCGTCGAACGGGTCATCGGCACCGCCATGACCAAGGTGCACGAACTGCCCGGCACGACGTTTTCCAACCCCGCCCAGCGTGGCAGCTATGACGCCGAGGAGAAGGCGGTGTTGACGCTGCGGGAGTTGGAACGCTGGCTGACGCTGGCGGTGGCCAGCTACCACGGCAGCGTTCATGGCGGCCTCGAGCAGACACCGGCCGGTCGGTGGGCCCAGGGCATCGCCGAGGTCGGGGTCCCGCCGGTGATCACGAGCCCCACGGCGTTTCTGGTGGACTTCCTGCCGGTGATCCGCCGCACCCTGACCCGGACCGGTTTCGTCATCGACCACGTGCACTACTTCGCGAACGCCCTCAAGCCGTGGATCGCCCGCCGGGGCCGGCTGGACAGGTTCATCATCCGCCGCGATCCCCGCGACATCAGCCGAATCTGGGTGTTGGACCCCGACGGGCAGCACTACGTGGAAATCCCGTATCGCACCCTGTCGCACCCGGCGGTGACGTTGTGGGAACACCGCCAGGCGCTGACCCGGCTGCGCCAGCAGGGCCGCGACCAGGTCGATGAGCAGGCACTGTTCGCGATGATCGACCAGATGCGCGGCATCACCCGCACCGCGCAGAAGGCCACCCGCACGGCGCGGCGCGAGGCCGAACGCCGCCGGCACCTGCCAGAGCCACAGGCCCCGGGTAGATCGGTCCCGCCGCCGGATGCCGCCGGCGCCAGCGCCACGGCAGAAGTAGGGAAGCAAGCGGTCCCGTTCGAGGACATCGAGGAGTGGTAGCCGTGGAGGAACACCCGCCAGAGGACCTGGCCCATCTCCATGTCACTGCGCAGACGGCGGCCCGACTGCCGGGTTCCGAACGGATGCAACGGATCCGGGGGGACCGCTGGATCGGTTATCCCCGCGCCGTGGCGGCCCTGGACCGGCTGGAAACCTTGTTTGAGTGGCCGACCACGCAGCGCATGCCCAACCTGTTGCTGATCGGCCCCACCAACAACGGCAAGTCCATGATTATCGAAAAGTTTCGCCGCCAGCACCCGCCGTCCTCCGGCCTGGATGAGGAACAGATCCCGGTGCTGACGCTGCAGATGCCCTCGGACCCTTCCGTGATCCGCTTCTACGTGGCGCTGCTGTCCGCGATCGGCGCCCCGCTGCGACCCCGCCAGCGCCTCGCCGACCTGGAGCAACTGGCTCTGGCCCTGCTGCGCCGGGTCGAGGTCCGCATGCTGGTCATCGATGAGCTGCACAATGTGTTGGCCGGGCGGGATAGCGGTAGCCGCCGCGAATTTCTGAACCTGTTGCGCTTCCTCGGCAACGAGCTGCGCATTCCCCTGGTTGGGGTGGGCACCCGGGAGGCCTATCTGGCCATCCATTCCGATGCCCAGCTGGAAAACCGCTTCGAACCCATCACCCTGCCGCTGTGGGTTGAGGGTCAGGAGACGGCGTCGCTGCTGGCCAGCTTCGCAGCATCGTTTCCGCTGCGCAGCCCGTCGGCCATCACCACCGCCGACACCGCCCGCTACCTGCTCGCCCGCAGCGAGGGCACCATCGGCGAACTGACCCGGTTGCTGACCGAAGCCGCGGTGGCGGCCGTGGACAGCGGGGAGGAGGCCGAGGTCCTCTGGTGCCGAACACCGGACTCGCTCGAGCGACTCCGGGCCAACTTCACCGCGCGCGGCATCCCCACCACCACCTTGTCACTCAAGACCGTCCCAGCGCCCTTCCCGTGACGTACTATAAATAACGGGTTACGTGACAACTTCAGCTGTCGAAATGCAATCGGTGCTGGTTGTCACTTATTCGAACGTATACGTGACGAGGTGGAACGTGCTGGTTGGCTACATGCGGGTGTCGAAAGCAGACGGCTCCCAGAGCGTCGAACTGCAACGAGACGCGCTCCTCGCCGCCGGAGTCGACGCCGCCCAGCTCTACGGGGACTGTGCTTCCGGACGTACCGACGACCGGCCCGGTCTCACCTCGTGCCTCAAGGCGCTCCGCGACGGCGATACCGTGGTCGTCTGGAAGCTCGACCGGCTCGGCCGGAACTTGCACCACCTGGTCAACACCGTTCACGACCTGTCCGCGCGAGGGGTCGGGTTGAAGGTGCTCACCGGGCAGGGGGCGGCCATCGACACCACTACGGCCGCCGGCAAGTTGGTCTTTGGCATTTTCGCGGCGCTGGCCGAGTTCGAACGAGAGCTCATCTCCGAGCGGACCGTCGCCGGTCTGGCCTCCGCCCGGGCCCGAGGCCGCAGAGGCGGCAGACCCTTCAAGATGACGCCGGCCAAGCTCCGCCTGGCCACCGCCTCCATGGGCCGGCCCGAGACCAAGGTCGCCGATCTCTGCAAGGAGCTGGGGATCACCCGCCAGACCCTCTACCGCCACGTTTCCCCAACAGGAGAACTTCGTCCTGATGGGCTGAAACTCCTCGCCGGGCGTGGAGGAACATGACACGCAGAGCGGGGCGTGCGACGAGGATCCCGTCCAGGATCCTGGCGGCCCTGGCCAGTCGCCCACATAGACGGCCATAATCTGCTAAAGCTGGTGGTAGGTGTGGCTTCGGCCTCGGGGGCGTCGCGCCGCCGGAAGGGCGAATTCCACTGCGGCCCGTTGTGCGTCCCGAGGAGGTTCCTCATGAGCAGCAAAGAACATCGAGTGGGCGGCGGTGCTCTCGCCTGTTCGTTCTGCGGCGAGGTGAAGAAGGCGAAGGCCGGGTTGGTCGCCGGGCCCGGTGTCTACATCTGCGACCGCTGCGTGGCGAAGGCCCGGTCGCAAGGCCTGGTCGAGGGGACCGGCGACAGTTGCTCGTTCTGCACTCGTAGCGGCCGCCCGAACTGGGGCGTCGGATCTCCTGGGGAGAGCAGGCCCAGGATCTGTGATGCCTGCCTCGGCATGAGCGAGCACGTACTCGCCGGCGACCAGCCGGGCTGAGGCGGCGGCCGCTCGGCAGAGAGTCTCGTGGGCCTCGACCGGACAGAGCAGGCGACACCAACACAGCCGAGTGCAGATGCCTTCTGAGCACATGGTGCAGTCGACTTCTGAGACTGACATCGGTGCCGGGGCGGTTAGGCGGGGAACGGCGTCCCATAAGTGGGGTGCACAATTGGGTGTCATAACCTCCGTACGGAGTGGAGTTCCGGTATGCTCGCCGCATGTTGCTGGGGTATTGCCGGGTGTCGTCGACTAGTCAGTCCTTGGACCGGCAGATCGACGCGGGCCGCACGGTCGTGTGGGCGTCTCGTCGCTGTGACTCAATGCCTTCCAGCCGGTGGAAGGTCAAGGCGTGGGGTTGTCAACCTCGGCGGCGAGGCTGCGGATCTCGACGGCGATGACGTCGGGGTGATCTTCGGGCGTGAAGTGCTTGCCCCCGTCGATGCGGCGCATCGTGACCCCGAGGTCGCGGGCGAACCTCTCGCCGTACTCGGCCTTCTGGAAGTGGTCGGCGGCACCCCACACGATGCGGGCGGGCTTGCCGGCGAGGCTGGGGATCTGGTCGGCGACGGCGAGGGTGTCGTTGACGTTGAGGGAGTTGACCTGGCGAGCCATCGCGGCGCCGCCGCCGTGCCTGGCGTACGGCTGGTAGTGCACGTCGAGAGCTTCCTTGGCGACGCTGAGCTGGTCGTGGCCGCGGGCGAGGAGCATCGCGAGCGTCGGCTTGAGGGCGATCGCCGGGAGCTTGGACACCGCGGGGCTGGCCAGGCGCATCGCCTTGACCGACGGGATGGGCCAGGAGTCGTAGCCGATGCCGTTGGTGATGAGCAGCCCGGCGCACACGCTCGGTCGGCGAACCGCGGCGATGTGCACCACGCCCCCGCCGAGGTCATGCCCGACCAGGATCGCGGAGGCGATGCCGAGGTGGTCGAGCCACGCGAGCAGCCGGTCGGCCTGGGCGCTGACCGAGATGTTGCGGTCGGTTCCAGCGGGGATGCTCTCGCCGTAGCCGGTCATCTCGAATGCGAGTACTCGATGGCCGGTCAGGCGGGGGGTGACGTGCCGCCACAGCGCAGGTGACGTGGGGATGCCGTGGACCAGCACGATCGGTGTGCCGTCGCCGTCCTGCTCGAGCCACCGGATCTGGGTGTCGCCGATCGTCGCGGTGCGCGGGGTCATGGGTGTCCTCTCGCTCATCGGTCGACTGCACGCGCAGCGCAGCCGTCTGTGCTCAGGCTAGGCCCCTTTGCCCAGGCTGGTCCGCAAACTCTCGCGGGGCATTAGTCGGTGGCCCAGGGATCTTGATAAGCAGGTGGCGCACCCTAGCGACTCGGTCCTCCCGCCACGGAGGACGTACAAGCCAAGGCGCCGACGCGCGTTTCGAAAACGACCATATTTGCGTCTATCCGATACAGCGCATAAACATGCAGGTGGTCAACAGAGGCCAGCAACCGCCTCGTCTCGCGTCTCCCGGGAAGCCGAGCCCGACCACCTCAGCTCTGGGTGTAAAGGCAGTCGCCCCAGAAGGAGATCATCGTCCCTCCTGCGTCTGCTGGACGAGGGTGAGTGGGGTGACCGCGCGGGCGCCGAGCGTCTCGCCGCGGAGCGAGGAGCGGTCCTGGCCGTCGACAGGTCCGCCGCGGTCGATGGCCGGTCGAGCTTGTCTCCGCTATCCATCCGGTCGGCAGGCCGCGACAACCGGCCGTTCACCATTACCCAACGGAGGCCGACTAAGCCCGGTCCTTATCCGGTGGCTGGGATATCTTCTTGTGGGCGACGGGCGCGGTGACCCCCGAAGCACTGAGTACCGCCACGACTATGGGACCCCACGGGGGAAACAACACGGTGCCGCCCACGTAGGCGACAACGATCAGGCCCACTACGAGCCAGGCCAGCATGTTTCGGATGATGTGCGCTGACAGAAGGGGGTTTCTGGCTTTATCAAGCAGCTAGAGCGATTGCAGTCGCAGTTTCAGGCGACGCCTGAGCGATCATTCGGAAGGCTGTGTCGTCGCTGGTCGGTCGAACGCCCAAGTTAGGCAACTCTGACTCGTGATCCGAATCCGATCGACCTGAGCAAAGCCTCAGTGGCGGTCCTGTATCCCGCCACTGAGGGGACGAGCGGTACTCGAATAGATGACAAGATGCTGTCCGCAATCCGCGGGGGTGCGACGACCTGCCGCAACGCTCGGCTGAAGTCCGGCATGGCCGACGCGTCGCGGATGAGCTTGGCGATGTCCGGCAGCACCGCCTGCCTGATCATCTTGCTGTAGTCCGGCAGCACCGCCTGCCTGATCATCTTGCTGTAGTCCGGCAGCACCGCCTGCCTGATCATCTTGCTGTAGTCCGGCAGCACCATCTGCCTGATCATCTTGCTGTAGTCCGGCAGCACCATCTGCCTGATCATCTTGCTGTAGTCCGGCAGCACCATCTGCCTGATCATCTTGCTGTAGTCCGGCAGCACCACTCCGCGAGGCAAAGGCCTCTCAGACTCGTTCGAGTTCTCACCGCCCGGACTCTTCGGCTCCTCGGATGGCACGAAGTGATTATCACTCATCAACGTGTGGGAGCTGAGCCCCACCAGCCGCCCGCACGCATACCCGTTCCCCGGAGGTGGGCGCGCCGCCCGTACTACTTGCGTAGTTCGATCTTGAGGTATCGCGACCGGCTGAACATCTGCGACAGGCTGAAGGCGCTGCCTCTGGGCAGCACATCGACGTGCACCTCGTCGCCGACGAGGACCTCGACGTCAAGGGCGGGGCTGCCCGTCCAGTCGATGCGCGCACGCACGGTGTGATGGCCCGGCTCGACGTCCACACTGACGACCCGCTGCTCTGAACCTTGCCGCACTCGGCCCCGTCGACCTCGACCCGATAGGACCGGAGTGAGTCGCGGTAACCGCCGGGCGGTCGCCGGAAGGTGATCCGTCCATTGTCGTTCACTAGCTCAGTCTCCCTCACCCGCACCTCACCCTCGGGGCGGAGACGTTGCGGACTCACAGAGGCGCGCTCTCGACTGGCGAAGCCACGCGTGTCGAAACCGACCGAAATTGCTCCGCGTCGTCGTGTTGTGGCGAAGTCGGCGTTTTTCGCCGGGTCCGGGGCGGGGATGGAGGCGTTCTCGCTACCGGAGCGGTCTGGTTCGTAGCTGGGGTCGAGCGCGAGCTGCAAGGTGGGCTGCTGGAACAATGTGGTCAGCTTCTGCAAGTCGGCCAGCCCGATCGGAGCGTCCGTTTTCGTCCTTGGCGCACTGGATTTCCCATGCCTGGCCGTCCGAAGTCAACGAGTTCTTGCTCACCAGCACGATCACGCCGTGCGAGCGGCGGATGCGTGTGCGCACCTTCTCCTTCCAGCCCGAGTCGTACGGCTCCTTCACCGACATGTCGATAAACTCGTAAGGGGCGCGGGGGTGCAGCGACTGGCCCTTTAAGAAGTCTCTCTGCCGTTCATCCTCGATAGCGAACGCAACGAAAACGATCTCTCGGAGGGAAACGAACTTCTTCAGGATTCCGACCAGATCGGTGGCTGGCGCCACCGATCTTGGTCTCAGGCTAGGGTCTGGCGAACGGTGGCCCTGTCATCGGGTGGCTCGCGGTCGTCACGGCGGTGCCGCTCGGTGGAGGTCGGTGGAGGTCGGTGGAGGTCGGCGAGCCTCTCCGATACGTCGCGGTACCGGTCGGTGGCGAGCGGTCGCAGGCAGCGATCGACGACGGCGGCCAGGTCGTTGGGTGTGGCGGGGCGAAAGCTCTGTGAACCGACGGTACTACAGAACCTCGTCAAGGTGAACCTGGTTCGTCCCGTCGACGCCCCACACATGTGGCACGCCGCGATGTGGTCGAGGGGATGCGAGCTGACCGTGCTCGGCCAGCATTACTGGAACCTCGTGAAGCAGAACCTGATCTGATGCCGACCGACGACCAGGTACGCAGCATCCTCGAGAGCGAGGAGCTGATGCAGAGCCTCGCTACCGCAGAACACGAGCGTTGGGCGCACTGGCAACAGTACGTCCATGATCACTGCGAGCCCCGCGAGGATGGCTCTCTCGTGATCCCCGCCGAGCTGGCGGCTCGCTGGAACGCGCAGATCGCAACCCCGTACGTGGACCTGTCCGCTGAGGAGCAGCGAAGTGACCAAGAGCAGGTCCGGCGCTACCTGCCAATCATCGTGGACGCGCTGGCCAAGTGACGAGATTGCGGCAGACACTGAGGCAGATGTGGACGACCCGGCCGTCGGCCACCCCCAGCCGCGGCGGCGTTTCGCATTCACATAGCGCGTCCGTGTCGGGACGTTAGGTCGGACGTCGACGTCGCGGTCGTGTCTTGGCGGCCGGAACGGTTCCGGGGAGCGTGCCTTCGGCAATCCGTTCGGCGTAACGAGCGAACAAGATTTCCTGCCGCACCAGCTCATCTCTACCGTGCTGTCGTCCCCACAGACCGATGACCGCGCGGTCGAGCGCCGCGTGAGCACGGGCCAGGTCGGCGGGCATGGAGGTCGTGTCGTAAAGGTCGGCGAGGGTGGATTCAGGGTGCGCTGCTCATGCATCCAGAACGGTCTGGGCGAGTTCCTCGACCTTCTTGATCTTCGCGTCGGTCGGGTCAGGCCAGGGGAAGGTGTTGTAGACGACTTCGGCGGAAAGTCGAAAGTCGCTTTTGAGGCGTCCGGAGATGGTGCGTACCCACGTCATAAACATGCTGCTACTGAGCACGCCGAAGTGATACATGCCCGCGTCCGTCACGGTGAGGGTGGAGTCGTGCGCGATGTCAACCGGCTCAAAGAACGCCAAAGGAATGTAATCGCGCGCCTGCGACGTGTGTCGTGGCAAGCAGAGGTACCGGGTCTCCGGTTGCCGAACTTCGGCAAACAGGGATGGCGTGGCGGCAGCCGCTTGAGTCGCTAATCGGTCACTGTCTAGCCGGTGCACTTTGACTGCAGCTACCCGCCTGCGCAGCTCGGGGCTTTGACGGATGTCGGCAGGTTGGGCGTCCTGGAGCCAGAGGCAGTAACGGTGGAGTCCGTTCACCATTTCCTCCGCGCCGATAAGTTCGCGCACGAACTTCGCAGCGGCGGGGTCGGCTGCGACCAGTTCGTCGCGCTTCTCCGGTTCGAGGATAAGATGCTGATTGTCGTTCGGCATGTTTCCGAATCGGCATACCGGGCCTGGAACGAGCGCCTTCCGCCGCTTCCTGACGATCAGGGTCGGGGCGTCCACGAGGTACGGGTTGATGTTCGTGGCTTGCACTGCGACGCCGTCGGTAGCTTTCAGCGTTGCGTAGTTGTACAGCGTCTTCTTGGCAGCTTTACCGCCGTCGCTGAAACCGATGATGACGACGTGGACGTGAGCCGATCCTCGGGCCTCGCTGGTCCACTCGAAGGTGCGATGGGCGAAGTCGATGACGACGCCCCGGTCGAGCAGGTCCGGCCAGAGCGCGGGCACCTGTTCGCCTTGAACGATGCTGTTGGTCGCGACGAACGCGACCCGCGTGTCATGGCCCTTCACGTACTCGGCACCTCGCCGGTACCAGGCAGCCACATAGTCGAGGACGCCTGTGCCCGATACGCCTTGGAAGACGAGGTTCATGTCCGAGACCTGCAGCGCGGTGCGCCGCTTCTTCCCGACGAATGGCGGGTTGCCAAGTAAGTAGCTGCACTCGGTGGCGGGTAAGACTTTCTGCCAGTCTTCGCGTAGAGCGTTCTTTCCCACCACGATGTGGGCGCTGTCGATGATCGGAAAGCGGGCGTAATACTGGCCGAACTCAGCCGACAGTGCGAGGTTTTCGAGGTGGTCGATGAGTGGAGTTTCGCACTTTCTGGCCTTTCGTTGAGCCGTTGAGGTTGCTCGGCTAACTCATTCGAAGAGCGACCCAAGGTTGTCGCTCGACACGCCGCTCAATTGATCACAACGCCCTTCCTCAT
>JAABUV010008291.1_pt1 | contig 10570 bp, 9 predicted proteins | sample 5559971 | NCBI WGS metagenome assembly JAABUV01 (sample SAMN10711881, study PRJNA513362) | rock metagenome | isolation source: Antarctica rocks | place: Antarctica: Victoria Land, Knobhead nord | collected 2015-12-19
GAGTGATCGAGCAGACCACCTCGGTCTACCCTGATCAGGGTGACCGCATCGAGTTGCACGGGGAGCGGGGCACGATCGTGCTGCGTGAGCCGGTACCCGGCGCGCACCAACCAGAGCGACGCCACCACCGCGCGGCGATCCGGTGCGCCGCGGCGCCACATCCCGGCCAAGCAGCAGCGCGTCCACCGCGGCGCGCTGCTCGTCTGTGACCTCTCTCATCTGTAGCAGTCCTACCCTTCACCCTTCAGGATACAACTGCTCGCAGGAACTTACCTGCACCTACTTAGCACTAGTGGGTCACGCTGCATTTAACTGGAATTGGGCGGCGACAGCGGCAGACCCGCCAAGGCGGCGCTCCCGCCGTTTACCATCCCACACGAACGGGGTGGGCTCCTCGTTCCAGCCCGCCGCCGTCTCCTCTAACCATAGGATGAGGTCGTCGGGCGTCGCGGGCTCCTGCCCCGCGAGAGCGCGCCGGACGATGATGCGTTGCACGGACTCGGCCATATTGAGCCACGACCCCGACAGCGGCGTATATAAGGGAAGGACCCCGTGGTGCGCGAGCCAGCGCATCAGGTCGGCGCTCGTGTGGCCGACCAGGTTGTCCCAGACCAGGATCAGCCGCAACGGCGGGAGCGGCGCGCCATCAGGCCGTCCCAGCCAGTGCCGCCAGTGCCGCAGGAGGGGATGATCCGCGGGCAGCGGCGGAGGCGGTGACGGCGGGAGTGCTCCCAGGATCTCCTCCAGTTCCGCTTGGAGCCAGGGATGCAGCACCACGTTGGGGGCACTGGTCACGCCTTTGACCCGTACCGTGCCCGTCGCGGGGTGGAACAGCGTGAGCAGCTTGGCTGTCCCACCCCGGATGTACGCGTGGGGCTGGCAGGCGGGGCGCTCCTCCGGTTGCCAACTCGCTCCAGCCTGCGGGATCGCCTGGTAGGGACCCGCCTCATCCTGGCACCACACCGGCACGCCGCCCTCCTCTCCCAGCCGATAGGCCAGGTCGATCAGGCTTTTTTTTCCTCCGTCAGCGGGTCGGTCACCCGCACGACGCCCTCTTTGCGCTTGCGCACGGCGGTCCCGGTCGGGCACCACGTCCGCGTGCGCTGGTACGAACTGCCCGCGTCATGGAGCACCCGGCGGATCGTCGTCGCCCCGACCCGTGGCAACCCGTCCCGCCGCAACCGCCGTTGCAGCGTCGCGAGCGACCACGTCGCCGTCTGATCCGCGCGCCGCTGCGGCTCCTGCTGCGCCACGGCCACGATCCGTGCCCGCACCTCCGTGCCATAGGTCACGCGCCGCCCGCGCCCCGCCGCAATCCGCAGCGCCCCCAGCCCCCGCTGGTTGAAGCGGCCGACCAGGTTCGCTACCGTCGTCACACTCCCGAAACCCGCCTCCCGCGCGGCGTGGGCGAACGTGTGCCCCTGCGCCACCGCTTGGAGCGCGCGTGCTCGGCGTACGGTATCCACCCGCTCACTGCTGGCCTTGCTCACCCCCTCTACGGCCTGGTACTCCCCTGGGGTGAGCGGGCGCAACGGCTCTTTCTGTACTCGTGCCATACCTGTCTCTACTTCCCTCCTCCCTCCAGTCTCTCAGATTGACCCCTTCACTTCCAGTTGTTTGCGGCGCGACCCACTAGATGTCTTGAACACGCGAACTTGTTGCGATTGAGTCAAGTTTTTGCGTCGTATATATCTCGTCGGTCTGAGGCGGAGCCTCGTTAGCAATCACGGTACAATAGGAGCTGATCAGCGCGCTCTTGTCGCTGACCATGATACGGATGGCCAACGGCAACTCTCCTGCAATCACAGGACACGCATACAATAGCTGGACCGATTCCTTACGGGTGTGTCGACCCGGCGATTGCTTTGAAGCGCTGCATGTTCTCGGTCATGGCAATCTCTGTCGGCAATCGTTCCATGCTCGACGCGCCAAAGAAGCCCACCACCCCGTGCGTACGCGCCAGCACGTAGGTGGCGTCGTCGGGGCTGGCGATGGGGCCGCCGTGGCATAGCACCAGGATAGCGGGATTGACGCTCTTCGCCGCGTCGTGCATCTCCTGCACACGTATCACGGCATCGTCGAGGGTGATCGCCGTCTTCGCACCGATCGTACCCGCCGTGGTTAGACCCATGTGCGGCACCAGCACGTCTGCCCCCGCCGCAGCCATCTTGCGCGCGTCGTCGGCGCTGAAGGCATATGGCGCGGTCAGGAGGTCGAGCTCGTGGGCCTGGCGGATCATCTCCACTTCCAAATCGTAGCCCATACCCGTCTCCTCCAAGTTCTGGCGGAATACGCCGTCGAAGAGCCCGACCGTCGGGAAATTCTGCACCCCGGAGAAGCCCATCTCCTTGAGCTGGCGCAGGAACACAGGCATTAGCCGGAACGGGTCGGTCCCGCAGACGCCAGCCAGCACCGGTGTGCGCTGTACGATCGGCAGCACCTCACCGGCCATCTCGACCACGATGGCGTTGGCATCGCCATAGGGCAATAGGCCCGCTAGCGAACCACGCCCCGCCATACGATAGCGCCCGGAGTTGTAGATGATGATGAGGTCAGCGCCACCTGCTTCGGCGCACTTGGCCGAGAGCCCCGTCCCGGCGCCCGCGCCGATGATGGCGCGCCCCTCCGCGACCTGCTGGCGCAGTCGGGCCACCGCCTCGTCCCGTTTCATAGAGAGTCCTCCTGCTTCCGCGCCGCCCCGCCCTGATAAAGCTCGTGCAACGCATCGGCCATGGCCCGCGCGAAGGCGGGGTCATTGATATCGGTGTTCATCTCTCGCACCTCGACGTGTGGGGCGAGGGTCTCGCGCAGGGCCGCCACCAGGGCCGCGTCCGCCGCCGGGTCGTAGAAGGGCTGGCCTTCAACATCGATCGCCGAGACACCCTTGAGCGGGATGTAGAGGATGACGGGGCCGCGCGCCGCGTTGAGCTTGCGGGCAATGCGTCGCCCCAGTTCGGCGTTTTCCTCCGGCGTCGTGCGCATCAGCGTCACGGTGGCGTTGTGTGTGTAGAGCAACCGATCCTTGAATGGGGGCGGCACGGTGTCCATGGGCCCGAAGTTGACCATGTCGAGCGCGCCGAGCGACACGACTTGCGGCAGTCCATGCGCTCCGGCCATTTCCAGTCGATCCGGTCCGGCGGAGAAGACGCCGCCGACGAGATCGTCGGCCAGTTCCGTGGTCGTGATGTCCAACACACCGGCGAGGAAGCCTCCATCGACCAGCGCCTCCATCGACTGGCCACCGGTCCCGGTGGCGTGGAAAACTAACACTTCGTACCCGAGTTCCTCCAGCCGCTCGCGTGCCGCCGTGACACAGGGCGTGGTGACGCCGAACATCGTCGCGCCTATGAGCGGCTTGCCACCACCCTCTCGCGGCACGGCGACCGCCGCCATACCGGCGATCGCACCTGCGGCGTTCGACAGGATGCGTCTGGAAATGCCATTGAGGCCGGCGATGTCGACGACCGAGTACATCATGGTGATGTCGACCGCTCCGACGTAGGGCCTAGTGTCGCCGGAGGCCACCGTCGAGACCATCAGCTTGGGGACGCCGACGGGGAGCTGGCGCATAGCGTGCGTAATGAGCGTGGAGCCGCCGGAGCCGCCAAGTCCGAGGATCGCGTCGAGGTGGCCCTCCGCATGCAGACGCTTCACGACCTCAGCCGCCCCGCGCGCCATCGTCTCGATGGCGGCTCCCCGGTCGCGCGCCGCGGCGAGTTCGCGGGCATCCGCTCCTGCCGCGCGCGCTACCTCGTCGCGGTGGATGTCCGGCGCGACGAGCGGTGGTGCGAGGACACCCACGTCGACAAGCACAACGTCTAGCCCGCGCTCGCGCACGCGGGAGCGGACGTAGTCGTATTCGTGTCCCTTTGTATCCAGGGCACCGATAAGCACGACGGTCGTCATGTCCCCTCCATCCTCTCAGCGCGCTGTAGCCGCAACCGCGGCGATAACAGCCCGGGAGCCACTATCCACTGATGTCTCTCGATCCCTGCGCGGGGCAAACGTAGGGCATGACCATTCGGCATCACCTAGCTACACCGAAGCGCCCGAAGCGCCCCTTACGCTACTTCGTCGCCCTCGTAGCTATCGGTGCGTCGGTCTGGAGAGGAGAAAGAGACGACCGCCACGAGCGGCTCGGTGGTGGTACACTTGGCCCAGTGCCGCACGCCGCGCGGGATGCGAATGACGGTGCCCGGCGTCAAGTGGAGCATTTCGTCTCCCAGCTTGTGATCACACTCTCCCGACACGACGTAGAGCAGTTCTTCGCAGTTGGGATGGGCATGCAACGGGTTGCGTTTCCCGTGATAGATCGTCACCACCCCAAGCGTCTGTTCCGCGTCCGGCATCTGCGCCGCCCCCACGAGCCAGGAGAGCCGGCCCCAACTGAGTTCCATGGCCTCTTGCTCCGCCACGTTCCGCGTCACATTGTCCTTGATCACGACGACGTCTCCTTCTATTCAGCTATACCAGGATTGATGAGGGGCGCCGGTCGCCCGTCACAGTGTGCCACCATACCCAGGCTACCACCCAAGCGTTCCCAACGGCCCACGTCATGCGCACATGCTCATGCCACGTCACCATCCTGAGACTCACGCGCATCGACGAGATGGGTGACCACGGCGCGGCGAACACCGTCGATGTGCGCCTCCATGAACCGCGCGGCGCGCTCCACGTCGCGCATTTCCAGCGCGGCGAGGATCTGGGGCCGCTCAAACGCGGTGCGCTTGACGACATCCGGGTCGTCATTCGCGAGGGTGCGCACGAGCTGAATCTGGCGTCGTAGCCGGCCGAGGGCCTCGATGAGGGGCTCGTTCTCGCTCAAGCGCGCCAGGGTGTCGTGAAAGCTTTGGTCGGCGATGCTGTACCCAGCGATGTCGTCGCGATCCAGCGCGGAGAACGTGTCATCGAGGATGCGGCGTATGGTCAGCATGTGGCCCTCGGAGAGCTTCGGCACCGCCAACCGGACGGCGAGACCCTCAAGCGCCTCGCGCACTAAGTAGAGGTCGTTCACCTGCTTGACCGTTAATGCGCGGACGAAGTTACCGCGGTAGGCGCGGTGTTCGACCAAGCCATCCTCGACGAGTTTGCCGATGGCCTCGCGCAGGGGCGTGCGGCTCACGCCCATATCGTCGGCCAGGGCACGCTCGTCGAGGCGGGTCCCCGGCAGGATGGCACCCGTCTCGATGAGTTGGCGCAGTCCGTCGTAGATGCGGTGGTTGAGGGTGCGGCGATCCATCGTCCCTGTCAACGCTCTCTGTCTCCCCTAATTAGTAGATGTTTAAATAAAGACCCAGAATCTCCAGACGGCGCTGTCGTTCGTTGAGCGAGCTATTGGTTTGAAACATTATCTGAGGGCCTATCGTTACGCTTTGGGGCCGCTAACGCGGATGTTATGAATTGGTGGCAGGTTTCCATCGCGCCGAGAAGATCACTGCCGCTTTCCTCATCGGCGCAGAGCCACCCTCTATACCCTATCTCATCAAGAGTCGAAAAGACGGGCGCGAAGTCGATGTGGCCCTGACCGAGCACCTTAAAATCGCCGTCCGCGATGTCTTTGAGATGCACGTTGTCGATGACCTCACGGAAATCCCGCAGGACGCCGGCGATATCGTCGATGCCGGATTTGACCAGGTGTGCGGTATCCACCGTCAACGTCACTGCCCGGTCATCGACGGCATCGAAGAAGACATCGAAGTCGCGGCGGTACATGACCGGTTGGTCGTAATGATGGTGGAGCGAGAGCACTGTCCCGCGCTGCCGCGCTTCCTTCCCCAGGTCCGAGAGCGTCTTCGCGAACCCCGCGATGTCGGTGCTCGACAGGCCCTGCCTAGGGAGGGAGTGGCAAAAGATGACGCGCTCGGATCCGACAGCCTGCGCGAAGGCGAACATGTGGCGGAGCGTCGCGACCCCGGCGGCATCCAGGCGTCCGCCCGTGATGAGGCCCGAGGCGACGCCCGTTTCCCGACCCCACGCGTCGATGAACCGCGCCGGGAGATCGATGTATTCACGATATTGGACGTTCTTGAGCTGCAGCCCATCGTAGCCGCTGGCCCGGAAGCGCGAGAACAACGCCCGCCGCTCGGGGTTATCTCTCGTCGGTTTGGAGAAGGCGACCTTCATACCGGCGCTCCCTCGTGGAGCGCGACGGAGCGCCGTTGTGCGGCCGAGCGGTAGGCCGCGTCCAACAAGGCGATCGTCTTCACGTTGTCATGTCCGCTGTTCGGCGGGTCAGTCCCCTGCTCCACGGCCATTAAGAGGAGATCGAGATCCTTGAAGGTCGCTTCGGGTTTGCGCGCGCCCGCATACGGGTTGTCCCATCGTTGCCGAGGTTCCACCCGATGCTCCTTATCGTACAAACGGGTACCATCATAGCCGAGCACGAGCACGCCGGTCTCGCCGACTACCACCGTTTCTGTTCTCTTAAAGGGCGAGGAGAAGCTTTCCACATAAGACGCCATCGCGCCGCGCGCGAAGCTGACGTAAACGGACGCATCGGTCTCTCCCGCGCAATCAATCGCCGCCGACGCGCGCGTCTCGCAGAGGACGGATGTCGCCTCGTCGCCGAGCAGAAATCGGAGCCCGTCCAACCAGTGGACCCCCATCACGGAGAGCGCGTGGCGGTCCGTCCTGACCCGCCATCCGGCATCCTGGCGGAACATCAAATCCTGGTGCACGATGTTGACGACACGTCCAATCGTGCCCTGGGCCACGAGGTCCCTAGCCGTGGCGAATGGATAGTGGTAACGAAAGTTCTGGTTGACCGCGAGCCGGACACCTGCGGCGTCACAGGTCTCGACCATGTGCCGCGCGTCGTCATAGTTATCGGCAAACGGCTTCTCCACCAAAACGTGTTTCCCCGCCGCCGCTAGGGCATCGACGGCCTCCGCGCGGATGGGCGTCGGCGTGCAGACGACCGCGACGTCCCACTCCGCATGGGCGATCATCTCCTCCACCGAGGCAAAGCCTTGGGTGAACCCGTAGGTCCTCCGCGCCTCCTCCAGGTGTCCATGGTCAGGGTCGCAGGCGGCGACGAGTTGGATGCGCTCTGGATGGGCCGTGTACGCCTCAAAATGCATGCGGGCCACGTTTCCGCAGCCGACTACCGCGACATTGAACTGTTTCATCGTCGGATCAACCTCCTCGTGAGCGACTACCCCCTTTTCGACGGGTCACATGCCGCACCACCTCTATATTTTCACTTAGGGTCTGTTCCAAAATAACGTGAACACCATGTACCAGATATACGGGTAACTTGTGTCTGAACAGCCCATCTTATTGTGGAACGGGTCCTTAGGCATGGTTCAAACGAGCTTGACAGTGTTTATGTCTGTCGAAGACTCAAACTGTCAAGCTACGTCACGCGTGCGCTGAACCATGTCATAATACACAATATACCAGAGTCAAGCCGCCACGAGATTAGGGACGACGATAAGGGATGGATAGGTTATCGCCGCACGGTTCCGCTGCGGTGAGTTAAGAGGAAAACAGCTTCTCTACCTTGACTTGGTATATTATGTATTGTATTATAGCCTAAACGATGGTGTTTCATGGCAAATGAGCCAAGGAGGATCCGATGTCGCATAGATCGCTAACGAGACGGGGGTTTTTGAAGGCGTCCGGAACGGGATTGGCCGGAGCGGCCCTTCTTGGTGCGGTCGGAACCGACAGTTTTAGTCAAGCCAGCGCGAGCGGTGGTAGCCGGAGTAACGGTAGCGAAACGCTCACGCTGTGGAACTTCTCGAACGGGCGCAACACAGTCCTCCAGGCAATCCTTAATTCGAGCCAATGGAAGTCGAGGCACCCGCACGTTACGGTCAACGTCAGCACGTTCACCAACATAACCGAGAAACTGCAAGCAGCGCTCCATGCGGGGCAAGGGGCGCCCGATATCGCGGAAATCGAAATTAATTCTTGGCCCACCTACGCCGGTCAAAATGTGCCATTCGTCCCCCTCAACAGCCACATCGGTGATCAGATCCACGATCTCTACACGCCGTCCGCGACCGCTCCGTGGAGTTGGAACGGCCGTATCTACGGCATCGGCGACCAGTTAAACGTTGTGGTCCTCGCCTATCGCAAGGACATCATGGGCAAACTGGGCATTAAAACGCCTTTCCAGACCTGGGACGAAGTTATCGCGGCGGGGCAACAGGTCGTCAAGAAAACCGGAAGCAAATTGTTCGGCATCTATGATCTGGATCCGACAGACTATCGCATCATCCTGCAGAACGAAGGGTCCGACGTCTTCGACAAGAAGGGGAACTTTGTCGGTGATAGCGAGAAGGGTATCGCCGCGCTACAGTTCAATCACGACCTCGTATACAAGTATAAGGTCGCGGAAGTTGCGCCCGCGACCGCTTCAAATGCCACGTCCGCGCCGGACTACATCGCGGGCTTCAAATCCGGACGGTATGTCGCGATTTTTGGGCCACCATGGCTCTTGTCTTATCTTAAGTTGGATGTGCCGGAGCAGGCGGGCAAATGGACCATGCAAAAGCTACCCAAGAGCTTAATGGGGGGCGGTGTACCGACAGCCAACATAGGCGGCACAGGTATGTGCATCACCAATCAGAGCAAGAACGTTGACCTTGCCTGGGATCTCATACGCATACAAAACATGACAACCGAGGGTATTCTGCACGGATACAAACTGCGTACAACATACCCGACCTACAAACCGGCGTACCAATCGCCGCTCCTCAAACAACCAAGTACATATTTTGATGGCGTCAAGGTTGGCGAGTTGTACGCGTCCCTTGCACCTGATGTGCAGGCGTTTGTTCCACCGTTGATCTGGCCCCAAGCTAGTCAGGCGCTGATAAGTAACGCCATAACGCCGGTCATGCAAAACAAGACAGACGCGCGGGCGGCGCTAACCGCGCTAGCAGCCCAGATCAAGACTATGCACAGTAGCTAATGAGGGCCGGCCTTCCGATGATGTGTACTCAACGCAGAAATGCGGCTCAAACGCGATATGTTCGCGCCCTCTTGGATGTCTAACCTTGGACGGGGACGGCACCCTGCACAAGAAGCTCCTAACAGAGCAGCGCAGATCGACAATTCTTTGTCGGTGGCGCTGTCCATATACGGTGCTGCGTTCGGTGGGCGTGGCAAGCGGGCAAGGGCGGGTCCAGACGGGAGCAACAGTCGGCCGGACAATCGCAGGAGGGGGACGGACAATCGCAAGAGGGGGACGGATGCGTTGGGAAGGAGACGACGCTACTAGGCCAGCGTGCGCTAGACGGTCCCCGCGCCGTGCTCCCGGCCGATACGCTGACCGTCCTGGCGCAGGCCTGGCGGCATTGGCAGGCGTTGGATCTTGGGGGTGCGGCGGCACACTGGGCCTGGGCCTCGACTGGACGGCGTGATGCACAGGTTGGGGATAGTGGAGAATCTCAACTGCACCCTGGACCTGCATTACACATGGCACAGTCCGGTGGACCTAGCCCAGTGTGCCGCCGCACTCGCTCGATCCTGTGGGTTATGGCCGCCTCACCCCGCCGGCATACCCCAGGTTCCACACCTATCCCGCGCAGGCTGTTAACACACTAGCAGCCTGAAATACACTGTTCCCCTTTCTCGCTTCATTTCGGGTTGTGAGGAGGCTATACGATGAGGAAAAGGTGATGGTGCAACGGTTAAAGAGGGTGGATGCAAAAACAAGAAGTGTCCATGGAGTAAGTATATCAACCCGGCCTGGGCGATGGAGAAAGGTGCATGGCTTAACTCCTTACCTCTTCTTGCTGCCATTCTTTCTTATTTATGGTGTTTTCTTGCTCTACCCCGTCCTCTCGGGGTTGAAGCTGAGTTTGTACCACGCGGCTGGCTTCAACGCACCCACATTTGTCGGTTTGCAAAACTATACAAATCTCCTACAAGACCCACGTTTCCTCCACGCCTTACGCAATACCACCGCGTATACCGTGGCGATCGTCGGCGTGCTGTGCCCCTTGTCACTAATGGTGGCAGTGATTGTACGCTCGTTCGTCGTACCCTGGGGGGCGCTCAAGACCTTCTACCGGATCGTGTTCTTCTTGCCGTATATCACCGCGTTCTCCATCGTTGCTCTCATATTCAGCTTGGTATTCAATACCGATTATGGCCTCCTTAATTCGTTCTTGTCGTCGATAGGGCTACCAACGTTCAACTGGCTGCGTTCGGATACCTTGGCGTTACCGGTGATTATATTCATCGGCTTCTGGACATACCTCGGCATTTATTCGCTCTACTTCCTGGCGGGTTTACAGAGCATCCCTGCAGAACTCAACGAGGCAGCATCGGTCGATGGAGCGAACCAGTGGCAGACGTTCCTGCATATCACCCTACCCCAGCTTCGTCCAATGATGATCTTCGTCGTCGTGCAGGCGACCATATACTCCTATCAAACCTTCGAGGTGCCGTACATCCTTCTGAACGGAGGACCGTCGGACTCGACACTCACTCTTGCCGTTTACCTGTACCAAGTTGGGTTCACGAACTATGACTCAGGCTATGCCGCGGCAATCGGTTACGTGATGGTCATCATCGCTATGGCCATCGCCTTGATACAACTTCTCCTTTACCGTCG
>JAABUV010008292.1_pt1 | contig 10568 bp, 18 predicted proteins | sample 5559971 | NCBI WGS metagenome assembly JAABUV01 (sample SAMN10711881, study PRJNA513362) | rock metagenome | isolation source: Antarctica rocks | place: Antarctica: Victoria Land, Knobhead nord | collected 2015-12-19
ACGGCTACAGCCACGCCGACGTGCATGCCAACTCAGAGGCTTCCACCAGGCACGCTCGGAAGTCGCACACAGCATGCCATGCTTGCCCATCCTCGAGGCACCACGCCGGGCCGCGCGCCTGATGCCCGGCCTCGCAGGGCCGCAGCGCGCGCAGCTCCAGCATGTCGTCCGCCGGGTCGCCAGCCCCCCCAGGCCGCGCTTCGGCCCCCGCTCGGCTGCAGCCGCGCGCCTCTGCGAGCCTGCCATAGCGCACGATGTTCGGCGCGACCGCGCTGTGGTTGAGCAGGGTTGCGACAGGGGCCAGGCAGGGCGTCACGCCCTCGCCGGGCAGGTCCACCTGCGCGGCCGCGCACGCCTACGTTACACGGCGTCAAAGGTCGGCCCTGAGCACGACTGTGCAGCAGGCGGCTGGGCTCGACGGCGGCGCTGCAAACCTCAAGGGTGGCTGGCTCTGCACCTGGCGCCCAGCACATGGTCCACGCAGTAGAGTGTAGTACTCAAAGACAGCCCGATAAAGACAGACCGTGTGGGGGCCATCCAGTGGCCCATCACAGGCCTGCTCGGACAGGATGCAAGCCTCCCGCTGTACAACCAAGAGCGGGCCGTGGCTGCCCCCTTGCTCGGGACGCCTCGCAGGCCGGCGCACCTCCAGCGCGTGGGAGTAGTGCAGCTCTGCGGCCGCCAGGAAGGCCGCCTCTCCGACGTGCTCCGGCCGTATGTGCGCCGGGTAGGCCGCCGCCAGCGCGTCCGCGACGGGCCGCACGTCCTCGTACTGCTCCAGCACGTGCTGCGCCCCGGGCGCGCTCTAGCTGAGAGCGCGGACGGGCGTGCGCTTGCGCGGCAGGCGTGCGCCACAACACAGGAACGCGACTACCGCTGCACAGTCAGGTCAGCACTTGTGCAGTGGGCATGAAGCTCCTCATACACTGAACGCACTGTCCCAAGGGCCATGATGGCCAGAGAGGCATGCATGGCATATGTCTCAAAGCGTGGAAAGCATGTGGTGCCGAGGTGGACCTGCCGTGCAGCCAGGGCCTGGGCGTGCGCGGGCGTGCCCTCCAGGACGGCCAGCTCCCCATGCGGCGCCGTCAGGGCTGGTGCGCACGACGGCAGTCGGTGAGTTGCAGGTTGATGACTGGACAAGCGCATCTTGATGCAAGCATGCATGCATTGTGACAACCAGCCTGCTTGTCACCACAGACGACCGGACACGTTTGTCAGCACGGCGCCATGCAGCAGGTTTCTTGCTTAGCTTGTCCGCGAGGACCACACACAGCATTGTACCGCATGGCGTGCACGGCCCTATGGCTGCAGCAGTGTAGCCATGACAGCGTGGCGCGCCCGTGTGTGCGGGCGCCAGGCTGGCCCAGAAGGGCGCCCAGCGCGAGTCGGCATCGTGCCGGTCAACCATGGTGAAGAGCAGGAGCACCGTCTCGCTCGGCAGGGGGCCCAGCGCCGCCAGCGCGCCGCCCTGCCAAGGCTCAAGGGATCAGTACACGCGGCCGACAGCAGCGGCCAATGGGGCGGCATGGTCACGTCAAAACACAGAACGTGGCCATGCATTGTCAAGACATGCACACATGTAGCAGACGTTGCCCTGATGCATGTCTGCATGGGCCAGCATTTATTCGAGATCATCAGGGTGTGCAGGTATGCTCAGCCTGCCGGATAGGTTATGTTGCACCCACAGACACTCTGTGAGCGTGTAATTTCTGGCTATGGCGTTGCCGGCACGGGCGGCCCACCAAGTCTGACTGCCTTGCAGTGGCAGCGGAGATGAGCAGCGTGCGCGGCACGCTCACCACCATGTCGCCCGCGTCGAACCCCGCGATAGCGGCTGCGCCGCGCAGGCTGCCTGCAAATGTTGCTGGGCGTATGAGGCTGCAGCAGCCGCTGCCCGCTGCCCACGTGCTCGCATTGCACCAACGCTGGCTGCGGACGATTGCAGGAGCCCGCAGGTGCTGACTCGTAAACACAACCAATAGCAGCAGCGGGGCGTTTGGCCAGGCATGCCTACTGCAGGTAGCCCTTCGGCAGAGACAGAGATGGAGAAATCAACAAGGGAGTGCACCGCATGAGCGTGCTTTCTGGAGACTCTGAGGCAAATGCTCCCTGTGGTGAGTCGCAGCACTGCCCTGGGCCGCCAAACGGGTGCTGCTGAGAGCCTCCTATTGTTGCCATGGCCGCCCGCTAGCAGTGGCCTTTGGCACAGCTCCTTGCAACGCTATTCTGGCTCGGCATACGCACCACATTGACGTCTTCAGTGCACATGCTTGTTCTTTCCAACGTTGTCACTCAAAAGGAGTCACTCAGAAGGAGTGGGGGCAAAGGAGTGACAGTGTCCAGGGAACGTGCTGCGCGCACGTTCAACTGTCTGTTGTTGACAGAACATTCCCGCTTTAAGCTGCGACCTCACCCTGCCCCCCTCAGGGCCTGCCCCGCCTCAGCAAGCAAGGCTCAATGATGCGCACTTTGTGATTAAACAAGCTATCAAGCTTTCCACGCTCCTCACATTGCTCGACTTTCTTGCGAGAGGCACGAGATGGCGCACTTTGGTGCGCGCTTATCCCCGTCATATCACCTTTTGCAAGCCAACCTGCAAGGCTCCCGGGCGGCTGATATAGTGTTTCAGTGAGCAAGCACTCTGCCCTAACTTACAGCTGCCTGAAGGAACGCGCTGCCCTGCGTTGCAGGGACGCTCGTGCCTGTGGGCGACGACGAGGAGGCACAGATGAAAGACGAGGCAGCTGCCCTGGAGGCGCACAGGAGCCAGGAGGCTGAGCAGCACGCCGGCAGCTCAGCGCACCCGCCGTCTGCAGGTGAGACTATCCTGTGCACGTCCTCAGTAAGGGGAAAGCATACCTTGGTAGTCCAGCGCATGGCCCCTGGAATACAGAGAGCCTGCTGTGTGGCTGGAGCAGAAAGTGGACAAGCCGTGGAGGACGAAGACGACGATGAAACGTGCGGCTTTTGTCGCTTCATGAAAGCTGGCGGCTGCAAGGACGAATTTAATGTGCGCCGCTCCTGCTTAAAGTGTGCAGAATGGTCTTGTGGACGTGCTACCCCTGCTCTGGTTGCATACCAGGCTCATACGTTTACAGCGTGCCCACTGTTTTGGTAGTCGTTTCGCCAGCTTCCTGGTTCATGAGGTGAACACATGAGAGGGACCACGCCAACAAGCACTCCATCATTTTATGAGCGTGCCTGCCTTCCGTTGTGTTTTTGGTTCTGCTTGAGCTAGAAAGGAGTGCTTTTTGGCAGTGTGCCTGCTTGCTGCAGAGCTAGCTTCAAGATGACGGCGTGGGTGGTAGATGGATGTTTTCAGTTGAGGACTTTCTAGACAAGCCTTTAGGTTACCATGTGATATCGTGCATCGCGCTTGTCCTTGGGTCGCCAGGCTTGGAGCGAGTGCGTGGACAGCGAGCGCTCGGAGGGCCGCAACTTCACTGAGGAGTGCGCGGAGCGCACCGGCGCGCTGCAGACGTGCATGGAGGCGCACCGCGAGTACTACGAGGACTTCCTGTTTGACAGCGAGGCGGCCGCGGCGGCCGCCACCGCCGCGCTGGCCGACGGCGCCTCTGGCGAGGCAGGCGCCGACGGCGGCGAGGCCGCCGCGCCTCAGACGCCCGAGCAGCCCGATGGAGGCGCCGCTGGCGAGCATGGCGCCGGTGGCAGTGGGGGCAAAGGGCCGGAGGACGCGGGCGGGGGAAGGGATGAGCCTAAGGACACGCCAGACCCGGAGAGCGAGGGAGGTGCCGCAGATGGTGCGCATGTGCTCCAGCTCCTGCCCTGCGTGCTGTGCGTGCTGTCTGGTGCGGCCTCCTGCTCCTGCATGCTGCCCCACACAGGTGCGCCCTTATTCCTTGTACGAATTTTCGGAGGACATCCATCATGTAGCAGGCTCCGCCAGCGAGGCTCAGCACGTGTTTGCAGGCGCACCATGGCGGGCCTGGTGGGAACACAGCAGGTGCTGCTACAGCGGTTTCAGTGGGCAGCAAGGCCCACAGAAGCATGTGCTCATGCAGGTGCGCCGCAGCCGGTGCAGAACAACAGCGCTCCCGAGGACAGCAAGGCGGGCGCGTCGATGGGCGGCGCATTCCCGGCTGCCGGCGGGCTTATGAAGGCAGTCGACGACGCGCCGGCAGAGGCGTCTAGCGCCCAGGTGCGAGGCTCTGTGTTTACCCCGCCTTCAAGGCAGCCTGTGAGCATCAACAGGGGCATTGGCGTATGGCTGGTCTGTGCCCTTTGTGCGTTGACTGCGAGGTGCGATGCCTCACGCTCTTGGCCTGCATGGCAGCACCAGTGAGCAGGGCTGCCAGTAGCCATACGGGCCTGAGCATAGGCCATTCTGGCTTCGATTGGTGTGTGACCACAAAAGGCGCATGCACATGCAGATCGAGCAGCTCACGGAGCGCTCGATGGCCGCCGGCCTGGAGATGGACGTGCCACGCGAGCATGCAGCCAAGGTGGCCGAGCTCGGCATGGCCATCGAGATGCGGCCTGCGGACGCCGCCGCGAGTGAGGCCGCCGCCGAGGCGCCCACCGTCCAGGACCGCGTGGCCGCCGCGCACGAGGACCCCGCCGATGGCGCACCGCAGGGCAGCGGCGCGGCTGCCGGCGCGGACGCCGCTCCGCAGGACGGCGCCGCGGAGGGCGGTGCCGCCGAGGCCCCGCCTGCTGGAGCGGAAGACGCGGCTGAGCAGGGGGCGGGCGGGGGCGAGTAGGCTGGGGGCGGCGAGGAGGAGGCGGCGGAGAAGCCGGTGATCATCCTGCGCACGGCGCCCTACGACCCGCGCTTCCCGTCCACCAACCAGGTGGGGCGTCCCCGCCCCCAGGGCGCGCATCAGCCGCCAGCGCCTGGTATATGGCAGTGCAGAGTAACATGTGCTGTGCGGTGGCCGTGACATCGCCATGACCTCCCCAGTGAGTGGGCCTGCATGCCCATGCTTTTTGGCCTGCCAGGGAGATTGCGGCCTGGGTGCCATGAAAGAGTTGGCTCGTGCTTGTTCTCACTAAGAGTTCCTGTCCCTTGGGTTGCTTGAGATTTCATGCACTTGTAAACAGGTGTAACCTGCTGTGGTCTGCCTCGTGGTGTGTGTGGTGCGCTCACGATGCAGTGCGCGTCCGGCGCTTGGCAAAGCGTACCTTGCACTGACGGGCACCCCTGCGTGCTGCCTCAGGCGCGCAACTGCCACACGCGCTACCAGGAGTACCACCGCTGCATGGCGCAGACGGGCGGCGACGAGGAGAAGTGCAGCCCGTTCGCGCGCGCGTACCGCTCGCTGTGCCCCACCGAGTGGATCGAGCGGTGGAACGAGGCGCGCGAGGAGGGCCGCTGGACGGGCCGCTACTAGGGCTGCAGTCTGCGCATGTGCTAGCTGCAGCGCCTGGGTGTGGGCATGTGTGCATGTGCCAGTCTGTGGTGCAGCCGGCTTGCTGGACAGGCGTGTCGCAGGCAATGTTTGTGCTGCTGACCACTCCAGTGGAACAAATGCACTGGATGTCTTGCGCAGGGGCCGACCCTGACATCCAGGCTTTGTGGGGGGGCTCTGGTGAGCATGGGTGTGGCACTGCGAGGAGTTGGCCAACATCCGGCCAGCCAGCCTGGCAGTGGGGATCGTATACTTGGTAGAGCTGTTGTCGGCGGAGCGCATGCAGCTGGGCAATGTGTTCATGCTCTCTGGGCTGTGCGCATAGGATGCCTTGCGTCTGTGCCTCTGGGTTTCCGGGGGCTGATAGGTTTTGTCTCACCATGCATTGCATGCGAGCATTGCAAGCATCTAATGCACTGCCCACAAATATGGCTGATGGGGCATTATGTGATGGGCAGTGTCTGCTTCATGCGGGCGCTGAAAATATGATTTAGCAGGTGATGAAGGGCGATTTGCTGCATTGCGCCTGCTCATTGCAGTGCACGTCGCAAACATGCCTGCCTCGCAGACTAGCACACTTGTTGACGGTGCACAAGGTTTGAGGCAGAGCAATTGCGCTGCGGTCATAGTTGAGAGGTTTGTATTGACACGAGCATTGCCCATTGTCCGCGCTGCCTCTATGCGACCTGCAGGTGTGCCAGCTTAGGTCTTTGCACAGTGCAGCTATAGCAGCGCAGGTGGGCGCACTGAAGTAAGGCTCTCGTGCAATCTCTCTTCTACCAAGAGGCTTGTCGTAGTCATGGACAGGTGCTCGGCAAGTCACTCGTGCTGTTGTGAACCTGGCAGGAGGATGTGACGGTCTTCTTGCTGCCCCAAGCGGCCTGAGAGTGGGCTTGGTACTCAGCAGCACTTGCAAAAACATGCCAGAAACACAGCAAGCTCAGGTCTGCAGGCTCTGAGCTGCTCAGCAGAGCACATCCTGATTCTGAGAACGGAGACAGCTGATGTGTGCATGAGAAAACCTAGAGCACAGAAATGCCCACGTTGGGACGACTAGAGCAAAAGGTGGCCTGCGGTCAGACTTCACTTGCAGGAAGGATTGCCTGGCAGGGCGGATGGCTGGCCGGCACATCCTCACGAGTGTGCTGACCCGGCTGTGTGAAGCTCACAACATCGCCCCGCATCTGTCCACCCGCGCCAGCAGCCCCCGACATCGGCTCCTTGAAGCTGAAGGCCAGCTCGCCCGCGGCGTGCCGCGCGCGCAGCCACGCCGCGAAGGCCAGCTGGTCCGCCTCGCCGCCGGGCGCGTGCGGCCGCAGGCGCCGCTCCAGCCACGCCAGCAGCGCTGGGCGCGTCAGCCGCAGCGTGTCCTGCCGCCCCGTTGCTGCCGCCGTCACAGCTCCACATACCAGCATGCAGACATGGGCTTGCCGCCGGCTGCCACCAGCGCCCAGCATGGCCTGCACACATCGCAGGCGGAGAGAGGCCACAAACATGCATTGCACCGCATGTCATGCTTCTCGAGCAGCGGGGTGTCCCCCTCCAGGAGCACAGTCTCCGCGGGAGCGCATGCTGCTGTCATGACAGCACACCCGTGTGTACAAGCATCGCGGCCATGAGCCGGGCCCAGAGTGCTCGGCCATGCTCTTGGCCGCGCCTGAGCGGGGCGTCCTCAGGAGGGGGCCTGCCGCACAGCCACCAGGGCAGCCAGGCCAGGGGCGAGTGCTGCCAGCGTTCGCAGGGTAGCACACCTGGCGGGAGGCGCCCCCCAGGCCGCAGCCGGCGCAGCAGAGGCAGTCCAGGATGCGGTTCAGCAGCAGCCCCGCATCCATGAAGCTGGTGTGGCAGCTGCGCCCGGGCACCACGAGCCATGACCCAGGGGGCGCCGCCGCGTACAGGCTCTGCGCGCAACAGGGGCTCCTTCGCGCCCAAGCTCCGCGCCGCCTGTACCAAGCACCATATGGTGCGGAGCCATGCTCAGGCACGGCGCTCGGCAATGCAGCCATGGTGAGCTCTGCCGGCACATGCTGCGTGCAGGTGGGCAATCATGAGCTCATGCTGTGTGCTCCCTCAGCTTCAGGTAATTGCAGCAACAATAATTTCCAACATCATTAGCCGAGGTGCCCAGGTCGACCTCGCACCCTGCAGTTGCTGCCCTCCGGGTTGCAGTTGCCGGTGTGCGCGGCGCCAGAGATGCCCACAGCGCGGTCTGAGTGCGCGAGCGCCTTGGCCGCACTGGGGTAGGCCGGCGACTCGGGCGTGTGCCGCGTGTTGTCCACAGGGTCCAACATGTATGCGGCCGCAAAGCTTGTGTCGCCTGCGCGTGACAGGGCGCCCTAATGTCGCAGCAGGCAGCAGCTTGCCTGCATTCAGTCTTAGTTTCAAGCTCTCACCTGTGCACAGCAACTGTCCATGGCACACAGCGCTCCTACGGGCCCTCATCTGGACACAGGGCTCTTTGGACATAGCGGTTGTGGCTGCCAGCAAGTGAGCACCAGGCCAGGGCCGCACGCGCAAAGAGGAGCGCGGCCAGCTTGCCGCCGCGGCTGTGCCCGGCGACAGCAAGCCGGGCCAGGTCCAAGCGGCCGTGCAGCGGGCTGCCAGGGTCCCGGCTGTCTTCGCGCAGCTTGTCAAGCACGCGGGCCGTGAAGGCGAGCTGCCAGGAGGCACACAGTGAGCTCTGGCCCAGCACAGTGAGCTCTGGCTTGATGCGTAGCGGTCGCTCCTTGTGAGCAGAGGCGCCACCTCAGTGCTGTCCTCGATGATGCGCAGCATTGGTGCATCGTACTGCACTACTGCATAGCCCCACGTCGCCAGGAAGCGGGTGTAGGCAGTATAGTAGCTGGCGCGAGCCTGCTTGCGACAGCAGGCCACAACTGTTTTACACTGGCATAGTTGAGCAACAATGGCCAACCAGCAGCGTCTAGGCTCTGCCGCGCCTGGAACCCGTTGATGAGCACAACCAAGGGGTACGGGGGCTCCCGCCCATTCGGCGATGCTGCAACATCGTCCGGCAGTGTCACTGTGAGGCCTAGCCTTACATGACCTGCCCCGCAAGGCACCACGCAGTTATCACGCAGCGTCCGCGGCACGGCTGTGCCCTCCTCGCAGTACGCACACCCGCTGTCAGGTGCGCAAGCAGCTGAGGTCACCACAGAGGCTGCCAGGCTGAGCACGGCGCACGTCCTCCTCAGCATAGGTCTCGGATGAATATTTCGCGCTCCTGTGCGCAGTGATCAGTGTGCAGTGGGCACCACCGCTGCGGTGCTGCACCGGATTGCTGACAGACCACCAAGGGTTTACGGAAGGCAGTTACGGAAAATGCGCCTTTTTCTTAACGATGGCCTGGTATCAGTGGCGCTTTGTGGACATGCAAGACGTGGTGTGCTACTTATTGGACAATGTGCCGCGGAAGGCAACTCTGCACATGCAAGGCCGCAGCGCCCTTCTGCAGGCACAGAAATGGCGCAGAATTGGCATCATTGAGCGCTCTTACCGTATCACAGCAGCGTTGCTTCCGCACTGTGCCCTGCGCTATACGCACGCTAAAGTGCGCATTAATGTGACCGCAGTAACTGCGCAAGCATAATGTGGGTGCTGGATTGCCTCACAGCTCGCAGGGCCCCCCCAAAGAACTGCGCTAACTCGGCCCAAACAGACAATGATTAAAAATTTCCCTCTGAAAGCGTGGAGGCGTCGTCTTCGTGCGTTGCCCACCATAAAACATTGCTTCAACCGGTGAGCGTGTTGGGAACATACCCGAGTAAGGGCAATCAGCCGACCGCGTTCACGTAAATATGGCACTGCTGCACCGCATCAGCCCCGCTGATACTACAGCTCAAGCTTCTCGTCGCTCGAGGCATCGCCCGACATCTCCGCGCACTCCCCGCCGCTGCTCATGTGGCTGTCAGAGGGCGCGCCGTAGCCGCCCCAGCCGCCGCCTGTGCCGCTGCCGGCCTGGGCGGCGCGCTCCTTGAGCGCCTCAATGGCGACCGCCAGCGCGCGCTTGCGCAGCATGCGGAACGTCACAATCTGCCGGCTGATGGGGTTGAGCGCGGACGGCCCAGTGCGGGCCAGCAGCCGAGCGTCCTGCTCCTCGGTCGTCGGGAAGGCTGCCAGGCGCTGCTCCATGCCATACGCATGCACCTGCGCACACACGCGCCCAGGCGAGTCACTGGCCAGCGCAGCATTGTCATGGGTTCCGCCGTTCCGCAATCGACAGATAGCTGTAAATCACAGCAGCCAGTCTTTCTCACTGTTGCATCTGCACCGCGAGCAGCACCCTCACACACGTCAACCAGTTCAACAACCAAGGGAGCAACGCACAGCACCCATGCATCCCGGCAGGAACTTTGCACAGCGGGGTGATGCCCCATGGAGAGCGCCATGGCCTACGAGCACATCCCTCTTTCCGCAAACATATGCACCAGGCGCCGACCCTGCAGCTTGCATGCGACCGGCTGGGCCGCGCCTCGAGCTCATCCGCGCGCTCGCTGAAGTAGTGCGAGTCGTGCTCGCCCAGGTCGTCGCCCTCGGCATGCTCGCCCGGCAGGTCCAGGGCGCACAGCCGCGGCGGGTCATGGTCCTGCCGTACAACAATGTAAGCCATCATGAACCTCGCATATGGGCACGGCCGTGTTGCTGCTGTACCGCCTCAGGATCTTACCTACGAAAGGACAGGGCCGACACCCAGCAGCACTGAACCGCAACATATGGAGGCACACTTGCACACGCCATTGATAGCCATCTGCGGGGGCACACCTGGGTGAAGAAATAATTGACCTGCACGTGTCAGCACATGGTGAGTACGCGCCTTGCCCAGCTTAATGACATGCAGAAAACAGGTGCTGATGAGGCACACCATCGAGTAGTCGTTCCGCTCGTTCTCACGGCTGTAAGTGTGCGTCACCTCCTCCCCAGCCCTGCGGGCACATGTATGGAAATGCGTGTTCCAGCTGGACAGACATGTCTCTCAGCATGTGTGCTCATGTTCAACAGAGCCAGGTACACACGAGCTGAGAAAGTCTGACAAGCAGAAGACAAGCAAACGTGCATCAGCATGCTGTCACTGGGTTTGTGCAACGATCTGCAGAGAACACAAATGCGCTGCACCGGCAGGAGAAGTTATGCGCTCCCCTGCTAGAGATGGCATGGTACATGCTAGGCTTCACACTCCGCAGTTGTGCTGGTTGTTTG
>JAABUV010008298.1_pt1 | contig 10558 bp, 10 predicted proteins | sample 5559971 | NCBI WGS metagenome assembly JAABUV01 (sample SAMN10711881, study PRJNA513362) | rock metagenome | isolation source: Antarctica rocks | place: Antarctica: Victoria Land, Knobhead nord | collected 2015-12-19
GAGAACTCCAGTTGTTGCAGTGCTTTGATGATGTGCTCGGGGTTCATGGTGGCCTTGTTGTCCGCAGCACATATCTCATTTGCCTCAGATGTCACCAACTGTATGAACTCGGTGCAACACTCAATCATCAGGTCCATTGTGGTTCCAGCAACCCTCAATTCAGAAGGGAAGGCCTCCCTAATCTTTTGGGCCATAGTTGACCGGGGTAATGCGACATCGCTTTCTGCTTCCATGCGGGTCACTGTATTTGACGTTACGACCGAGCTGAAATATGTATTACATAAAGCATTGGCAAAACTGCTTCCGCACTAGACTTAGGTTCTGTTCAGTAGCAGCATACAATCTTGATGATGACGGTAGACCCTCGTGCGTGGTGCTCCTGTTGTCGATGGGCCATGTGTGATGACGTGCAAAACGCACATCTTTGAGTGCGCTCGTATGCGGTGCAAGTGCATGCATTGTTGGCTCAAAGAGCGTTTTATACAGGCAGCACTGCCTGCTTGGGTGCAGTTTTCGAGGGGTTCCACTCTTCTTCTTCGCTTGCTTTCCCTTGGTTTCGGAGTGCGTTGCGACGCGATACATGCGACGCGACAATCGCTGCCTTTGCACCCGCGATTCCTCCGTCCTTTAGGGGATGAACAGCGCAGTCTTGACCGTCACGCCCTGTACATTTTGCTCGTCGAGCCGGAAAGCAGCGGTGGCTACATATAGCAGAGCCGTGTCCGGCCTTCGTCTGGCTTTGGGCTCACCACTTACATTGTCTGGATCAGTCAGGAGATCTCATTATTATCGTGCGTATCCTACGTTTCGCTGTGACTCTACAGCAGCGGCAGCGCCTGCCAAGGCCACCAGTCAACAGGTGCTGCCTAAAGCTCTGCATGGCTTTACAGGCCTGTATTGTCTGCTCAGATAACTGCTCACACCCTTCGTTGAGCCGCAGGCTAGTAAGTGCGAAGCCGTGATAGGCATAGAAACACACGTTCAGCTCAAGACTCACACCAAGGCATTCTGTAATTGTAAAAGCTTGTATGGTGGAGAACCGAACACACATGTGTGCCCTGTCTGTCTTGGACACCCAGTAAGTCTTCTCGTGTCTTGCAACTGTTACCACCTGTGATAGTAGTCAAACAGGCTTGGCAAAGCACTCCATAGCACACACTGAAGCTCTCGCTGTTGATCAGCTATTCCATGTCTGTTCTCATAGGGGACTTTGCCAGTGTTGAGCAGGGAGGTGGTGCGTCAGGCTGTACTTGCAGGTCTTGCCTTGCAATGCAAGATTGCCCCACAGTCCAAATTTGACCGCAAGCAATATTTCTATCCAGACCTGCCAAAAGGTTACCAGATCTCACAGTATGATATTCCGCTTTGCACGGCAGGTCAGTAACAGCAACAGCGCATGCACCATCTGCTGAGCTTTTCTCTGCTTGTAAGGTCAGCCATTGAATGTTGCCTTGTGTGGCTCAAAACTCCAGAGCATACATCCTATCACATCTGCAGTTTTCCATGGTGGACTGCTCTGTCAATGCCCCAGTTACATGTGACTGAGCTATGCTGCATTTGTGTATTGTGTCTGTGTCATGGAGGTTGCCACAGGTGTCACTGTTACATTTGCAATCTTTGGCCTGCAGGGGAGCTGGAGGTGCAGGTTGGGAAGGAAACAAAGACCTTTGGGATTACCAGGGCTCATCTTGAAGAAGATGCAGGTCAGAAATTTGTATATGATGCCGTGTGCACACATAAGATTTCACCTGTGCAGTCTCGCAACCTCTTCTCCTCCTCTTTTCCACTGTCAACCTTGCTTACTGTAATGATACTCAAAACATGCATACAATGTCATGCTCTTCATGAGGAAACTGAGCAGCAGGGCTCCACAAATGTGTAACTGGATGATGTTGCACCTTCTGCAGAAAGAAGCTTTTTATCTCTGCAGGCAAGCTGAATCACAGCGGATCAGATCAGCTCACAGGCTCAGCCTACTCTCTGGTGGATTACAATCGTGCTGGCCAGGCATTGCTGGAGATTGTGTCAGAGCCCGACATGCGATCCGGGCAAGATGCGGCTGCTTATGGTGCCGAACTACGCCGCATCATGGTTTTCCTGGGCGTCTCAGATGGCGAGATGTCGGTCAGTTTCCGCTCTGCAGATCAGCTGCATCTGCAGTTTACGCGTAAGCCAATGGCTTGCAGTGATACAGGCTTCTGGCAGGCATTACGTGCACATGGCATGTTTGGCCATGTCTTTGCAAATTGCAAGAGGTGGTTACGTACACCCTTGATCCTTTGAACGCAGGGCTGCTGTGATGCATGTGCACCGCTTGACATGCTCATCTCTTCTGGCTATCGCTATGCCCACGTCGCATCTCCATAGCTGCTGTCTCATGTCTGCACAATTGCATCTGCCCAGTTTCTCTCATGTGTGCTGGCAACTTGATTCAAGTGAGCTGAAGATGCGTGCCTGGCTGCATGTGTTGCAGGTAAGCTCCATGAGATGTAATGGTTGGATCCGTTGGTCAGTTCCTCTCACATGTAACAGAACTTAATTTCATGATTACAATTAGTTGTCATTGTGTACCTATTATTGTTTTATTATTATTGTTATTATTTTTGTTGTTGTTGTTGTTGTTGTTGTTGTTATATAATTAACATGAGCTGAGGATGTGTTGCAGGAAGGCTCTATGAGGTGTGATGTCAACGTCTCGGTGCGGCCCCAAGGCCAGGAAGAGCTGGGGACTAAAGTGGAGGTGAAGAACATGAACTCCTTCTCAGCCATGCAGAGGGCCATCGACTTTGAAATTGACCGACAGGTATGGCACACCTGCAAGTCAGACGCCATGCTACTGACCCACGAACGCCAACATGAACCGCCACTTACGCAATGTTACTTTTGCAATGTTATGAAGCCACCAACGTGGAAATTGACCGACAGGTATTCCGCCCTTGCAAGTCAAATGGCATATTACCAAGCCGTGAACTATACTTGCAATCAAGGCTGAAGGCTTACTGGTTGACCTTGCTATGTGGTCAGCCATACCAATACTGCTGCGTGATGCATGCTGGGTAGCTGATGTGCTGAACTTCGATTCTTTAATTTGCTGAGGGGTAGACAACCACTTTCCAGTGAGTAATCTGCATACATCACCCTTTTGTTCGATCTTGGAGCTTCACAGCCATTCATATTGTTTTGGAACAAGCTATCGTGGGCAAAAGCAGTAGCAGTCCATGCTTTTGACAAGGCTATCTTGTGCAAAAACAGTCTCAGGCACAGAAACAGTACAAGCACGGTGGCACACCAGCATGAGATGTACACGGTCTCTGCTGCGCACTCAGGTCAACCTGATTGAGGATGGTAGATCAGAGCAAGTGGTACAGGAGACACGACTGTGGGACGAGGGTAAGCAGGTCACCATGAGCATGAGGAAGAAGGAAGGCCTGGCGGACTACAGATACTTTCCTGAGCCTGACTTGCCGCCTCTTGAGGTCTCTACAGCATACCTCCAGGATGTGCAGGTACTGAGCCCTGCCCATACTTGATGTGCATGGTGTGAATAGTTATCAAGCTCAGTTACCTGGTCTACAGCCAACCAGTCCAGGCATAGTTGACGCAGTCAGAATTGCAGCCAGAATCTTATTTAGACTTAGAGTGGGGTCAGAGTCACAGTCACAGTCACAGTCACAGTCACAGTCACAGTCACAGTCACAGTCACAGTCACAGTCACAGTCACAGTCACAGTCACAGTCACAGTCACAGTCACAGTCACAGTCACAGTGGGGCCAGAGTCAAAGTCACAGTCACACTCAGAGTCAGCGAGCAGGATAGAGTGGAATCCAAAGAGGCTGTACAGCTTTGGTGGCTGATTGTAAGCAGGAAAAGCACTTATTGTTGTCTGGTCTGATGCATTTGTTATGGCTATACCGCTCCCATACTTCTTGCCTGGCATGTGGGCCCTGATCATGCAGATTAGTCGGGGCTTTATGCAGACAGTCTGAGACATGAAGCGCACTGCACAGCACAGCCTTTTGACTCCTATTACTTCCATCAGAATTGCACTGGGTCCAATTTATTTTTTTGTCAAATTACACTAGGTTAACTTCATTTTTGTCTATTTTGTCCAGTTGCTTGTAACCCTGCCCACGTTGTGCCAAAGGCCCAAGAACCCTTTTGACTTCCACACATCCCTTTTGCTTGTCACAACCTGTCCCCACACAACTTGACAACCGTTTTCAGCCGTGCTCCACATTTTGCTGCTACTTTATCCTTTGTAACATTGAATGTGTCCTGTCTGCAGGCATCCATGCCAGACTTGCCAGCAGATTTCAGGAGGAAGTACAGGCAGCTTGGCTTGCCTGCTGCCGATGTGCTGGTGCTAGCAGATGAGCTACCCACAGCCCAGTACTTTGATTCTGTGCTTGCTGCCGGTGCTGCAGCTAAGCCTGCTGCTAACTGGATCATGGGAGACATCATGGCTTTCTGCAAGGTAAGGCTGCAAGGGTTTGCTGTGCTTACCTTTCCTTTCAGTGTAACTAATGGGGTATAGCATACAAGTCTGCAGCAGTATACATGGCATTTGTGCTACAATGAAGCAGCTTGGTGAGCATTCATGCAGCCTCTCAGCAGCCTCTCAGGATGAAGAAGCTGTCGTTCCTGATTGTCTGTCAGATCTGAATGCCTGTAGTATGTGAGTGATATGCTCAGTGGTGGCAACATGCAGAGCAGTGCTTACACTATGTGAGCAATGTGCTCAGTGTTGATGTTTGACAGCCAAAACTAGACATGCAGTCTTTGTCTGCATCTGCTATACGAGCTCCATCATCACAAGCAGGTGAATATAACAACAGCGTTGGTTGTTGGGCATGGCACCTGCTGAGGCCTCCTGTAAAGCCTTCTGTTGTGGTCCTCTATACAAATCACTGGACTCGATTCTCCAGAAGAGTTGACTGCTTAGGCATGCTCAGTAGCTAGTAGTCATCAATTGACTGCATGGATGGCTTGTCTTCCTGCCTCTGCTTTCATTGTGGTGACAACCTGCTGCTTCATTTTGCTGCAGGAGAGCAAAATTGACATGGGCAAGCTGCAGCTGAAAGCACCACAGCTAGCTGAGATGGTGAGCCTCATAGAAGATGGCACCATCAGCGGCAAAATTGGCAAGCAGATCTTGCCAGATCTGCTACAGGTATGCTTTGAAGCAGAAGGTTTAGCGCTGACAAATCACTACACAGGAGTTGCACCTGCACTTGGCTCATTCTCCCTGCAAACTTTGCCTCACTGCAAAGGTAAATGATGCCGCGCCAAAACAGCCCTGATCTTTGCTCTTGCATGCTTGTGGTATCTGTAGAACCCCACATGCCACATGCTCTAGATGCTGTCTTGAGTATCACGCTGCTCTCTGTAAATTGAGGCACCTTTTGCATTCAGCTACTTGCGCTGCAAGACACTGTGGGGTTGCGCCAAATGTTGCACTGTACAGATCAGAAAATGTTAAAGCATTATTGCTCCAGACTTCAGGCATGACTGCAGGGCAAGGCATCTAAGGGAGTGAAGAAGTATGTTGATCAGAAAGGGTTGATTCAGGTTTCAGACCCTGCTCAGATAGAGGCCATTGTAGACGCTGTCATAGCTGCAAATCAGAAGCAGCTGGAACAGTACAGGGCTGGCAAGACAAAGCTGCAGGGCCATTTTGTTGGGTAAGTTTATGCAACAGCCAGGCTTGCCCAACATTCATGAGTGCTATCAAAGACAGAGCATGTCAGTGTTGATAGATTTTGACATCCTGAGATCTGTTTTGTTGGGTGCAGATGTGCCTGTTGCACAGGCTGTGCATAATGGTATGACAGCAGTGCTTGCACACCATTGAATCATGTGAGGACATGAGCTGAGAAGCAGTGCTTGATCGATGCTGTGTGCTGCGCATCTGCAGGCAAGTCATGAAAGAGTCAAAGGGCAGAGTCAATCCCGGGGTCATGAACAAAATTCTGATGCAGAAACTGAATGCCAAGTAGCCTGATGGGTGAAGCCAGTAGCAAGAAGGGACAAGTGCAGTCGACTCAGGCAGCGTCTGTTAAGCATGCTGCCAGCTCTCTGTTGCATGACAATGGATGCCCTACATAGCGCGAATCTATTGAGTATCAAGCCCAGTCATCAACTGCATCCTGTTGATGTTGTTAGGTCAAGCTACCGACACGCAAAAAAGACCAGACACCATGTTTTGGGCCCACATTCACAATGGGCTCACACAATGAATAACATTGACCATGCATGTCCTGTTCTGCTCATGGTGTTTGCATATCTTCCATCCTACGAGCAATAGGACCTACTATGACACAGACAATTCATTGCTGGATTTGACTACGCTCGTTGATCTCAAGAACACCTGCTGTTTAGTCATTGCTTGCTTTATTTACCTTCAGCATTGATGCTGGGCATTTCACTGACAGAGTTGTAAAGAAAGGCTATCATCAGATACTGCAAAGTGCATGCATTCTACCAACAGCCAGTATGTGTTGTGCTATGCTGGCGTCATTTAGTCTGTTCTCATCATGCATCTTCCATTCTCAAAGGCTTTTCAGTGACAGCGCCCACAGGTCTTGGCACAGTAGTTGCCTTGCGTCATGAAAGACTGGTTGCACTTGCCAAAGCTTTTCTGCAGCAGAAGAGCAGCCAGTCAAACTAATAGCTAGCAACAGCAGATGCAGCCAACGCACTCCCCAACAAATGAAGTCGTTCATCAACTCATGCCAAACAACGTGATGTCACAGGGCAAGACTAGGCTGCATGATGTCAACAAGACAATGCAGCAGCTGTGACAATGCAGACTGAGCTCTCTGCAGGAGATACTGCAAGTCAACCAGCCTTGCACGTTTACCAGTGACATATGAGACTTTTGGTGTGAGACCATGAGCCTGCTGCACACTGCATGATAGATGGCTCTCACCTGCTGAGCACATGAGTACTGTTTGCTTGGTGGGTTGTCACTGCAGCTTCCAGAGGAGGAAGAAGATGAGCTGCCAGATGATGTTGTTGGTGCAGCAGGTACAGACTTGCCATTCTTGGGGACGCAGTAGTTGTTGCAATGATTGCAGGTCAGCTGGCAGAAGCCCTCAGGATGCGCAGAATTGCCCTCCACTGTGCCGAAGGTATTGCACTGCCCTGCTGCTAACTGCAAGTAGCCAAAGGCAGTAAAACTACAGAGTTAGTTTGCCTGACAGCCATGTCGCTTGACTGAGCCTCAACCCTTCAATGTCCGCATGCTGTATACTGAATGCACAGATGCTGATGGCTGATTCTATGACGCAATCAAGTCATGGCACCATCCTTGGTGTACCGAGGAAGAGCATGAGTTGCAACATGATGCAGCAGCAATGCCCAGTGTTGCTTGTGTAGGGCTTGATACTTTGTTGTGCAAGGGCAAGCTGCATCTGCAGGACATTTTCTGGCCGGATGCACAAGCATGCTGAAAAGCTTACCAGGGCTGGGCATGTGGTGCCAGATGGAGGTACATCAGTGCAGTCACAGTTAGCCAGGTAAGCAGCGCTCAGCGGGGCAGGAGGTCCGAGTGTAGGCACAGCTGGTGACTTGACTGCAGACACAGGGCTGCTGGGAACAGCCCCAGTGCTTGCAAGAGTAGCCTCAGGACTGCTTGGCATAGCTCCAGGACTGGAGACGGTGCTGGAGACAGTCACAGGGCTGTTGGTTGCAGCCCCTGGACTGCTGGAAGAAACCAGTGAGGTGCAATTGCAGCGGCCACATGTGTTTGCACAAAAGCCATTTGGATTAGCAGAGCTTGTGGTGAGCATGAAGGACGCTGAGCACTGTCCATAGCCTTTCTGCAGCAAGCCCATTCTGGCATGACAATGCTGGTGAAGTGTCTTACTGCAAGCCTGAGCAAGAGCTAATTGAGTACCAGTCAGAATTTCATTCAGTGATGTGCTGTGACGTGCTGAAGTGGTCATCGGTTCTTGCTGCATGTGAGTACAGACAGAATTGCATACATAAATTCCACCTTGCTATGAATTTATGCATGTGAGCCTGTGCTGATGCTGCCATGGACACATGGAACAACAGGTGCATGCAAAAAAGTTAGCCTACTACCGTGTCATGTACAAACTGGCAACACACAGGCTGTCTGCTTGTACTGTTCAGCTGCCATGTATAACAAGCACAGCAGTGGCAGACTGAGTAGCCAGTGCACACCTGCTGAGCACAGGTGAAGCTGTTGTCAGCCGGCACATCAGCACACATGCAGGGAGGGGGAGGAGGAGGTGGTGGGGGTGGAGGAGGTGGTGGTGGGGGACTGGGCGGGGGGCTGGGTGGTTGACATGTGCAGGCACCACATGTGATCCGGCAGTAGCCATGTGGGGCTACTGGATTGTAGTTGCTGCCCTTAGTCATGAAGGCTGCTGAGCACTGACCAAAAGCTTTCTGCAAGCACAGCTAGGGCATCATCAGCACTGCCACTAAGCAGGCAGTGCTTGTAGCAATGCACAACAGAGCATAGACAATTTCATGACATCAAATGCTTTGAGCTTTGCTATATGCAATCCAAGCTCACAACCAACTTTGTGGTGACTGGTGTACATGACCAAAGCTGACTCTGCATGTGTCAGAGTAGCCCTAACTTACAGTGCACCTTCCATCCAAGGGCAGTGTTTGTTGACATTACATTGGACTTGCTGGATCATAGCAGCAGTGCAGCATACCTGCTGAGCACAGGTGAAAGAGCCAGAGGGCTGCACGTCATCACAAGTACAGGAAGGGTTGCATTTGCACTGGCCACATGTAGTCTGGCAGTGCCCTTGTCCAAGCACAAAGTTCTGGGAGCACTTTCCAAAGGCCTTTTGCTGTGCACAGGTGTACTTGCTGTCAGGCTGAGTGTCTGTGCATATGCATGGTGGAGAGGTAGCTGTTGGTGTGCTGGTTGCTGGGGTGGTTACAGAAGAGAACAATGGAGTGGAAGGTTGTGACTGTGTGGTGGGAGGTGGTGAAGACATTGGTGAAGATGGTGAAGATGGTGATGATGATGAGGATCCGGGTGGACAAGTGCATCGGCCACAAGTAGTCTGACAGAAGCCCTCAGGAAGACCAGGAGCTGCCCCTGAAATAGCTTGGCACTGCCCTAGACTTTGCTGCAGCACAGATTGCAGGTGTTGTCAATAGCCAAAGGCTGAGCTGGGGGTGTATCTTTTGGTGCCCGTCATGGCATGGACGATGGTTGTACCCAAGGGATATAAGCTTCAAAGATGGTAATCATGGTACAAGACTACTTTACCTGCTTTGCGCATGTGTAAAAGGTGCTTGGGGCCACATCAGAGCAGGTGCATGCTTGCCCTGCTTATGGCCAGGAGATTTCTCAACACACAACACAGAAGCAAGGCTCACAGCACAACGGAGCAGATGCTGAAATGCCAGCCAGCAGAGACTTACCTGCCACGAGTGTCAAACCAGAGGCCACCACCAGCACTGTGAGAACAACGATCGTCGCAGGCGATCGCACACTGGAGGCGAATGCTGTGCAGCGTCTCAGAAACATTCTGCCTGTGCAAGCGCAGCTTGTGGAAGCACCCCAAACGCGCAATCCAGCTTTCAATGCAACCAGCGGTGGAGAGTTAGCCAGGCAGACGGAACGGACGCTCCAAGCTGTGCTGCGGGTCGCCAAAGCTGTCCAGGCAGTACAGCAAGCCTCAGCTGTGAGGTCAGACTCTGCAAGAGTTCGTGAGAGCTGCGCTCAGCGCCTGATGCGCGTGCAAGCAACTGAGCCGGCTATACAGCGAAAGCAGTGGCACGTATGCTTGAGCTGCGTTTGTCCACTCCTACCCGACGTCGATCGACACAGTGTGCCATATAGTTGTGCAGACTTCTTGAATTCAAGCCTACGGAAGCAGGTCGTGTGCCATGCTGAGTGCTGCTGTCAGCATGCCAGGTTTGAATGTCGGGGATGAACTGGTCATCTACGTTTGAAAAACTCTCCTGCCCGATTTTGCTAGCTGCAGTTACGTGCCCAACCTTTCTGACCGTCCAACGGACTGAACATGCTCATCAGTAGGTCAATACCTGGTGTCAGCCTTTGCTGGTTCAGCATAGCATACGCTGCCAGTCATGGTTTGCATGGCCAGATGTTGCTAGCCCAGGGGCTGAGTGTCAGTCTCTGCAAAATCGAACAGCTTGGGGCAGGCATTGATCTTCTTTTGCTGTAAATCATGGCAGATATTCTTGGCCAGCATGGCTTCAGCAGGCTGTCAATAGTGCATGCATTCACGTGAGTTGGACACTGCTTCGGCCAAGCCTACAGTAGCTGATGCTTGCTGGCTGTGCATGGGACAGAGAGGGCAACACAGCTAGTTCCAGTGCTGTGATGTCAACACAGCATGAATCTGCTCTCATAGTTTGTCTGGAGGAAACAAATTGTCGCCCTTGTGCACAGCACATTCACTGTTGACAGCCTGAGGTGTATACATGAAAAAACCTTTTGCACGCAAGCTGTTGTACTGTTCACAGCGCAGTCAGTTTGAAAAGTCTTTGTCAAAAAAGTCAAAGGCAGTGTTGCTAAAGGGTTCCAACGCTGCCT
>JAABUV010008300.1_pt1 | contig 10555 bp, 10 predicted proteins | sample 5559971 | NCBI WGS metagenome assembly JAABUV01 (sample SAMN10711881, study PRJNA513362) | rock metagenome | isolation source: Antarctica rocks | place: Antarctica: Victoria Land, Knobhead nord | collected 2015-12-19
TCCGGCGCACCACGGCGGCCTACACCCTGATCGGCATCCTCGGCGTCTTCGCGACGCTCGAATCGGCGTTCGGGCTCTGTGTCGGCTGCAAGATGTTCGCGATCCTGATGCGCCTCGGCCTGGTCCCCGAAGAGGTCTGCGCCGACTGCGCCAACATCTGGGACCGGCAGGGGCGCAAAGTGACGAGTGACGAATGACGAATGACGAACGACGAAGTACGGGCTGGGTCGCCCCTGATCCGTTCCCTATTCGTCGGTGGCTCCCACCCATGAAGGGCGCAATGCCTCCGGGGGATTCGGCACTCGTCATTCGTCATCACCCGGGGGGCGTGATGCGCGAGGCGATCATCGTCGGTGGGGGGATCGGCGGTCTCTGCGCGGCGCTGGCCTTGCGGCGCGCGGGCGTGGCGGCGACGGTCTACGAGGCCGCGCCCGGCCCGCGCACCGAGGGGGCCGCGCTGAGCCTGTGGCCGAACGCGATCCGCGCGCTCGATCGCCTCGGCGTGGGCGCGGCGGTGCGCGCGCTCGGCGTGCCGGACCCCTACGGCGGGCGGATCGCCACCCCTCGCGGGCGGACGTTGGCCGCCGCGTCGGCGGAGAGCATCGCGGCGCGGTTCGGTGCGCCGGTCCTGGTGGTCGGGCGCGCGGAGCTCGGCGCGGCCCTCGCCGCCGCGCTCCCCGCCGGGGCGATCCGCTACGGGCTGCCCCTCGATGCCTACTCCTGGCACGGCGCTGGCCCGGTGATCGCGCGCTTCGTTGGCGGCGAGCGGGTGCGCGCCGATCTGCTGGTTGGCGCGGACGGCCTCGGCTCGACCGTCCGCCGACTCCTGCACCCGCAGGTCGCGCCGCGTTACGCGGGCTACACCGCCTGGCGCGCGGTGGTGCCATTCGACCACGCGCGGGTGCCGCTGTGGGGAGAGGTCTGGGGGCGCGGGGCGCGCTTCGGGCTCGCGCCGGTCGGACGCGACCGCGTCTACTACTTCGCCACGCGCGATGCGCCCCCCGGCACCGATCGCGCCAGCACCCCCGCCGGGCGACACACCGAGCTGCTGCGCCACTTCGGCACGTGGGTCGCGCCGATCCCCGCCCTCCTGGCCGCGACCGACCCCGCCGCGATCCTCCAGGACGACATCATGGACTTGCCGTCGCTGCCCCGGTGGGGCGCGGGGCCGGTCACCCTGCTCGGCGACGCCGCGCACGCGATGACGCCGAACCTCGGCCAGGGTGGCTGCCAGGCGATCGAGGATGCGGTGCAGCTGGGCGTCTGCCTGCGCGAGGCGAGCGGGGTGTCGGCGGCGTTGCGCGCCTACGAGGCGGCGCGGCGACCGCGCACGGCGTGGCTCCAGGGCTTGTCGCGGCGGGCGGGGTGGGTGGGGCAGTGGTCGCACCCGCTCGCCGTGGCGACGCGCGATCTGGCGATCACCGCCGTCCCCGCGCCGTTGCGCCTGCAACTCCTCGCGCCGATCCTGGGGTACGACGTGCCGGGGACGTAGCGCCCTTATGCGCCACCCTCGCCGAAGACCTGGGCGGCGGTGCCGGTCAGCGTCGGGAGGATCGGGGAGGTCAGCGGCTCATCGCCGCCGACGCGGGCGTGGACGGCGTAGCGGTCGTCGTGCAGCGTCAGGATCTCGATCGTCGCCGCCTCGGGGCTGACGAGCCAATATTCGCGCACCCCGGCGCGCGCGTAGAGGGCGCGCTTGATGAGGCGGTCGTGCTCGGGGTTGCTCGGGCTGAGCACCTCCACGACGAGGGCGGGCGGGCCTTCGATACCGCGCTTCGCGATCAATTCAAGTTGTTCCGGTAAGAGAATTATCAGGTCTGGTTGCACCGGATCGCCATCGCGGATGAACACATCGACCGGCGCGGTGAGGATTTCTCCGCCCATTCCCCAGATCAGCGGACCGAAAATCCAGCGGATCAAGCGCATGAGAATAAGCGCGTGTTCGGTGTTCGCAGCGGGCATCTCGTAGAGCACCCCCTCGATAATCTCGTAACGCTTGCCATCCTCGGGGAGGGCGAGCAGATCCTCGTAGGCCCAATTGTGCGGCTGTAATTGTGTCGCCATGCTGGCCGTCCCTGCCTCTCGCCGTACGTTCGTTCAATGAAAACCTATTGTATCAGCACATTCGGCGCTGCCTACTCGCCAAGGTCACCGAAAACTTGTGCGGCGGTGCCGGTCAGCGCGGGGAGGGTCGGGGAGGTCAGCGGCTCGTCGCCGCCGACGCGCGCGTGGACCGCGTAGCGTTCCCCATCGAGGACGAGTATCTCCACGATCCGCGCCTCGGGGCTGACAATCCAGTATTCGCGCACCCCGGCGCGCGCGTAGAGGGCGCGCTTGGTAATGTGGTCGTGTCCAGCGTTGCTGGGGCTGAGTACCTCCACGACGAGGGCGGGCGGGCCTTCGACGCCACGCTTGCTGCGAAGTGTGAGCTGCTCTGCAAGGAGGACAAGAATATCGGGCTGCACCGGGCTGCCGCCACGAATGAAGACATCGACCGGTGCGGCATAGGCCCGAATGCCTAGCGCTTTCATGAGTGGCCCGAAGAAATACACCATCAAATTTGTGATGATCTCGGCATGGTCCATGCTAGCGGCGGGCATCTCGTGGAGCACCCCCTCGATAATCTCGTAGCGTTTGCCATCCTCGGGCAGCGCCAGCAAATCCTCGTAGGTCCAGTAGCGGGTCTGCGGTTGTGTCGCCATGTCGGCCCCTCCTGCGCCCGGTGTTCCTCTGGTGGTATACGCGGAGTAGTGTAACAAGATGACGCATTGTTCTGCTTACGCGCCGCTCTCGCCGAAGACCTGGGCGGCGGTGCCGGTCAGCGCGGGGAGGGTCGGGGAGGTCAGCGGCTCGTCGCCGCCGACGCGCGCGTGGACCGCGTAGCGTTCCCCATCGAGGACGAGTATCTCCACGATCCGCGCCTCGGGGCTGACAATCCAGTATTCGCGCACCCCGGCGCGCGCGTAGAGGGCGCGCTTGGTAATGTGGTCGTGTCCAGCGTTGCTGGGGCTGAGTACCTCCACGACGAGATCTGGCGGTCCTTCGATGCCGCGCTTCGAGACCCAATCAGCTTGTTCTGGTAGGAGGATCATCATGTCTGGCTGTACCGGATCGCCGTCCCGGATAAAGACATCGAGCGGTGCGGTGAAGAGGTGAATCCCCATCGCCGCCATGAGCGGCCCGAAGATATACACCATCAGGTTCGTGATGATCCTAGCATGGGCAGAATTAGCAGCGGGCATCTCGTGGAGCACCCCCTCGATAATCTCGTAGCGCTTACCGTCATCGGGGAGGGCGAGCAGATCGTCGTAAGTCCAGTAGCGGGTCTGTGGTTGTGTCGCCATCGCGGCCCCTCCTACGTTTTGGCTCTCGCGCGGGTACGTTTTCCTTATTGTACTTGGCTGGCGCAACCGATGATAGCGACGCAACGAGGGGCGCGGCGTGATGAACGCCGCGCCCCTCGTTGCACGCTCGCCCCTGATCCGTCTGCGTATCAGCGCTTCCCTGCCGCCACCTCGCCGAGAATCACGGCCAGCGCGGCGGGCTTGGAGAACATCGGCCAGTGCCCGGTCGGCAGTTCGGTGAAGGACCACTGCGGCCCGCCGACCGCCGCGAAGACCGGGTTGCCGCTCGCGACCATCTCGCGCACCGCCGCCTCGGTGAAGGTGCAGAGGATGCCGAGCGCCGGGATCGCCTCGCGCGCGGGATTGCCGAGGCGGTTCGGCGCGATCGCCGCCCCCCACGGCTGTGGGACCGCGCGCTCGCGCATCGTTTGCCACTCCGCCGCGCCGAGCCCCGCGATGATCGGCGGCGGGCCGAGTTCTTCCAATGGCGGCAGCGGCAGCCGCCAGCCGTCGCCCTGCTCCGCGACGATCCGCTCGTTGCGCGCGTGCTGCTCGGGGCCGCCGAAGTCCGCCTGCGCCATGCCATCGGGCAGCGGCGCGGTGTCGACGTAGACGAGGCGCGCGATCCGTTCCGGGACGCGGTCGGCGACGCTGATGGTGACGTTGCTCCCCGCGTAGCTGTGGCCGACGAGGATCACGTCGGTCAACTGCTCGAACACGAGCAGGTTGAGGATGTCGGTGACGTGCGTCTCCAGGTCGGTCTGCGGCCCCCCCAGGTGGACCCGCTCGCCGAGTCCGGTGAGGGTGGGGGTGTAGACCGTGTGCCCAGCCGCGCGCAGCGGCGCGGCCACGTCGGCCCAGGCCCAACCGCCGAGCCAGGCGCCAGGGACGAGGACGATGGTTGCCATCGGGATACCTCCTTGTGAGTAGTCAGTAATCAGCAGTCAGTAATCAGTCGTGGTGTGCCGGTGAGCGGCAGTGCCAGCTGGCGATCCTCCTCTACCGGCTGCCGACCGCTTCCCCTGCTCCCGCCACTGACTACAGACTACTGACCACTATATCCCCGATAGCGGTTATACTCGGTCCTAATCTCCACGTCGAAACGAAGGGAGCTTGTCGATGGTGATTCCGCGCCCGACGACGCGCTTGCTGGCGCTGCTGGAGGTGTTGCAATCGCGCGACATCGTCAGCGGGACGGAACTGGCGCGGCGGCTGGAGATCGATGGGCGCAGCGTGCGCCGCTACATCGCCATGCTGGCGGAGATCGGTATCCTGGTGGAGACGGTGCGCGGGCCGCACGGCGGCTATCGCCTGCGTCCTGGTCCGCGCATCCCGCCGCTGCTGCTGACGGAGGAGGAGGCGGTGGCGCTGGCGGTGGCGTTCGGGGCGCTCCCGCACCTCGGCCTGGCCCTCGCGCCGGAGACGCTGACAGGACTGCGCGCGAAGCTCGAACGGACCCTCTCGGAGGGGTTGCGCGAACGGGTGCGCGCGCTGGCCGGGAGCATCGCCCTCCCGCCCGGCCCGCGGCTGATCCCGGCGGACGGGGCGCTGCTGACCGCGCTCGGCGAGGCGGCGAGCGCGGGACGGCGGCTGCGGTTGCGCTACCGCGCGGATGAAGGCGTGGAAACCGTGCGCCTCGTCGATCCATACGGCGTGGCGCGCTGGTCGCGCGCCTGGTATCTCGTCGCCCACTGCCATCTGCGGGCGGGTGTGCGCCTCTTCCGCCTCGATCGGATCACCGCCGCCGAGGCGACCGACGAGTGCTTCGCCCCGCTCGCCGACTTCGATCCCTACGCCCACGTCGCGCGCGCGATGGCGGACTATCCGGGGCGCTGGGCGGTCGATGTGCGCCTCGCGCTGCCGTTGGCGGAGGCGCAGGAGAGCGTCATCGCCCCTTACGGCACACTGATGGCGGACGGCGCGGGGAGTCGCTATCAGGGGCGCTTCGATAACCTCGATGGCCTGGCGCGCGAGTTGGTGTCGCTCCGCTGCCGCTTCGCCGTCAGCGAGCCGCCGGAACTGCGCGAGGCGTTGCGGCGGCTCGCGACGGAGATCGCGGCGCTCGCGGACGCGGGGTGAGCGCCGCTCAGTTGCCCCGTTGCAGATCGGCGCGGGCGAAGCGCGCGAGTCCCAGCCCCGCGATGAGCGCCGCGATGGTGGTCAGGATCAGCCACGCGCCCCACTGCGGCCCTGCCACGATCGGCGTGCCGTACTCGTGGAACGGCGAGAGGGCGAGGAGCCAGCCGGGCCACGCGAGGAGCGGGCCGAGGAGTTCCAGCACGAAGGCGATGCCGATCAGCGCGCCGACGATCCCGCTCAGCGCCCCGGCGGCGAGGTGACCCGCGCCGAGGTAGACGAGCGCGGCGATCGGCAATTCGAGCGGGATGAGGCCGACGAAGGCGGCGAGGAGCGGCCCCGCGCCCACCTGCAAGCCCCAGATGCGGACGCCGAGCAGGGCGACGAGCCAGAGGACGAGCGGCGCGAGCACCAGCGCGGCGACGGTCGCGCCGCAGGTCGCCAGGTAGAGTCGTGGTCGGGAGAGGGGCGTGCCGAGCGCCAGTTCGTGCCGCCCGGCGTCGAGATCGCGCGCCCAGCCCCCGGCGATCACCAGCGCGTAGAAGGTCAGCAGCAGCGGGAGGAGGAAGAAGAGGAGGCCGGAGAGGAAACCGGCGTCGCTGGTCAGCCCCGCCGCGTCGAAGAGTTGCGCGAGGGCGGGGGATTCCTGGAGGGTCGCCGCGACGCTGTCCTTCGTCGCGGGGGCGATGCCGATGACCAGCAGGGTGAGGATGGCGAGCCCGCCGGTCCACGCGGCGACCCCTGGCAGCGCCGCCCGCAGGGCCAGCGCGCCGGGGCCATGCAAGCCCGGCTGCCGCGCGGCCCCGGCGCGCGCCTCGGCGGCGTCCAGGTGTCGCGCCGTGCGGTGCCGCGCCCAGGCGACCCCGCCGAGGTCGCGCCGCCCGAAGATAACGAAGCTGAGCGCGGCGGCGAGCAGGACGAGGAGCGCCAGCCCGAGGTAGCCGCCGAGGCTGACGGGGTAATCCGCGATCAGCGGCTTATTGCCGCTGTAGAAATGATAGGGGGAGACCCGCCCGAGCCAGGCCGCGCCCGCGATGGTTCGACTGACGCCATCGAGGAGCCAGGCGAGGAGCATGAGCGCGATGGCGAGGCCGGACGCCGTGCCAGAGCGCGGGGCGAACTGGGCGATGAGGAGGGCCAGCGTCCCGCCGACGAGCGCCCCGAGTCCGACGTTCAGCCCCGCCAACAGGGCCGCGCCGGGCGATAACGCCCCCCCCGCCACGGCAGCGCCGCCGAGCGCGCCGAGGCCGATCAGGACGCCGACGAGCGCGAGCGCCGTCGCCAGCGCGGCGAGTCCCTCGATCAGATAGCGCGTCCGACCCAGCGGCAGGGCCAGGAGCGGATCGAGGGTGCCGCGCTCCTCCGCGCCGCGTGTCAGCCGCGCCCCGGCGAGCGCCGCCCAGATGCCGAGGAAGATCGGCAAGAGGCCGAAGCTCCGCCAGGTGACGAAGCCGGTCGGGCTCGTCACCCCCACCGGATCGGCGATGAAGCGGAACGTCTCCGCCAGCGTCACGATCCCCGCCCGCGATTCCGGCGTGGTGAATTGCGTGGCATACGCGGCCAGGGTGCCGTAGACCACGAGCGCCAGCCCGATCCCCCACGCCAGGATCGGCACCCGGTAGTCGCGCAAGGTCTTGGTGTAGATGGAACGGAACATGGGGGCACCTCCCAGGAAGTCGGCAGACGGCAGACGGCAGTCGGCAGAGGGATAGTTGCGACGAGATGCCCGATGACGGGTACGGTGCCGCTGGCGAGCATCTGCCGACTGCCGACTGCCGACCGCCAACTACCCCTCATACAGCCGCAAGAACACTTCTTCCAGATTCGGCTCGTGGCTGGTCAGGGCGAGCGCGTGGTGCTCGGCGGCGAGGCGGAGGACCGGGCCGAGATCGTCGGCGACGGCCACCTGGAGGGTTCGTCCGTCGGCGGTGGCGGTCGCGGTCACGCCCGGCAGCGCGGCGAACGTGTCGGTCGCGACCGGGGCCGGGAAGGTGATGGTGAGCGCCTGCTGACGCCGCGCGGTCAGCGCCGCGACGCGCTCGACGGCGATCAGACGCCCCTCGCGGATCACGGCGACCCGCTCGCAGAGGTGCTCCACCTCCGGCAGGATGTGCGAGGAGAGGAAGACCGTGGCCCCGTCGCGGTGCGCCTCGGTGACGATCGCGTTGAATACCTGCTGGTTGAGCGGGTCCAGCCCGCCGGTCGGCTCGTCGAGGATCAGCAGGCGCGGGCGGGCCATGAACGCCTGGATCAGCCCGACCTTCTGCTTGTTGCCGCGTGAGTAGTCGCGGAAACGCCTGGTAGGGTCGAGTTCGAGGCGTGCGATCAGCCGCTCGCGGTAGGCGGTGTCCGCGTCGCCGCGCAGGTTGCCCAGGTAGGTGAGGAGTTGCGCGCCGGTCAGGGCCGGGTCGCAGGAGAACTCGCCGGGGAGATAGCCGACGAGGCGCTTCACGGCGGTCGAGTCGGCCCAGCAATCGTGCCCGGCGATCGTCGCGCGCCCGGCGGTGGGGCGTAGCAGCCCTAACAGCAGGCGGATCGTCGTCGTCTTGCCCGCGCCGTTCGGCCCCAGGAAGCCGAAGATCTCCCCCTCAGCGACGGTCAGATCGACGCCGTGGATCCCGCGCGCGCCGCCATATTCTTTGGTCAGTCCGGTTGTCGCGATGATTTCGGCCATGTGTATCCCTCCGCATTTGGCTGTCACACGGGTCATCGGTTGTGGTGGGGCGCGGGGGCGGTTAGCTATCGTTGGGCGGGCGAGCGGTGCGGCGGGCACGCCAGCGTTCGGTGGTGGCGAGTTGCTCCGCGATCGTGAAGTCGCAGAAGTCCAGCAACTCCTGCAAGTGAGCGGCGGTAGCGCCGGCGCGGGCCGTCGCCGTCAGCCCTTGCTCGGCGATGCGCCGGAGTTGCCGCGTCCCCGCGATGCGCGCCTCCAACCCCTGCGTCCAGGCTTCCGGGCCGACCTGGTAGTAATCGCGGCGGTCGCCGGGGAGGCTGACCAGTTCGGTCAGCCCGAAGTCGGCGGTCATGCGGATATTGGTCGAGACCGAGGCGCGCGAGACGCTGAGGATGTCGGCCATCTCCCCCAGGCCGAGCGGGCGATCCAGCAGCAGCAGGAGGCCGAGGAGGCGTCCGCCGATCCGCGAGAGGTGGTACTGCTCGAAGTAGAGCCCCACGCGCTCGATGAATTGCCGCTGCTCGGCGGTCAGGGGTGTCGTCGTATCCATCGTCCGCTCGCTGCTCGCTACCACGGCGTCGTCACCATGCGATTACTATACTTTCATCAGTTCGTTTAGTCAAGATTGAACGAACTGATCGCTACGGGAAGGGTTATCCCCGGGCGGCGAGCGGGTATACTTGGGCGGTGGCGCGCAAGCCTATCGTTGCCGAGTCGCCCGGTATGCTGGCATCGGGGCAGAATCGCGCAAAAAGTACCCTACCCGACGAGGATGCGGTCGTGCATGATGGGAGTGTGACAGACGGACGCTGCATGGCGGCGCGTGGGCGGTCCTGGCCGCCCGACGCGCCGCCGGAATCCGAGGGGTGATGGCCGGTCCCGCGACGATCGATCGAACGACCTGGGACGGCGGTGAGCCCCCGCCGCCCGCCGCGCCGCGTCGTCCGCTGCCGCTGGCGTTGCTGGTGGCGATCCGGCCCCGGCAATGCCTGACGAAGAACCTGCTCGTCTTCGGGGCGCTGGTCTTCGCGATCCGTCCGCAGCCGGGCTACCAGCCGATCTCGCTGCTCGATCCGCAGCCGATCGCCCGCGCGCTCGGGGCGTTCCTGGTCTTCTGCCTCGCCAGCGCCGCTGTCTACCTCCTCAACGACATCAGGGATGTGCGGGAGGATCGCCTGCATCCGCGCAAGCGCCGCCGCCCGATCGCGGCGGGGGATCTGCCGATCCCGATCGCCTGGGCCGCGTTCGCCGTGTTGTTGGTGGCGATGGTGGCGGGGGCGTTCCTGCTACGCCCGCTCTTGACCGGGATCGTCGTCGCCTACGTCGCCGCCAACGTGGCGTACTCGTTCGGGCTGAAGCATCAGGTCATCCTCGATGTCTTCATCATCTCCAGCGGCTTCGTGCTGCGGGCGGTGGCGGGGGCGGTGGCGATCGCGGCGGCGATCTCCCCCTGGCTCTACGCGCTGATCGGCCTGGGGGCGTTGTTCCTCGGCTTCGCCAAGCGGCGCGCGGAGATCATGCTGCTGAACGAGACGGCGGGGCAGCACCGGCGCGTGCTGGAAGAATACTCCGCGACGTTCCTGGAGGAGTTGATCGCGATCGTCACCGCGACGACGATCATGGCCTACGGGCTCTACGCCTTCTCGGCGGAGAATCTGCCGCGCAACCACGCGATGATGCTGACGATCCCGTTCGTCCTCTATGGCATCTTCCGCTACCTCTACCTCGTCTATCGCAAGAATGAGGGGGGGAGCCCGGAGCAGGTGATCTTCACCGATCGTCCGCTGTTCGTTTGCGTGGCCCTCTGGGGGATCGCGTGCGTGGCGATCCTCTACTACCCGTGGCCGTGACGAGTGCGAATGGGGGGACGGGGTCGCCGCAGAGACGCAGAGACGCCGAGCACGAACGAGATGAAGGGGACGGAATAGGAGGCACAGAGGCATAGAGGGGGACGGGAGCGGGAACGGGGGACGGGGGAGGACGATAGCCGCCGCGCGCCGCTATCTCGTCGCGTGCGGGGCGGTGCGCCGTGGCGGGCGCTGGTGGCGTCAGGTAGCCGTCGCTGGGGTGCCGCATAGCAGAGGCGATCAGCCTAGCCAGGCCCCGAGCGGGGGTGCGGTGGCGAAGCGGAGCGCGAGCATGGGCGCGTAGTCCTGCGGCCCGAACGCGAACCGCGATCCTCTCGGACGATCCGTGATGTCGGTCATCGTCCCTCCTGTGCCGACAACGGCATGCGACACAGAAACCCGCAAATCTCCTATCCCAATCGGCGGAAACAGGACGAATAGCTGGTGTCGCGGTACGGGTGGGGGTGCGGGGTGTATCATTCGGGGTAACTGTTCAGGAGGGCCATTCGCGGGTAGACTAGTACAGTGCGGCGTGAGTAAGCCGATGGTATAATCGACGGCTTGTGCTGTCTGCAGGATAGCGGGAGTCTGAGAGGGGGCGGGATGCGCGGGCC
>JAABUV010008301.1_pt1 | contig 10553 bp, 9 predicted proteins | sample 5559971 | NCBI WGS metagenome assembly JAABUV01 (sample SAMN10711881, study PRJNA513362) | rock metagenome | isolation source: Antarctica rocks | place: Antarctica: Victoria Land, Knobhead nord | collected 2015-12-19
GCTCAACTCCAGCGCGCCGCCGCGCCGCCCGCCGGGGGGCAGGCCGCCCGTGGCGCGGCGCTGTTTGCCCAACTGACCTGTATCAGCTGCCACGCCATCTCCGGCGTGGGCGGACCCAGCGAGGGCATTGCGCCTAACCTGACCCACGTGGGCAGCCGGCAGACCCTGGCCGCCGGCCTGCTGGCCAACACGGCGGCCAGCATGGCCCTCTGGCTGCGCGACCCCCAGGCGGCCAAGCCGGGCAACCACATGCCCAACCTGCAGCTCTCCGGCGCCCAGGTGGGCGCGCTGACGGCCTACCTGGAGGGCCTGCGATGAGTGCCGTGCCGCTGGTCCCCGAGGTGGCTGAGCCGCTGCCCCGCGTGGGTAGCGCCGAAGGGCTGCTCAGTTGGGTAGCCTCGGTGGACCACAAGCAGATCGCCCTGATGTATCTGGGGGCCACGTTTTTCTTCTTTGTGGTGGGTGGGCTGGAGGCGCTGCTGCTGCGCGTGCAGCTGGCCGCGCCGCGGCTGAGCTTTCTCTCGCCCCAGGCGTACAATCAGATCTTCACCATGCACGGCACGACGATGATCTTCCTGGTGGTCATGCCCATGCTGATCGGCTTCGCCACCTATCTGACGCCGCTGATGATCGGGGCGCGTGATATGGCCTTCCCCCGCCTCAACGCCCTATCGTTCTGGCTGCTGGTCTTCGGCGGCCTGATTCTCTACTTCAGCTTTGTGGCCGGCGGCGCGCCTGACGCCGGCTGGTTTGCCTACGCCCCGCTGACCGAGCACGCCTACTCGCCGAACCCCGGCATGGACTACTGGTGCGTGGGCCTGCTGACCACGGGCATCGGCACGGTGGCCTCGGGGATCAACCTGCTGGTGACCATCCTGACCCTGCGCGCGCCGGGCATGACCCTGCGCCGCATGCCCCTCTTCGTGTGGTCGGTGCTGATCAACAGCTTCCTGATCGTGTGGGCGCTGCCCGCACTGAACGCCGCGCTGGTGATGCTGTTCATTGACCGCCAGCTGACGGCGCACTTCTTCGACGCCATCCACGGCGGGGCGCCCCTGCTGTGGCAGCACGTCTTCTGGTCGTTTGGCCACCCCGAGGTGTATATCATGGTGCTGCCGGCCTTTGGCGTGATCTCCGAGGTGATCGCCGTCTTCTCGCGTAAGGCCACCTTCGGCTACGCCTTCATGGTCGGTTCGCTGGTGGCGATTACCGTGCTCAGCTTCGCCGTCTATGGGCACCATATGTTCGTGGCCGGGATGGGCCTGCCCCTGGACGTGGCCTTTGGGGCCTCCAGCATGCTGATCGCCGTGCCCACGGGGATCAAGATCTTCAACTGGCTGGCCACGGCCTGGGGCGGCTCGATCCGCTTCACCACGGCCATGCTGTTCGCCCTGGGCTTTATCCCCACCTTCACCCTGGGTGGCCTGACCGGCGTCAGCTTCGCCGTGATCCCGGTGGACTGGCAGGTGGAGGACAGCTACTACGTGGTGGCGCACATGCACTACGTGCTGTTTGGCGGCACCGCCCTGGCCATGTTCGCCGGCATCTACTACTGGTTCCCCAAGATGACCGGGCGCATGCTGTTCGAGGGCCTGGGCGTGCCCCACTTCTGGCTGACCTTTATCGGCTTCCACTTGACCTTTTTGCCCCAGCACCTGCTGGGCATGTGGGGCATGGCCCGCCGCGTCTTTACCTACCCCGATCTGCCCGGCTGGGGCGCGCTGAACATGGCCTCCACCATCGGCGCGTTCACCATCGCCGCCGGCACGCTGGTCTTTGTGGCCAACGTGGCGCTCAGCCTGCGCTTCGGCAAACGCGCCCCCGCCAACCCCTGGAACGCCTGGACCCTGGAGTGGGCCACCACGTCGCCGCCTGCCTTGCACAACTTCGAGGCCGTGCCGCCGGTACGTAGCCGCCGGCCCCTATGGGACCTGGCGCACCCCGAGAGCCCCGACTGGGCCCTGCCGGCGGCCCAGCGCGGGCCCGAGCGACTGTGAGCGCGAGGGGAGAGCCACAATGATGGAGCGCACCAGGGCGGGTATGCTGATCTTCCTCAGCTCGGAGGCCGTCTTCTTTGTCATCCTGACCCTGACCTATCTGTTCTACCGCCACTCGCCGGCCAACGCCGGCGGACCCAGCCCCGAGCGCAGCCTGGACCCGCCGCGCACCGCCGTGTTTACCCTGTTTCTGCTGGCCAGCAGTGGCACAATGTGGTTTGCCGGGCGCTGCGTGCGCTGGCGCTGGCCGCGCATGCTGCGCGCCTCGCTGCTGGCCACGGTGGCTCTGGGCGCGGTGTTCCTGTTTGGCCAGGCCAAGGAGTACCTGCGCCTGATTGACGCCCAGACCACGATCAGCAGCAATGTGTTCGCCACCAGCTTCTTTACCCTGACCGGCTTCCACGGCCTGCACGTGCTGGTGGGCCTGATCATGCTGAGCATCCTGGCTGGGCTGGCCTGGGCTGGCGACTTCCGGGGGCCGCGCTCCGCCGCCGTGGAGGCCATCTCGCTGTACTGGCACTTTGTGGACGCCGTGTGGGTGGTCATCTTCACGGTGGTCTACGCCTGGACGTGGGTGCTGGCGCGATGAGTGCCTGGACCCTGCTGACCACCGCCTGGACGCTCCAGCCCTCCGTGCTGGCTGGCTGCGGCGGCCTGTTCGCCGCCTACAGCGCCGCGTGTATCGGGCTGGCCCGACCCACGCGCGGCGAGGCGGCCACCCTGGGCCACGCCGCCGCCTTCCTGGCCGGCGTGCTGCTCCTGCTTCTGGCCCTGGTCTCGCCCCTGGACACGCTGGGCGACCGCTACCTGTTCAGCGCCCACATGGCCCAGCACCTGCTGCTGGTGCTGGTCGTGCCGCCCCTGCTGCTGCTGGGCCTGCCGCCCTGGTTGGTGACCCGCCTGCTCCGCTGGGCGCCGGCCGGCGCCGCCGAGCGCGTCCTGGGCCAGCCCGCGCTGGCCTGGGCGCTGGGCGTGGGCACGCTGTGGCTGTGGCATGCGCCGGCCCTGTACAACGCCGCGCTGGCCGACGAGGATATTCATGTGGCGCAGCACCTCACCTTTTTGGTGACTGCCACCGTGTTCTGGTGGCCCGTGCTGGCCCCCGCCGGCTGCCGGCGGCTGGCTGCCCTGCCGGCCATGCTCTATTTGTTTACCGCCGGCGCGGCTAACAGCGTGCTGGGTATCCTGCTCACCTTTGCCCCGCCGGGCCTCTACCCGCTCTACCTCAACCCGCCCGACCCCCTGGGCCTGCTGCCCCTGCTGCGCGGAGGCTGGGGCTTGAGCCCGACCGCCGACCAGCAGGCCGGTGGGCTACTGATGTGGGTGGCCGGCAGCCCGGTCTACCTGGCGGCCATCCTGGCTACCCTGGTCCGCTGGTTCGCTGAGCCCGATGACGAGAGGAGGACCCTCCATGCCGCGTGACCCCGGGCCATCACTACCGCGCGCTATCCTGACCACCATCGCGGCCATCGTCGGCGTGGCCGCCGTCAGCGGCCGCTTCAAGACCAATCCACCTGCTCTTCCTTCTTCGCCAGCGGATACGCCGGCCCGGGACCCGGGGCCCACCGCGCCGCCGCCGGGCTGGGGCGCGGCCAGGCCGGAGCGGCTGGCCCAGCCCACCTACTGGCCCGCCGTGCTGGCCCTGGCCATCGCCTTCGTCCTGTGGGGTGCGGTGACCTCCTTGGTGATCTCTGGAGTTGGCCTGCTGCTGGCCGTGATCGGCCTGGCCGGCTGGATTGGAGAACTGCGTCATGAGTGACAAGGCGCCCCAGGGGGGGACGCCCCACGACGAGGCGGCGGAGGGGCCGCGGAGCACGCTATCGCCGGATCGGCGGCGCTTCCTGGTCATGCTCAACCTGGGGTTGAGTTCCCTGATCGCCGCGTTGCTGGGCGTGCCCGTGGTGGGCTTCCTGCTGGCCCCCCTGCTCAAGCAGCCGCCGGCGGTGTGGCGGGCGGTGGGCCGCGTGGATGGCTTCGCGTCGGGCCATACAGTGGAGGTGACCTTCCTCAACCCCAGCCCGCAGCCGTGGGCTGGCTACGCCGCCAAAACGGCGGCCTGGCTGCGCCGCGACGGCGGCGCCTTCACGGCCTATTCGATAGACTGCACCCATTTGGGCTGTCCGGTGGACTGGCTGCCCGACGCGGGGCTGTTCATGTGCCCCTGCCACGGCGGAGTCTTCTACAAGGATGGGGTGGTTGCCGCCGGCCCGCCGCCCCGGCCCCTGCAGCAGTACCCGGTGCGTGTGCGCGCTGGCCAGGTGGAGATCCGCACCAGTCCGCTGCCCATCACCACGTCAGTATAGATATAACAAAGGATGGGGAGGATGACCATGACGCGGAGGATCACAGGGCGATTGGCAGGTTGCGGCGCGGGTGTGCCGGCGGTCGGGGCGGCCCGACACGCCGGTAGGCCGGCACCGCGCGGGCGCCCACAAGGGGCGCCCCTACAGACGGGGCGCCGTGAAGGCTACGGGGGGTGGCGCGGGCGCCCACAAGGGGTGCCCCTACAGGGGGGTGAGGGCAGGGATGTTTAAGGGGCTATGGGCAGCGCTGGACGACCGCACCGGCGTCTCGCGCATCGTGGGGCCGATCCTGCGCCACCCGGTGCCCCGGGGCACCGGGTGGTGGTACGTCTTCGGCAGCGCCACCCTGACCGCCTTTATCGTGGCCGTGGTCAGCGGCGTGCCCCTGGCCACCGTGTATATCCCCTCGCCCAACGACGCCTACGCCAGCATCCAGTTCATCACCCATAGCGCCGTGTTCGGCAACCAGGTGCGCGGGCTGCACGCCTACGGCGCGGCGGCCATGGTGGTGATGGTGGGCGTGCATATGGCCCGCGTCTACCTGTTCGGCTCCTACAAGTACCCCCGTGAGGTCAACTGGCTGCTGGGCGTTGTGCTGCTGTTCCTGACCCTGGGCATCGCCTTTACCGGCCAGCTGCTGCGCTGGGAGCAGGACGCCGTGTGGTCGGTGGTGGTGGGAGCGGAGCAGGCAGGCCGCGCCCCCTTCATCGGCCAGTGGCTGGCCCAGCTGATCCTGGCCGGTGACACGCTGGGCGGGGCCACGCTGAGCCGCTTCTTCGCCCTGCACGTCTTCGTCATCCCCGGCCTGCTATTCGTGTTTATCGGGTTCCACCTGTATATGGTGCTGCACACGGGCATCTCTGACCCGCCAAAAGCGGGGCGGCCGGTGGACCCCACGACGTACCGCGCCTGGTACAAGGACCTGCTCAAGCGCGAGGGCGTGCCCTTCTGGCCCGACGTGATCTGGCGCGACATCGTGTTCAGCGTGGCCCTGGTGCTGGTGATCGTGGTGGTCACCCTGATCCTGGGCCCCTCGGAGCTGGGCAAGCGCGCCGACCCCACGATCATCAAGGCCGACCCCAAGCCCGACTGGTACTTCCTGTGGTACTTTGCCGTCTTCGCGGTGATCCCGCGGGCGGCCCAGGACTGGGTGATCGTGGGCGCGCCGCTGGCCCTGGCCCTGCTGCTTTTTGGCCTGCCCTTCCTATCCAACAAAGGCGAACGCAGCCCCCTTCGGCGGCCCTGGGCGGTGGGCGTCGTGCTGCTCAGCGTTGTGATGATCAGCACCCTCCTGTTGAAGGGCCTACAGGAACCCTGGGTACCGCGTACCGAGGCCCGGCCGCTGCCGGCAAAGGTGGTTGGGGCGACCAGCGGGCCAGTCTACCGTGGGGCCCTGCTGTTCCACTCCGCCGGCTGCGAGGCCTGCCACAACATCTGGGGCTACGGCGGCCAGCGCGGACCAAACCTGACCAACGTGGGCAACCGCCTGACCAGTGCCCTGCTGACCATTCGGATCCTGGGCGGCGGCACGAACATGCCCGCCTATGGCAGCATCCTGACCCCCCGACAGGTCAATGATCTGGTGGCCTTCTTGAAGACGCGCAAGACGCCATGACGGTTCATCTGTGGGCAGCCAGGCCACCTCCCGACGTGACCAGCCGGGGGTACAATGGAAAACATCTCGCTTGTGATGAGGGCGCCTCTAGTGCTGTTTCAGACGGCATACGGTGCATCAGCCGAGGCCTGACCTTGAAAGGTCATGGCAACGGACGGGGGCACTGAAGTGCCACGCCGACACACAAAGCCGTCCGATCTTGCACTGGGGACCATGGTAGACGGAAAGGGAGCAGTAACAGTATCAGCTCAAACAAGCGGGGCAGCAGTATTGGCGTCCCACGAGGCACCCAGCGCGAGGGGAGCAGCCTGCTGGGCAATCAGGCTGGCCAGACTGGGCATCTGGCCGGCACCGGAGACGCGATCACAGAAATAGTGCAGCACGTTGACCCCGTGCTGCTGAGCGGTGGCCGCCAGCGTCTGTAGCGTGTCCCACGCCTTGGCCCCTGCCGGCGTACGCGGTCCGAAGCTGACATCCCGCTTGCGCACCCGGCGGCGCGCCCCGAGTTCGGAGCGGTTGTTGTGCAGCGGCAGTTCGGGATGGTCCAGCACCAGCAGCAACTCCTGCTGGTGGGCCTGGGTCTTGGCGATGCGCGCATCCAACGCGGCGTAGCCGGTGGTCGTGCGGAACAGCGTGGCGAAGGCGGTGCGCAGGCGGCCCGCCTCCTGCACGGACGGCTGCTCCCGATAGGCCAGCAGGTCCGCGTAGAACGCCCAGTAGTCGGTCATAAACGCCTGCAGTCGGGCGCGGTTCTCCGGCACCACCGGCGTCAGCTTCTTGTAATGGCGGGCGTCATGCACCCAACACAACGCGCGCTCCGCTGTCACCCCCACAAACTGGCCGGCATCGTCACACACCAGCGCCTCCACCACCGGCACGGCGGTCTGTGCCGCGTAGGCCGCCCGGGCCGTGGCCTCATAGACGCGCTGGCGTTGCTGCGGCCCCAGCGACGGCTGCAGGGTGGCCAGCCAACCGTCCAGCGTCGCCTGGTCCACCACCTGATCCTGGGGCAGCTGCCCCATCTGCACCCGCACCCGCGCACTGACTCCCACCTGCGCCAACCCCGCCTGCGCCCGCGCATTGAGCAGGTACGTCCCTTCCTGCCCCGGGCGGAGCAGGTCTATCACCGTCAGCCGGTCCTTGGCGGGGGTGGTGTGATAGCTGGTGTAGAGCGGGTTGCACACCACCTGGCAGTGGTGGGGGACCCCATTGACCCGCGTGCTCGTGTCGTCGATCTGCTGCCACGGGCTGCTGGCCAGTCCTGCTGCGTACACCGCCGCGGCCTCCGCGTGCAACGCCGCCAGGTCCGCCGTCAGCCACCCCGACAGCGTGCCTGCGGAGACGCGCAGCCCCACAGAGCCCAACAGCGTCCGGATCTGCGGCTCGCTCACGCCACTCACCTGCGCCAGCATCAGTGCCAGCGCCTTGACCTGCGGCCCAAAGTGGTCGCTCACCCCTGGCGGCAGGTCCGCCAGGTACGTGCGCCCCGTGCTCGGGGCGTACCACTTCTCCCGCAGATAGCGCACCGTGTCCGTCCGCAGCACTACCTCCTGTACCACGAACGGCTCGAGCCCCTTGAACTCCGCATCCGGGGGTAGCGTGCTCCGCTCCACCCGGCGCACCTCCTCCCACTCCACGACCACCGCGCGGCGCGCCGTGCGCGACGACGACGTGCGGTGGTCCGCCGGGCGCTCCTGCTCCGAGGAGTGACCGGCCGGTCGGGGACGGATCGTCGGCTTGCCCTGCTCCCCCTTCAAGCGCGCCACCGCATCGCGTAACTGCTGCACGGTCTCCTTCAGTGTGGCGATCTCCGCCGCCTGCGCTTCGATGATCTGCACCAGGAGGTCCATGACACGCCGCGCCTCGGAATCGGTGATGCGGTTGAGTTCCAAGGCATCGAGCATGCGTGTCTCCTCACACGGGCGCTGTGGTCACAACGACTGCATCACTATATCTTCCCGTCCCTTCCCTGGGCAACTGCATGCCTCCTATCCCCGGCTTTTCAGGATGATACCAGTAACATGGCGGACAACGGTCGGGTAGAGCAGCGGGGCCTCTTCTGGCGGATGGGCAACAGCCCACAGCCGTTCAGCCCCGTGTCGGTGGCCAAGCACTCGCGGATCAGGGACGCCGTGGCGGTCAACGGCGTGTGCCCCTACTGCGCGGTAGGCTGTGGCCAGCAGGTCTACGTGAAGGACGGCCAGATCGTGGATATCGAGGGCGACTACCGCAGCCCGATCAGCGCCGGCGCGCTGTGCCCCAAGGGGGCCAACACGTTTCAGCTGACCATCAACCCGCACCGGCAGACAAAGGTACTCTACCGCGCCCCCTTCAGCGACCGCTGGGAGGAGAAGCCGCTGGAGTGGGCCATGGAGCGCATCGCCCAGCGGGTCAAGGAGACCCGCGACGCCACCTTCGTGGAGACCGACGGCGATGGCGACACGATCAACAACACCACGGCGATGGCCCACCTGGGCGGGGCCACGCTGGACAACGAGGAGAACTATCTGATCAAGAAGCTGTTCAACACGCTGGGCATGGTAGCCATCGAGAACCAGGCACGCATTTGACACAGCGCCTCTGTGCCCAGTTTGAGCACCACCTACGGCCGCGGCGCGGCCACCTCGTTCCAGGAAGACCTGCAAAACAGCGACGCCATCCTGATCATGGGCTCTAACATGGCCGAGGCCCACCCCATCGGGTTTCGCTTTGTGATGAAGGCGCGCGAGAAGGGGGCCAGGGTGATCCATGTTGACCCCCACTTCAGCCGCACCTCGGCCTGCGCCAGCTCCTATGTGCCCATTCGCACCGGCTCGGATATCGTGTTTCTGGGCGGCATGATCAACCAGATACTTACCCAGGAACGCTGGTTCCGCGAGTATGTGCTGCACTACAGCAACGCGGCGACGATTATTGACCCCGACTATGTGGACGCCGAGGACAACGGCGGCTTCTTCTCCGGCTGGGAGGCCGAGAAGAAATCGTACAACCTGCGCGAGGCCAACTGGCAGTACGCCGGTGAGCCGGCCCCGCCGCCGACCAACACGCCGATCGAGATCAAGGCTGAGTCGTGGAGCGAGACGCTGGGCGAGATCCAGGGCGAACCCCAGCATGGCTATTAGTGCCCAACCCCCCGAAAAGGTAAAAACAGCCCTGAAACCTGGATCTGAGCCGTCATCGGTCGCTGCCCTGCAGTCTGAAGCGCAATAATCGCAGGCCACCTCGGCCGTGCAAGAAGTCTACTTTGTGCACATGGCCGCAACCCGGTCTCAAGCAGGGCAGATGTTCCCGCTCAGGCGTGCAAATACCGTTGCCAGAATCATCGTGCAGTTGGTCGGCAGAGGAATGGGCTTCTTGCACACGCGACGTGACCCAGAATTAGGCCCGGTGTTACGCAAGCTGCATCCAAGTGCAAAGTAAGGGCCTCGTTACACCACGAGCTGAGCCGTGATCAGCGCGTCACAGCCCCAAGAGTGCCGGCTTTGCCCCGTGTCGGCTCTTCTGGATCGGAGAACAGCTCGAAAGGGACGTGCCGAGGTGTTCCACGACGGCTAAAATGGCCGGAGTGCCATGCGCAGGTCAAAAACCGGCACTCTTCCTCGCCCAAACGGAGTGCTACTTTGCACTTGGATGCAGCTTGCGTAACACTGGGCCTTCACGTGCAGGCAGAGCACACTGAGCACCCCAAACGCCTCGTGGACGTCGAAGAACTCCAGGGTGATGCTTTCCTTCTTCACGCGGGGTGTGGGTGCCGTGGCGGTGGCGGGGGCTGCCTGTGCCGTGGCCCACACGCGCGACGCAGGAGGACCTGGGCGCGCTCCTGCGGCGCTATCGGGGACGACGGCAGCTCACCCAGGAGCAGCTAGCAGAGCGGGCCGGCCTCTCTGTCGGCGCGATCAGCAGACTAGAGCGGGGCGTCCGGCGCTGCCCCAGGGTGCAGACCCTCTACCTGCTGGGCGGGGCGCTGCGCCTCTCTCGGACAGAGCAGGCCGGGCTGGAGACCGCGCTGTTTCGGGATGCGCCCCGGCTGCGGCCCCAGGCGACCACGCGAGTCCAGTGGCGTGGACTCTGATCCGGGTGCCACGCAAGATGAAGGGGGGACTCTGGAGGGCGACTCTCCAGAGAAAAAGGCGGACTCTGCGCCAGAGTCCACGCCCCCAGGCGAGAGTCCACGGTCTGCACGCAGAGTCCACGCCGCGCCGCCGCAAGATGAAGGGGCAACTCGCACAGCAAGTCAGTTGCGCGCACCTTCTCTGGTAGAGGGCAGGTTACACGGCAAGTTACCCCTCTTGCGGGCAACTTGCCGTGTGATGCGGAGTGCTGCGCCTCGCGGTGGCGCACAGGCGCAAGATGAAGGGGCGATGCGCCTCGCGCTGCACGGAAGCGCTCTACCAGAGAAGATGCGCGCCTCACGGGGCGATGCGCTACGGCGGTGGCCTGCATCGTGGGCAATGCGTTCACCCGCCGCAAGATAAAGAGCTGAACCACAGCGCGGTTCAGAGTGCCCCGCTACCAGAGAAGAACCGCGGTTCAGGGAGTGGTTCACGCCCTGAGAGGCCTGGTGTTGTAGAGTAGGCCGCCGGCGAGGTGCTGGTTGCCCAGCCCTTTTCCGTCGGCCCCTCCCCGAACGCACCATGC
>JAABUV010008302.1_pt1 | contig 10549 bp, 18 predicted proteins | sample 5559971 | NCBI WGS metagenome assembly JAABUV01 (sample SAMN10711881, study PRJNA513362) | rock metagenome | isolation source: Antarctica rocks | place: Antarctica: Victoria Land, Knobhead nord | collected 2015-12-19
TGCAGCAGGTACAGGCGCTGCAGGTACAGCTCCAGCTTGTCCTGCCCGCATAGGCTTAGGCATAGGGTTAACCCTGATATGCACGCGCTGCTGCAGCAGGTGGAGGCGCTGCAGGTACAGCTCCAGCCTGTCCTGCCCATGGCGGCGGCATGAACTAGTGCCGACACTGGAGTCGGCCCTTCCATGGCAGGGCAAGCTGCCCGCGCGCGCAAGCGCGGGCCTGCTGTCGACTGTCTCAGAGCTGCGCGCGCCGCCTGCTGGCCGCCGCTTTGCGGCCGACGCAGCGAGGCGGGCGTGGACAAGGAAAGGAGGGGGGTTGCTGCTCCAGGCAGTCCTGCCAACAAGGCTCGCGCAGGACCCAGGCCAGCCTCTTGCTCTGGCCCAGCGCCCGTCTGATCCACACGCCGGCCGCGACAGAGCCAGCACAGCGAGATGCACTGACGTAGGAGCAGGCGCATGTGCGGCACAGCTGAGCAGGCCAGGAATGTGCAGCAGGGGCTGCAGTTTGGACACACCTTGACGAAATAAGCCTTTCTAGACCTCAACAGGGACACAGCGGCGGCCCCTGGCTGTCTCAGCAGCGGGGCTGGCCCAGACGCCAGGTGAAACGCGCTGCAGGCAGGGCGTCCAACAGGATGCAGGAGACCGGGCCACACGGGTTGATTGCAACCGCCTATGTGTGACTTGGACAGCAAAAGGCCGCCCTGGGGCTCCGCAAAGAGCGCTGGGCGGAGCGGCACCTCGGCAGTCCCCAGCAGCGGCGCTGGGCCGGGCGCCAGGTAGAAGGCGTGGCGGATGGGGTCGTACTTCACGCGCGGGACCTGGAAGGCGCTGATCACCTGGATTGGCTCCACGCCCTGCCGCGCCTCGCCGCGCAGCGCCGCGACGAGCTCCGCCGCCGCCGCGGCGTCCAGCGTGCTCACTTGCGCTGCCCCGCGGCGGACACCCGGCCTGAGCCGCGCAGGGCAGGGCGCTGGAGCGTACAAGCGTGCCAGTGGCCTCCTAGCGCGCTTGCATCAGGCAGCATAGAGAGCTGCGGCCCCGTATTGGCACCATACCAGCGCGGGGTCTGCACACCTTGCAGCGCCGCGTCAAAGAGCTGCGCCGCCGTCTGCTCGGCGTCGGGGCAGTCTGCCAAGAAGTCCGCCAAAGCGTTGAGGCCATCCTTACGCAGCGTGACGCCGCTCTCCTGGTTGAACACGCCCTTGAGGACGCCCTTTACGGAGGGCATTGCGCTCGCAGTCACAGCGGGGTGCAAAACATAACAAGATGAGCGGCACTTGTGATGTGTTCCGACTACAGCGCCAGGCAGCACTGCATGGCTGCCGGCAGATATCTGAGACTGTTAAGTAGCGCTTGGCAGCATGTCGTCGACGACAGGATGCTTCGGCAGTCAGGCGTAAACGCAATGGGGGATGCTCAGCTAAGAAATCAGGTATGCTGAACACAGTGTAGCGCTGCGCGGTATTATCGTTTGGTCGCTCACCTGTCACCTTTGCTCAGGCTCTCTTCTAGCTGGTTTGTCAACCCTTCATAGGCCTAGATGGGTTTCCTGATATACAAATTGGTCTCATGATCATGCCAGGAAACATGAGTTCATTGTGGAGTGCAAAGCTGTTTGCACAGGACACACTGCTCCTCTTTGGTACAAATGGCTTACATTGGGATGCAGTTCTTCTTCATGGCATTCTCATGTGTTCCGACCACCTGAGGCAGCAGCATATTCGCATGCATGACGCATCTTGTGACAACCCCCACCCGAAATTCTCAACAATTACGTCAATACCTCTCCACCCCGTCACTCCAGTGCAAAGTTGGGGTTGACTGCAAGCACGCGCTCGGCCTGCACACGGCGCGCGAAGTCGCCGTCGGCCTCGCCCTCCCGCCGCGCGGGCTCGTCCACCGCCAGCAGCACCGCCTGCTTGCGCACCAGGTGCCCCAGGATGCGCCCCGCCAGCACGCCCTCCACCTCCACCTCCGCCTGCGTCGTCAGCGCGCCCCTGCGCGCGGCGCCCACAGGTTCGAAATCCCTAGACAGGTTCCATAAACCCTGGAGCAGCCACGCCCACTTGAGACTGACTGTCAGCATGCCCCGCCGCCGTGCAGAGCCATGTCAGGCGCGCCGGCGCCAGGCTGGCCCCCGCCGCGGCCTGGTTGGGCCTCCGCGCTGCCCGGCCGGCGGAAGCCGCTGCCTGACGTGCACTGCCAGCACCGTCATTACTTTAAAGTCTGGGGGCTGGGGAAGCCCCACAGGCATGCGGGGAGGGGTTGGGGCCGGTGCGCGCCTGGCCGCCTGCTGGTCCAGGTACCAGGCGAGCAGCTCCGCCTGCGGCAGGCCGGCCACGGGCGCGCCCAGCAGCGCGCGCGTCGCGCCGCCGCTGCGCTCCAGCTCGCGCAGGTGCAGCACGACCATGTTCTGCCGCGCGGGTATAGGGCTAGGTCAGCTCGGTGTCAGGCGCCGCAGGAGTCATCACAAGGCGGGCAGATCAGCGGAGCACGCTTGAAGGTGTGCTGCCTGAGCAGCGTCTGCACATATCTTGAGGCGCAGACAGGCGAGGTCGGCAGCGGGCGTCATGCTGCGGCAGTGTGCTGGCTGGCGGCTCACTCGGCCGCACTCCCTGCTCAGCCACATGTCCCGGGCTTGCATCCAAGTCATTGTCTCACACGCAGTCATGCATCCGCACGACGCCATGGCAAGTCTGCCAGTGCTTGCACACACAGTGTTTTTCAGTGCATGCCCACTGCATATGCATGGCCCTGTCTGGGGAAGGGTAGAGTTGAAGCTATGCCAGGGCCTGCCGGCAGTGCTTCTGTCGCTCGCCCACTACCTGACCGGCAGGCTGTGATCAATGCGAGTGTGCGGGCAGGGTGCGCCAGCGCGCGGCCGCACCTTGACCTGGTCGATCTTGCGCTGGCTGACCTTGATCGGCGCCTTGGGCGCTGCGACGGGCTCGCCTGCGGGCGCCTGCGCCGCCGACGGGTCCCCGCCGCGGCCGCCCGCGCCTGCGCATGCGCAGGCCATCGGTGGGCGGGTCGGCGCGCCCGCACCGCTCTGTCTCGCGGAATCGGCAAGAGCGAGGACGGCGTGCCAGCGCGGCCTAGCAAGCACGCATGACATCGCTGCTGGACACGAGCGAGGTACATGAAAAAAGAACGGACCTGCATCGCCATCGGGTGGAGCCGCGTCGGCCCCCCGTGGGCCGGGCCCGGGCGCGGCGGGGTCGGCGTCCACTGGCGCAGCCTCGCCAGCCGCGCCGTCGTCGGGCGCCGTGGGCCGCACCTCTGGCACTGCGTGCGCCGCGTGCAGAGCCTCGTTACCATGCGCGCGTGCAAAAGCAGGACCCCAGCCGGTCTCCATACAAAATGCCAATTTGTCAGTGTGCAATGCAGCCTGTGTGCCTGCTCAACACGCTTGGTGCTCTGCTCACACAGTTATCTGCTTGGCGCTTGGACATAGCTGTGGGCAACGCGGCTTGGCTGCCGCGCCTGCGTGGCGCCGCACGCCATCATGCCTCCAAGGGCCACTGTAGCTTCATGCCCAGTCAAGGGCTCCTACCTGCGCCTGCTGCACCGCCGGCGCCAGCCCCGCCGGCGGCGCGCGCCGCGGCCACCGCCTCCGCGGCCGCGCCCGCCTCGTCCGCCCACTCGTCCTCCTCCAGCTCCTCGTCCGGCTGCTCGACCGAGATGATGCTGTTCTTGACCAGCCGCCGCGCCTGCGCGCGCCGCTCGCTCGTGCGCGCGCGCGGAGACACCTCGCATGCGATTTGCAAGCACTGGCTGTCGCCGGTGCCAGACTGCGGTGGAAGGCATTCAGGAGCTCGCACATGCATGCTCGGTGGACTGTTTGTGCTGCTTGCGCCAGGTTCACTGCCTGTGGCCACCAGAGGCAAGACATGCTCACCGCTCCCCGGGCCCCCCCACCAGCCCCGGCCCCACCGGCTCCGGGGAAAGCGCAGCGCAGCTCTGAGGCGCACGGCCCGCATGGCGGCAGCGCCCGCCGGGCTGGGCGCGCACCTCGCGCACGTTCGCCGGCGTGATGGTCTCCGAGCAGCGCAGGCGCGCGAGCGCCTCGCTCAGCCGCACGAGCGCCTCCAGCTGGCGCACGGTGATGCGGTAGCTGCTGGCGCTGCCGGGCGCCGCGTCCTCTGCGCGCAGCCGCTTGTAGGCGTCCACCAGCACGCGCTGCGCCTGCGCGCCCGCAGCCCGCGCGCGCGCCGCGTCAGGCCGGCCGCGCCGCCGCGCCGCGCGCGCCGTGTCGAGCTCAATGCGACCGTTGCAGGGCACGCGATGTGTCTCAGGGAGTGTGCCGCTGCCGCGCGCGCGCTACGTTAGCTGCTGCGGCAGCAGCATGGCGCCGGCCGGCTGGTTGGCGACTGGGCATGTGGCTTGCAGCGCCAGACGCCGGCTGCGGAAAAAGCGCATGCGAGACACCCTTTGCGCCATACTCGCTCAACACTCCCTGCATGAAGGTCCCTGCTGGCAAAGGTACTTTCTGGCTGTCTGGCCTCCGGTGAGCTGCTGTCCAGCCCCGTCCCCGGCATTCCGGCGCGCCCGCCGCAGGCACGCACCTCCGGCGTCATCTCGGGCCGGAACGCGCGCGCGTACTTGAGGTAGCGCTGCACCTGGCGCATGTCGTACGGCACCGCGAACGCCGCGTCGCGCCGCATGTGCACGCCCACGATGTGGGACGCGATCTGGTAGTCCAGCGCGTCGTGCGGCTCGTCGATCATGATGTGCAGCAGGTCGAACCTGCGCGCCGGTGCGCGCCGCTCCCCTCTCCTCCCGCATGACTCTGCAGGTGGTGTGAACCCGCAGCCCGCCCACGCACTTGGGGCTCTGGGCTCTTGGAAAAGCGCAGGCTGGTGCCGCCTCTGCCCGGGCTGGTGCGGCATGCGCGGCGCCAGAGGCGACGCAGCATTGAGCCGCGTCATGGCGCGCAAGTACGCAGTGCTTTTCAGTGCTGTGTTGCGCTTCAGATCACATGGCGTTGGGGCCCGTACCGTGACAGGATGGCGGGCGGCAGGCCCACGTTGTAGCGTAGCGGCTTGGAGCGGTCGTAGCGGCCGCCCACCGGGTTGGCCGCCGCCAGGATCGCGGTGCGCGCGTTGAGGGTCGCCTGCGTACGCACACAAAGCGCAGTGGGCAGCAGAGTGCGGCTGCACTTCAGGCTGGAGAACAGCAGCAATACTGCGGCAACGCACGGTTTGAGGGATGCCGCACACGGCAGGCAGCAGCTGGGGGGGATGCATGTGCATGGTGCGTAAGCATCTACAGCCCGGCACTGCTCCTGCTCAGGGGCCAAAGCTCGAGGCACTTCATGGACGAGGCAGCGCATGGGTGTTGCTGGTGCCACGGTTCAACCGCGTCTCCCTCCTCAACACACCAGACCCTGCTCAGTCGCGGCGCCCAGATCAACGGCGGCGGCGGCGGCGCATCCGGGCCCGGACGGCAGCCGCCCGCTGGATGGCAGGAAGGCGCTAGGGACAGCGGGGCCCGGGCGCGCGCCAATACGCTATCCCCGGCGCCGGCAGGGTGCATGACAGGGCCTGTTTATATAGGCTTATAGTGCACGCAGGATTAGTCCGATTAGGGCCGGGCCGGGCTGCGCGCGCGCCTGGATGCCGGCCTTGGCAATCGAGATGGTCTGCTGCTCCATGGCTTCATGGATGGCCACCTGGTCCTTGACGTCCATCTTGTCGAACTCGTCGATGCAGCAGATGCCATTGTCTGCCAGCATCAGCGCGCCCGCCTCGATACAGAACTCGCTGCTGTCGGCCTCCTGCGCGCGGGGGGCGCGCGCGTCGCCAGCGGCCGCGGGCGGGATCGCCTCCTGGCTGCGCTTGGCAACGCGCGAGGTCCCATGGAGCGGGGCCCAGAGGGGCGCCACCACAGGGACGAGGCTTCATGCGTCCAGCGGTGCCTCATGGCGCCATGCGATGGTCTGAAACCTGCCGGGACAGCGCACTGTATTTGCCGCGCAGCCTCGCCGGGGCACGCAAGCGCTTGCAAGGCCGCCAGAAGGCGTACAAGCGCCGCTGCCCCTAGGGCGCGCGCCTTGACGACCGAGGCGGTGAGGCCGGCGGCGGAGGATGAGCGGCCGGAGGTGTAGACCGCGCGCGGCAGGAAGGCCGCCACGTACTTGAGCAGCTGCGACTTGGCGCACGACGGGTCGCCCACGATGGCCACGTTGATGTCGCCGCGCAGGTTGATGCCCTGCAGCGGCGTGCGCGCGTGGGCGCCGCTGCGTCGCCTGGCTGCCCCGCGGCGCAAGCCCGGCCCGTGCCTCTGCTCGCAAGCCAGGCAGGGCACGCACGCTGGCGTGCAACAGAGAGGTGGGGTGATGTCGGCCAGCGCGCTGCACCTGTGGGGGGTGCGCATCGAAGCTGTAATGCCAAGAGCACCTGCAGGGTCTGCACCATAGCTCCCGCATGCGCCCATCGAAGAGGGTCTGAGGCCCACCCTACCCTAGCACGCACACGCCCTCAACCCGGCTGGCTCACTTGCAGCGCCGCCTCGCGCGCTTGGGCCCCGCGCGCGCCTCCGCGGTCTGCTTGTGCACGCCGCCGAGCAGCATGAGCAGGATGGCCTTCTTGATGTCCTCGTGCCCGAACACGCCCGGCGCGAGCGAGCGCGCCAGGTCGTCGTAGACGTGCGCGCTCGCGCGCATCGCGTCCACCTGCGCGCGCGCGCGCGGCTGGGCGGCCGTGCCGCGGGCGGATGGCCGAGGACTGGACTGGCGCGCGCGCTCTCAGCCAGATGGTGCAGACCAAAGATGCAGGCGAGGGTTTTCAGCGTGATCTGCAGACCGTAGCTTAAGCACCGTGGCGTGCCGTCTCATGAGGTGCTGGGCGCTGTGGTGTGCGTGGGAGCATGCGAGTGGCACAGGTCGGGGCTAATGCGCCCGCGCTCCGGCGCGAGCGGCGCGCTTAGGAGCGCGCGCACCTCCTCCTGCTCGGCGCGGCTGAAGGCGGCCATGACCTCGTCGGGGCTCGCGCCGTCGGAGCGGATGTTGATGGCGCCCATCTTCACGTCCGCGGCCTGCGCTCCGTGCCACGTCGTGAGCAGGTCATTGCGTGCACAGGGCGCACGCTGGGAGCATGCCTCTTGCGCGCCAACATGCAAGCAGCGCTCAGCGTGTTCCTCATTTTCTATCGTTCCTGTGGCGTTGACCGCCACAGGTCCTTCCCACCTTGGTGTGCCTTGTTGACAGTGGGAAGCTGCTGTGCTCGCCTTACGCTGCTGTGCAGCAGCGGATTTGGCAGGGACTTGGCTGACGGCGACCATCTGTGCACGGCACACTGTCGGTGGGGGGTGGCGGGAGCGCGGCGCGGGGCCGCCCAAGCCGCCGCGCCTGCACCGAGCAGGCCATGAAGGAGAGGCGGTAGGTGAGCTCGCGGCTGGCCAGGCCCTTGATGCCCGTGATCCCCTCCCCGCCGGCCGCCTCCGCGGCCCCGCCTGCACGCGCAGGCGTCCCGCCCGCCTCCGCCCGCGCCGTGATCACGCTCACGCACCGGCTGCACAGCTGCCACCTCTTGGACCGCCAGCATGCCCTGCTGGCATGATGCATGTCCTTCCAGCGCTGCGTCGGCGCTCAATTGCGAGCAAGGACTGGTGGGTGTAGGTATAGGGCGCGCACCGCGCCGCCCGACCTGCACGCGCTCGCCGGGGATGGTGAGCATGGCGATGTCGGGCACGACGACCAGGTTGCCGGAGAAGACCAGCTTGTCGCCCGCGCGCGCCTGCTCCACCTGCTCGTTGCGCAGCACGACCTCCATCGTGCGCGGCAGGCTGCCCGCGGGCACCTGGTGCCCCCGGCGCGCGCGCGCGCGCTCAGCGCCCGCGAGTACCTCGTGATGCCTCAGCCGCAGAGCGCGCGGCATCAGCACCAGCCGCTGCATCGGGAGGTGCTCATCAAGCCCTCGGCGGTGTGCTGAAGCCCTGCCGCCCTGTCGGGGGTTGGAGTCGCGGTGCAGGCGCGCACCTCGTCCGAGTTCTCCTGCACCTTGACGCGCTGCCAGTCCACGAACGTGCTCTCCTCCTTCACGAGCGACCACGCCCGCCTGCGCCCCCGCGCGCGGCTCTCAGCACCTGCAGCCGGGCGCCTGGCGCTCAGGGCGGCTGCAAACGTTGTCACCGTGCCCGCGAGGAGGCCCATGCGGCTCATACAGGCCTGAAAAAGCGCCAGGGCGCGTCTGAAAGGCGGTAAAGACAGCACGCGCCCCCCATGCTCGCGAGTATAACGCGCTGATCGCCTGCGGCATGGGGAAGGGCCGCCGCGCCTGTTGCCGCAGCCGACGCCCTTGCAGATGAGCGGCTGCGTAAATTTGAACTGCTGCTCGATGTTGCGCGCGGTCGTCCCGCAGTCCAGGCAGCGGAAGGTGCCCAGGAACAGCTCCGGGCGGACCTCGCTCGTGCGCGTCACGGTGCCCTGCGCGGGCGCGCGCGTGGCGCGTGGGCGGGTGGCGCCGCGCGCACGGGCGCCTGCCGAGGCGAAGGCCGCCCGGCGCCCGGATTGCGCCCAGAGCCGCTGGGCCGGCCTGCAGCTCGGCGAGGAGCGGCGTGCTCGGACCCCGGTGGGCTGCGCGCGCGGGGGCGCGCTCCGGTGCGCCGCTGAGGCTGGCGGGACCCGGGCTGGGCGGTCAGGAAAAGCTGGCGGCGTATATAACCAGATGCGGCGCGCGTCCGACTGCACAGGCCCTTCCTCCGCCGGCAGGCGGTTGCCCAGGTCGGGCGATGGCCAGCGCCCCCGCCTCCTACCCCGCTGCGCCCCCGGGCGCGGGCCGCGCGCCTGGAAGGCGACCAGGCGCCCGAGCTGCGCGGAGCGCAGGCTGCGCAGGCTGTCCACGGTCGGCAGGTTGAACAGCGCGATCCAGAACTCGCGGTCGTTGCCCTCGTCGTCCACCAGGTGGCCCTCGGCGTGCGCGCGCACCGCGCTCTGCAGCGCCCTTTTCAAATGCTCGTCCAGGCGCAGGTGGTGCGCGACGACCAGGTCCGCCAGCGCGCCGTCCCAGGCCTGCAGGTGCGCAAAGTCGACCGGCAGCGTGGCCGTGCCGCGGCGCGCCATCTCGTGCAGCTCCCTGATGTAGTGCGCCGCGGGCTCGGAGCCCGGCTCGGAGCCATCAGTGTGGATGCTGGACTCCGCGCCGTCGCCGCCGGGTCTGAAAGACTCCAGAAACTCCAGGAAGCCGTCGCGCACGCGCTCGCAGGCCTGATCAGTCACGGGCCGGGCGGCCATATCGCGCGCGCAAGCGCTCAACAGCGACGCATGTGCTGACGGCAGGCGCGCGCACTTGGAGCGCTGTCGGATGGTGTTCTACCTGCGTGCGCTGCCCACTTCCCGCCTACTTACAAAGCGGGGCCAGCCCGGCGGGGATATCATAGTCTGCTCTGCCAATTTGGCAGTGCCAAAGCTGCTCTGCCAAAGCTTCTGGCCGTCACAGCTCGCCACAATCACTGCTGACAGCGCAGAGGTGCCAAAGGTCAGCGGGCCGGCTTGAGAAGCAGGCCATGGCGGCGCACGGAGAGCGAGGCGCGGCGGAAGATGCAGACCATGAAATGCAAGACCGCAGGTCACCCGACAGCTTCAGTGAGGGCGCGGGGCTGCTGCCCGCTGCCTGGCGGTTTGAGCGCGCGACAGCGTTCAGGGTGGGTGCCATCTTGTTATGTTGTGTTGCACTTGGAGCCGTCGCCCACTTAGCTGCCCAGCACGAGGTGTCTTAGCAGCCTGCGCTGGGTGCGCTGGTTAGCAACTGTGACCTGTTGCGCTGGTTGTGAGCACACTGAGCGTCACCATCTTCAAAGCTGCGCACTTGCCATGTCATAAAGACTGGCACCGACTCAGAACCTGTGCGACCCCCATGCCTCACAAACAGTGGCGGAGGAATGCGCTTGTTGCAGTGTGTCACGCACAGTCTCCGGCTACCGGCCCAGCTCGTTCGCAGCGCCGTTCGCAGCGCCGGTGCTGAGCAGCCTGCGGCCCGAGCAGGGACGCCGACCGCGAGCCGGCATCGCCGGCCAGCACCAGCGCGGCGGCCGGCACCGTGGCGCTGGAGGAGCGCGTGCGCGCGCACCTGGGCGTGATGGAGCGCAGGCTGGAGGCGACCCTGCAGCACATCTCGCACGAGCTCGCTACGGAGGTCGGGCGTGAGCAAAACCACCTCATCTTCATGCAGGACCAGGCGCGCAACGTTGCTGTGTAGCCGTGCACCCGCAGCCCCGCACATGTAAGCGCCATGGGGAAGCAAGCCGCGGCGCTGGTGCACACAGCGTCTGTACATCATTGCCACCTGACAGCTCATACTGCTGCAGCGAAGCTGCGCTCTTGCCCTGGGCATGCCTCGCTCCCAGCTGGGGTGTGTCAACAGGTCTCGCCATTTGCTGAAAACGCAGCGCGACAGATTTGAGTTGGCAGTTCAAGCGCACTCTGTACAGCCGTGGCCTGACGGTGCTGCAGCGGGTTGCGTGACGGTGTGTACTGCAGCAGGTCGACAAGATGGGCCAGACGCTGCTGCGGGAGCTGGCGGACGTCAGCAAGCGCTTGGAGCATGAG
>JAABUV010008306.1_pt1 | contig 10547 bp, 10 predicted proteins | sample 5559971 | NCBI WGS metagenome assembly JAABUV01 (sample SAMN10711881, study PRJNA513362) | rock metagenome | isolation source: Antarctica rocks | place: Antarctica: Victoria Land, Knobhead nord | collected 2015-12-19
GGTGGCGAGCAGTGACTCCAGTTGCGCCCTGTTTGGGGGATGGTCCAGGTCTAGGATCGCGCTGCGCTTGCCGGAGAGCATGTCAATCGCCCTGGGCTGGGCTCTCGGACAGCCTGGGGCTGTCGAATCTGAGGACGTGGGCGCCCCCAGCAGCTATGGTCCCTGTTGCGACGGGTCCGGAGACCACTCGGGTCAGGTCGAGAACCAGTCCGCGAGCGGCTCGACCGGCCGCCGGCCGGTGGCCGGGTTTGTTACCGGTGCTGCGTCCGGGCAGTGGTGGGGTGGCGACGGCTCGACCTTTGGGGGCGTTCGAGCCGTTCATCACGACCGCGCATGGCGAACCCGAGCTTCTCCTGCCGGGCCAGTGCGTCCTTGAGATTGAGTGCGTTGCTTTCCCATTCGAATACCGACACCGCGACCGCCATCGGGGGAGCGGCGATCTCGTCGCGGGGCCGAGGACGTCGAGTCTGCCGCGTTGGCGGTGCCCCGGGTAGCCTGCATGCAGGCGCAACCAGCCGTCGGCGCTTGGTAGGCGCGAGAGAGCGGAGCGGACAGGTCCTGGGTGTCGCCGTCACTGGCCGTGGCGTATCGCTCGCTGGGGGAGGCCAACCCGACATGTTTGACGTCCAGTGAAACCAGTGACGGCGGCCGTCCGGTCCTCCCTGGACCTCGACGAGGTCTAGTAGGTAAGGGTCGCCGCCCAGTGCCAGCCAGGCGGTCCGGAGTAGTTCGCTGGTCCCGCGGGTCGCCGTCAACGTGTGCTCCTTGCCTGCTGTCCGCGTAGTCATCTGCGGTTTTGCCCGTTGGGTCGGCGCGCGCCGTTACTAGTTGGGCGGGCAGCTGGACTCGCGAACGACCAGCCAGGGGGCCAGTCGTATGCTTTTGGTCGGTCGCCCGGCAAGTCGCTCAGCCAACAGATCGACCGCCCGGCGCCCCATCTCATTCATCTCGGAGTGGACAGAGGTCAGCGAGACCGGAAGCTCAGCGGCCAGCGGGATATCGTTGAATCCCACGAGGGCGATGTCTCGTCCGGGTTGTATTCCAGCCTCTCGCAACGGGCCAAGGGCTCCGATGGCGGCGAAGTCGTTGACCGCGAAGATCGCGGTCGGGCGACTGCCGCCGCGCAGCAGTTGGGTCGCCGCCTCGCGTCCGCCCTGGACGTCGAAGTGCGAGTGGCGCACCCACTCCTGCTTGATCGCCAAACCGGCTTCGGCGTAGCGGTCGACGAACCCGGCCGTCCGGTCGATTCCGGTGCTGGCAAAGGGCTCCCCGGCGATGACCGCTGGCTTTTCGTGGCCCAGCTCGAGGAGGTGCTCGGCGGCCAACCGCCCACCAAGGTAGTCGTCGCAGGTCGCTGAGGGGTGCCCACCGGCGTGTCGGTTGACTAGCACGAAGGGGACCCCGCGGCGATCCAAGTCGTCGACCGCCCGAGCGTCGGAGGCGGCGTCCCCGATGATCAGGCCCTCGACTCGGCGCGCGAGCAGCATCTCGATCTTGTCACGCTGCTGTTGGGGGTTGTCACGACTGTTCGTCACGAATGTGTGCAGACCCCGTTCGCCGGCGGCGTCTTCGAGCCCCTCGTAGATCAACGCGAACACGACGTCGGACATCCGCGGGGCGAGAACCCCGATCAGGTTACTGCGCTGGGTCCGCAGGCCGGTCGCATGCGGGTTGGGGACGTATCCCAGCTCGCTGGCGAAGGCTTTGATGCGGCTGGAGGTAGCAGTCGATGCCGCTCGCGCGCCTGGCTGCGGGGCCGGGCTGAGTACGCGCGACACGGTTGTGACGTGGACGCCGGACAGTTCGGCGATCGTCCGCAGGGTCACTCTGCCCGCACGATCGGTGAACGGTAGCGGGGCCGGCGGCCCCTCCACATCGGGCAGGTTTGCTGGCTTTACCACGGTCCCCGCTCCTTCCTGGTGTCGATTTTAAGACAGTGACGCGTTGCTCTTGACATGACCGCAACCTCTCCGCTTTCCTTAGCCAATCGTTAGCGCCAATGGTTAGGCACCTTATCGGACTTCCCCACGACGGCCCAGATCTGCGTGCAACTTGGGTGGCGGTGTTCGAGACAGGGGTTTGACCTAGTTCGCCCAGATTCGCGTTTGGCATCCCGCACCAAGCCGCCCTGACAGCTGCCCGGCACCTCCGGACGACCCGAACAAAGGACCCGAACTATGTCTACGAGCGATCCCAGTCTTGGCACTCCAGCTGCTACCAACCCGTGGGCCAAGCACGCGGTCAGCGTGAGGGAGACCCGCAAGGGAACTGCCTTCGCGTTCTTGGCTTGGGTGTTCGCCGTCTACGACTTCATCCTGTTTGGCACGCTGTTGCCGGCAATCGGCAAGGACATGGGGTGGTCCCCGGCGACTGCTACCGGCGTCTCGACGGCGGTTTCGGTTGGGACCGCGCTGGTGGTCTTGGGCGTTGGCCCCCTCGTGGACCGCATCGGACGCCGCAAGGGGATGCTGCTGACCGTGTCCGGCACGGCAGTCGCGTCGGGGCTCACTGCCTTGACGATGAGCGCCGGCTACTTGGTGGGCGTGCGCTCCATCGCCGGCCTCGGCCTTGCTGAGCAGGGCGTCAACACCACTTACCTGAATGAGATCTACGCCGTGAGCCAGGACGAGGCGATCAAGAAGCGCCGCGGCTTCATCTACAGCATCGTCCAGGGCGGTTGGCCCCTCGGTGTCCTGTCCGCTGCCGGCTTCGCCGCGGTCTTCCTGCCGCTCGTGGGGTGGCGGGGCTGCTTCCTGCTGGCGACGTTCCCGGCGATCGTCATCGTGCTGCTGCGGCGCAAGTTGCAGGAGACGCCGCAGTTCCTGATTGACCAGAAGATCCGCCAGTTGAAGAAGGAAGGCCGCGCCGATGAGGCTGCGGCGATGTCGGCCGAGTACGGGCTGGACGCCGGGCGGGCCACCCCCCTCGTTGAGATTTTCTCCAAGGAGGCGCGGCGCAACACGATCATGCTGAGCATTGCGTGGATCACCAACTGGTTCGGCATCACGACGTTTGCGATCCTGGGAACGACGGTGCTGAGCTCGGCTACGGGCAAGAACGTGGACTTCGCGGACGCGCTGATCATGTTTGTCATCATCAACCTCGTCGGCTTCACCGGGTACCTGTTCCATGGCTGGGCCGGCGACCGGTTCGGTCGCCGCAACGTTATCGGGATCGGTTGGTTGATCTCCGGGGTGCTGTTTGCCCTGATGCTGCTCGTCGCCCACTCGCCGGCGTCCGTCGTGACCCTCTACTCCTTGGGCATGTTCTTCCTAGTGGGTCCCTACGCGGCGCTGCTGTTCTACATGGGTGAGTGCTACGAGACCGATTGCCGTGCCACCGGTGCCTCGTTGCTGAACGCGATGAGCCAGCCTGGTGCGATCGTTGCCGGCCTGATCATCACCGCGATGCTGGCGGCTGGCGCCACCTGGATCAATGCGGCCCTGTATGTCGGGGTGATCGGGACGTTGGTCTCTGGTGTCGTGATGTTCGGCGCCAAGAAGGTCACTGCGCTGGAGGCCATTGACACCTCGATGGTCCCGGTCGGCTCCCACGGCTCGCATCTGTCGTGACGTCTCGGGTCGCGATCATCACCGGGGCTGCTAGCGGCATCGGCAGGGCGGTGGCGGTGGCCTACGCGCAGGAGGGCACCGCCAGCGTCCTCGGGACTTTCCCGGGCGACCCGCACGACCCGCACGAGACCGCGGCGCTCGTCATCGAAGAGGGCGGGCGCTGCGTCATCCAGGAGGTGGATGTCCGCGACAGCGAGCAGGTCAACGCTTTTGCTGAACGTGCGGTCCAGGAGTGGGGAAGGTTGGACATTGCGGTAGCCAACGCGGGGGTGCTGCGCCGTTCGCCGGTGGCCGAACTCACCGACGTACTGTGGGACGACATGATCAGCGTCGACCTCACCGGGGTGCTGCGCACTTTCCGCTCCGCGGTCTCCCATATGCAGGGTCCCGGGAGCATGGTGGCTGTCTCTTCGATCGCTGGTGGCGTGTACGGGTGGGGGGATCACACCCATTACGCGGCGGCCAAGGCCGGAGTCCTGGGACTGTGTCGAAGCTTGGCGGTAGAGCTCGCGCCGCGCCAAATCCGCGTGAACGCGGTGATCCCCGGCCTGATCGAGACCCCGCAGTCGTCCGACCCGGTGAACTCGCTGGGTCCTGAGGGCCTTCGCAAAGCTGGAGGTGACATCCCTTGGGGGCGGGTCGGCCGTCCCGAGGAGGTAGCGACCGCGATTCGATTTCTGACGTCCGAGGACGCCGGTTACGTGACCGGTCAGACCCTGACCGTCGATGGTGGCCTGACCGTGTCTATGCCCGCATGAACGCCCAGCGGTCGCCTGATCTGCTTGACCGGGTCGCACTGGTAGTGGGCGGAGCCAGCGGGATCGGCGCATCGATCGCGCGTGCGTTCTGCGCCGAAGGGGCCGTGGTCATTGTCGCCGACCGAGACAGCGACGTGGTGTCGGCGGCCGCAGAGGAGATCGCAGCCGCCGGCAGTGCGACAATGGATGTGCGTGACTTCGCCTCGGTCCAGGCGGCGGTCAGCGGGGTCGTAGCCCAGTACGGGCGGATCGACGTCCTGGTCAACTCTGCGGGTATTTTGACGGAGTCACCCCTGATCGAGATGTCACCCGAGCAGTGGCAAGAGACGATCGACGTCGACCTCACCGGGGTGTTCTTGTGTTGTCGAGCCGTGGTGCCGCACATGGTGTCCCGTGCCAGTGGCCGGGTGATCAACATGGCCTCCCAACTGGGGATCAAGGGCGGTCGAGGACTTACCCACTACAGCGCCGCCAAGGCTGGCGTCATCGGCTTGACCAAGGCGCTGGCGCTCGAGGTCGCCGAGCACAACGTCTTGGTCAACGCGATCGCACCGGGCCCGGTCGACACGCCGATGGTGGCAGGGATCAGCGACACGTGGAAGGCAGCGAAGGTGAACGAGCTGCCCCTCGGACGGTTCGGCTCGCCCGAAGAGATCGCACCCACGGCGGTGCTGCTGGCCAGCGATCCAGGTGGCAACCTGTACGTCGGTCAGACGCTCGGCCCCAACTCAGGTGACGTGATGCCGTGACGGTGGCCGCGGGCGAAATGCGTCTAGGTCCGGCGAAGGTTGCCTATGCAGAGCCGGATCGTCAAGGGCCGGGCATCAGCGCTCTCCTCCCACCCTTGGTGGCCCTGTTCGTGGCCGGGCGCATCGACACAGTATTGAGCACAGGTGCCACCACGCCGGGAGCGTGTTAGGGCACCGGTGGCCGACTCGGTCCAGCCCCGTTTGGACACGATCGTCATTACGGACTGTTGCGCCGACCGGTCCCGAAGCCCGCAATAGTCGGACCCGTTCGACCTGACCGCTACATGACAAGACCCTATTCACTGCCAAAGGAGGTGGTTCGCTACCTCCAGCAACACATGAGGGATGGCTCACCAGCGTGACCTGACCCGCAGGCCTCGACCCCGCAGACAAAAGCTCGCTCGGCGCGGGACTTGGCTCATATGCAGACCGCAGCAAGGCGACGACAAGGAGAACATTGTGGCAAAGGACATCAAGTGCGTATTCGGTGTCGACATCGACGCCGTCGGTGGTTGGCTAGGTTCCTACGGCGGGGAAGACTCACCGTCGGACATCCAGCGGGGGATGTTCTCGGGTGAGGTCGGCACGCCCCGTCTTCTGAACCTGTTCAAGAAGAATGACATGCCCGCCACCTGGTTCATCCCCGGCCACTCGATCGAAACGTTCCCGGACTCGGTCAGGATGATCGTGGACGCAGGGCACGAGATCGGCGCGCACGGCTACTCACACGAGAACCCGATCTCGATGACGCCCAAGCAGGAGGAAGACGTCCTGGCCAAGTGCGTCGAACTGATTGAGAAGGTGAGCGGCAAGGCGCCGCGCGGTTACGTCCCCCCATGGTGGGAGATGTCCAACATCACGGCGTCACTGCTGCAGAAGTACGGGTTCACATATGATCACGGCCAGGGCTTGCACGACTTCATGCCGTTCTACGCTCGCGTCGGTGACACCTGGACGAAGATCGACTACTCCCAAGAGGCAAGCAGCTGGATGAAGCCCCTGGAACGCGGCGAGGTCATCGACCTCGTCGAGATCGGCGCCAACTGGTACATGGACGACCTGCCCCCGATGATGTTCATCAAGAAGGCGCCCAACAGTGCGGGCTGGGTGAATCCCCGCGACGTCGAGGCCTGGTGGAAGGACCAGTTCGACTGGGTGTACCGCGAGCAGGACTACGGCGTGTACGCGTTCACGATCCACCCAGACGTGGCAGGGCGGCCGCAGGTCTTGCTGATGCTCGAGCGGATGATCGAGTACATCAACGGCCACGAGGGCACCAGTTGGGTGACCATGGAAGACGCAGCGGATGACTTCCGCAAGCGCTACGCCTTCCCGGGGGCTAAGGGCAGCCCGTTCATGCCGGGTTCTTGATTGGTGGGTCGGGCCGGTGCGACCCCCATGTCGCCCGGCCCGGCCTACTCCGCTGCGCCACAACGAGAATGGAAGGATCCCCGGACCCCGATGTGCGTGCTCTGCTACGAATTGGCCGCCGAAGATCATTGGTCGGACGGCGTCATCATCGCGGGGGCAGAACAGATGCCGGGCCGGTCCAGGTTTCGGCGCACCCGAGTGTTGGCCGCAGTGCTGGCTGCATACGGGTTGACAGTTTCAGACCCAGGCAGCGGACCGTACTGCGTGATCGCTGACCGCAAGGGTGCCGCGGAGGTGGTCGCCGGACTGCCGGGCATCTGGCAGGCCGCGGATCGACTCTCACCGCGTGAAGTCGACGTCCTTGACCCCGTCCTGCTGGACGCCTTCGACGCCAGTGGACACGCGTGATGCTGCTTAGCCTTCCCGCAGGGACGCGGCCATCCCCGGTCGACTCGGGGCGCCGTGGGGTGACCTTGCTCAGCGGGTTCCTCGGATCGGGTAAGACGACCTTGCTGCGACGCCAGTTGGACCAGGCCGGGAGCCGCCCGCCGGCCGTGATCCTCAACGACTTCGCCCAGACGGTGGTGGACGACGTACTCCTTGGTTCGCAGGGAGAGGCCCCCCTAGTGGTGTCCGGTGGCTGCGCCTGCTGCACCCGCAGAGACGGTCTCGCCCACGCCTTGACCGGCCTGTTGGATGCCGAACAACGGGGAACGGTCGCGCGCCGAGATCATGTCGTGATCGAGACCAGCGGGCTGTCCGACCCTGGGCCCATCGCCTTCACCATGGCCAACGACCCTGTCCTGAAGCATCACTACGCGCTGGCTCGGGTCTGCGTCACGGTCGACGCACTGACCGGTCTGAGCAGCATCGAGCACCATCAGGTGGCGCTGCGCCAACTGCTTGCCGCTGATGACGTGTTCGTCACCAAAGCAGACCTGGTCACGCCCACTCACCTTGAACCGCTGGTGAGCCGGCTGCGCGCGATCAACCCCTCCGCGACGATCAGCGTCACTGCTGGTGGAGTTCTGGTGCGCACCGAAACGCCCTCTGGTGCCGGCCGCCACCGTGCTATAACCGTGCCACCCACCGAGGCCACCCACACCAGCGCCATTTCGACCCTGGAGTTGGTGATCGAGGAGCCACTGGACTGGCAAGCATTCGCCGTCTGGCTCAGTCTGCTGTTGCACCGCCACGGTTCAAACGTGCTGAGAGTCAAGGGCGCTCTAAATGTGCAGGGGGTGGGGCCGGTCGCGGTGAACGGGGTGCAACACATCGTGCACCGACCCGAGCACCTGACCGAACCGAGTCCACCCGGAACCAGGCTCGTGTTCATCGTCCGCGACATCGCCCCGCTATTGCTCGAGCGCTCCTTCCGGACGTTCGTCGCCATCAAGTGAAGCGAAGTCAAACTATGAACGCACGAAATCCCCGCCCACAGGTGACGGTCTTCTCCCTGGGAGGCACGATCGCGTCGACCAACTCCGACGGCGGGGGGACCGCCGGCGGGGTCACGCCGCGGCTGGGGGCCCGCGAACTGGTCGAGGCCGTCCCGCAACTGCTTGAGGTCGCTGACCTGGAGACGGTTGCCTTTCGCCAGATCGCCTCCGGCGATTTAACCTTGCAGGACCTGATTGACCTGGCCGCCGAGATCACCCAGCGCTTCGAGGCTGGAGTGGACGGCGTGGTCGTGACCCAGGGCACGGACACAATTGAGGAGACGTCCTTCGCCCTGGACCTGCTCGTTCGTAGCCACCGACCGGTCGTCGTCACCGGGGCGATGCGTAACCCGACCCTGGCCGGGTCCGACGGGCCCGCGAACCTGCTGGCAGCCGTGCAGGTGGCGGCTGCCGCGGAGGCAGGCGGCCTCGGCACCCTGGTCGTGGTCAATGATCAGATCCACGCCGCGAGGTTCGTGCGCAAGACCCACACGTCAAGCCCCGCAACGTTCGGCTCGCCGACAGCGGGTCCGCTGGGCTGGGTCGTCGAAGGCCGACCACGCATTGCACTTCGGACCCCCGCGCTTGAAGGGGCGCCGGCCGTTATGGGGCGTGTGCCTGCTGTGGCCCTGCTCACGTCAGCCTTGGGCGACGACTGCAGGCTGATCGAGAGGGTGCAGGAACTCGGGTATGTCGGACTGGTACTAGAGGCCTTCGGCGGCGGGCACGTTCCCGCGCACGTCGTCCCGGCTTTGGAGGCCCTGGCTTCTCGCGTGCCGGTCATTCTTGCCTCGCGCACCGGTGGTGGTGAGCTGCTGCAGAAGACGTACGGGTTCGCGGGCTCTGAGCGGGACCTGCTGGCACGTGGGTTGATCCCCGCTGGTTTCCTGGATGGCCTCAAGGCCCGGATCCTGCTGAGCCTGCTCTTGGCGGCGGGAGCCGATCTGGACGGCGTGCGCGCGGCGTTCGCGCAGGTGAACGACTCTGTGTCCTCGTCCGTAGGTCTCGCCGCTATAGCATCGGCGCCGTCGGCCGAGGCGGGGCCGCGATGAGCCCACGACCTGGCGCGGGTGTGCTGAACCCACTCGACCTCGCCGGCGTCGACGACGAACTTAGCGACGATGAGAAAGCCGTGCGAACCGCGGTGCGGCAGTTGTGCGCCGCACACGTCGACCCCTATGTCGCCGAGTGGTTTGAGGCCGGCTCGATCCTCGACGTTCACGCGCTGGCCAGAGAACTCGGTTCCTTGGGCCTATTCGGCATGCACTTGCAGGGGTACGGCTGCGCCGCCATGAGTGCCACCGACTACGGGCTGGCCTGCCTGGAACTGGAGGCCAGCGACTCCGGAATCCGTTCGCTGGTCAGCGTGCAGGGGTCCCTGGCGATGTTCGCCATCTGGCGCTTTGGAAGTGAGGACCACAAGCAGCGGTGGCTGCCGCCGATGGCGACGGGGGAGGCCATCGGGTGCTTCGGACTGACCGAGGCCGAGCACGGCTCGGACCCCAGCGGCATGCGCACCCGCGCCAGGCGTGAGCGGGGCGATTGGGTGCTCGACGGTTCGAAGATGTGGATCACTAACGGCTCGGTGGCCGACGTCGCGGTGGTCTGGGCCCAGACCGACCAGGGTATGCGCGGCTTCGTCGTCCCCACCGACACCCCCGGCTTCTCAGCGACCGGGATCAAACACAAGATGTCGCTGCGCGCCTCGGTCACCAGCGAGTTGATTCTCAACGGCGTCCGACTACCAGCCGATGCGATGTTGCCCGAGGCGCGCGGGCTGGGGAGCCCCCTGTCCTGCCTGAACGAAGCTCGCTACGGCATCGTGTGGGGTGCGATGGGCGCTGCTAGGTCATCGCTATCCGCAGCGTTGGCCTACGCCGGTGACCGGGAGCAGTTCGGCAAGCCGATCTCCGCCTTCCAGTTGACCCAACAAAAGTTGGTCGACATGGGATTGGAACTGGCCAAGGGCACACTCCTGGCGCTGCACCTGGGCCGCCGAAAGGACACCGGACGCCTGGCCCCCGAACAGGTCAGTCTGGGCAAGCTCAACAACGTCCGGGCCGCGTTGGAGATCTGCCGCACCGCCCGCACGATCCTGGGCGCGAACGGCATCTCACTTGAATACCCGGTGATGCGGCACATGAACAACCTGGAATCGGTCCTCACCTACGAGGGTACGGTCGAAATGCACACCCTCGTGCTGGGCCAGGTCATGACCGGGCACGCTGCGTTTCGCGGTTAAAAACCCGATTGTGAACTGCCATGAACAGCGATCGTGATCGCACAGAGAGGAAACCATGCGCCCCTTGGAAGGTCTCACCGTGGTTTCGATCGAACAGGCCGTGGCGGCACCCTTCGCCACCCGCCAGCTGGCGGACCTGGGTGCGCGGGTCATCAAGGTAGAGCGCCCAGGCCCCGGCGATTTCGCGCGAGACTACGACACCACGGTCAACGGCATGTCGTCGCACTTCGTCTGGCTCAACCGGTCGAAGGAGTCCATCGCCCTGAATCTCAAGACAGAGCAGGGCCGTGATGCGATGCAGGCCCTGGTTGCTCAGGCCGATGTCTTCGTCCAGAATCTCGCACCGGGCGCAGCCGACCGGTTGGGCCTGGGGGCGGCACACCTGCGCGACCTTTACCCCGGACTGATCCACGTTT
>JAABUV010008307.1_pt1 | contig 10547 bp, 10 predicted proteins | sample 5559971 | NCBI WGS metagenome assembly JAABUV01 (sample SAMN10711881, study PRJNA513362) | rock metagenome | isolation source: Antarctica rocks | place: Antarctica: Victoria Land, Knobhead nord | collected 2015-12-19
CACAATCGCCTCACGTGCTGTGGCACGCCCGGCAGGCGTGGTCAGCGGCGCGGGCGCCTGCTGCCCGCCGGCGCCGCCCGGCGGCGCCGCGCCGACGCTGGACAGCGCGGGCGGCTGCTGCGCGGGGTTGCTGGACGCGTGCGGCGCGTGCGGCGGCGGCGGCCGCGCCATTGACCTGGCGGGCGCCTGCTGTGAGGCGCGCTGCCTCAGGCTCCGTGATGGGTCGCCGGCGTGCTTGCTTCCGCCACGCGCTCAGGTAGTAGCGCGCGGTCCGCAACAGGCGCTGTGCTGGCATGGGCGCGTGCGTGCGGGCCGGAGGCTGGGCACAGGCATGTGGTATCCTGCATGGCGGTGCGCGTGGACATATTTTCTTACGTTATAAAAGTGTGCGGGCAAGTACTCCATGCACGTATCAACCTGCATGGCAGCGCGCATGATGGCATTCTTCGTGACGCAAACAAAATAACCTATGCTGAAGCCACGACAGGGCGAGCTGGATGCGGGCGCGCGCTGCTGCGCGGCTCCCGCAGTGGTGGATGCGGCGGGAGTCTGCGGCGGCGACGGCAGCTCAGGCCGCCTGGTCCTCCGCCTGACCGCCGCCGCGCCCGACTGGGCAGGTGACAGGGCGCGCCTCCTGCTGGCTGCCCGCGGTCAAGCATGCCTTCAAGCGCAGCAGCGGTGACGCGCGGCCGCTTGTGCGCCAGGGCTCGGCGGCCCGGCGCTGCCGCAGGGCTCGGCCTTTGCTGCGGGTGCGTCGTCGCAGCTGGCGCGGCTGCTGTCGGTGAACGCCAGCCAGGTGGTCATCCGGGGGGTGTCGCGCGCCGGCGGGGCCAGGCGCCGCGCGCTGCGCGCGCTGCCGCAGGTGCGGCCTGCGCCCACGGAGCTCCGGCGCGGTGAGGGGGTTGCCTGCATGGGCGATTAGGCCCGGGCGCGCGCTGTCCGGCGCCGCTGTCATGTGCTGGGCCTGATTCATGACTCTGCATGGTGGACGAGCACGGTCTGTTACCCAGCCGCCCTGCCAGCATGCGCCCTCAGCATGGCACCTAGAGGCTGGAATGTGCCTGCACAGCACATGCGGCAGTGCAGACATACCCAATGCATTAACCACGTCTCGTCGACGCGAGTGCTGGTGTCAACACTGATACGCCGCGCGAACAGGAAAGTACGGGAGCGAGCAGCGCGGCGCACGCCACAGAAGCCGCGCCTGCTTCGCTGGCTGCAATGCGCGGCCCGCCGTCAGCGGCCGCGCCGCGCCCTGCTGCCGCCCCAGCCGGCCCCGCGCGGGCCCCCGGCGCTGCCGCACTTGCGCCGGCCACGGCAGAGGTCATCGCATGGGTCCTCGCGCCGCCGCCGCGGCTGACCTACCCCGCGGTGGTGCAGCTGCTGGATGCGGCGCGCCTGCAAGGGTTTGCAGCCCTGCATGGCGGCGCGCTGAGCGGCGCCCCGCTCGTCAGCCTGGCCGACGTGGGCATGCTCGGCCTGCCGGGCAACGGCGTGTGCGAGCTTGGCGAGCTGCCGGGCGACGGCCACCCCGGTGCGTCTAGGCAGTTAGGCGCCTTTGCACTGCTGTCGCGCGCGCGTGTGCCCGCACCTCGCAGCTTCACCAGCACGAGGCGGGCGGCCGTGCATGTGTGGTGCCGGCTCCATCTCATGTCCTCCAACATTGTTTTGGGCCTCCCCTCCCTCGACCTCACCGGCCATAGCGTCAACAGGACACGTCAGGCTCAGCACATGTGTGTGCGGTGTAGGCGTGCCGGAGGACTGCCCTGTGCGCCCTCTGCCCGTGCCGAGCGCTGGCGGAGCGGCGTGTGGCGGGCGGGGCCTGCCCGTCGCCGCGCTCAGCGCCTGCTTGTGCTGGGCGGGCTACGACGGGGCCGCCTGCGAGGCCTGCGCGCCTGGCTACGCGCGCGCGCGCGCCGCCGGGGGCGCCGCGGGCAATGCATCGGCGCTCTGCCTGCGCACGCTGCAGGGTCTGCGCCAGCAGGCGCTGCTGGCCGCGGACATGGGCGCCAAGGCGCGCACATCCGCTCTGGCCGCTGCACGGGTGCAGCCAGGGCGTGGCTCATCTGGCACTGCATCGCAATGATGTCACAATGCGACGAGGCCGCGGCCGCCAATGCGGCCTGAGGCTCACTGCAGCTGCCCTGCGGGCTATTCATGCTGTGGCGCCCTGCGTGTCCAGCTTAGGCAGACGGAGCGTGAGGCATCGCACATGCTTGGGGGGCTTGGCACGCGCCCTCCCGTCGCCCAGCCTCAGCGGAGTTCACGCGCGCGTCAGGTCGGCGCCGCTGGTGCATCGCTGACCGCACCGCTGGCGGCGTCGCTGCTGGGCGCCGCGCTGCTTGCCGCCGCCGCCGCGCTCGCCGCGGGCCGCGCGCGCGCACTGCGCAGGCGCTCCGTGGGCTCGCTGGCCCCGACGGGGTCGGCGTCCAGCGCCGGCAGCACCCGCAGCGCGTGCGGCGGAGCCGCATGCCCTGCGGGGTCGCACGGGGGGGCAGGGAGCGCCCTGCTGCCGCCGGCCTGGCCGCCGGGGGAGCCGGCGGACCCGCGGGCGACCGGGGACCCGGAGCAGGGCCGTGCAGGCGGCCAGGCCGCGCGCGCAGCGGCGGCCCCGGTGGAGGGCGCCGGTGCAGCGGCGCTCGCGGCCGCCACCGCCCAGGACGGCCAGCCGGCGCGCCCCCTGTCGAGCAGCCGGCGCTGCGCACTTTGACGCGGATTTACTACCGCGGCCGCGTCCGTGTGGCTGCATGCTGTGGCAGCATGGGCGCCCGGGCGAGCATGCGGTGTCCCATGCGCGCGCAGGGGGCTGCCGCGAAGCCGGCACAGGAGCCGCAGGTCGTCGCGAGCGCCGCAGCGCCGTGGGGCGCGACGGCGCGTGCGATCGTCGGCGTGGCGCTGTGGCGCGGCCAGGCGGACTCTCCGGGGACTGCCACGCCCCCAAACGCGCCGGGTGCAGGACCGCAAGCGCACACGTGCGCCCGCCACACTGCCGCCTGTCGTGCACCTTGCGCAGCAGTGCAGCCAAGACAGCATCCGACCTGCCTTGCTCAGTGCCATGCACTAGCTGCAGCATGCTCTGCCGGAGCGCGTTACTGCGGTCGTATGTAGTGCCTCACCAGCCATGCAGAGAGCCCCCGGTCAGGCAAGCGAGTGAGAGACGTGTGATGCGGGCAGCGTCGACCTGACGCCTTCCTCCGGCGATGCGTCGCCCGCGTCGCCCGCGACCCCCGCGACGCCTGGCCGCCGCAGCCTCGCCGCCGCGCTCGGCTTTGCGGCCGCAGCGGGGCCGCGCACCAAGGCGCCGCGCGTGCGCGCGCCGGCCTCTGTGGACAGCTCTGGCGACAGCTCTGAGCGGTGCTGGGCCCTCAAGTCCGACCACGGGGCTGCCTTGCAGGGTCACACGGGGGCGCTCAGACGGCTCCTGCGTGGCTGCTGCGGCGGTCCGGCAGCCCATTGGTGTTCCTGATGCAGTCGGGTGCGCTGAGTGCCTCGGCAGAGCGCATTCTTGCCCACCTCCGCATGCGGGCAGCAGCAATGCGAGCATGGCACGCCCGCTTCAGCATGGGGGGTATTCGGCCCGGGTGCGCGCGTGCCGTCGCGACGCTGCAGCGCTGGGGCGCCAGGCGCGCGGAGAGCAGCGCATGGTCGGCAGGGTCTGCGCGCACGCCACCCATGCAGGGTGCGCCGTCGTCGCTGGACGGCGAGCCGGGCGTGCGCAGCGCACGCAGCAAGCGCAGCTGCCACGCATACCACTTTGCTGCTGCGCCCGAGCCCGCGCCGCGCAAGCGCATCGGCAGCGTCCTGGCGCGCCCCGCGCGTCCTCGCCTGCACCGGGCCATGCTCTTTCCAGACGCCGTGGACAGGTTGAAAGTGGACCACTCAGTACTGTGCATGTTCGGCTCTGTTTCGATGAAGTGCAACTGGCGGCCCTGGGCCTAGGCGTCGCGGAGCTGCGACGCCCCAGCTCACCGGCACTGAATGATGTTGCAAGCTGGCATGCACTCGTGCCCTGGTGCCCTGGATCACATGCATCACACATGTCTTGCAACCCTTTGCATGTGCATGTACGTACGCCTGGGTGTCAAACCAATGCAGGCAGCTCTACATGCATGCGCGAAGCAACACGCCCACACAGCAGCTCCTGCACCCTCACATCAGTGCTGCGGAGCAGGCAGTGGATGCTTCGGAGTCCTCAGCCGGCAGCCTGGCCTCGCTGAACGCCAGCACGGTGCCGGTGCTCGGAGCGCTGCGGTGTACCACGGACGGCGGCGCCGGTGCTGACAGCGAGAGCTCCATTGCTTCGGGCAAGGCAGAAGCGCCCCGCATGGCGCCGGGAGCCGTGCCCTACCCCTGAACACCCAGTCAATCTCTCTGCCAGCGGGGCCTGCATGAGCCTGCAGCCGGTTGTGTGGGCACGTCCCGCATGTCCTGTGCCCGCTCGCATGCACCAGTGTTACATGGACCTTCGTCTATCAGCCTACGTTGCAAGGCGCGTCCTCACGGGGTCCCCAGCCCCTAGTGTAACAACATCAACAGTTTTCGCCCCGATGGCCGAGTGTTCCCCTACTGGAATACTTGTTCTGTGGCACAGCCTGCCAGCGAGTCACGAGGCGCAATGCGTTTCAGGGCGCTCCAATGCTGGGGACCGCTGTCGGCGGCGGTCCTTTGCACCGCAGCTCTCTTGCATGCAGACCGCGCCAGTGCACTGGGTTCTTCAGGTGAACACAGGCTGTGGCAACAGGCGCACAGCCACCAGCAGAAGCAACCACCCCTCTACCACCCGAGGCATGGGTGCGAAGCTCACTCCCATCTGCGCTAGCCTTTTTCGCTGAAGCCGGCGAAAGAGAAGCACAGGCGCGCGACTCGTCACGCGTGGGGATGCAGGGCCTCCGGCCTGACCTGGGACTTCCTGCAGCGCCACCTGCTGACGGTCGCGGGCGCCGCGGCCGACCCGGGAGACGTGCACCGCCCGTTCGCCTTTGGCGCCACGCAGATCGTGGCCTGGATATTAGTGATCGTCGTGGGCTCCCTGGGCGCTGCCGCGGGGATGGGAGGTGGCTGCCCGGCGCCCCCGCAGCCCGTGGTCGCTTGCCCGTGATGCGTGTCCGGGTAGCGCGCTCGCGCGCCGGGCCAATGCTGACAGCCTGCCGCCGCAGGCGGCCCGTTCTACGTCCCCCTGTTCTCCGTGCTGCTCAGCTTTGGCGTCAAGGCGTCGGCGGCGCTGTCTTCAGCCGTGGTCACTGGTGCGCGTGAGCGGCCGCTTCGCTCCCCACTGCAGGGGCGCGCGCCGGGCCGGCGCGCCGTGCCGGCGGGCTGCAGCGAGCGGGCGCCGCAGGCGGAGGCCTGTCGGGCACACTCTACTACATGCGGCAGCACCACCCGGACGACCCCCAGCGGCCGCTCATCGACTACCGCCTCTCGCTCGTGCTCACGCCCTCGGTGCTCGTTGGCTCCACGATAGGTTCGCACCGCTGCCCCACCCGCCCGGCCGCTCCGCGTGAAGCGGCGGGCTCACTGCGCCTTCGCAGCGGCGCTGCTTGCGCTGCCTGCCGCTGCGGACTGCGCGCGTGTCCTCGCGTGCCTGCAGCTGCCTGTCTGCATCAGGAGCCTGAGGATCCCGGCCTGTCGGCCACCTCCGGCCGGCAGCCGCTAGCGGTAGCGCGCGGGCGGGGCGCGCGCCCGGCGCGCGCGCGGCGGCGCGCGCGCTGAGCGCCGCAGGTCCGCGGCCGCGGCAGGCGTGCTGGGCAACAAGCTGCTGCCGAGCTGGCTGGTCACGCTGGTGCTGATCCTGCTGCTGGCGTTCCTGACCTGGCGCATGGTCTCCAAGGCGTGGGCGCTGCTGCGCGCCGAGCTCAAGCTGCGCGCGCTGTGCGCGCCCCCTGCCGCGCTCGGCATCACCTGCGGCCCGTGGGCTGTCGGCACTACGCAGCCGACGGCGGGCATCGCCGAGCAGCCCTGTGTGCTCTGCCAGGACCATCATGCCTCCGAGCCGCATGTGCAGCAGCATTGCCCTGCTGCAATGCGCGCGTCCATGCCCTGAGCGGCACGAGCAGCCCTCGCATGCGACCGCGCACCGCTGCAGGCTGCGCGACAATGCGCCTCTGCCGTAGCCCCCTGCATGGCCTGCGGCCTCCGCTGGCCGACACGCCGGGGGCGCCGTTCGCGCAGCGCGCAGACCGGGGACGGCGCCGCGGAGGAGGCGGGCGCGCCAGGGGGCGCCGACGCGGAGGGTGGCCAGACGTTGCAGCGCGTGCGGCAGTTCACCGCGCTGCAGGCCGACCTGCACCACATCGCGTCGCACCTGTCGCTGCACCCCAGCATGCTGCGGTGCGCGGCCCCCTGGTAGCGGCCGTGTGCCGCGCGGGCCCTAGACGCACAGCGCGCACGGCCTGCTCATGCGTTGCCGGCCGTCCTGCCTCCCATGACGTCACGGCCCCCTCGAGTGCAGGCTGGGTTGCTTGCCGCCCACGTGTTGCAGGGAGCAGCGCGGGTGCCCCACATGCGCGCACTGCGGCTCTGATCGCGAGCGTGGCACGCAGGCACTACATGATGCGGCACGAGGCCATGCGTCCGAAGCTGCTGCTGCGCGTGGCCACGCTGCAGCCGCATGCCGCGCCCCACGCGGCCGAGCTGCAGCGCTTCCTCAGCGCGCCGCCCAGTGCGCGCGCCTGGGCTGCCTCGGCCCTGGTGCAGAAGCGCCTTTGTCCCGGGGCTCAGCGATGGAGGCATTGCGTGTGCACAGGCGCCTGCTGGTATGCACAAAGCGGCTGCGCTCCTGTGTGCCTTTGTGACCGCCTGGTGGCGCAGCGGATATGAGGATCGCGTCGAGCAGATAAGGTGTCTGCTGCTGTCGGGTGCGCGGTGGCTGGGCGGCCCACAGCGCGCCTGCGGGGCGGACAGGGGTGTTCCCCGAGCCGCGGCGGCTGGAGGCGTGGTCGCTGTCGAGCGCGCTGTCGCGCAGCTTCCGCGCCGGCAGCCTGCGCAGGCCCACGCCGCAAGACGTGGTCGCCCCAGAGGTGACGGCCGCGAAGGAGTTTGTGACCTTGTACAGTGACTTGCGTGGCTGCACAGCTGCTCTGGGCAACTGCTTGAACTGGTTGCAGCCTCACTGAGGCCTGCTGGCACGAGTCGCCAGTCCGCCGGTGGCGCGGTGGAGCTGTGCGTGAGGCCGCCAGAAATGCAGTGTCCAGGCACATGTCAGTTCACCAGTGTCGTTTGCGGTTCAGACTCACCAGTGTCGGTTGCGGTCTGGACACTCTCTCACGTGTGACGTCACGGGCGTCCTCCTTTGCTGACGGCTTTGCAGTGTTCGTCTGTGCTTGATGACACGCTACAAGCACTGCGTCCAGTTTGCGAGAAATAACCACGGTGTACCGCATGTAGTTCTGCTGAAATCAAGCCAGGCCTGGACGTGCACAAGGTGTGTTTAGATGTGTCTGGGTGCTGACGCGTGCCGGCGCTCAGGTGGCGGAAGTGGCCCGGCAAAACGGCGTGCAGCCCAGTGGCAAGCATGCTGGCGGCGGCGCGGCGCTCGGCAGCATCGTCAGCCCTTTTGCCGCTGCAGGTGCGGCCGCGTCCGCGCGCCGTGCGCGTAGGAGGCCACTGTGCGGCTCATGCTCGGCCTCGGAGTCCGGACATGCTTGCTGGGGCCTGAAAGTCCTGCCACAGTGCAACGCTGGGGGTGCCAGCAGCTGCTGTGGAAGTGCATTGTAGAAGGGAGAGCGGAGTTGGCATATTGCGGAGGCTGGGCTGCATCACGCCAGCAGGGCGGCGGCTGTGAGGGCCGCGGCTGTGAGCGCGCGTACGCCGCTGAGTGCGCGCTGATGCGTGATGCGGCAGGGGGTGGCGCCCCAGGAGCAGACAGGGCGCCCCTGCGGCGGCCGCTGCGCAGACCGTTTGCGCAGATCGCAGAGGTGCGCTGCGCGGCCTCGCCTGATGCCGCCTGGCGCAAGTGCCGCCCGTGCCCGCATGTTGCATGTATGTGTGCGGCGAGGCCGCGCGCTATGCATGGCAGCCGATGCGCTGCGAGCGCTGTGCGTGCATGCTGTGCTGGCGCCTTGGCTGATGCCGTCGCTGTGCAGGGCGCGGGCCGGCAGGAGCACGCCAGAGAGGCCGGCGCAGGCGGCGGCGACGCAGGCGCGGTTCCTGGCAGCAGCGAGGATGCGCCCAGGTGCGGTGCATGCCACGGGTCGCGTGCGCATGCGCCGCAACACAGGCTCTGTCACCGTCATGTGTTCCCGCCATCGGCCGCCAGTGGTGAGCGCACACTGAGCGTACCGGGTACCGGCGCGGCGACTGCGCACGCTCGCGCTGGCTTCTGGGAGTGCGGTCATGTTGTTCGGCCGGCGACCAGCGAGCGATGCTCTTGCTTGATACTCCAGGGTGCCGCTGCCAGCGGTGCTGCCGCCGAGCCGCGCTGCGCCGGGGGGCAGGGGACCCCGCGGCAGCGCCGGGCTCGTGCGGGAGAGCGTGCTGGGCGCGGCGCGCGTGCTGGCGCTGTGGGGCGTGTACCTGGCGCTGCAGCTGGTCAACGAGGGGCGGCCGCGCTGCCGGCCAGAGTACATCGCCATCCTGGCGACGCAGGCGCGCGCGTCATCTGCAGAGCGCTGTGGCGCGCACTGCGTGGCGGGGCCGCTGAGTCAGCGGCAGGAAGCGCACGCGCGCCGGCGGCGCCAGGTGGTCGTGGGCGTCGCCGCGCTTGCGCTGGCGATGTGGCTGGCGAATCGCGTGTTCCGGGCCGGCAGCGCCGCGCGCGACCTGGAGCGCGGCGCGCGGGAGCGCAGCCTGGCGGGCGATGCGGCCGCCGAAGGCAAGCCGGCGGCGGACGCGGGCGCCGCCGCCGCGCCCGGCTTTAACGAGCCCGACTACACGGTCCGGGGCCTGCTGCACACATCGGCGTACGCGCTGCTCGCCGGCGTGCTCGCGGGCGCGCGCCCCGGCCGGATACAAATACCATATTGCGTGCACTCGCTCAGGCGCGGTGCTCCGGCGAGCTCCCTCCATGCGGGGCTCCGCCGCCGCCAGGCCGCGCGCCGACAGGGCGGCTTCAGAGGCAGCTTGAGCATGCGGAAGCGCAACTCTCAGAGCACCGGCAGCGCCCGACCGCCGCGCGCATGCGTGACGGCTGCGCCTGCGGCGCCACCGACAGGCCTGCTCGGCATCGGCGGCGGCTCCATCATCTCCCCGCTGCTCATCGAGCTGAACGTCAACCCGGCCGTGGGCGGCGCCACCGCCTCGCTCATGGTCGTCTTCTCCGGCAGCCTCTCGCTGCTGTCCTACGCGCTCAGCGGGTCGCTCAATGTGGTGTACGGCGCCATCTACGGCGTGACCGCGTTTGTCGCGGCCGCGGTGGGCGCGACGGTCATCGGGCACATCGTGCGAAGGACCGGCAAGGCAAGCCGCGGCGCCTGCCTCTGCTCCCTGTGCCCTCTGTGCCAGCTGGTGGCATGAGCGGGCCTGCGCTCCGTTTCGCATACCAGCACTGCAGGACCAAGGCTTGTAGAGTAGTAAACAATGCATTGGTACAGCGCCTGACGGGCTGGCGGCCGAGCAGGTGTCGCTGATCGTGATCGCCATGGCCGCTGTCCTCACCATCGCGCTGCTCGTCCAGACGCTATTTGGCCTGCGGACAGTCATCACCGACTTTGTACATCATACACAGGTGTCCCCCCTTTTGCTTATGCGCCCTGGCCTTTGCTGGCATTGCCTTGTGCAACGCACGACGCAACGGGATTATTTGCGCGCAGGACTCGTTCCACCCTTTTTGCAATTGAGGACCAGCGTCGCGGAGAGAGTGTGCGTACACACAGAGGGAGTGGCTGGTTATCTTGCATTGCATGCTTACAGCCAAAGCGAGCAGCTCACAACAATGTTTTGGTAAGCGCGTATTTCGCAACAACAGAGAGCCTTCTGCAGCCTCGTCCTTTTCGGGCATGCTCTGCACTGCATATCTAACTCTTGGTGTAACACGATTGTGTCACCGTGGTGAATGGACAGGCCTTGACGCGCTTTGCACTCTCCGTGTGGAACAACTTAGGCACCACGACCATCTTTGGCAAAGTCTGCTAGAGAAATGATCTTCCACCACGTGATAGCCGCCACGGGCTGAGTTTGGTTCACACCTACGCGATCACGGCGAGCCGCCCCGGCAGCGCTGAGGGTACCATGCGAGCTCGCATGCACGCGCAGACCCTGCTTTAAGCTACCGCAGTTGCTGTAACAGCCCCAGATGCACTGAGGGTACCCTGCGAAGCTCGCATGCACGCGCAGGCCCTGTTGTGCGGCACCACGGTCACAACGAGCCACTCAGGCAGCAACCTGGGTACCCTGCGAGCTTGCATGCACACGGGCGCCCTGCTATAGAGCCTCATAATCGCCGCGGGCCGCCCCGGCAGCGTCTGGGTACCCTGAGAGCTCGCATGCATGCATTCACCCTGCTGTGCGCAACCACAGTTGCCGCAAGCCGCCCCAGCAGCGGCATGGTTTCCCTGCGAGCTCGCATGCAAGCGCAGACCCTGCCGTGCGCCACCATAGCTGCAACGGACCAC
>JAABUV010008309.1_pt1 | contig 10545 bp, 14 predicted proteins | sample 5559971 | NCBI WGS metagenome assembly JAABUV01 (sample SAMN10711881, study PRJNA513362) | rock metagenome | isolation source: Antarctica rocks | place: Antarctica: Victoria Land, Knobhead nord | collected 2015-12-19
GTCGCGGTGAGTACTGGGGCTGACGGTGTGCTGGAGGTGGTGGGACTGAGCAGCGACCAGATCGGGCTCGCCGCCGGGCCGGCAGGCATCTACCTGCTCGAACTCGCCCCGCAGCAGGCGTCGCTGGAAGATGCCTTCATGGACCTCACCCGCGACACCGTCGAATACACCACCACCGCCGGCGCGCACACCAGTATGGGAGCCCGCTCATGAGCACCACCACCGCAGCCAGCACCGCTGAAACCGACATCACCGATCAGCACGTCACCCAGCTGCGGGTGTTCGCCTCCGAGCTGACCAAGCTTCGCTCGCTGCGTTCCACAGTGTACTCATTGCTGGCCGCGGTGGTGTTCATCATCGGGCTCGCCATCGTCGTCTCCGCGGTGCAGGCCGCGCACTGGCCCCCCACCGACCCGGCCGAGCTGGCCAGCTTCGATCCCACCGAAGCCAGCCTGAGCGGGATCTTCCTCGCCCAGCTGGCCATCGGGGTCCTCGGGGTGCTGCTGATGACCGGTGAGTACGCGACCGGCATGGTGCGCGCCACCTTCGCCGCCGTCCCCACCCGGTTACCGGTGCTCTGGGCCAAGACCGGGGTGTTCGCCGCGACCACCCTGGTCCTGACCATCCCCGCAGTGCTGATCGCCTTCTTCGTCGGCCAGGCCATCCTGTCCAGCCAGCACATCCAAGCCTCCTTCAGCGACCCCGGGGTGGCCCGGGCGGTCGTCGGGGCGGCGCTGTACCTCACCGTGGTCGGCATCCTGGGGCTTGGCCTGGGCGCGTTGGTGCGCAGCACCGCCGGCGGCATCGCGGCCCTGTTCGGTTTGCTGTTCGTGCTGCCGATCATCGTGCATTTCCTCCCGAAGAGCTTCTCGACCGCCGTGGACAAGTACCTACCGAGCAGCGCCGGGCAGGCCCTGCTCACCGTGCGCCAGGACCCGACCGCGTTGTCCCCGTGGGCCGGGTTCGCAGTGTTCTGCGCCTACGCCGCGTTCGCCTTGGCCGCCGCCGCCATCACCCTGCGAAGCCGCGACGCCTGAGGTGCCAACGGCTGGGCCCCCGAGCGGCAACTCCTGCCAACATGTCCCAAGAAGGGTGGGTCGCACCACTGCGCTGGTGGTCCCGCGGTGGCCACAACGGGATTTCTGGTGTGGGGCATCCGCATGCACGCCCACGAGCAGCAGCGGGAGGTCCCGTGAGCGAACCGAACCCACCGCGATGCTTCGTTGGTTCAAGCCCGCCCGTGCCCTCTGAAGGGGCTGCACCCACAGTGGGCGGAAGGCGGTGGGTGCGGTGACACCTACGTGGGTGGTGGTCGCGGTCACGCTGGCCTCGGCGCTGGCGTTCTCCGTGTCCTCGTCGTTGAAGCACGCCAGCGCCGGGCAGGTGCCCGACGCGCAGGATCTCGGCGCCCGTTCGCTGGGCCGTTTCGTCCGGGCCACCTTGGCTCACCCGTTGTGGCTGGGCGGTATCGGTGCCGACGTGGTAGGGCTCAGCTTGCAGGTGATCGCGCTGCACCTCGGGGCGCTGGGGGTGGTACAGCCGTTGCTGATCAGCGGGTTACTATTCGCCTTGCTGTTGCGCAGCCGGTCAGGCGGGCACGTCAGCCGCCGCGAACTCGGTCGGGCGGTGGTGGTGTCGCTGGCGCTGGCGGGGTTTCTGGTGCTGGCGCACACCAGAAATCAGATCGTACCGACGGACGGGCCGGATCGCACCCCGGCGATAGCGACCGCAGTCACCGGGCTGGTGCTGGCGGCGGTGTGCGTGCAGCTCGGGCGCCGCCAGCGCCACGGCGGCCGCGCTGCGGCGCTGCTGGGCATTGCGGTGGGGACGATCTACGCGGCCACGGCCGCCCTGCTCAAAGCGCTCACGTCGATCGCACTGCAGGGGCCCGTCCCGCTGCTCACCAGTTGGCAGCTGTACGCGGTGCTGGTGGCGGGGGCGGGCGGTTTGCTGCTGAACCAGGTGGCGTTCCAAGCAGGCGCGTTGTCGGCGAGCCTGCCGGCGATCGCGACGGTGGACCCGTTGCTCAGCATCGCCATCGGGGTCATCGTCTACGACGAGCAAATCCGGCACGGCCTGCCCGCCGGTGCGGGTTTGGTGCTGCTGTTGCTGGTCCTCGGCGGGGCAGTCATCGCCCTGGCCCGCTCCGAAGCCACCAGCGCGGCCGAACAGGTTCCCCGCCGGCCGTAGCCGGGAACGCCGGTTCTCAGCGTTTCCTGAACCCCGCTGTGCAACCGTGATCGCGGCACCTCGTCGAGTCCCTGCACCCCCGAAGTAACCCAGAGGGCCCGTCACCGGTCGCCGATCGATGCTATCGAGACGCACACCTTCAAGGCGGCGCCCAGGCTGGGCGGTATGCCGGAGATGCGCGGGGAAGAGCTGTGGGTCGGGGCGTGCCTTAGGGCCGCTCTCGTAGGGGTGAAGGTCGAGCAGCACGACGACGGTTCGCGACCGAGCATGTACGACCTCGACCTCGTTCGGGCAGGGCAACCGTTCGGCGCGTGCGAGGTCACGGCCGCGGCCGACGCCGAGTCCATCGACTCTGGAACATCGTCAACGGCGGTAGCGAGCGCTGGATCGAGCCCGACCTCTTGGGTGGCTGGATGGTCACCGTGACGCCGCGGTGTCGCGCCAAACTGTTGATGAAGGGAACTGCCGGGGCTTCTTCGGACCGTGGAGCGAGTGGACGCCGGTCCCGAGCGCGAGGACGCCATCAAGCGCCTGCATGGGCTGGAGGTTGTGTCCGCTAATCGCAGCGGCACGGATTTCCCCGGAAGTATCTACATCACTCTTCAGCGTTCGTCGGAGCGCACTGGCGGTGTCGTGGCAAGCGCGGGAGACGGCCTCGTCGCCTGGCTTGACGCCTGGTTGCGTGAGCCCGCACAGGAGCACAACCTAGAGAAGTTGCGCTCGGCTCAGCGCCCCGAACGGCATCTATTCGTGCTGTTACCGGGCTTCACGACCGCGCCGTTCAGCGCCTCCGACCTGCTAATGCTAATGCGATCGGATGCGCCGCTGCCCCGAGCCTCCCGGACGGCGACACCCATGTCTGAGCCATGAGCACGTGGTCGTCGGGCGACGTCTTTCACTACTGCGACGGTCGCTGGACGCGGTTCAGCAAGGTCTTCGAGGTCATCCGCGCTTAGAACAGCGGAGAGGCCAGAGCGGGCGCCAAGGTGACGAGTTGGTGCACGAGTTCCTGCCAACTGAAGGGCGATGAGGAAATCCTGCTCGGTGTCCTGGTCGCCGTCGCGGTCGCCACCGGCTGGCGGGGCGGTGCTACCGACGTCCCTAGCCCATCCCTAGCCCGGGACTTGTCGGAGCGTGTCCACGTCCCGCCAGACGATCGGCTCTGCGCGACGTCCCGATGTTGCTCCTGCTACGAGGCGTCCCCCAGTTCCCGGTAGTAGTAGAGGAGCGGCTGGTCTTCGCCCCGCTCGCTGTTGACGTAGCCGTGCCGCTCATAGAAACGACGCGCGTTGGTGTCGCCGCCGTCGACGTTGATCTCGAGCAATTCGCCGCCGCGCTGTCGGGTCACGGCCTCGGCGGTCGTGAGCAGCGCGGAGCCGAGTCCTCGTCCGCGCAGCTCCGGCGCGACGTAGAGCTCGTCGAGCACGGCAACCGGGCCCTCGTACCAGACGTTCGGGCGCAGGGTCAGGAGCGCGACGACGACCGCGGGGTCGCCGGTCAGCAGGGCGATCACGTCTGCGCCGGCCAGGAGCCTCCCGAGCCGCGTCGCGAGGACGGCTGTCCCGGGTGTCGGGGTGTCGTACTCCCGATTGAACGTATCCAGCAACCTGGCCACGGTGGCGGCATCCGGCGCCGTGGCCACTCGAGGCGTATTCACCGAAGGCTGTTCCATCTGGCAAGTGTGTCGCAGGACGATCGCCCTACGGACGTTGGCAGTTAATGGCGTGAGCGACGATGAGCCGTAATGAGCCCGCGAATTCCCCTGCCTGCTGACCCATCGTGACCGGTCGAGGGGTCCCGTAGCCGCCCCTGCCGCAGTGGTGCGTTCCGCGACCGCGGTGCTGGCCGGGCAGCGCACCTGTCGGGTCAATCCTCCGCAGCTGGACTTATACGGCCAACCCCGGAGTGAGTCCCCGCGGTGCATCCGTACTCGTTCTGCGCGTCCCCGTCGCCGGTGTTTGACTTGATGCTCGCAGCCTCATCAGATGCTGCGCCGCCGGTGGCGGTGTGCGCGGGCGTCGCCAGCCTGGTCATTGGACCTTATCGCCGACGGCGGTTCACCCCTCCCGCTCGTCATCACCACCCCTTCCGGAAGGACATGACATGCCTCCCACTCAGCGTATGACCGACGACAGTCTGCGTGTGCGCCAACTCAGCCACTACCAGTTCACCTGGACCGCGGGCAAAGCCGCCGAACACGGCACCTGGACCCTTCAACTCGTCCTCGACGAAGGCGCCTGGGAAGAGGTACTCACCGTCACCGCAGAGGACGCCGACAACCTGCAAGACGTGCTGAAGAACACCAAATCCGTCTTCTACGACATCGACCGGCGAGTCCTGATGTTTGGCGTCACCAAAGCAGGCGACTGACTCCCGACAGCCGAGGACCTACCTCCCGCACCGTGGGAAATGGCCCCCGCCTCACCGCTCGCTGGGCTCTGGTTTCACCAGGGTGGCGTACCCGCCGACCATGCCGGTTCTGAGCGCGGCCCACTTGCTCGCGCTCGGCGCGATGGGCCGGGCTTTTGGCAGCCGTAAGCACTACTACTGAGCACACCACTGCGAGCCACCCAACACCGCTGGACAGCTGCAGCGCCGGCTCCTCGAGCAAGCACCCGCACGCACCCGCAGACACCGCCGGAAACGAGCGCGCGGTGCGGGGGAAGGCTCGGGGCAGTACAAGTAGGACAGAGTTCATCCAGACCGGTAGGCCGGGGGGTGTCTACTCGCGGGTGGTGCCGTCGGTCTTGTGGATGACGGTCTGACCGCCGGTGTTGCGGGTAATTTCCTCGGCCCGGGAAATAGCCTCGGCTTGGGTGTCCTTGTGGTCGCTGGCGCGCTCGGCCTCGGGTGCCTTGACGTCCCAGCCGCCCTCGGGGTTGGGCGTCACGTGCCGATCCTCCCGGCTGCTGGTCGCCGCCGGGGTACCGGTGACCTTGCGGGGAGTGCTCGCCTTTCGGGTAGCGGTGTTCTGTCGGGAGGTGCTGGTCTTGCGGGCCGCGGTGCTCGTGCGGGGGGCACTGGCCTTGGTGGGTACACCCGCCTTGCCGGGAGCGGCGGCCTTGCGGGCAGTCGTGTCAGCGACGACCCGGTTGGGCGCTGGTGGTACCGGCGTGCCCGGCTGTGCGGGAGGCAGGGTCGCGGTGGGATTTTCGGTGGGGTTCGCGGGCTTGTGTCGTAGTTGACGCACGACAAGGGCGGTGCCACTGGCGAGCAACAGTACGGGCCACTCGACGAGTCCTGCGGCCCCGACTGCAGCAACAACGAGCGCCGCCGCGGGCGTGGCCCGGGGGCCGCTCCCGAGGGCTTGCCCGGCGCCGCGGATGGCCCCGTCGACCGCTCCGGTGGCGGCACCGTAGGCGACGCCGGTGACGGCTGCCGTAGCACCCGTCACGGCAACGGTAGCGTCCTTACCGGCCCGACGAGTGAGGCTCAGTAGTCCCATGAGTTTCTCCAGGGAGTGGGGTGTGGTGACCGCGACACCGGAGCGATGATCGAGGTTCATGCCACCGTACCCAGCTGCGCCCGAGCCGCTCTCCAGTGAGTCCGCGCTCACCCCGGGCAGGTCGAACTCGACCACGAACGCCTCGCCGTCGCGCCAGGCGTCCATCGGCATCACCGCCGGCCGCGCCGCGGTGCCGAAGACCTGCTGGGTGAAGCGGTCCAGGTCCCGGAACGGGTCGGTACGCATCAACATCAGTCCCACCTCCACAACCTTTCCTGTGTGCCGTTGCGTGAGCAGGTCATCTATGGTTCCTGCTACAAGTTTGTTGTACCACCGATGATACAGTTGGACAAGAGAAAGAAGCACGACACGGACGGAGGTGGTGATGGAGCAGGAAACACCCTCCCAACGCGGGGTGTACGGCATCTCGGTGGCCTCCGAGCTCTCCGGGGTGGGCCCCCAGGCGCTGCGCTTGTACGAGCGACACGGGCTGCTGCACCCGGCCCGCACCGAGGGGGGCACCCGCCGCTACAGCGACGCCGACCTGCACCGGCTCCAGCGCATCACCGACCTCATCGACGCCGGGGTCAACCTCGCCGGCATCGCCCAGATCCTGCACCTGCAAACCACCAACACCCAACTGGAAACCGACAACGCCCAGCTCCGCGCAACCAAGGAGGCCGACCATGATCGAGCCCACCCGACCCGGCGATGAGGTTCCCGAGGCCGACCTGATCGCCCAGCGCACCCCCATCGAGGACACCGACGACGACACCGGCACCGACGGTGCCGGTCGTCTCTTCCCCACTCCGATGGCCGCTGGCTGGGACGCCGACGAGGCCGATCAGCTGGAGCAAACAATCACCGTCCCGCTGCCCGAGGAAGACGATCACGACCCCGGACTCGACCGCTGACCCGCACCACCGCACGCCGTTTCAGCGGGCGGTGAAGTGCTCCGCCAGGAGGTCACCCACATAGGTGGGCGCCTGCGGTGGGGCAGGAACCCCGCAGGCGGGAGACACCCAGGCGATGAGGGCGCCGCTGTTGTCGAAGGCTTGGATGCGGCGACCGCGGTAGCGGCGCTGCATCCCACGGGGTGCTGCGGCCCCGTGGTTCCCGCCGCGGTCACTATCACGGGGCAACAACAGGCTTTCCAGTGACGGAAGCCAGATCATGAATTCCACCCCGGGGCAATCCGTCTCAGCCCGATCCAGCATGGCATCGACGAGCCGCTGAACCGCGGTCGGCTGCTGCATACCCCCACTGTGCCAGCCAGGAATGATCATTGCCACCTCAACTGTGCCCCACCGGGTGACCGGGTGACCGTCGGGGGCATCGAAGACCCGTACGGGCTGCCGATGGGCACCACGGCTCGCCGGGTGGTCTGTGCCGTTCCGGGTTATCCCTGGGTTGCCAGGGCGCGGTAGAGCGAGGCAACCGAGGGGTGGCGGCCGGTGTTCTTGCCGGTGGCGATGGTCAGCTTCGTGGCGATCTGCGGGATCGGGGTGCCCTGGTCTTTCAACGCGCGGGCGAAGAGCAGCATGTCGTCGTCGATGACCTTGGGGCGTCCGCCGTGGTTGCCCTTGGCCGCGGCAGCCTGTTGGCCTTCCAGGGTTTTCTCCCGGATGTAGTTACGGTCCAGTTGCGCGGCAACGGCCAGCACCGCGAAGAGGATGGCGCCCATACCGGCGGGGTCGTAGATACCGGTGAGCGGGCCGGTGAGCAGCTCGAGCTGGATGCCGCTGGTCTCCAGGACGGCGGTGAGGGCCATGAGTTCACCCGCGTTGCGGGCCAGGCGTTTCATCTCGTGGGCGGTGAGGATGACCGGCTGGTCGGGGGCGGCCTGCTTGATGTCGCTGGCCAGAGCGAGAGCATTCTCGAACTCGGGCCGGATTTTGATCCGGCTGTGATCTTCTCCGAGAAGATCCGGGTGCAGTGCGCGTGGGTCAGCGCGTCGATCTGGATCTGTAACTCCTGCTGGGCGGTGCTGCATCTCGCGTAGCCGATCCGGATCGGGGCGCCTCCCAGTGGCGCTTCGGCCGCGTCGACCACGGGGCGGGGCTTCCACGCTGTGCCGGGGCCGCGGTCGGGTGGGACGGTCACTGCGAGGTTCTCGCGCAGTGCGGGCACGAGGATGAAGCGGGCAGTGTGGTACCTCGCGGCGGTCTTGCCGCCGCGGGTGCGACACGGGCTGCCGGGCGGCGTCTGGCATTTAGGGCACGGGTGGGCGCTCGACCGCGTCGGCGGCCTGCTGCGGGGTTAACTTCATCCCCGCATCCTCGCAGACCCACTGTCACAACCGCGGAATTATGCGAGGTGTTGTGCTGGCACTCCGGGTTCAAGCAACTTTGCTCTACCGGCGTCGACGACCCACACCACGGCATCGGCGAGGGACCCAGCCAGTTTAGGCGGCGCGGCATGTCAGCGGAGAGTAGCCGCCGGAACAGGGCGGGGCGTGTGGGCGTGGCTTCTCCAGATCAATGAGCTGATGCAAGGACGGCGACGCGACCAAACGACCCACTGCCGGTCGACACGCATTTGGTCCTCGCATATTCGCAGGCCATGGCCCTGTGCAAGGGCTCGTGCAAGGGGGTGTGGGTGGCGAACACGGCGCCGTGATGAGAGTCCGTTCCGGCAACAGCACAGATGTGCTGGCACCCGCAGTGCGTGGACGGCGCGCATCCCTCAACCTTTTTTTGCGCCGTGCTCATCAGTTTGCTGACGGGATCTGCACGCCCGACACTTGCCACGGGGCGGTTTGATCTGTCCGGTTCATCGTCACGAACACCAGGGCCGTTCCCATCGGCGCAGTCCAGCTGTCAGGGCTGTGGCCGGTGGTGGTCACCGTCCAGGATCGCACCGCGGCGGCGGTGTCTGGGGGGCGGCCTTGATCGTGGTTCTCGGCCAGGGTGGTGGTGGTGTAGCCGTGGTGCTCAGCCAGGGTGTTCCACCGATCACCGCCAGGCAAAGTTTCCACCGCACGCAGCTGCGCTGCGTAGCCCGGGGTTGCGAACGGGATGGAGCGGAGCTGCGCGTCGGCTGGGGACACGTCGATGGCCGCGTCGTAGCTGAAGCTGATGGTGACGAAGGCTTCACCGACCGCGGTGGCGTCAGCGAGGTTGACGGTGCTCACGGTGGCCGGAGCCCCCCGAGGAACACCGGATGGCCTTGCCACCGTCGAGGCCGGCGCTACGGTAGGGGCAGGTGATGGCGGGGCTTTGGTGGTGGGGCGCGGCACGGACGAGGCAGGGGCCGGTGTCGCTGAAGCAGTAGAGGGAAAGGGAGTGTCGGACGTGGCGGGGGGGAGAACAGTCGGGCTGGGAGCGGAGGCGGTAGAGGAGTGGCCGCCGAGGTGGCCCAGTATCAGCACGCCCAGAACCGCGCAGAGAACACCCAGCACCACCAGTCGGCGGGTGGTGAACAGGTACGTGACGGTGTCCTGTGTGGGTGGCGGGCTGTCGGGGGGACGATCCATGACTGGCTCCTGACCTATTTCAGTGGACGTGTGGCCGCGAAGAAATCGGAGTGGTAGATCGCTTTGATGTTCAACGGCTCGCCGAAAGTGCTGGCCTGAATCAACTGGCCCCCACCGATGGCAATCGCCACGTGATGAATGTTGCCCGGGCTTCCGTAGAAGATCAGGTCCCCGGGTTGGTAGTCGGCAGGAGTGAATCCACCCGGCAGCATCGTGTTCGCCGTGGCCGCGTACTGGGTCTCGGCGGTTCTCGGTAGATCGATACCCACCTGATGGAAGGCATAAGAGGTAAGGCCGGAGCAGTCGAAACCACCGCCCGTTGGGCCGTTGTACCCGCCCCCGCCCCAGATGTAGGGCAAACCCAACTGCGCTCTGGAAATCGCGACGACCTTCTGTTGAGCCGGTCCCCCGCCCCCACTTCCCCCGGCTGTCGGTGGCGGTGGGGGTGTGAAGTTGAGGGTCTTGTCCAGCCAGGCCAGGGTCGGGACGGTTTGTTGGCCGGCGTAGGCGGTGGCGTGCCCGGTTCCGGGGACCACGACAGCTTCATGGGGCACTCCTAGCCGTTGCAGGGTGGCCGCCATCTCCGTCTGCTGCGCCAAGGGCACGAGCTCGTTGTCAGAGTTCGCGAGGTACACCGGCGGTGTGGTGGGTGTCGCTGTCAGGGCGGGGGACACAGCGGTGTAGCTGGCGGGGCAGAAGATCGCCAAGCACCCCAAGTAGATAGCGGGGTCAGCCACCGCACCTGCCCGCTGGTAGTCCGAGGCACCGGCCCCGAGGTTGCTGGGCAGCGCCGCCAGATCGTAGGGCCCCGACCACCCGACCGCGGCCTGCAGCCCGGAGTGGTCACCAAACGCTGCCACGTCCACAGCAAGGTTGGCGCCGGCCGAGTCCCCCCAGGTGGCCATTTTCGCCGGGTCGCCACCCCACTGAGCGGCCAGCGAGCGGGCCCAGCGGATCGCTGCCTTCACGTCGTCGGGTTCCTTCGGCCACCGCGGGGCACTCATGTCGTACTCGATGTTGACCACCACGTAGCCGTGCATCGCCGCGTCCCGACCGGGACCGTCCAGCTCATGGCGGTCACCGAAGAACCAACCACCACCGTGGACCATGACGATCATCGGCCGCAGCGGGGTTGCTCCCCCACCACCACCCGGGGGCAGATACACATCCGCTGCCTGCTGTGCCCCGGTAGAGCTGGGGTAGGTCAGGGCCAGGACCCGCACCTGCACCGGGCTGCCACCGCACCCCAGGGGCGCTGAAGCATCTGCTGCGCCCGAGGCAGGTGCCGCAGCGGTGGCTCCGGGGGGGTAGGAGCGGCCGCGGCCGCGTCGACGGTCCCGGCCTGGGAAAACTCCCCCCTAGCCATACCCATGATCCGCGGCACATAGTTCTGGGTTTCGGCGTAGGGCGGGATCCCACCGCTGGACAACACCGC
>JAABUV010008313.1_pt1 | contig 10539 bp, 17 predicted proteins | sample 5559971 | NCBI WGS metagenome assembly JAABUV01 (sample SAMN10711881, study PRJNA513362) | rock metagenome | isolation source: Antarctica rocks | place: Antarctica: Victoria Land, Knobhead nord | collected 2015-12-19
CACGCCGCGCAGGGCCGCAGGCGTGCGCGTGCCTGCCGCGCAGCGACAGCGCAGCAGGGCAGCTGGCATTGCGGGCAACCCGCGGGTGTCCCACGCCGCAGCAGACGCCGCGCTCTCAGACGCACGCGGTACCCCTCGCCGCAAGCAGCCGCTCAGCCACCCAGGTCCGCGTCGGTCTGTTGGTGACGAGCTGCAACGTGTGGGGGATCTTGTCAGAGCCCTGCCGGGCTTGAAACGCACGTGCGCAGCTGCTCCTCCGCGATCGAGATAGGACTCGAGCGAGCGGCTGCAGGGGGCTTACCTCAGGCGATGGGCAAGTACGCTGACCCGCCGTGGCACTTCCGGGGCAGGTGCGGCGCAGGGACTCCGTCGCGGTGCAAGCAGAGACTGCTTGGCAGCCGTAAAAAACGTTCAGCGCGCAGGGCGCTGTACCAGCTGCAGCTCGTGCGCGCGTGCGACGCACGCAGGTTCATCCCGGCCGAGCTGCGCCTGGTCGAGCTGTTCGGGTGCGCGCTCCCGCCGGCCAGCGCCGCGCCTGCGCCGCCCGCCCAGCACGCTGCCGTAGCCCCGCTCGGCGCGCGCAGGTACACACTGGGCGGCGTGTTCCTGGCGCGCTACTCAGACAGCCCCGTCGGCGCGTTCGACGAGGTGCGCGCCCCGGGCCGGGCCGGCGCAGGCGGCCGGGGCCGCCGCAGCGACTGAGCCGGGGCCCCACCGCGCCCGCGCAGCTGGTGGCGCTGGCGGGCCTGGTGTGGCAGGCGCCGACGTCGTGCGCGTGGGCCGCGCGCGTGTACGTGAGCGACGCCGACGCGCGCAGCCACGGCCGGCGCGCGTGCGGCCTGCCGTCCGCCCACGCCGCCTTTGCGCCGCACGGCGCCGAGCGCGGCCGGCCGGGCGGCTGGTGGCAGGCCGGCGAGCCAGGCGCGGCCCGCGCGGCCCGCGGCAGCGCGCGCGCCCACCGGGCGCCCGCTTGTGGGCGCTGACGGCCGTGCTGGCCCGCGCGCGTCGCAGGCGGCGCGGCGGGCGTCGCCGTGAGGCCGCTGACGCCGCGCGGCGGGCGGCGGCAGCGGCGGCAGGCCGGCGCGGCCGGCGCGGCAGTGTGCAGCCTGGCGCTGCCGGCCGCGCCGTGCGGCGGCTGGCGCGGGCCGCGGTTGCGCCTGGCGCTGCCCAGCTTCAGCGGCGCGACGCCCGAGCACCCGGGCCTGCTGCGCTACGCGTGCCAGCTGGCCGCGCGCATCCGCGTCTCGCCGGCCGTGCGCGTGCAGGCGTGCGCGCCGTTTGCCCCGCTCGCCGCGCCCTCGCGGCACATGTCAGGCATGTGCTGTGCTGCCGGACCCACACTGTGCAGGCAGCACAACGACGCTCCTGACTCTTGACAGGGCGCCCCGCGTGCAGGCCGAGCCGAGCGATGAATCCGAGCCTGACGCGCTAGCCGCTGTGCTGAGGGGGCGCCCGGTGCTCACGCTCACGTTCTCGGACCTGGACATGCGGGTGGAGCGGCCGCAGGCCTACGAGCCTGCCGGCGCCCGGCGCTCCGCTGCAGTGCAGCAGCCCGTGTATGTGCAGGCGTGAGCGACGCGCCGTCCGGCGCGCTTGCCGGGTCCATGCCAACAGAGAGAGTGCGAGCCTGAGAGGAGGGTAGGGAGCGAGGACGCGCACGTGTGTTGCTGGCACAACTAGAACTGTGGCGGTGAGTTTGCATGCATGCACTGCTGCAGCTGTGCATGGGCCGTCTAAAAATAGCGCTAGCTAGCCGCCTCCTGGGCGAACGCTCCATGTAACTCTCCAATGCCGAGCCATTGAAGGAGAAAAGCTTGCGGCAGCAAAACACAACGCGAGCAGTGTCAGTGGAGCTGTTCGGAAGCAGACGGCACGCGATGTCGCTCGCGTTTGATGAGTTTGGGAGGCCGTTCATCATCTTGAGGGTGCGCCCTGTATCCAGATCGCCCGCGCTTCGCACACGCCGGCCCGGTGCTCACGCCGGCTGCTTGCCGTGGCTGCAGGAGCAGGAGAAGAAGTCGCGGATACGCGGCATCGAGGCGCAGAAGGCGAACATCAAGGCCGCGAAGGCCGTGGCGCGCATCCTGCAGTCCTCCCTGGGGCCCAAGGGCATGGACAAGATGCTGCAGAGCCCCGACGGCGATGTGTGCATCAGTGCGGCCCCCCCGCTCTTAATGCACCATCATGCGCCGGCGCATGCGCTGCTCCCATGGTGGTCACTGTGCCTGCCCGCCGGGCTGACGCGCGCCCGCCTGTCCGGGGCCAGCCAACGACGGCGCGACGATCCTGGAGCAGATGGAGGTGGAGAACCAGATCGGCAAGCTGCTCGTGGAGCTGTCCAAGAGCCAGGACCACGAGATCGGCGACGGCACGACCGGCGTGGTGGTGCTCGCGGGCGCGCTGCTGGAGCAGGCGGAGGGCCTGCTGGACCGCGGGATCCACCCGCTGCGCGTCGCCGAGGGCTACGAGCGCGCGTGCAAGGCGGCGCTCGCGCACCTGGACCGCATCGCGCACAGCTTCACCTTCTCGCCCGACGACATCGAGCCGCTCGTGCAGACGTGCGAGACGACGCTGTCGTCCAAGATGTGCGCGCCCGCCCGCCCGCCGCCGCGTGTATAAATGCCCGCTCGCGCGGCCCGCGGCGCTGAGCGGCCGCGCTCCGGCGCAGCGTGGGGCGGCACAAGCGGGACATGGCGGAGATGTGCGTCAAGGCGGTGCTCGCCGTCGCCGACCTGAAGCGCAAGGACGTCAACCTGGAGCTCATCAAGGCGCGGGCCCGCGCCCGGCCGCGCCGGCGGCCGTCCGTGCTGATAGGTACCGCAGCGCCAGCACCGCGAGCGCCGCCGCTCGGCATGCGCGCGCGCCGCACCTGCCGGGCCTAGGGACGGCGGCCGCGCGCCGGGCGGGCCGGGGCGGGGGCGCGACGCGGCGCGCGCGCGCGCGCAGGTGGACGGCAAGGTCGGCGGGCGGCTGGAGGACGCGCAGCTGGTGTACGGCCTGGTGCTGGACAAGGACATGAGCCACCCGCAGATGCCCAAGCGGATCGCGGACGCGCGCATCGCCATCCTCACCTGCCCCTTCGAGCCGCCCAAGCCCAAGACGAAGCACAAGGCGCGCGCGCGCCCCGGCCGCGTGGCATGGGCGCCGCGGGGCGTCGCCCGCCCCGCGGGCGCACGGCGCGCGGGGCGAGCGGGCGTGGCCGCGCGCGCAGGTGGACATCGACACGGTGGAGAAGTTTGAGGCGCTGCGCGCGACCGAGAAGCAGTACTTTATCGACATGGTGCAGCAGTGCAAAGCGTGCGGCGCGACGCTGGTCATCTGCCAGTGGGGCTTTGACGACGAGGCCAACCACCTCCTGCTCGCGCACGGCCTGCCGGCCGTGCGCTGGGTCGGCGGCGTGGAGCTGGAGCTGCTGGCCATGGCCACCGGCGCGCGCATCGTGCCGCGCTTCTCCGAGCTCTCGCCCGACAAGCTGGGCCGGCGCGCGCCCCGCTCGCTATTGATTGAATATGTGCGCGCAGGCGTCCACGGGCAGGGCACGTTGTCGGCAGCCCTGCCCGCAGTGCGGCCGCGTCTGCGGCGGCGCTGCTGCATGCCGGCGCGGGCGCGGCGGGCCCCCAGCAGGCTCGGAGCGCCAACGCCCGCGGCGTGGGGCGCAGGGCGGCGGTGGTGCGCGAGATGTCGTTCGGCACGACCAAGGACCGCATGCTCGTCATCGAGGGCTGCCCCAACTCGCGCGCGGTCACGCTGTTCGTGCGCGGCGGCAACAAGATGATCCTGGACGAGATCAAGCGCTCGCTGCACGACGCGCTGTGCGTTGCGCGCAACCTGGTCCGCGACAACGCCATCGTTTACGGCGGCGGCGCCGCCGAGATCGCCTGCTCGCTCGCCGTGGAGGTGCGCCCCCCGCCGCGGCCCGCCCGCCCGCCCGTGCCGGGCCCCTAATTTCTACAGCTGCTGGCCAAGTGAGCGAGCGCACAGGGCACCGCACATGCGCAGCGCACAGCGGTCGACCAAGACTGCCCAAAGCGATGCGGCGCGCGCGCGCAGGCGGCCGCGGAGGCGCAGGCGGGCGTGGAGCAGTATGCTATGCGCGCGTTCGCGGACGCGCTGGACTGCATCCCGCTCGCGCTGGCCGAGAACGCGGGCCTGCCGCCGATCGAGAGCCTGACCGAGGTCAAGGCGCGGCAGCTGGCCGAGGGCGACCCGCACCTCGGCATCGACTGCAACGACGTCGGCACCAACGACATGAAGCGCCAGAACGTGTTTGAGACGCTGTCGGGCAAGAAGCAGCAGCTGCTGCTGGCGACCCAGGTCTGCAAGATGGTGCTCAAGGTGGACGACGTCATCCAGCCGGCCGCGTACGACTGATGCGCGCGCGCGCGCGCGCGGCGGCGGCTGCGGCGCGCGCGCGCTGGTCTCGGCGTCGGCGGCTGCGCCTGCTGTTTGTGGGGAGCCGACATGGGCCTGCTGCATGCCGCAGCATGGCTATCTGTGCTGTCGTGCTGAAGGAACGAGCGCGCTTGTTGAGCGGCCGAATCGTGTTCAGCTTTATGTTGCAGCACTTGCCTGGCTCCACAAACGAGATGCGGCCATCTGCCTGTCCCCTGTCACCCAGCGACCTGGCTGCCCAAACAAACCTGTAACCACCGAACTGGACCGCCGTGCATGCAGCGACCAAAACACCCCGCAATGGCCAGACCTGTGCACAAGCGCATCTCTGACCCCTGCGCTAGCACCGCCGCGCGCCGCCGCGCGCGCCTCAGGCGACCGCGCCGCCCGCCGTGAAGCTGACCGCCCAGTCGCCGGCCAGGGGCAGCCCAGGCTTGCGCACGACGAGCGCCGCCGCGGGCAGCCCTGCGCGCAGCCACAGCGGGCCGGGCGCGGCGTCCAGCGGCGCGCCGTCGCGCGCCGCGCGCCACGCCCGGTCCGCGCGCAGGCCCAGCACCACCAGGCGCTCGACCGTCGCACCGCTGGCCATGCTGCAGGCGCCGCCCGGCGCGGCGCGGCTGCTCAGCACGCCGTCCGCGATGGCGAATGCGCGGTGCAGGCACACGCCGCGCCGGAACGCGAACGAGCGCCCGTCGTCGTCGTACAGCTCGCCGGCCGCGCGCCCGGCGCCGTCCAGCGCCACCACCAGCGTCAGCGGGTCGCGCGCCATCGCCGCCGTGCTCCGCCGCGCGCGCTCCTGCGCCGCGCAGCGCGCGCGCCGCCTCAGCGCACCGCCTCGGCGGCGCGCTCTGGGGCGCGCAGCGCCGCGCCCCCGCACACGGCGCGGCCGCGCGCCTTGAGCGGCAGGATGCAGCCGCCGCGCAGGAAAGCCGGCACGTCGTCCATGCCGACCGCCAACGCGCGCTCGCCCGGCGCCGCAGCCTCGCCGCTCGCCGCGCTGTACCAGGGCCCCGGCGCCGGCAGGCGCAGCCGGCGCTCGGCCGCGCCGGGCTCCAGCACGGGCGCGACCAGCAGGGCCGGGCCCAGCAGGAACGCGTCGTCGACGCCCAGCGCCCAGCCCTCGCCCGGGAACTCGAAAGCGAGCGGCCGCATGATGGGCAGGCCCTCCGCATGCGCGGCGCGGAACAGCGTGTACAGGTACGGCAGCAGCGCGTAGCGCGTGCGGATGGCGGCGCGGATGCGGCGCGTGGCCGCCTGCGCGCTCAAGCGCGCGCACTCGGCCGCCGACTTTCTTACAGGCCGGGCGGGGCCGGGCGGGCGGGCGGCGCGCCTCGCCGAACAGCCAGGGCTCGCGGCGGCGCGTGTCCAGGTGCGCGTGGCCGCGAAAGAAGGGGTAGAAGGCGCCCGCCTGGTACCAGCGCACCAGCAGCTCCTCGTCCGGGTTGCCGAAGAAGCCGCCCACGTCCGCGCCTGCGCCCGCGCGCGGCTCAGGCGGCGCGGCCGGCGACGCGCGCGGCGCGCGCCGCGCCGGGCCGGGCAATGGCCGCGCACCCGAGTTGGGCAGCCCGGCCAGGCCGATGGAGAGCAGCATGGGCAGCGAGACGCGCAGGTGCTCCCAGGTCGCGCTGTTGTCGCCGGTCCAGATGGGGCCCACGCGCTGCGTGCCCGCGAAGAACGCGCGGCTGAGCACAAAGGGCCGGTCGCCGTCCGCGCCGTGCACAGCCAGCCCGCGCTCGGCCAGGCCCTGCGCCGCGGCGCGCGCGCGTCTATGCGGGCGCGCCAGAGCGCGGCGCGCGGCAGTGCGGGCGGGGCCCGGCAGCGGGGCACCGGCGGCGGGGCCGCGCCTGCGCGGTGGCGTTGTGGTAGAGCGTGCCGTACAGGTTGTGCAGGCAGCGGTGCTCCACGGCGCCGTGGTGCAGGCTGTCCTTGTGCATGGTGATCTGCGCGCGCGCGCGGCCGCCGTGAGGACGGAGGGGCCGCGGCGCGCGCCCGGCGCACGATAATGGGGCCGCGGGCGCGCCTCGGGGCCGTTGAACACGCTGGGCTCGTTCATGTCGTTCCAGACGTACAGGTGCGGCGTGGAGCCCTGGTACGCGCCCAGCTGGAACTGCTGCGCCCACCAGCCGCGCGCGGCCGGGTTGAGCATGTCCAGGTACGCGGACGCGCCCGGCCAGCACCACCTGCGCGCGCGGGCGGGGCCGGGGTCAGGGTCGCCGTCGCGCCAGGTTCCCGCGGGCCCGGCCCCGCGCACAAGCGCGGCGCGCGCCCGTCAAACTCGTTGCCGTCGCGGTCCTTGACGAAGAAGTCCTGGCGCGCGGCCTCGGCGTAGATGTAGTAGCCGGGGTCGCGCTTGATGTGCGGGTCGACAATTGTCACCATGCGCCGCCCGCGCGACGCGAGGTCCTCCTGCAGCGCCGCCGGCGCCGGGAACGCGGCGGCGTCCCAGGTCAGGTACCTGGCGCGCGCGCACGCGCGCATCGGCGACGGCGCGCTGCCAGCATGACCCTACCCCTATGATTGGCGCGGCGCGGGCCGGGCGCGGGGGCGGGCGCGCGGGCGCGCGCCGCTTGCCGTCGGTGTGCTCGATGTCGAGCCAGAGGACGTCGTAGGGGATGTCGTGCGCGTCAAAGCCGGCGTCCACCGCGCGCGCGTCGGCCTCGTCGCGGTAGTTCCAGCGGCACTGGTGGTAGCCGAGCGAGAAGGCCTGCGGCATGGCGCTCGTGCCGGCGAGCGCGGCAAACTGCCGCGACACGTCCGCCGGCGCGGGCCCCGGCAGCAGGAACAGGTCGAGCACGCCGGCCTCGGCCAGCCACTGCGTGCGCACGCCGCCGGGCGCGTGCTCCACGTCCACATACATCTCGGCCGCGTTCAGCCTGCCGGCCGCGCGCGCGTCGAGGTGTCGCCGTGGCCCCTTCGCGCGCGCCCGGCCCGACCGCAGCAGCCGCGCCGGCGCCGCTGGAGGGGCAGGGCAGTGCCGGGCGGCAGCACAGGGGGGCGGCACGGTCGGCGCACCAGAAGGCGCCCACGGCGAGGCCTGGCCGCTGCGCCCACAGCAGCGGGATGGAGCCGTAGAGGCCGAAGGGCGAGTCGGCGGTGTACTCGAAGACGTCCAGGTTGTACAGCCGGTACGGCTCGGAGGTCGCGTTATCGGCCAGCCCTGCGTGCGCCGGGCGCCTCAGCGGGCCTGGCCGGGGCCGCATGCGGGCACGCCGCGCGGCGCCCGCCGCAGCGGCCCAGCGGGGCGGCAGAGCGGCTCGCAGGGCGCGCCGACGGTGGCCGGCAGCGCCAGCGGGCCCGCGTGCTGCGGCAGGCCGAACACGTGCTGCACGCCCGGGAAGGCCAGGTCGAAGGCGACGGCCTCGGGGCCGTGGGGCTTGGAGTCGCGGTGGCCCTTGAACGTCTCCTCCCACCAGCCGGCCGGGTCGTCCTCCTGCAAGGGGGTCCGTTGCTTTAAGCGCCCTGCTCGCACGCGGCGCGCCTCCTGCCGGGCGCGGCGGGCGCGGCGCGGGCGCACCCCCTTGGCGCGCCGCTGCTCAAAGGCGAGCATGCCGCCCGCGTTGAACGTGACCGCCGGGCCGCCGCCGGCGCTCAGCACCAGCTTGAGCGGGCTGAAGGCGAGCTCGACGGCCGCGCCGCCCGCGCTCGCGCGCACGCTGCTGCGGCTCGCGGCCACCTTGGTCCATGCGCGCTCGCGCCCCGCCAGCTCCGGCGGCAGCACCTCCGGCACGCGGAAGCGGCCGGCCGCCGGGTCCGCCTCGTCGATCGTGAGGCGCACGGTGCCCTCATAAGCGGTGAGCGTGAGCGCGAGCAGCGCGCCGCTGGCCTCGCTGCGGAGCTGGGCGCTGATGCGGGCGCCGGCCGTCGACACACTGCCCGGCAGCACCGCATAGCCGTCGCCCGGGCGGCCGCGCAGCCGCGTACAGAAGGCAGAGTCGGCGCAGCGCTGCGCGGCGCGCGCCGGGCCCCGATCAGGCGCGCGCCCGCCGGCAATCGGGGCGATTCAGGGCAGCCGGGCGGCCAGGGGCGAGCGTCGGGCCTCCGGGTTTTCCGGTACCTTAATGTCCTCCGCCTTGAAGCCGCACGCAGCGGGAATCAGGGCGAGGACGGCCAGCCATGCGCACGCCCTCATCGTCTGCCCGCCGCCTGGTCGCGCCGCACCATCGACCGCGCCTGCACTCACGTCAGTGTGCGCAGGCCTGCATTTGCGCAGCAGAGGTGCGCCCGAGTGCTGGGCCCTGGCTGGTCTTGGCCGAGGGCTTCAGACCACCTGAGGAGTCGTACTTTGCCCTCTGTGCAGCGGGCAAGTTCTTGCAGCAGGCCTCGCGCACTGAGCTGACCGCAGGAGCGGGAGGCGCGTGAGCCGGGGCCGCCGGGCCGAGCCAGCGCCGCACGCGGGCGGGCAGCCATGGCCCAGCCGATAGCCATCATCGTGGAGAAGATGCAGTCCAAGGACAAGGCGCGCTCGCCTGCTTGGCCATTATGCACTCCGGCGCACCGCCGCGCGGCGCGCCGGCCGATCATGCCCGCGCCCATGCCGCGCGGTGCGATCCGGCTCTGCCCGTGCACGCAGGACTACCGGTACATGGCGACCAGCGACCTGCAGGGCGCGCTGGAGCAGGACGGCTTCAAGGCGGACGACCAGACGGAGCGCACGCTGGCGCGCCTCATACTGCAGCAGCTGGAGGACCCGTCCGGCGATATCTCCTCGCTCGCCGTCAAGTGGTGCGCCGGCCCGCCGGCCGCCCGCCGGCCGCCCCCGCCCCTGCGCCCCGCCCCGGCGCCGACGGCGGCGCGGCGCGCGCAGCCTGGCGCTGCTGGTGCAGCGCGTGAGCACGGCGCACGCGGAGGACGTGGTGGACTCGCTCTGCGCCAAGCTGCTGGCCGGCAAGCGCGAGCAGGAGCGCGACGTGGCGGCGATCGGGCTCAAGACGATGGTGACCGACCTGCCGGGCGGGCCGCTGGCCGCGCTGGTCGTGCAGCACCTGTGCCCCAAGCTGGTCGCCGGCGTGCAGAGCAAGGCGCGCGCCGCCTGGGGCCCCCCTGCCGTAGCGGCGCGCGTGCACGGCAAGGGCGGCGCCGACGCGGCGGCGCGCCGCAGGCCTCGTACGACGTCGTGAGCGCCAGCCTGGACCTGCTGTGCGAGGTGGTCGGCCGCTTCGGGGACCTGGTGTCGGCCGAGCACGCGCGCATCCGCGACTGCCTGCTGCCCGAGCTGGACGAGAGCCGCGCCGGCGTGCGCAAGCGCGCCATCCACTGCCTCAGTGCGCAGCCCCGCCCCGCGCGCGCGCGCCGCGGCGCCCCGACCGTGCCGGCCCTCGACCGCCGCCTGAGCCTGAGGGCACACACGCGCAGGCGCGCTGGCGCCGCACCTGTCGGCCGAGCTGCTGGACGGCGTGGTCGCGCACCTGCTGCAGCGCCTGGAGGCGCCGGGCAACCGGCCGGAGGCCGCGCGCACGTACATGCAGTCGCTGGCGGCCATCAGGCGCGCCCGGGCCCGGCCCCGCCCCGCCCCGCCGCCCGGCCGGCCCGTGCGGGGAGGCCGTGCGCATGCGCTTGCCGGGCGAACGGCGCGGCCAATTCGGCGTACCGCGGGCAGGCGCGCCTGACGGCAGCGCCGGTGCGCGCGCAGCCGGGCGGCCGGGTGGCGCTTCGGCGCGCACCTGGGCCGCGCGGTGCCGCTGGTGCTGGACCAGTGCGGCGCGCCGAGCGCGGGCGACGAGGAGCTGCGCGAGCACGGCCTGCAGGCGCTGGACGCATTTGTGGCGCGCGCGCCGCACGACGCGCGCGCCAAGCTGCCGGCCATCCTGGCGGTCGTGCTGCGCTGCCTGGCGCACGACCCCAACGTCGCCGACGACATGGACGCCGAGGACGGCTCGGGCACCGACGAGGACGAGGAGTGCGCGCCCGCCTGCCCGCGGCCCGCCCGCGCGCGCGGAGCCCAAACCGGCGCCGGCGAGCCGCAAGAGCGCGCGCGCGCGCGGCAGGCTGACCGATGAGGAGTACAGCGACGACGAGGACGTGAGCTGGAAGGTGCGGCGCGCGGCGGCCAAGTGCCTGGCCACGATCGTGGCGGCCTACCCGGACGCGCTGGGCGAGGTGTACGGCCAGGCCTGCCCCGCGCTGCTGGCGCGCTTCCGCGAGCGCGAG
>JAABUV010008314.1_pt1 | contig 10538 bp, 13 predicted proteins | sample 5559971 | NCBI WGS metagenome assembly JAABUV01 (sample SAMN10711881, study PRJNA513362) | rock metagenome | isolation source: Antarctica rocks | place: Antarctica: Victoria Land, Knobhead nord | collected 2015-12-19
ATGCAGTGATGGTGCAGAGGACAACACATGCAGCCTTGCAATTTGTGTGTAGCCAGGCCATGTGCCACAACATAGCAAAACATGTGCACCAAAAAGCTTACTTGCTGAGCTGTCTGATCCATCAAGGGAGCAGCCCTCAAGCAACTCTGCTTTGGCATCATCACTCAGAGAGACAAATGACTCCTCATCAGGGCTCCAGGACATGGCATGGCGCAGCCTTGTTCCCAGAAAAGCCTCAGGCACTGACAGGAAGCTACGCAGCTCTGGGCTATACACAATGCATGCCGTCCTTTCAGTACCTGCCGTACCAAACAAGATACGTCACATGGGCGTAGTGTCAGGGACGCTGAGGGCTTGAATTTAAGAAGGCAAGGCAAAAAATTCTGTCAGAACCTGCAGCATCACGCGTTATAAGACAAAAGTTAGCATAGAGAAGCGTGTGCAAATAACACACTTGGACACAGACATATGCTCTATGCAATTGAAGTATGTTTGGTGCAAGTAATGTATTGGGCATATGCAGCCACAAGCTCGATTGAGTGAATGACCTACCAGGGAGTAAGTTGTCAGCATTCTCAAGCGCCTTTTCAAGACTCTGGATGGATCCGTTGATGCCCTGCTGCTGACCCAAGGCAGTCTGCAAGCCCTGGGATCTGGCAACCAAGACAGCGCAAATGAATTTGCCATCCCCCATGTCAACCTCCACTGCAGCTCCCCTCTGTAACTCTGACAGGGCTTTGATGCATGTGTCTGACGAGGCCACATGTCTCACATTCTCGACGTTCACCAGCTCTGACTTGACACAGAAAGGCAACTCTGAGTGGGATGCCTTGTAGATGACACTGACCAGCCCAGATGCAGGTAAGGCTGCAGCTTGGAAGGAAGCCAGTTGCCAGGACCACTGCCCAACAGCTGGTCTGGAGCAGACCTCTACCCTAATGCCCAGCTGTGCCACAGACTGAGAACCTTCAACAGCTAAGGAGCTTGGTTCATTGACTTGCTCGGTGGTCTGCGCTGCCTCCACACCACTGTCAGACACAGCCGCTTGGAGGTTGTCAAGATTGATACCTGCTGCAGGGACATGTGCACCAGTCTGTGCATGCTGCTGCTCTTTTACAGTGTCTCCAGCTGGCCCTGGGGCATATTGTGGCAGGGCATCTTCCACAGCAGCTTCAGCTGAGTCACACTCTGCTTCAAGCTGCTGCTGCTGCTGCCCTTTGTCAGCCTCAGAATGGATATCAGCATTGGCTCCAGAGAGCCTGGACACATCCTCCACAGGACTGCCGTTGTCAGTGTCACGCCCACTCGGGCTTGATACAGCTGCTTGCTGGCCAAGCTGATCAACAGGTAAGCCCTGGTAGGAGTCTGCCCCACCAGATGCTATGCTGTGCATGTCACAGTCAACCTGACGGCCGCCTGCATCATTACCTTCCAGCTGCTCTAGCACTTCAGCTGTGATGCCAGCAGGGACTTGGGCAGCTTGCAGGTCTTGGTCAAGCAGATCCTGACTGGCAGGCGCGTCTGAAGCTTCTGGGCGTGACTCACTCAGAGGTACATCTGCATCGTCGTCCCCATCCAAAACTAATGCCAGTTCAGCATGTTGTACTGCTGGTAAGGATGTCTCACTGTCAGTGAATTTATCAGCTGTTGCCTGTCCTGGTTGCTCAAGGTTTGCCTGATGCTGCTGAACAAGTGGGTCCAAGCCAGGAGCTACAAGCACTTGAGTCTGGCCTGTGTATAGGTGAGCAGCATTTGAGAAGGCAGCTGGTTCTGGCGGCTGTGTGCTGTCAGCATTAGTGCTGGGTCTGCCAGCAACACCAGCCGTACCTGCTGGATCAGACTTGCTGTTGTCTGCTAAGTCCACGTGCCTCCGCTTGGAAATAACCTCTGCTGCTCCTGCAGGTGTAATAAACAGGTTGTGTTGCCAAGCAGAGTCTCAGGTGTAAGACAGCAAAAATGCAACAGATTGTGAAATGGCTCAGGCAACAGTGCTTAGGCGTTGTGGTTTAGCTTGCAACAAAACTGCAGCATGAGCACACAACCAGTGACTGCCACTCTGCCTGAGTCTGCTAAAAGAAGTGCACAGCTGCAGTGTCACTCATTGCACACTGATGGTACAGGTGATGTAAGAAAGCAATGACATTATAAAATCAGGTGTAGCATTTTCGCTGAGCATAAGGAGATACACGTGCCTGACTGGTTTGCCTCTGCTTCATCGTCAACCAGCCAAGATCCACTCAAGTTGTCATCATCCTGACTCCTGCTGTCATTGCTGACTGCAGATGCGCCATGTGACTGCTCTTCGCCAGACCTGCATGTGTGACAGCACACAGTGAAGCGCTGGGTTGCAGACGTGTTGGACTAGGTTGGCAACATGTTTCAGCGACCACATGCAACAAACAAGCCTGCTGGGTGCTATGTGCACATGGGTAAGTAGAGCAATGCTGTCATGTGATTGCAGTCCCAGCATCCTGTCACATGTATCATCATGAAGAAACTTGGCTGCATAGGTATGCATGAATTGCATGCAACTTGCATACAAACAAAGCATGATGAAGGCAGTTACCAACGCACCTAGCAGGTGCAGGGCGTTTCTGAGACGGTCTGGCTGGCTCTTGCAACAGCTCTGTCACCTTGAGCTTGAACACAACCTCTTGCAGATTGACGTACATCTGCTGTATGCTCCTGCTGCTCTTCTTGATGGCCCTCACAGGCAATCTGGCCTTGCCCACATGTATCACAGCCACCTCATGCACAAGCTTGGCCACTTGACCACGCCAATGCTCGGCGTCGCCTTGCCAGGTCTGAATCTGAGTTGGGTTTTGGCCTTGGCGCCAAAGCTTGTAAGACTTGCGCTCTAGCTGAGGAAGCTGCGTCTGCTCCCAATGCTTCTGCATGGTGTGCAGATTCTCTGCAGGTCAGCACTACACAGTCACTCACCATTGAGATTCAGGGTTGCATACCTGATGGCTGGGCAAGGCTCACAGGCCACGTTTCTTGGGAAGAAGGCTTGAGACACTAGCATATGTCTGAAATTGGCTTCACACAAGCAGTTCACTTCATGCCATGTGTCACCTGATCATGTCGTTGTCACCAGATCACATCATTATTTTTGCCTCTTTTCAGTACAGTACCGGACTTGAGCAAGCAACAAAATCCTGTTGGCATGGCTCAAGCTGATGCCCTACCGGCAATCATCACAACTGCTTTGCCAAGCCTGCTCTCAACAATGAGCTCAGCTGCCTTGCTTCCAGGAATCAGGCATGCAATTCCCCCCTTGGCCAAGTCAATGATGTCAGCCGTCACATATTTCATCCAGGGCTCCATCCAAGTCTGCAGGGCTTCTGCAGACAGCCCCATCCCTTCTAGGATGGATCTATAGGCCTCTTCTAAGCTGACCTGCTCAGCCTCAGCATCAGATTTGCTCAGGTCCTCTTCAGCACCCCTTGATTGCTGTGGAGAACCCTCAACCTGCAATAAGGAATGTGCGTGCTTTTTCTCAGAGTCCAAAATTGTTTGCAGCAGAGATGCACCAATGTGCGGCAGACGCTTTCTGGCAACAAGGAAAGGGTATATGACATGTGATCATTCTGCCAGCCACTATGCTGAAGCCAGGACAACCAGAGTGTACTTGTAGTGTGTCATTGAAAGTGTCATGACTGCACTTACAACTGCCAAACACTGCATAGATGACCCACGCATAGTTGAAGGAGGTGCATGGTGAGACGTTGGCCGGTACAAATCAGTATTCAGCACGTCATGCTATTTTCATGAGGCTTCAACCCAGAAGCTCAATGCATGCAAGCTTATGCACATAACGGAATATTGCGGACCAGTCAAGTGGCATCATATTGCCCAACATGCATGGCTGTATTGCCCAACATGCATGGCCGTGGGAACTCAAATCTAACACTCACATCTGAGCCAGTGTCACCGAAGTCACTGTCATCTTGGCCATACAGGGGATACACATCGCCTTCATCATCATCAGCAGGAGCACCAACAAGCTCTGTTGTCCCCTCAGCATTGCCTTCTTGAATGCCAAATTGCTCAGTGTCATCTTCGTCACTATCTGCTTGGCGGGTTGCTTCTGCCTTGCGCTTGAGCCAGAGCTGGTTTTGCCATAGATCATGCTTGATGGCTTTACTACTCTCCAAGCACAAATTGCCTGGGCCTAAGCTGAGCATCTCTGACCACCTGCAAAACAAGACCAGCAACTACTTGTGGGTGAGCAACAGATCCTCCCAAGAAAGACAAAGCGTTGCAGCCCGTGATCTCCTCCATGCTGCTTGATGTTCAACAACATATACAAAGCAGGCTATGGGAGAATTGGCATGACTCAACATGGGATGCTGGCCAGACACCTTCCAGAAGCTGACACTCCATTTGCTGTTACGAGCAAACTTCACAGCAGGAATAATCAGCTAATTCGTCGATGACGCCACGCAGATGGAGCAGCTTACAAGTCAGGAGTCATATCGCTCTGTCCAGCCAAGCTTGCCACTGTCTTATTCTCCACCAAGGCCTCATCGTTTGTTTGCAGCTTCCGCTGGCTGTGATGCTGTGGCAGACCTTGTGCGTTCAGTACAGTGACTGTTTCAACAGGCTCAAGCTCGAGTGGGCCCAACAGCTGAGCAGGCCAAGTGCGGTGCAGCCTCACTGCAGTGCAAAGCTCACTGGTGTAAGTTTCCAGTATCAAGCTATAACAATGCACGACTTCAGCTTGACACTGGGAGGAAATGACTTGCTCTACCCTCTTGCCTAGACAGCAAGCTTCAGAAACTTATACAATGCAGCTGTAATCAGTATTCTCTGCCATTGCAGTGGGTTGCAGTGAGCTGCAAACAAAGTGCATGAGCACACAGTCAAGACATTGTACACAGCAACAAACTTGCCTCTTCTGGTGCGTGGCCTGCAGAACATGTACGTGGTTGTTCCTGGATCCCTCTGTTCTGCAACTGGGATGACATGTGAGACATCGATCTCAATGTCTTCAGCAGGTGAATCCTGATTGGAGAATTTTGCTGGACTCTGCAAACTTTCAGCATCCGTGCTGTGCTTGTCAAATGCTAATTCGCTGTCAGGCGCTGCATAGGAAGCTGCATTATACGCAGCTGGTTTGCCTTCAGAGTTGGTTGCAGCTTCAGTGTCTTTGACTACTATGCGCTCAGCTTCTGAGTGTCTTTGGTGGGTGGAAAGAGGCTCTGGCCTGTTGTCTAGGAGACCACACAGACCTGAGGAACCCGCCTCAAAGTGTGCAGCCAAGATAGATGGTGCATCTTCAAGCAGATGACCAGTGTCTGCTGGACTACTGCTCGTGACTGCCTCCAGCTCAGGGACCAGCGTAATGCTTCCGCTGGGACCGGTTTGAGCTGCTGAGGAGAGTTGCAGGATCAGGTTGTTTCGCTGCCTGTCTATGCATCTCAGGCCGTCTTCAAACCACTCTCGCAGCGCATCTTCTTTCTGCCTAATGTCAGCAAGCAAGGCCCGCTGCCTGTCCCTGTGCTCTTGATGCAGTCTGTCTGTCTTAGCGTTCAAATCGTCCATCTCTGAGCGAAGTTGCAGATCCATGGCAGCACAATCACTCTTCAACAACCTCTAAATTCGCCAACTGGTTTTAAGTCCGTGTCAGCGTGAAGCCTTGCAGTCGTTACTGCGCAGGTCGTTTACCATATGGGTACGGATCATACTGCACTACTAGTATTAAACGGGGTTGCGGTGGCTGTGCACACTGTGCATCGCATCGGCAGCTGTGGCTGTGAGATAAAAGCACAAGGGAAGATCGCGCACGAACTACCGGTACATACTCCATATCATGCATATGCCGGGCCTGCTGCGCGGTGCTGTGCTGCGATCCGATACAGGTTTGCCCTAATAGGTTTCGCCATACTACCTGTCGAACTACTTTTTGCACCGACTGGTCAACTTGTTCAAAGCAGATCTATCTCGTCCGAAAGCTTGCCATATTGCATCCCTTGTCATCAAGTACCGGATTGTCCGCCTACTGCTTGTGCTCTTGCGTTTGTACTGCCTTGGCGGGCTCAGTTTGCAGCGTGCACCGTTCACCTGTGTCTGACGTGTTAGTGAGGTGTCGTTGTTGTGCTGTCCAGGTCAGCGCGACGTTCACGACGTTCGCCGCGTGAACTCGTGGTCTGCCAGATGTTGATGTTGAGACACACTCAATACACCGTGTGAAATCAGCGATAGTTGGCTGACAAGATGTCACAGTACACAGGGCGTGCCGTGGTTACGGGCCTCCCTGCTTGTGGGTGCCTGCATCTGCGACCACGCATTAGACCATCGCGGAATGTTCCACGTCTCGTGGTCGGATCGCGTGTGCACAGAACGCATGCGCCGGGACCACAACGTGCGCGAAAGCACGCGGCCTTCACAACAGCCAGCTCCGTCACACAGACAGCAAGCGTGTTTCCAGCGGGCAGAAAGCAGGCAAGGGTAAAGCTGCCCGCTTGCATCTTGAAAGTGGCAGCGCAGGACGTGCTGCAGCAGCTGGATTTTGAGGACATGCTATCTGAGGCAATAGCAGGAGGGATCACTGGTGTATTGTTAGCAGACGCTTCTGGGAGTGACGGTGCTGCATTGTATGAAGCAGCCTGCAAGCTCAAAGCACAGCTGCGTGGGCGTGCTGTACTGCTCATAGCAGATCGCTCAGATATTGTGGATGCAGCAGAAGCAGATGGTGTCATTATGAGCTCAAAAGGTCAGACAGGCACATTTTTGCTAATAGTGAGTGTAAGCAAACTTGCGTCCTGCTGCTGACTCAATATCAAGCAAGTGTTCTTGACCGTGCTCTGGCATTCATAATAAGCTGGAGCTGCCTTGTGATATTTTGTAGGTCTTCCAACTGTTGTTGCAAGGCGTATGCTGCAGCAAGGAGGTTTGGTGGGGCGTGTTGTGATGTCTGGGGCTGATGCTATCAGTGCAGCTGCAGAGGGGGCTGATCTCATCCTCCTGGAGGTGTGCAGTGCTCTTCTGCATGCATACAACCTTTTTGCCCATTAGAGTTTGCACATGATGACCGTCAACATTCTGCATTCTTACCATGCAGCACATCATGTCACAGCTGGGCACTAACAGTGTCAGTGGCCACCCGCCTGAAATGCATCATCAAGCAGGCATCTATTTAAGCAATGAATACAGCAGGTTGCTTTATGTACAGCTGGGCAGATAGTCATAGATTGTCAGTAGACCCAATGGCAGATGGTTATACACTGTCAATAGACAAACTGGCAGCATTTTGGAAGCTCTATCTTGCACCATACCTGCTGTTTCTTGCCGTGTATGGCATGGCTCAAAGCACGGGGGCTGACAAGCCTACATCATACCTGCAGGGAACAGACGCAGACTTGCCCACTGCTTCAGAAGTCCAAAAGGCAAAAGAGCAACGCAGCAAAAACGCCATTCCCGTCATAGTTTCCATCTCGTCAGATTCAGCACAGGACTGCTCCTCCCTCCGCAGCGCTGATCTGGACGGCATTGCCTGCTCCTCAAGTCAGCTCTCGTCCATTTCTCAGTCCTTTGGCAACAGCCAAGCTGAATCTGCAGATGCCCAAGTGCAAGCAATTCTGAACGCTGTACTTGCCAGTCCAGAAGTGAGCACACAGCAGGACAGCAGTGATCATGCCACCTCAGACGGCAGGCCACATGACAATGGCCATAAGAAGCCTGGGCTAGGGAAGCAATTCCTCAGCCCTGCTAAGGAGGATTTGGTGGAGGCTGAGCGGCAGCTGCTGCAGCAGGTGCTGGGGTTGCTTGAACAGGCAACGCCCCAGATGGAGGAGATGTCCATGCTGACAGACGCGCTGAAGCAGCTGGACGAGCTGTTCCTGTTGGTAGTCGTTGGAGAGTTCAATTCTGGCAAATCCTCTGTCATCAATGCACTGCTGGGTAGCAGGTACACCTCTGCTGTGGGTTCTGCTCGTCAGCAGCCACCTATTCTTGTGCATCTGGTCATGACTCTTAAAGCTCTCAGCAGAAGATGAATAGTGGGGAGCCTGGACATCAGCTGCAACATCACTACATACAGCTACTCTGCATTGCAATAGCTGCTTTGTTTGACATTGAACCCATATGTCTACTATGTGACCTGACCGGAGTGCATGCAGGTATCTTGCAGAAGGCATTCTTCCCACCACAAATGAGATCAGCGTCCTCAAATTCCTAGAGGACGGTGATCAGGAAGTGACTCAGAACTCAGACGGATTCTTCATCAGGCGCCTACCAGCCCAGCTTCTGCGCGAGATGAATGTAGTAGACACACCAGGCACCAATGTCATCCTTGACAGGCAGCAGCGGCTGACTGAGGAATACGTTCCAAGGGCAGACCTAGTGCTGTTTGTGATGAGCGCTGATCGGCCCTTCACTGAAAGCGAAGTCAACTTCCTGAAATATATTCGGCAGTGGGGCAAGAAAGTCATTTTCCTTGTGAACAAGGTGAGCTGGCTGTCGTATGATCCACAAGAGTGTCTGGCTACCTCCAGGGCTCATATAGTACATTCTATGTTCTTGCCTCCCTAGCCTTTTATATTCTTGCCTCCCTACCCTCTTACATTTCTGCCTCCCTAGCCTTTTACGTCCTTATCTCCCTTGCCTTTTACATCCTTGCTGCCCTAGCCCTTTTACATTCTTGCCTCCCTAGCCGTCTAAAGCTCCCGAGCCACCTTGCCAGTATGGTTGTGCTCTGTGTTCAAGCTTGCAATTCGCTGCGGCGTGGCACAGTTTCAATCTTTTGGCCCAGCTGCCTGTCCAACTTTTTGCTGTCAGTGGTCACCTCAAGGCTAGCTCTGTTTCATTTCTCAAGATGTTGGCGCTGCACCATCTGCACCGCTCAAAGATGACCATCTGGGATTTCTGGTGTTGCATGATGCAGCTCACGGCATCTGCTTCTGTCCCTTGAATGGCTGCAATAGCTGTCTTCTTCAACCCTGACAATGTGTGATCCAATGCCCAGTGAGGTATTCTGGCTGCAGCTACTTTGGTGTTGTGTGCAGGTGGACATCCTCAGCAGTGACGATGAGGTTCATGAAGTGGTGAAGTTTGTGTCAGACAACGCCAAGCGGGTTCTAAATGTGGATGCAGCCAGAGTGATCCCTGTCAGCTCCAGGCTGGCTTTAGATGCCAAGCTGGCTGTTGATGATGGCTCTGCTGGTAAGGCGCTATGCCATGTGTTGCGCAATCACCCTATGCATGCTCATGCCGTGCATTTGCTGAAGCAGATGCTAACAGATGCACAAGTGATCTTGCAACAGTCTTGTGGTTTGTCTGTCAGCTGCAAAACTGTGTTTTCTGTATGGATGCCAAGCGTGCATTCACCAACAAGGCTGATTGTGCTGCAAGCGTTGCCGGCTGGCGCAGCGTCTTTGCCTTTCAAGCATGCGTATAGCAGAAACCTTGCGTCGATGGACACCAGCTCTAGACGCCAGAGAGAAGAAGTGAGAACAAGCAAGAAGGGCTTCCAGTACTAGGCAGTGCAAGCCAGTCACTGTGTCTCGGCCTGACTGTGTTGCAGCTTGATAGGCATCGTGAGCCTATTGGGTGTTTTGCAGGCCCACTGGAGTCTTCAGGCAGTGGGCAGCTCCAAAAGGATCAAAGGTGGGATGCCAGTCATTACGGCAACCTAGAGCAGTTCATATATGACTACCTGGTTGGTGGAGCCTCAGCAGGAGAGTCAGTCAGGCTCAAACTGCAGACGCCACTGTTTGTGGCCGATGCCTTGTTGCAAGCAGCACAGCGGCAGCTTGTTGAGGAGCTGCAGACTGCCAGCCAGGCAAGGCCACATCTCCAGCTGTGCACAGCCTGCTGCTCCTGTCTGTCTGTTTGCATTGACAAGCTGAGACAGTTGTTGTTGTTGTTGTTGTTGTCATCGTCGTCATTGTCATGATCATCGCTGTCTTTTTTTGGTATCATTATTACTATTACTATTATTGTTGTTATCCGCAAACTGCCAGCTTCGCACATATGGCTTCACGATGGCAAGCGACCCAGACGACACTGCTGACTGCACATCTAAGGTCACACGGCATTTCATCATATGCTGCAGCTACCTACTTGTTGTCACGCCTGAACATGTTTGTCATTCAACCAACCAAACAATCAACCAACCAACCAACCAAACGATCAATCAGTCAGTGCATGAATTGTGTGGTGTGAACATCGCACCCTGTGATGAGCTCAAGAGTGCCTGCCAAAAGCTGAGTTGGCATCTCTGTTGCTACTTCCCAGGCAAAGATGCACAGCCAAGCTAACCTGCTTCGCGCATCACACACATGTCTTCCCCTAGGGTCACCCCTTGGGGTCAGGTAGGTACAGCCCTGAGTAGCTCCCTGAGAAGTACGAGTTCTGTTCATTGCATCCGTTTGTATCTGGTCAGAGCTGCATACACTGCAGAGCAAACCCATGTTCACGCATGTATCATGTATGCAGGAAGCCAAGGCTGTAGCTGCTGTGTCATCAGAGCTGGAGTCCTTCCAAGCAGAGATGCAGCAGGCCAGTCTCTCTCAGAGGCAAGTGGGGCAAGCTGC